>Ga0137407_10000002_pt1 | contig 337952 bp, 286 predicted proteins | sample CZOMad2_2_16fung_FD_108410 | JGI IMG/M metagenome (GOLD analysis project Ga0137407, IMG submission 108410) | Vadose zone soil fungal communities from Angelo Coast Range Reserve, California, USA - CZOMad2_2_16fungal (Illumina Assembly) | ecosystem: Environmental > Terrestrial > Soil > Vadose... | reverse complement strand
CACTCAACCTCCTCAAACAGGACAAATCTTCCCAGCGGGGCATCAAAGGCAAACGTCTTAAGGCCGGCTGGGATCATTCTTACTTGCTCAAATTACTCGGTATTTAAATGCGTCGCCCCTGGGCTCCGAATCAGTGGCTTGATGAGGATCGTGCCTTCTGATTTTCCTTTTATAGTCAATAGCTTGAATCAAATCGGAGATAGCAGCAACCGGCGCTGTTAAGAGAGGGATGAGCAACTTCCTCGTTCCCACTGATAGGCAGCAAAATTTGATAATTTGCAGAAGAAGATGCCGCGTAAATCACTGGGCTGGAATATAATTCGCACGTTTGGGCCTTGACACGGCTTCTCCAGGAGAGTAAAAACTTTCCCCGTAAGCAATGTAATCGTTTACGGTCACTGTAGACATGCTATCGGCGAGTTTTCAGGGGAAGAGTGTCGAATTGGAATGTAAACGTTAACGGCCCCTAATAAATGGCTTTTCTAACCTGTTCAGATACGGTGAGGCCACGGACCAGATGAAGAGGCAGCCTCAGCGTGGAGGAAAAAATGAAGCAGCGGTACACACTGGGTTTTTATGGATTTTTAAATCAAACCAAAGTGGCAGCGACCCTGATGTTGCTGGTTGTATTGTTTCTAGCAGCCTCAGTACACGCCCAAACCACCGCCACCGTTAGCGGTACCGTAGAGGACCAGACGGGCGCAGTTGTCCCTGGGGCCAAGGTCGTTCTGAAAAATACTGCTTCCGGCGACCTCCGCGATACTGTGAGCAACGGATACGGGCAGTTCTCTTTTGCCAGCGTCATTCCTGGAACGTATAACGTTTCAATCAGTGCCAAAGGTTTCAAGGCATGGGAAACGAAGAACCTTCAACTTCATCCGGGCGATGCGCGTGATATCAGCAATATTAAACTTCCGGTTGGCGTAACCACGGAAACCGTGGAGGTGGAAGCCAACGTTTCCGCACCGGTAGCCTCTGGAGAGCGCAGCGCCCTGCTAGATTCCAAACAGATCAACAATCTTTCGCTGGAAAGCCGGGATGTCACCGAGCTGATCAAGATCATGCCCGGCATGGCTGTTTTCGCTGGTGGCAATGAAGCTAATCAGGGATTTGACGCAACACTCATCGGTGTTAACGGCAGTACTCTTGGAAACGGGTACGTTGCCAACGGCAGCGGCAACCGGGGCGGCATGGACTTGACGGTGGATGGAGCACACATCGTCGATCCCGGCTGCAACTGTGGGGCCACGCAAACCATTTTTGCCGACTCTGTTGCGGAGGTCAAGGTACAGACCTCAAACTTCGGAGCTGACAGCGCCAAAGGGCCGGTGGTGATCAATGCCATTGGAAAATCAGGCAGCAGCGAATATCACGGCGAGTTGCATCTGCATATGCGCGAAACAGGATGGGACGCGAATTCATTTAACAACAACCTCCTGAAAACGCCAAGAGGGAATGACAAGAAGTTCTATCCCGGAGGCCAGCTTGGCGGTCCCATACCGGGCACGCATAAGAAGCTCGTGTTCTTCTCTTCGTATAACTACTATTACCAGCAAAGACTCGCGGATACGGTGCAGGCCTACGTACCCACGGACTCAATGCGGAATGGAAACTTTTCTTCTACGGCCCTGGACAATGCCAGGCTTTGCTCTAACCCCACCGGGAACCTCTTTTCCATTTGCTCGTTGGCACCGGGCATCGGCGGCCATGGAAACTTCAATGGCAACCTGCCGAATGGAACCGATATTTCCGCTACTGGAATAATTCCGGCTGGATCCATGGATCCCGGCGGCGTCGCGCTGATGAAGCTCTATCCGGCGGCCAACACGGACCCTCTGTCGAACCCCAACGGATTCAACTTTGTTCTTCCGTTGAACACGCTTCAGAATGGCTGGGCCTACCACACGCGCGTGGACTACAGCTACAGCGATAACTCGAAGATCTACGCCACCTACAACCAACAGCGACAAGCGGACCAGATTCCCATTCGGCCATTTTTCAACCAGCCTCGCTCGCTTCCTTTTCCCGGTGGCATCGCGGCGGCTGATGTGTCGCACACAGTGAGCGCGCATTTTCTGCATATTTTCAGTCCGTCTTTGACCAACGATGCAGGCATGGCCATCGCCTATCTTAATGTCCCGGACAAGCCGAACAATCCAGCGCTCTTCAGCAAGGCCGGGATCGGTTACCCCTACAACGGCGTTTTCAACAATGATCCTTTTCCACCAGCCCTCAGCAACAGCTTTTTCCTCTCTCAGGGTGCGGTCGATAATTTCGACCTATTCGGCGGCAAAGGCAACAACGGGGCATTCCTCCTGAAAAAGGCGGCCCCCAGCTTCCAGGATGACGTGACCTGGAGCTGGCGCAACCACATTTTCAAGTTCGGTCTGTATTGGGAGCGGACCATCAATAATCAAGCTGACTTTGTCCAACCCAACGGCGAAGTGGCGTTCGATAACTTTGGACCGTACAGTTTCAACGGAAGCGCGAACAACGCTTTTGCCAACCAGTTGATGGGCGCCGTGGGGTTCGTCGGTTACAACGAACAGAACTTCCAGGCCGTGAACAACATGAGCTATCGCAGCCTCGCCTTCTATGGCGCTGATAGCTGGAAAGTCACGAAGAGAATTACCCTTGACCTTGGCCTGCGTTTCACCAACTACACGCCATGGCGCGATGACAACGGCGCGACGGGGCTGGCAATTTTCAATCCCGCCCTGTTCCAGGGCGATCTTGCAACTTCAACGCAGCCCGGTCTGAGATGGCACTCCATCGCCGCAAGCGTTCCCAATGCCGGCGCTCCGTCCAAGTTTGCCTTGGTTGATCCGCGGTTCGGCGTGGCCTGGGATGCCTTCGGGTCGGGAAAGACCGTTTTCCGCGGCGGGTTTGGCGCATACCACTTCCATGACTCATTCAACGATTTTGCCGGCGCTCTGAGCACGGCCAGCGGATCAAAATCGTTCCATGATGGCACTCCATTCAAGCTCTCCCAGATACAGACGATTGCCAATACAGCCCAACCGCCGACCGGGGCGTTCGCTCTTAGCCCCACCGACAATGAGCAGCCTGTTACTTACAGCTATAACTTCACCATCACGCAGCAAGGGCCGAAGAAATCTGTCTTTGAGATCGCCTACGTTGGTAATCACAGCAATCAGCTGATGCTCGAAGGTAACCTTCAGAACATCAACCTGATTCCGCTGGGTGGACTGTTCGGGACGGACCGGGTCACTGGCACCGTCATCACTCCCGCAACTGCGGGTAGCGCGAACCTTGCCGATTTCCGTCCCTTCGGCACTTTCCTGGCAGGCGGAGGCTTTGGCGACAATACCTTGAAAATCACCAAACATGGCGGCTGGGCCAACTACAATGCACTTCAGGCCAGTTGGAACAAAACGCAGGGAGCGATTACGTTTGGTTTCAACTACACCTTCTCCAAATCGCTGGGACTTTGCGGGACTTCCCAATTCAGTTGTGCTCTTCCCGACCCAACCAATCTGGCGCACGATTACGGCATCCTCAGCCTTGACCGCACGCACATCTTCAACTCGTCCTACCAGTTTGACTTCGGGAACCTGTCGAAGAACCAAATCGTCGGTTACTTCACTAATGGCTGGACCATTGCAGGCATAACAACTTTGCAGAGCGGTCCTGACTTGGCGTCTTTCAGGACGAATTTTGGCGTGGATAATATTCCTTCCATAAATAATTCGAATCGGGTGATTCTCGGCACGCCAGATATTACCTTGCAGCCCGTACTTACATGCGATCCGAGAAAGAACCTTCAACCTCACCAGTTTCTCAATGGAAACTGCTTTGCGGTGCCTGGAAACGGTGCGATCGGGACTTTGCAAAATGGGCAATACCAGCTGCCCTATATCAAAGGGCCGGCGTATACGAACAGCGACTTGTCGGTCTACAAGAGCTTCAAGATCAGCGAGCGCCAGAACGTGCAACTGCGGGCTTCAGCGTTTAACTTCTTCAACCATCCGCTGCAATCGTTCGATCCCAACGGGAACAACTTGAAACTCACGATGACGCCAAACGGCTCCGGGCAACTCGTCAACACCAACGCCAAATTTGGTTTCACGGACACCAAGTTTGGATCACGCATCGTAGAACTGGCGATACGGTACTCTTTCTAAGAGCATCAGATCGAACAATGGTTTAGAGTATTCTCTCTCCCAACAAAAGGGGCGGTCGCAAAGGCCGCCCCTGATATATTCTTAACCAAGATCGAAGGAGGATCCATTTTGCGAAAAACGGGCCTGCTGGTGTTGTTGGTGGCGCTATCTTGCCTCGGTTTGAACAGTTGCAAGTCAGGGCAGCGTGAAAAGGGTAAGATACGCATCGGTTTTTCCATGGATTCCTTGCTGATAGAGCGCTGGCAGCGTGATCGCGACCAGTTTGTTGCCCATGCCAAGGAACTCGGCGCTGAAGTGCTCGTCCAATCCGCGGACGGCAAGGATTCCACACAGGTCCAGCAGTGCGAGAACCTGTTGACTCAGGGGATTGACGTTCTGGTCATCGTGCCGCACAACGGCGAGGTCATGGCTTCCATTGTGAACAGCGCGGCCGCGCAGCATGTGCCGGTTGTCAGCTATGACCGTTTGATTCGCAACAGCGATGTAAGCATCTACATTTCCTACGACAATGTAAAAGTCGGGGAGTTGCAGGCACAGTATCTTTATGACCGCGCGCCCAAGGGCAATTACGTTTTGATTGGCGGGGCCCCAACCGACAACAACGCGCGCATGCTGCGCGAAGGCCAGTTGAAGGTGCTACAGCCCGCGATTGATCGCCACGACATTAAAATTGTCGCCGACCAGTGGTCGCGCGACTGGCTGGCCAGCGAAGCCTTGGACCACACGGAGAACGCGCTGACACAAGCGGGAAACAAGGTGGCCGCAGTGGTTGCGTCCAATGACAGCACCGCCGGGGGCGCGGTCCAGGCGCTGGAAGAACAGAAGCTTGCCGGCAAGACGCTTGTTTCCGGGCAAGACGCGGACGTTGCCGCCTGCCAGCGAATTGTTGCGGGCACGCAGTCCATGACTGTCTACAAAGCGATTACTCCGCTCGCAAGCCGCGCCGCGGAAATCGCCGTGGCTTTGGCTAAGCACACTCCGGTGGAGTCAAACTCCAAAGTAAATAACGGCTCCAAAGATGTGCCTTCGGTCCTGCTCACTCCGGTTACGGTGGACAAGAACAACATTGCGCAAACGGTGATTAAAGACGGCTTCCTGAAAGTGGAAGACGTTTACCGCAATGTTCCCCGCGACCAGTGGCCGAAGACTGATTCCAAATAATTCCCCGGGACGTTATGGAAGGAACATCCACAGATCGCGCGGCCCTGCTTGAAATGCAAAATATTGGGAAGAGCTTCCCAGGAGTCCGTGCGTTGCGCGGAGTGGACTTTGATGTGCACGCCGGAGAAATTCATGCCCTGGTGGGAGAAAACGGCGCCGGCAAATCAACGTTGATGAAGATCCTTGGCGGCGTTTATCCGCAGTATGACGGCGAGATACGAATCAAGGGAGAAGTAAGGCACTTCCGCAGCGTGTATGAATCGGAAGCGGCGGGCGTTGCGGTGGTTTTTCAGGAACTTTCCCTGGTCCGCGAGATGACGGTGGGGGAAAACATATTTCTTGGCCGCGAGCCCAGCCGGTTCGGCGTTGTACAGTGGAACGAACTTTATGCCAGGTCAGAGAAGCTGATGCGTGATCTGGGGCTTGGCGTTGATCCGCGCGCTGAAGTAGGCCGGCTCGGCACCGGGCAGCAGCAGCTGGTTGAGATTGCCAAGGCCCTCTCCCACAAGGCCAGCATTCTGGTACTGGACGAACCAACCGCGGCCTTGACCGATGCGGAAGCAGAAAAGCTGTTTGCGATTCTATCCAACCTTCGCGCCCAGGGCATTGCCATTATTTATATTTCTCACCGGCTGGAAGAGGTCCTTGGCTTAAGTGACCGCACCACTGTTCTGCGCGATGGACAGAAAGTAAGAACAGATTTCACGAAAGAGCTGACTGTACAGCAGATCATCGCAGGCATGGTGGGCCGTGAGGTTTCGCAAGTGTTTCCCGTCACCAAGAGAGCGCCGAAAGAAGTGGCCATGGAAGTACGGCACCTGCGCTCTGAGTCGCCCACCGCTCGCGAAAAATTGACTATCGACGATGTGAGTTTCGCAGTACACCGGGGCGAGGTGCTGGGAATTTCCGGGCTCATGGGATCGGGGCGCACGGAACTTCTTTTGTCGATCTTCGGCGCGTTTCCGGGAAAGGTCTCAGGAGAGATTCTGGTGGACGGGCGCCAAGTCAAGATCACGTGTCCCGCGGAAGCAATTGCGAACGGCATCGGTTTTGTGACCGAGGACCGCAAGCGCTCAGGACTGGTGATTGCGCAAACGATTTTATCCAACATGACCCTGCCGTCTTTGCCGCAGGTTTCCGGACGCTTTGTGACCAATGAGTCCCGGGAAATTGCAGCCGGTGCGCCGTTTCTGGAAAGCCTGCGCATCAAAGCACAGTCTTTGTTTACGGTGGTGCGCACGCTCTCCGGAGGGAACCAACAAAAAGTTGTGCTGGCAAAGTGGTTGATGAACAAGGCGCGCGTGCTCTTTCTGGATGAGCCAACGCGGGGCATTGACGTGGGCGCCAAGCAGGAGATTTATGCCATGATTGATCGGCTCGCCCAATCAGGCCTGGCCGTGGTTATGGTTTCGTCCGAGTTGCCGGAGATACTCGGCCTTTGCGACCGTATTCTGGTTTTGCACAACGGTAAAATTACCGGAGAATTCAAGCAAGCAGAAGCCACCGCGGAAGCGGTGATGTCCTGTGCTACCGGACAGAAAGCGTGCGCATAAAAAAGATGGAAGCCAATAGCAGCACAAACACGATGCTGACGGAACGTCCGGCGCTGCCGGAATCGTCTGAGGTGAAGAAGGCACGCTGGAATTTATCGGCGCGCACGATCCGCGCGTACAGCATGGTGGTCGCGCTGGTAGCGCTGTGGATTATTTTCACCATCCTGACGGATGGCGTGTTTCTTGCGCCGCGCAATTTGTCGAACCTGATGCGGCAGACCGCGGTCACGGGAATTCTCTCAGTCGGCATGGTGATGGTGATCATCACCGGGCAAATTGATCTCTCCGTGGGATCAATGGTGGGTTTTGCCGGCATGGCGGCGGTGCTGGTGCAGATTTGGTTGCATTGGGGTTTGATTCCTTCTCTGCTTACAGCGGTAGCAGTGGGCGTCCTAGTGGGCTTGTTTCAAGGATGGCTGACGGCGTACGCGCAAATTCCTTCTTTCATCGTTACGTTGGGCGGGCTGCTGGCGTGGCGTGGCGCAGCGAAAGGAATCAGTGGCGGCATCACGTATCCGATCTCGGTGCAATCGTTTCGCGCACTCGGCCAAGCATACTTGAGCCAGACGACAGGACTTATCCTGATGGTAGCGGCGGTAGCGGCATCTGTATGGGTAGTGATTCACCGCAACAGTTTGCGCAAACGCCACGGTTTACAACCATGGGGACTCGCCGCGGTGGCATTCCGCATCCTTGTGCCCTCGGTGTTGATTATTGTTTCCGTTGTCGCCTTGAACGCTTATTCCGGCGTGCCGATTCCGGTGCTGGTCTTTGTGACGATTGCGCTGGCCGGTGTTTTTGTTACCCAAAATACGCCTTTTGGCCGGTATTTGTACGCTATCGGCGGCAATCCGGAGGCGGCTAAATTTTCAGGAATTAATCTGCGTAGCCATGTCCTCATGACGTTTTGTCTTATCGGCGCGTTGGCCGGGGTTGCCGGCGTCATTTATACAGCGCGCGTCGGCAGCGCGGGGCCGGATGCCGGCACGCTGCTTGAGCTCGACGCCATTGCAGCATGCGTGATCGGCGGGGCAAGCCTGATGGGCGGCAGAGGCACGGTGCTGGGCGCCTGTTTGGGAGCGCTGTTCATGGCGAGCCTGGACAATGGCATGTCGCTGAAGAATGTGCCGGATTTCATCCAGGACATTATTAAGGGCGGCATTCTGGTCACCGCAGTGGGGCTTGATGTTGTTGGAAGACAACGTGACTGATCTTATGCAAACCTGCGTTCTCGGCATTGACGTTGGCACGGGCGGGACCCGTGCGGTAATCATCGACGGACGCGGACGCATTCTGGCTTCAGCAACAGAAGAACATGAAGCTTTCTCATCGCCGAAAACTGGTTGGGCGGAGCAGCGGCCGGAAGATTGGTGGCGGGCTACCCAGCTTGCCGTAGCCAAAGCGATTGCTCAGAGCGGGCTTCACAAAGAGCAGATTCGCTGCGTTGGTTTTTCCGGACAGATGCATGGAGCGGTCATGCTGGACAGCTCCGATGAAGTTGTCCGACCGGCCCTGATCTGGTGCGATGTACGCACAGAGAAACAATGCAAAGATCTCAGCGCACAAATCGGATGGGAGCGGCTCATCCAGCTGACCTGTAATCCACCGCTGGCAAATTTCACACTTACTAAACTTCTGTGGGTGCGTGAGAACGAACCTGACAACTGGAAGCGCGTTCGCTCCGTCATGCTGCCAAAAGACTACGTCCGCTTTCGGCTTACTGGAGAGAAAGCAATCGATGTGGCCGATGCGTCCGGCACGTTGATGTTGGATGTGGCCAAACGCCAGTGGTCGACGGAAGTCCTGAAAGCTGTGGAGATAGATTCCGCCGTATTGCCTGCGCTGTATGAATCGCCGCAGATCTGCGGGCGGGTTTCGGCAGTCGGCGCTGAAGCAACCGGACTTGTTGCGGGAACCCCTGTAGTCGCCGGAGGCGGAGACCAGTCTGCCGGCGCTGTAGGCATGGGAATCGTTGCGCCGGGTGCAGTCAGCGCCACGATCGGAACATCGGGAGTGGTATTCGCCTCCACGGACCAACCGGTGCGTGATCCTCAAGGTCGTTTGCACACTTTCTGCCATGCGGTCCCAGGACGCTGGCACGTGATGGGTGTGACCCAGGCTGCGGGGCTTTCGCTGCGCTGGTTTCGCGACCGCTTCACGACCTCAGCCGCCGGCAACGGGGCTGATCCGTATGATCTGCTGATGGCTGAGGCAGCAACGGCTCCTCCGGGCGCAGACGGGCTTCTCTGGGCGCCCTACTTGATGGGCGAGCGTACTCCACATCTGGACCCAAATGCACGCGGGGCATTGATTGGCTTGACTGCGTCGCACACGCGGGCACATGTGATCCGCGCGATCCTGGAAGGCGTGACCTTCAGCTTGAAAGATACATTCACGATTCTTGCTGACATGAAAATTCCGGTGAAAAGTATTCGGCTCGGCGGAGGAGGCGCAAGATCATCTTTGTGGCGCCAGATTCAGGCCGATGTCTACGGACAAGAAGTCGAGATTGTTGAAGCTGAAGAAGGGGCTGCTTACGGGGCGGCCATACTTGCTGGGGTGGGCGCTAAAATGTGGCCCTCCGTGGATGAAGCATGCGGCTCGGTTGTGCGCGTCCGCGACCGCGTGCTGCCGAACGCAACGAGTGTGGCTGTGATGCAGGACAGCTACGCACGTTACCGTCGCATGTACGATGGGATGAAATTCATTTTTAGTTCATAAACCATCTCTTCGCGGCGAATTGTGACTGATCCTTGGGGCGTTTACATCCTCCGAAATCTCTAAGATCATGGATTAGGTTCTACCCTTAATAGATTACAAATAATGAATTTACCTAAAGGCCTTAAAATCATGAGAGCACATTCCGCACTTCTGGCGAACCTCATCGTTTTCTTCGTGGTTGCAGTTTGCTTTGCCCCGGCGCAGCAAACTTACCAGTACCCATTTCAGAATCCAGCTCTTCCAATGGAAGAGCGCGTTAGCAACATCCTTGCGTTGATGACGCTGGAGGAGAAAGTTGCAAATCTGGGAACGGACCCAAGCATCCCTCGTTTGGGGATCGTGGGTTCCGGGCATGTAGAAGGTCTCCACGGTCTTGCGTTGGGTGGTCCGGGCGCATGGGGCAGGTTCCGGGATGCGAATGGAAACTCGCAAAACGTACCGATTCCCACGACGACATTTCCGCAGGAAGTTGGCTTGGGAGAAACCTGGGACCCCGATGTGGTGAAGCAGGCAGCGGCGGCAGAAGGATACGAGGCGCGATATATTTTTCAAAGTGAAAAATACCAAAACCAGAAGAGTCATCGGGGCGGCCTGGTTATGCGGGCGCCCAATGCCGATCTTGACCGCGACCCTCGCTGGGGAAGAAGTGAAGAATCGTACGGCGAAGACCCGTACCTTGACGGCACGCTGGTCACGGCATTCGTTAAAGGGCTTCAAGGCGATGATCCAAAGTACTGGCAAACTGCGGCGCTGCTCAAACACTTTATGGCCAACAGCAATGAAAATGGCCGCGGAGGATCGTCTTCAAATTTTGACGAGCGGTTGATGCGCGAGTATTACTCAGTTCCGTTCCGGATGGGCATTGTTGACGGCGGCGCGCGCGCTTACATGGCGGCATACAACGCCTGGAACGGCATTCCTATGACGGTGCAGCCGGTGCTGAAAAGCATGACCATGAAAGAGTGGGGGCTGGACGGAATCATTTGCACGGACGCAGGCGCGCTTACCAACATGGTCACGCAGCACAAGCGGTATAAGACCCTGGATGAAGCGGCGGCGGGGGCGATTCATGCCGGCATCAACCAATTCCTTGACCAATATAAAGGACCGGTCAATGATGCGCTCAAAAACCACTTGATTACCGAAGCGGAAATCGACCAAGACCTGAAGGGAGTTTTTCGCGTCATGGTACGGCTGGGATTGCTCGATCCGCCGTCTATGGTGCAGTACGCCAGCATCAAGGGCACTAGCGAGAGTGACGCCCCATGGACCACCGAAAAACACAAAGCACTGGCCCGGCTGGTCACGCAGAAATCAATCGTGTTGCTCAAGAACGACCATCAGCTTTTGCCGTTGAACAAGAGCGCGCTGAAATCCATTGCTCTGATCGGTCCGCACATTGATGAGGTGTTGCTGGACTGGTACAGCGGAACGCCGCCTTACACGGTGACTCCGCTGCAAGGAATTAAGAACAAAGTTGGCGAGGGAGTGCTTGTACAGACGGCTATCGATAATGAGGGTGACGCAGCGGTCAAAATCGCGCGCACGTCCGATGTCGCGATCGTTGTTATTGGAAACCATCCAACCTGCGGCGCCGGCTGGAACCAGTGTCCTACGCCCAGCGACGGCAAAGAAGCCATTGACAGGAAATCTATATCCCTCGAGCAGGAAGAGCTGGCAAAGCAGGTTTATGCGGCGAATCCACGGACCATCGTCGTGCTGATTTCCAGTTTTCCATTTGCCATCAATTGGACCAACGCAAACATTCCGGCCATCCTACACATGACGCACAACAGCCAGGAAGAAGGGAACGCGTTGGCTGACGTTCTCTTTGGCGACTACAACCCCGCCGGCCGCCTGGTGCACACATGGCCCCACTCCATGGACGATCTGCCGCCGATCATGGACTACAACATACGCAACGGCCGGACCTACATGTATTTCAAAGGCAAACCGCTTTTTCCGTTTGGGTATGGGTTGAGTTACACCACGTTCGAATACTCCAACCTGCGTAAGAGTTCCAGCCGCCTTGGTGCGGACGGTTCCATCACGGTGAGCGTGAATGTTAAGAATACCGGCACTCGCGCCGGGGATGAAGTGGTCCAGATGTACGTGAAGCACATGGGATCAAAGGTGGAGCGGCCGATTCAGGAACTAAGAGGGTTCAAGCGCGTCCATCTCGGACCCAATGAAACCCGGACCATCACGCTTCCGCTCAAAGTCGCCGATCTTGCGTACTGGGACGACGCTGGGCACCGATTTGCAATTGAGAAAGAACTGGTGAGAGTTCGCGTGGGAAGTTCGTCAGCGGACATCAAACTGGAGGACAGCATCGATGTGGAGCCGTAGGCGCGGGAGCGCCATGGAAATATTCAGGATTATGTACTCGACGAAAGGTGGATTGGGAAGTCTAGCCTATACGCTAAGCCGAGCGGTTTCTTGAAAGGTAGCCAAATAGCATGACGACTGCAATGACAGCATATTGCGCTGGCGGAATAGTTCTATGTGCTGAATCCTTAGGGCGTTCTCTCAATGCTGCTTCGTGAAAACGCCTTGATACTGCATTCATGCTGCAAGCGTTTTCGGGATCCTTCGACTCCGCGCCTATGAGCGTGGTTCGGGAAAGGCCTCTGCGGCGCTGCGCTCAGGATGACAGGTGCAAACGACTGCTTTTCAAATTGGAGGACAGCATTGATGTTGAACCGTGAAGAGCGAGATGTTCCGATGGGTAGTGGGTCGGTTTCCCTTGCATTGACCATGTGGCACCGCCCCCGGCTGTGGCAGAAAAGAACACCGGCGAGGGCGCCGGTGCCACACGATTTTGCCAAACTGAGATCGCGGGGCTGCAATGGTGCGTGGGAATATGCGATTGCGCTTCTTGTGTTGACTGCGATTCTGACGTGCGCAGCATCTGGCCAGCCGGTTTCCGCGAAGGAGCCAACGCTGGCTGCTACTCCGCCGATGGGCTGGAATAGCTGGGACTCCTACAGTCGTACGCTGAACGAAGACACCATCAAAGCCAACGCGCAATGGATGGCGCAACATCTCAAGCGGTTTGGCTGGGAGTATGTGGTGATTGACGAGGGTTGGTATCTTTCCAATCTCAATCCAAGTGGCAATGACGAACACGCGAGTTTTCAGATCGATGCTTACGGACGATTTGTTCCTGTCCCTGCGCGGTTCCCGTCCGCCGGGAAGGACTTCACCTTCAAGCCGCTGGCCGATTCCCTGCACTCGCTCGGGCTCAAATTTGGCATCCATATTATTCGCGGAATACCCAGAGAAGCGGTCGTGAAAAATCTGCCTATTGCCGGCTCGTCCTTCCACGCTGCCGACGCCGCTGACACTTCAGACGTCTGCCCCTGGAACGCCTACAACTACGGTGTTGATCCGGCCAAACCCGCGGCCCAGGCATACTACGATTCTCTGGCCCAGCTTTATGCGGCGTGGGGAGTGGACTTCGTGAAAGTCGACTGTATTTCGAGCCATCCTTACAAAGGCGCGGAGATACGCATGATAAACCAGGCGATTGCCCGATCCGGACGTCCCATGGTTCTCAGCCTCTCGCCGGGGCCAACGCCGGTGGAAAAACGCGACGAGGTTTTTGCGCTTTCGCAGATGTGGCGCATCTCCGATGACATTTGGGACGTCTGGTATAGCGACAAGAATTTCCCCCAGGGAGTCAAGAACCAGATTGCTCGCGCCGCGTCGTGGGCTGGTGTTGCCGAACCTGGCCACTGGCCTGACGCCGATATGTTGCCGATAGGAAGTCTGCGTCCTGCCGCGGGTTGGGGCGAGCCGCGCGATACACACCTGAGCCGCGATGAACAACGTACCTTGTTGACGCTCTGGTCTATTTTCCGCTCGCCGTTGATCATGGGCGGCAACCTTCTTCAAGCAGATGCCTGGACTACCTCGCTCCTTACCAACGCAGAGGTCCTGGCGGTCGACCAGCATTCACGAGACAACCATCCCGTCATGACGGGCAGCGACATTGTTGTCTGGACGGCGCGACCGGAAGCAGGCGACGGTTTCTTTGTCGCAGTGTTCAACCTCAGCGATGTACCGCAGGTTGCACATTACGCCTGGAGCAAGCTGGGCCTCAACGGCCATAGTTATATCCGGCGGGACCTATGGGAGCACAAAGACCTTGGACCGGCAGCTTCTCTTGAGATCGCATTGCCGCCACACGGTGCAGCGCTTTATCACGTGTCTCCGCGCGCAGACGCTGTTCACCATCAGGACTAGCCATTTTCATTGATGCTATAGGCCAAAGATGCCATAGACCAAAGGTTGATATAGACCTAAGCTGATTCGCTTGAGAGACGCGAAGCGAGGAATCTGCTCCGCTGTTCTTCAGGATCATGGACGATAGCAGGAGCAGATTTCTCACCCACTATGCTTCGAGGGTGGGATTCGATGAGCGTGTCCCCGACATTGTTTTGTACCACCATTGTGAGTTCGAGATCATCTTCTCCACGCTTACAGTGAAACTGCTTCAAAAGGTAAGCGTCTGGCTGGCACCAGGTGACGCCTTGAACACGGAGCATGAATGCAAAGGCGATATTTCACTTTCTATTCAGCAACGCCCTTCAACAATGACTTAGCCCAATGATACATATCACCCATTATGCTTCCTGAATCGCTGTTCATTGTCCCGCCTTTGCCAGACTGGTCGAAATACACCGACGCGATGCGCCGTCCGGATTGGTCGAACAGAAGCACAGCTGTTCGATGGTCATAACCATGCCCCGATGGCGTCACCGATGTTTTGCCCAGCAGGGAGCGGAGCTGCTCCCATTCGGCTGATTGCCGAACGTCTCTAATTTCGAGTTTGTATTGGTAAAGCTGTTCCAACCTTTCGGGGCTGAGTGCCGCTCGAACCAGCACTCGTTCAGGATAATAGAGGATCTCAACACGCTGAACCTGTTCAGGAGCAACGCTGAGCGGCTTCGTCGTTTGGATCTGGGCGGTGCTGGGAATGTTAAAGACAAGTACTAGAAGGGCCAGAGCAAACGCATTCTTCATGAACAAAGTCTACCTCAGCTCTTCACTGAAGTCCTGCTGGACCCGGTGCCTCAGCGGCTGAAGCCGATTTTCTTTAGTGGCTTTACCGCAGGCCTGAAGGCCTGCTCCACCCCGTGTAGAGATGCAACAAAATCTGGTGCCTGCTCCACCCCGTGTAGGGATGCAACAAAGTCTGGTACCTGCTCCACCCCATGCAAGGGATGCAACAAAATCTGGTGCCGGCTCCCCCGTGTCGGGACATTGAAATCGTAATAGCGTTTCTGCCAAACAGGCTGATTATCGTGTCGAATCAACCGCAAGGCAAACTACTCCACTCAAGGCCGACGGAAACGGAGGGTTGAGTCCGGTATTCGCCCCGCTGATGGTGCGAACAGGTGTCAGCGTCCCGGTGGCTCCGGCAATGTTCGAATAGGCAGACACGGAGCTGCCGCCGGCCGCCGCATACAGATCACCGTTGCCAAAGACGGCAATCTGAAAAGTGCCGGATGGGAGGGTGGATGTGGTCAGCGGGGCTACGTTGCCATTCGCAGTCGCGGCGCCAGCGAACACAGCGATACGAGCAGGACTTAGCGTGCTGGCGACGATCAAGCGCCCGGAGTTGTCGAGCGCCAGGGGACCTGGTGAATTCAGCAGGGTAGCCGCTCCGCTGATGGTGCGGCTGGGTGTCAGGGGCCCGTTCAGCGTCGAGGCGTTGTCAAAGATCAGAATTGAATTGCTCGCTGAATCCGACAGGAAGAGCCTGTCGTTGGCCGAGTCGAGGGCCATTCCACGAACGCTCGCAGAGGTCGTCAGGCTGCGCAACGGCGCAACGTTGCCGGAAATTGTTGAAGCCGGACCAAGTACCACCATGGTGAAATCATTATTCAATGCATAGATGACGTCCCGGTTGCCGTCCAGGACGCCTTGAAACACAAACTTCAGCCCGGTGGCGGCGCCGGAGACGAAACGCGGCGAAGCGCAGCAGGACCCGGAGCTCACGTTGTCCACAATCATGATGCTTTTAGCGAAGCCACTGAATCCGGCCATGCGATCATGGGCCACGTCGAGAGAAAGGTATTGCGTGCCGGGCTGGAGTGACGTATCGAACTTTAGCTCGGGAGCAACGTCGCCGGAATTGCCGGCGTTGAATCTCAGAAGCGTATCGTTGCCATTCGACGGAGAATTCGTTACGTAGAGTTTGCCAACCGAGAACGCCGGAGGAACCGGCGGGGGCGGGGGCGGGTTGCCGCTGCCACACCCGGCAGCCAGCGCGATCAAAGCGAAGAGCAAGGCGAACGCGTAGTAAGCTGTTGTGGAACCGGGCCTGAATGGTGAAGAATAAAGATTGCGGTGGTGGACTGGGGCAGAGGTCGTACTAAAGATCGTCGTATCAAAGATCATGGCAATCGTTCTCCAAGGGGAGCCCCATCGTCTCCCTGTTACGAGACCAAATATAAGCAAACTATGCTGCGAGGGTCAAGTTTGTAGCTCTAGTCTTGCTGCGGCGCCGAACGCTAACCTGGGCCGCATGGGCAGCGCCGCCCGACTTCGCTCCCCCCAAGGGCGGCTCTGCCGTCAGAGTATCCATTCCGTTCGGAAACTTGCCCAAGCACAATCCGTTGCGGCTTCCGCAAAGGAGAACAGCGCTCACCCGCGGGGCATTCGCTGCATATCAAAAAGAAGAGGCCTGCATAACAGCACGCCTCTTCTCGCCTACAAGCAAAGCTGAGTTACTTTTTATCTACATCCTGTTTCAGGACCTGTGATCTGCTGCCGCGCAGGTTGTCGTCGCCAACGTAGACGGCGATGACAAAGTGGTCGCCCTTATCAAGCCTGGAGGTTGCGAACCGGGCATGCCCAGAGCTATCCACGGACGACGAACCTAGGAACGCCGCATGGTCGTCGCGGTCGTTGTCACGATAGCGGTGATCATCGCGATCGTCATCCCCAAGCTGGAAGAACTGCACCGTGCCACTGACGGTTCCAGGGAACTCGGGAACCACAGTTGCATTGAAAGTAACGGTTTCTCCGCGCCGTGATGGATTTGGCGTGGAGGTAAGGAGTGTAGTTGTCCCGGCCCTTTTGACTACCTGTCGAATTTCGGGCGACGTGCTGCCCGTCAGGTTGTTGTCGCCTGAGTAGACGGCAATGATGAAATGCTTGCCGGGTTTGAGGCTTGAGGTTGTGAACGTCGCATGCCCTGAGATGTCCACAGTGGACACGCCCAGCACGATGTGACGCCGGTCATCGTCTCTGTCCCTGTCTCTATCTCTGTCGCGGTCCCGGTTTTCATCGCGGTCATGATGGTCGCCGCCGTCGTCATCATCGTCGTCCTCTTCTTTGACCTGGATGAATTGGACTGTGCCGCTTACCGCTCCTCCGAACTGGGGAGTCACGGTTGCAGTGAAGGTGACGTTCTCACCGCGGTGCGACGGATTGGGCGTTGAAGCAAGTGTTGTGGTTGTTGTGGCCTTGTTGACCACTTGCATGACCACCGGTGATGTACTGGCTTTGAAGAATGAATCAGCGCTATAGAACGCCTGTACTGGATGCGAACCAACAGCCAGCGTTGAAGTGCTAATGCTGGTATTTCCAGAGCCGTCGAGTGTTCCTGTTCCCAGCGTGGTTGCTCCGTCATGGAAGGCAACTGTCCCCGTGGGTATGCCCTCACTGGGGATGCTGGCACTGACGGAAGAGCTAAACGTAACGTTTTGTCCGTAGATGGAAGGAGTCCCGGAGGTGGCGAGAGTGGTGGTGGTTACCGCGATGCAGAGCCCGCGGTCCGGCACCAGGATGGGGAAAGGCGTGTTGGTGATGCCGCTGAAGCTGAGATTGTCGATCTCCCAGCCGAAAGCGCTACCAGAAGCATCTGCCCCTGTGCGGAAGCGGACTTTCACCGCCTGATTGGCAAAGGTGGTCCCCAGCGATACGGTCACCGGGATTTGTGCTGTTTGATTGGCTACATAAGCTTTGCGTCCGCGTATCGGGTTCGTGCCTGTGGCCGCGAGCGTGCCGTTGTATGTGGGCGAGGCAAGGTTCCCGATATCTATCCAGGTTGTTCCGCCATCGGTGCTGATTTCTATGACGCCACCGTCAAAGAATGTTGTTCCAGTGAATTCAAAGCCAAAGCGATGGGTAAAGGTAAAGCTGAACGGATCGGTTCCTACCTGGAGAAGCGGAGAAATGAGCGACTGATCCGACGTTACGCCCGGATCGGGGCCCAGCCAGCGATGGTCAATGGCTGTGATCTCGCTGCGAGTCCAGCGGGCGGCAGTGGTGCCTGTGGTGCTCCAGGGAGAGGATGGGCTTTCCACGTCGTCAGAGGCAGACTGATTCGGGAGCACATCATAGTTACCGCGCACCGTGAGCGTTTGCGCGGGCGGAGTGCCCAGCGCCAGGCTCGGATCATCCAACTGAATGTTGAAATCCAGAACTTGAATACCAGAGGCGCCTTCAAGGTGGATCGGGAGCTGTCCGGTCGTGGTATCAAACGGATTGGTTGGCACAAAGTGAAGAACGTTTCCGTTGGGGAAGCTCACATTTGGGTTCGTGGTGGTAATGGTTGCCGTGGTGGCATTCAACAAGCCTGTGCCGGAATTTTTGACGGTGATGGAAAGGACCCCGGTTTCGCCGTTGTCCAGGACGCCATCACGATCGCAGCCGTTGAATCCATCGGTCAGAGACGCGCTGATGTATTCAACATCATTGCCGCTGACAAAACTTTCCACCAGGCCCGGAGAGTTCGTGGCCGAGAAGCGGTCCGGAGAGACAGCGCGGATTCCCGCGCCGCGCTTGGCGAAGGCTTTCGCAAAGAGAACAAAGTCCGCTGGATCATTGGCGAAGGCCGCTGCTAGAACCGCGTCGCGCGCTTCCAGGAACGTGGGAGAATTTGGGGTCAGCTTGTAGGCCGCCACAATGTAGTCCTTCATGCGCTCCTGGGCTTCCGTGAAGGTCAGGCGTGGCGCGGGGCCAAGCGTATCGCGCAGAAGCGATGCGTAACACTCCCACAACATGCTGGTCCAAACTTCACCCGTGTTGTGGACTTCCGCATTATTGGCTCCCGCCGCGCCAAATGAAATCGGGGCCCCAGTAATTGCCACGCCATTGGAGATGTGTTTGTAAGTAAGCGGATCCTTTGTCATGTCCGTGGAGTAAGGCACGCGGCGAATGCCAAAGTAGTAGCCGTTATTGCCTTCGCCGGAGGTCACATATCCGGCAATCCCATAAACGCCGCTGTAGTTTGCATTGGAAGCAACCAACGCGTCTTCTTCGCGGACGGTGAGCAGCATGGCGTGGAAGTCACCCCAGCCTTCACCCATGCCGCGTGACATATTGGTATTCAGCCCGCTGGCGTTGCCGACCAGGCGATTGCTGATGTAATGTCCCCATTCGTGGGCAATCACCTGGTTGTCGATTGTGCCGTCACGATCAATGGCAGCGTCACGGAACAGGCGGACCACGATTCCGCTCGCAAAATTGGCGCGAAAGAGATTTCCATCGGAGAAGCCCAACGAAAGGGAACCGGTGGTAACGGGAATGGTGGCGGTGCCGCCCATCGCCGGTGCAGTCTCTGGGTCGGTTGAGGTGGCCACGTTGGCGACAATTGTGCCGATCGCGCCGGCCAACTGGGCATTCTGAATCTTCACATTGAAATTACAAGTGCCTCGGTCGACAAAAGCAATTTTGCCCGCGACGTCAGCCGCATTGGCCAGCGCTGCGCAACCGTCGGGTGGATTGGCTTGGACAACGGGAGCAGTGGTATCGAATGACAAGGGACCAAAGGCAGCGGTGCCGTTCGAAAAACTCCGTGCGATGGCCGCAGGTGAGTTCGCGGTAAGCGTGTGCGCGGCGTTGCCATCGAAAACAAACATCTGCATGCGCGGTCGGCCGCCATCGGCGGGCGTGGACATGTTGGCGTTATTGCGTCCGCTGAAATCCTGTCCTTCCGCCTTGATGCTGTCATTTTGCACGCCACCGCGGCCAAAATTGTTGGTCTGCGCGTTGCCGGCAGCTTCATCGAAGCCGGAATCGTAATACCAGTCATGAAGGAAGTTGTTCATGAAGAAGAGCTGCACGATCGCAGCTTTTTGCTGGTTCAGGCTGGTCTGCGGACCCAGAGCGGTGTTGTAGGTGTAGTCAAAGGTGTTGGGGCTGGTGATGTCCGCATGAAAGTCACCTGCGGCGGTGAAGCCATCCGGCGCAACCAGGTCAGCATACGCTTCCACGTTGTTGCCGATGGTCTGCACGGCTCCCGGCGGAAGCCAAGGATCATTTTTGCTGAAGGGGCTGTTCTGTAAAGTAATAAGTTGCGGAGGCACAAAGGCAGCCTGGAAACCGTCGGGTAGTCCGGTGGGATGAGGCGTGCCCGTGGTGCCCTGCGGGCCATCAAAAGGAACAAATTTTCCGCTGGAGTCGGCCCATACGCGATAGCTGAATGAATCCTGGGAGGTGAGATTGTTGCGGAACAATAGCTTCCCATCCACGGCCGAAATTACGTACGAATAAAAATCAGAATCGGTGCTGTCTGGCGAGCTGACGTTCAGTTCAAGATAGTAGGCTGGTTCCAATCCCTCCGGCAGGTCAAACATTACTCTCTTGACCCGGCTGGGCTCTACCATGTGCAGGTTGATGCCGCTTTCGGTTTGCGCGTTCAGTGTAAAAAAATCAAATTCGTCGCGGCTTTCACGCCACTCCAAGGATGGTGGGTCGATCTCGGCGTCGGTAAGGTCCTGAAAGGCAATAGCGACTGCTTGGGCGGGACTTAGGGTGAAGGCGCCGGTGCGGCTTTTCGTCCAGGTAGGAATGTAGCCGGACATCGCCACCAGGTCCAGCTTCTGGTTCATGACCACTTTCATTTCATCGCGAAAGACTTCTACTCCGTCAATCCGCTGACGAAGCTGGACTACAACCGCGCCTCTTCCCGTGTTATGTACGGCTTTGAACTCGGCGGTGGCCAGATCGTACTCGTCGAGTTGGTACAGTGGCGCAAACTTGGCCATGTGGCCGCGCGCGGCGGCTTCTTCCGGCGCTCTGCCGGTTCCTTGGCCCTTATTTTGCGCGGACTCCGCGTTGGCAAATAAAAAACTGGGAACACCAAGCCGCTTTTCCACTTGCATGATGGCGCCATGTTTCACCAGCTTTTCGGCTTTCGCTTTTGCATCAGGTGAGAGATCTTTGGACGCACCGCTGTTGGCAAGAGCATCGTAGTTAGGGCGGTCCTTCGCAATTGAATTGCCTGCAAAGACGATAGCGGAAACGACAAGAAGAGCGACGAGGCGGAGCATTTTCATTGGCAAATCTCCAGGTGAAATTTTCCGGTGAAACGTGAGGGGCCCTGGTGAAGCGCAATCGCGTGCAGGAAGCTGTGGCATAAATCGTGCGATGCCCAGCTCGACGTGCAGAGACTAGCGGAGGCTGATATTAGCCGCAGAGAACTCAGAAGTCAATTGAATGTACCTACTACTTGCCCATCAAAGAGTGCAGAATTGGGAATACAAATTTTGCCTTAGATTATTGCGTACTAGATTAAAGATCAGGCATTTTGCTTGGACTCGTTGCCTTAAAGTTGGATTACCAGTCTTTGGGTAAGTTCTTACCCGGTGCTTGCGGCGGCAGGTCTGGCGTCCATCCGGGATCAGGTGCGGCTGGCATTGCCTGTTTTGCACCTAAGTTTCCGCTGTCGATGGCAGCGCGAATAAAATTTTCCGGCGGTACTGGCGATCCGGCAAGCCGGCGCAGCATCGCCAACTGTCCGGCATGGGTCATGGCGTCCGCCAGGGGCCCTTGTAGAAGTTGCTCCATGGAGATCTCGCGCGCGGGCGTTTCGTTTTCCAGCGTGGCGCCCAGGTCTTCCAGCACATGGTGAAAGCGTGCAATCTCTTCCGCCAATGACGCCATCCTTTTCGGCTGCCATGTCCCACCGTGGAAAAACGTCCGCGCGTACCCGAGCACGCCGGTCATGTGCCACACCAGTTCATGCGGTGTGCGCACGTTGGCGCCCACGTTAAAATCGGCGAAGGAGTCCGGCGCCCCGCGCAGCGCCTTCTGTGTGCGGTAAGCGATGGCGGCAAGAAAGTGTTTTAAGAGTCTCCGCTGTTCATTCATGCTGGAATTCTACTTCGTTGTCTCCGCCAGGTCGCCATACTTTTCCGCAGGCACTTCTTGTATCGCTCGCATAAGGAAAACTTTCTTGCGTTTGCGTTCCAACAAGAACTAGAATGCCGAGAATTTCACGGGAGGGGTCTCATGTCCATCTCACGGAATTTGGTTTTGTTTGTATTGCTCTGCATCGTCCTCAGCGGTTTTGCCTTCACGCAGACGCAAATTACCACGGGCGTGATCCAGGGAACTGCGCTTGATCCGACGGGCGCTGTTATTCCTGGGGCCGAAGTAACGGCCAGAAACCTGAACACGCAGGTTGAGACCACACAGAAGACCGATGGCGATGGCCGTTTCGTCTTTCTCTCCCTGTCGCCTGGGCGCTACTCTGTCACCATATCCATGAGCGGCTTTTCCAAGGTGATTCAAAAAGACGTCGATCTGACCGTGGGGCAAGCACTCAACTTAAAGATCACGCTCAAGGTTTCCGCGACCGGCGAGGTGGTGGAAGTCACGGGCACCCCGATCATTGAAACCACGCAAACCGCATCGAGCACTACGCTGAACGAACGTACGGTCAGCGAGACGCCTATCCTGGGCCGCAAGTTTGAAGATCTTCTTACGCTCACTCCGGGGGTGAGCGTGGTGCAAGGCCCGGATGGCGACGAGATCAGCTTTGCCGGTCAACGCGGCATCTTCAACAACATCAGCCTGGACGGCGGCGATTACAACAATGGCTTCTTTGGCGAACAAGTGGGCGGCCAGCGTGCCGCGATTGACATTACTCTGGACGCAGTCAAGGAATTTCAGGTCGTTGCCAGCGGCGCCAGTGCGGAATTCGGACGCACCGCCGGCGGCGTGGTCAACGTGGTCACCAAATCCGGCACGGATGAACTGCATGGCAGCCTCTTTTATTATCAGCGTCTGGAGGCGCTTACCGCCGATACTTCCGATGGCAAGCCGTTGCAGGATTTCCATCGCGAGCAATTTGGCACGACCGTCGGCGGCCCCATCGTGAAGAAGAAGATGTTTTTCTTCGGGGCCTTTGAGCAGATTCTGGAAAACCTCACACGGCCAAACTTAAGCGCACAGACCGGCAACACTGCATGCCCTGTTGCTGCTCCGACGCTAGCGGTGGACTTTGCCCAGATCGCAAGCAATGCCGACTGCCAGCGCCTGGCGCTGGTTAACTTCTTCCAGACCAGCCGCGGTCAGGCTGAAGGGCTGCCGGTGGCGCATCCCATACGCAACACCGCGCTTCTGGGCAAGTTTGACTGGACCATCAACCCCACCAACAACATGAGCGCCTCTTACAATTTTGACCGCTCCAACAACGAGAACCAGACTTTTGATGTGCCCACATACGGCAACTCGGCCAACGGCATTGAAGGGCCTTCCAAAATAAATTCGGTCAATTTCAACATGTTCAGCACCTTCTCCGCGAAGAAACTGAATGAAGCGCATGTCAGCTTTTCTCGAGAAGATCGCCCGCGCGCCGCGGTTGATTCCAAAGTTCCCGCCGATACTGCGATGGGCTTTGGCACCACGTTCCGTTTTGGCGAACCTTTCTTTCTGGAGCCCGGCGTTGACGAGGTGTTCAAACGCGTCCAAGTTCGCGATAACTTTTCCATCCTTGCCGGCAGGCACAACGTCAAATTCGGCGGCGAGTGGCTGCACAGCAATAACTCACAGGTTTTCCGCGGATTCTTTACCGGCCGCTATATCTTTGATTCGGTCCTGGGCTTCCTGCATTACGCTTCGCCCGCCAGCCTGGGGCCCGGGTTTGGCCCGGCTACCGGCAGGTGCATCAATGGATCTGTGGAGACCTTCGTGACCCTCGGCGCTGTTTGCCCGCCAGGGGCCGCCGCCACCACCGCCGACAGCCCTCTTCTGCTCTATCTCCAGCATGCCGGAACCAACGGCACAACCACTGACGCCGCTGGGTTCTCTGACATTAGCAATGAGAACTACGCGCTCTTCATCCAGGACAAGTGGCAGATCAGCCGCAACCTTTCGCTCGACTACGGACTCCGCTGGGAGGCGCAGATCTTTCCCGATCCTGTGATTGATCCGTCAAAGACGGCCTACGGCGTGAACCTGAGCGATCCACGATTTCCTTCCAACGGAAAAATTCCTAACGCCACCAAAATGTTCCAGCCACGCCTGGGCATTGCCTGGGACGTTCGAGGCAACGGTAAATCTGCCGTGCGCGCCAGTTGGGGAATCTACGACGCGCAGCAGAACATGCTGACGCAGGTGTGCGCCATTACTACGAATGGAGTCCAGCAGCAGACCCTTTTTTCCGGTGACGTACCGGGCGGCTTCGTCGGGGCCACCGGATTCAACACCGCTGGTCCAACGTGGCCCAACCCCATCACGCCCACCGCCGTGCCGCCGGGATCGTTTCCTTTCCAGCCCGGCATCACCGTATTCAATAAAAATTACAATAACCCGCGCACCTACACCACGAATTTTGGGTACACCCAGGAGTTCGCCGCCAACTGGGCGGGTTATCTTGATCTCACGTGGGCCAAGGGTGTTTATCTCACCCGCTTTGTCGATCCCAACAGTGGCACCCAACTCTTTGGTGCAGCAGGAGCGGCAGCTTGTGCAGCCCTCACTCCCCCCGCCACATTATCTTCGGACGGGGTCTGCGTTCCTCTCAACGGCGACCTAACCACGTATCCCGGCGCCGCGCCCTTCTCGAATTTGGGCTCTATCACGGACACGCAGAGTACGTCGCACTCGCTCTATCGCGGCTTTACTATCGGAACGCGCAAGCACTTCAGCCATGGCTTCCAGTTGGAAGCCAACTACGTGCTGTCAGAAGATCTTGACGATGATTCCAACGAACGCGATCCCTTTACTTTCCGTTACTTCAACAAGTTCAACTTCCGCAAGGACTACACGTTCTCTGACCGTGACAGCCGGCACAAGTTCAACTTCTACGCTTACACCAAACTACCCGCCGGTTTTGAGTTCAGCGGACGCATACAAGCCCACACGGCCCAACCCATTACCGACAACCCTCTGGGCAACGGCAATGGCATCGGCGTCGGCGCTCCGTGCAGTCTAACCAATTCAGTTACCCGCGTGGTCAATGGCATTGATTGCGGCCGCAACCACCTACGCAAAGACAATGGCTTCTTCACCTTTGATTGGCGTGCGGTCCGGCCTTTCCATTTCGGCGATCGCTACGTACTTACGCCGATGGTTGAGATGTTTAATACCTTCAACAATCGCAACAACGTTAATCCTCTGACTACGCCGGGGCTGTTTAACTTTGACGGATTCCTGCGCCAGGGCGTTGGCGATCCTCTGCAAGTTCAGCTTGCGGTGAAGTTTAGTTTTTGAACTGAATTTTCATGAGCCACAGCACGCCGCTTGTCGTGGTGGGTGATGGAAAGGCGACTATTCAGCGAGACGAACAAGAGCAAGTTCGGATGCGTCCGACTGATGCTCCTGTAGCTGCCCATGATCGAGAAGATCGGCGGATAGCGGATGCTTTGTCTGAAGCGTCTTCGCTTCGTTCGCAACAGTCTTGCCGATAAGAAACAGTGAAGGGGCCGGAAGAGCAGGGAACTCCGCTATTTGAATCAAAGTTGACCGATACACCTGCTGATCTTTCGCCGCAACGCAAGAAATCACCATGCACGGCGTATCACTTGCCAGTCCGGCCATGATCAACTCGTGCGTCAACCGCGCATAATCGCTCCCCGGCATATAGATTGCCAGAGTGGCGTCAGAGTGCGCGATTCTACTCCAGTCTTGTTTCTGTTGGCCGGCACAATGATGTCCGGTGGTGAAAATAAGGCTGGAGCAAGTTTTTCTGTCTGTAAGAGGAATTCGTGCTGTTGCCGCTGCCGCCAGCGCGGCAGTAATGCCGGGTACGATTTCATAGTCCACGTGTGCCGCGGCCAGCTCTTCCATCTCTTCCGCCGCCCGTCCGAACAAAAGGGGATCGCCGCTTTTCAGGCGCACCACGGTCTGCCCGGTTGAAGCGAACAGGATCATCAAGGCGTGTATCTGCCCTTGGGTGACAAGCTTGTTCCCGCATCGCTTGCCCACATTGATGATGACGGCATCCGCGCGGATAATTTCGAGGATGTCACGCGAAACCAAGTCGTCATGCAGAACGACGTCCGCCTGGCGCAGCAACCGATGGGCTTTCATCGTGAGCAATTCCGGGTCCCCCGGACCTGCACCCACCAGGAAAACATTGCTCATCTACGCCAGGTCCTCGCGCATCCGCGGGCTATAGCCGTCTTTGCTGGCTTCCATTGAATTGTTTCCTGGCCGCAATGCTCCCCCTTGGCGTATGTAGGCACGCTGAGCTCGGTCGCCAAACTGGCGTCTGGCTTCAAACAGTAGAGTCACAAGGAAAAGAAAGCCAATTTAAAATTCAGATACCACGCAACGCAATTTCCTATTCGTCTCAGCTGGTGCGTCTTCCTATAAGCTAGTACTGCTAAGAAACAAGGGGGCAGATGAATGTCCAATGAAGGTTTTGCCGGCTTGCGTGTACTTACACTGGAAAGCCGCCGTGCCCAGGAGATGGCGAAGTTGATTGCGAACGCGCAGGGCCAGCCGGTGGTTGCGCCGTCCATGAGGGAAGTTCCGCTTGAGTCGAATACGCAAGCGCTTGAGTTCGCTTCAAGTCTGGCGGACGGCCGCCTGGACATGGTGATTTTTCTTACCGGTGTGGGAACACGCGCGCTGACACGAGTGGTTGAAACTGCGTATCCCAAAGAACAATTCGTGAATGCGCTCAGCCGGCTTGCAATCATTGCGCGCGGCCCCAAGCCCGCAGCGGTGCTGCGCGAGATGGGAGTTCCCATCAGTCTGCTTGTACCGGAGCCAAATACCTGGCGTGAGTTGCTGCACGCGCTGGACGAGAATCCAGAATCTCTTGCCGTGCGCGGCCGCAGAGTTGCCGTGCAGGAATATGGTGTGTCCAATCCTGAATTGCTTGCGGGCTTGGTTGAGCGCGGCGCGACCGTGACCTGTGTGCCGGTTTACGAGTGGATGCTGCCGGAAGATACAGGCCCGTTGCGGGCCGCGATCACAGCTCTGGCGCTGGGAGAGATTGACGTAGCCATGTTTACCAGTTCCGCCCAGGTGCGGCATTTACTTCAGGTAGCTGCGGAGATGGGAATGCGCGACGAGGTGCTGCGCGCGTTTGCGCGAATTGTCGTGGCCTCGATTGGGCCAATGACGTCTGAGGAACTGAGCCAGCAGGGGATCGGCGCCGATCTTGAGCCTACTCATCCCAAGATGGGGTTCTTTGTTAAAGAAACCGCGGAGCAAAGCGCGGCCCTGCTGAAAAAGAAAAGAACTACGGTTTAAGCGTTTCAAGTTTGACAGCCCATGCGCTGCTCTGTACTATTTATTCATCGAATGACCAAATTTTGCCAGATGCCGATTTGTATCAATGACGCATGTTGTATGTGCGTCTCCATCGGCTTATCTGGCGAGTGATATTGCAAAAGCAATAATTTAGAAGTTTCTGAAGCCCACTCACCAGCAAAAGTGAGTGGGCTTTTTGTTGTTGCGGCAAGGTGCAACAGGGAATTTCACAACGCAGAGGACAAACATGGCAGACCAAGTCAACAAGACCAAAAAAACAACACCCATACTTTCGCTCGATGCCTGGGCCGTTGCTGTTGCCTTGTTACTGGCGGCGCTGGTCCGGTTCGGCATACTGAAACATATTTCGTGGTAACCGCGAACAGGAGGCATATCCAATGGCTAGTACATCCGTTTTATCCAGAGTAGAACCCGTTCCATTTCTCCGGAAACTTCTGGCCATGCTGCCGGGCATCAGTCTGTTGGTGGTGGTGGGCTTGGCGGGGAAGGTGCTTGAGCAATCGATTGGGCGCTATTCGAAAGCGCACCACCTGGTGATACCCAATATTGAATATGTTCTTTGGGCGATCGCGATTGGGCTGCTGATCTCAAACACCGTGGGCTTGGCGGAAGTGTTCAAGCCGGGTGTCGCCACGTATGAATTTTGGCTGAAGACCGGCATTGTTTTGTTGGGAGCGCGTTTTCTGCTGGCGGACGTGTTCAAACTGGGATCAGTCAGCCTGGTCTTGGTGCTGATTGAACTGGGATTGTCCATTGGGTTCATGACGCTGCTTGGACGCATCTTCAAGTTGAGTCCCAAGCTGACTACTTTGCTGGCGGTCGGATCGTCGATCTGCGGCGTGTCAGCCATCATCGCCACCAAAGGCGCCATCGACGCAGATGATGAAGACGCATCTTTCGCCATCGCGGCGATTCTTGCGCTCGGAGCACTGGCGCTCTTCACCTTTCCGCCGATCGGCCACTGGTTGCATATGAGCGATCACATGTACGGGCTTTGGGCGGGCACAGGCGTGGACAACACAGCCGAAGCCGTGGCCGCTGGCGCGCTCTATTCCGACCAGGCAGCAAAGATTGCTGTGCTGGCTAAAACTACGCGCAACGCCATGATTGGGTTCGTAGTCCTGGGCTATGCGCTTTATTGGGCCGCACGCGATGGCCGCGAGGCCGTGGGCAACAAGGCCTCTTTCCTGTGGCAGAAGTTTCCCAAATTTGTGCTGGGCTTTCTGTTGATCTCTCTGCTGGCCAGCCTGAAAGTGTTTAACGGCGACCAGGTTTCCAATCTGGCAAACCTCTCCCGCTGGGCGTTTTTGCTGACGTTTGCCGGCGTTGGGTTGCGCATCAATTTCCGCGAGATGAAAAAACAAGGGCTGCGGCCGTTTGTGGTCGGCGCTATGGGTGAGGTGGTGATTGCCGCTATCACGTTGGGATTGGTACTGGTCGCAAGCAAGGTGGTGAAGATCTAGAAATCCTTGGGTCGAATGTTAAGGCGGGGCGCGCTTGCGGCCGGCGTTCATGATAAATTAATTCACCATGGATGCTGAGACACGAAAGAGGATCGTAAACTGGTCACTTATCTTTGTCGTGGCCGTGGGTGTGCGCGTGGGATTTATGGTTTATTCGCGGCGCGATACCGGCGGGCCGCAGAAAGTACAACCCACATACTCGAGCAACGCGGACGACTATGTTACCCCGCACAAAATTGTGCCGTACGACGTTGAGTCGACCAAGAAGGAATTGGTGGGCAAGCCAGTCTGGGTGCGCGCGGGGAACCTGGTTCCTTACTATCACTATGATGCCGCCAGCCACAGTGTGAATTTCAAACGGGAAGCGGGCCTTCTGCCTCCGCTGGACAAGTTGCAGGTTCAGGATGTGGTGCTGCAACGGGCCCCGGTCTCTCTGAAGCCCGGCCAGATCGCGGTCGTGCAAAAACAGATCATGACTGTTTTTGAACGGGCAGGCGAGCCCGGCAGTTATGCCGCGTCCATCGGTGTGAACACCGGGGACGACTACACGTTCACCGTCAACGACGTTTTCTTTTTTGATGATCCGCATGAGTTGTACAAACACTGGCCGCCAGAAGTCTGGAGCGCGATTGCCCGTCATGAAGCCACGCTGGGCATGAACGAACTACAGGCTGGTTTTGCCCTGGGAACCAATATGAGCGTGAGTTCAGGCGACTTCGGAAGCCGGACGGTCGAATTCACCAACGCCGGAAAACCAGTAACCGTAACCTTTGAGAAAAACAAGGCAATCACCGTCACGCCAGGAAAAGCCGAATAATTTGCGAACTCCAGTGAAAGCTTCGGAGGTGCTAACTTCCGTGCTTTCACTGCGTCAAATCTGTGGTGCAGCATCCCTCTTCACGGGAGTGAATAAAAAATCCTGCGTCTGAGAAACCTTTGCTACCCCATCTACGTAGTTCAGAGGAATATGAGCATACAACTTCGTATTGAGAACCTCTCCAAGACCTATAAGAACGGCGTAAAAGCTCTTGACAAAGTTTCCCTGACCATCCCATGCGGCATGTATGGTCTGCTTGGCCCTAACGGGGCCGGAAAATCGACTCTGATGCGCACACTCGCCACTTTGCAGGAGCCGGACAGCGGGAGCGCTAAGCTGGGTGACCTTGACGTGCTGACCCAGAAAGACGAGGTCCGCCGCAGACTGGGGTATCTGCCCCAGGAATTCGGGGTCTATCCCCGGATATCCGCCCAGGACATGCTCAGCCACCTGGCCCTGCTGAAGGGGATTACAAACTCCAAGGAGCGGAAGGAGGTCGTCGCGGCGATGCTGCAACGCTGCAACCTGTACGAGGACCGCAAAAAAGCGCTTACCGGCTTTTCCGGCGGCATGCGCCAGCGCTTTGGTATTGCCCAGGCACTCCTCGGCAGGCCACAGCTTTTGATCGTCGACGAACCAACCGCTGGTCTTGATCCCGGTGAACGGAACAGGTTTTACAACCTGCTGGCGGAAATTGGCGAGCAGGTCATCGTGATTCTTTCCACGCACATTGTGGAAGACGTGATGGACCTTTGTACCAACATGGCCATTATCCATAACGGCCAAGTGCTGTATCAAGGCAAGCCAGACGCCGCGATTCAGGGGCTGCAAGGCCGGATTTGGCAGCGGTCGATCGAGAAGAGCGAGCTGCCGCACTATGAGCAGACCTTTCGGGTGGTGTCCAACAAACTGGTCGGCGGGCGCCCGTTCCTGCACGTCTACGGAGAGGCCATTCCGGGCGAGGGTTTTCTCCCCACCACACCCGACCTGGAAGATGTATTCTTCACCAAAATCCGGCAGTGGAGCTAAGGAGCCATCATGTTCTGGCATATTGCATGGTTTGAGATTCGCTTCTGGCTCAAGTCCTGGATGGTGTGGATCTTCCTGTTCATCGTTGCCACGCTGTGGATGTTTGCTACAAGCTCGGACCGGGTTACTGTGGGCGATGCGATTGGCAATACATTCCGGAACGCGCCTTTCGTAATTCAGAGTTTTTACGCCACTATCGGCCTGTTCACGCTGCTGATGTCGGCCGCATTCGTCAATGCAACCGCAATCCGGGATTTTAAGTACAACACTAATCAGATTCTATTTTCTTCTCCGCTACGTCGCCGCGATTTTCTTCTTGGGCGCTTTGCTGGAGCCACACTGATCTCTGTAATTCCCATGCTGGGTGTTTCCATTGGGATGCTCCTGGCGCCGTACATGCCCTGGGCCGATCCCGAGCGCTTTGGGCCGGTGTATTGGAGCGCACACCTTCACAGCATTCTGGTTTTTGCCCTGCCCAACGCTTTCTTTATGGCGGCAATTCTCTTTGCGATTGCCGTGCTGGCCCGCAATGAAGTAGTGCCGTTTGTGGCCGCGCTTGCTTTGCTCATTGCTTATGGCTTTTCTGGGACACTGACGCAGAACATCAACAACCAAAACCTGGCGGCGCTGCTTGATCCGTTTGCTGCCCAAACCTATAGTCTGGTGACCAGATACTGGACGGTGGCGGAAAAGAACACACTCTCTGTTGGCTGGAGCGGCTTGTTGCTGTGGAACCGGCTGATCTGGATCAGCGTGGCTTGTTTGATTTTTGCTTTTGCCTTTTTCCGTTTCAGCTTTACTGAGAAACGGTCGAAGTCCCGTCAATTGGAGGCGAAAGACAGTGCTCTGGCTGTTCTGGCTCCCCTGCGCACCCCGGTATTTCACAATTCCCGCTGGGCTCAGTTCGTTGGCTCTGTGCGGATTAATTTCCTTGGCATGATTCGGGGCCCAGTGTTCATTGTGATTGCTATTCTGGGCTTTGCAAATTCGTTCGGCGGTTTAGCATTTAGCGCTACTGAGGGCTACGGGGACAGTACATTCCCGGTAACCCACTGGGTCGTTACGTTAATTAGCGGAACTTTGTATGCATTCATCCTAGCGATCATCACCTTCTATGCTGGAGCGTTGGTATGGCAGGACAGGGACCTGCGCGCAGATGAGATTGTGGACTCTCTTCCCACGCCGGAATGGGTCTCCTATGCTTCACGTCTAACTGCGCTCCTGGGCGCGGTCCTTTTACTGCAAGGTGTGGCTTTTCTCAGCGGCGTCATTATTCAGTCCGTGCATGGGTACCATCGCTTTCAGTTCGGTTTATATCTCAGCGAATTGCTGTTACGTGGCGGCACGGCGTTCCTCTTTTTAACGGTGCTGGCGTTTCTCATTCATGTGTTGTCGCCGAACAAGTACGTCGGCTATTTTGCGTTCATCTTGTTTGTGTTTGTGAATGGATTTCTCTGGAGTCCGCTGAATATTGCAACCTTGATGGTCCGGTTCGGCGCGCGCCCGACTATCACTTTCTCTGATCTTTTTGGAGACGCTCCTTACCGCCTGGCCTGGAACTGGTACAGCCTGTACTGGCTTTTTTTCTGCGGACTTTTAGGGATTGTTACCGTCATGTTCTGGCCGCGCGGCAAGCAGGACCGCTGGCGCGGACGGAGAAGCAATGCGGGCCAACGCTTCCATGGCGGCTGGATCACCGCCAGCCTGCTTTTCCTGGTGGCCTTTGCGTCTACCGGTGGATGGATTGGGTACAACACGAAAGTTCTTAACCGGCTGCCCGGCCCAAAGACCGTGGAACAACGCCAGGCGGACTACGAAAAAACCTATAAACAGTTTGAGAAAACCCCGCAGCCACGTGTCCGCAGCGTGAAATATGCGATCGACATTTTTCCTGAGTCACGCAATGTCACCATGAAGGGTGAGCAGGTCATTCAGAACCCGTATCCGCAGGCTTTGAATGAAGTCCACTTCACCCTTGATCCTAACTATGACGTTGATATTGCGATTCCCGGCGCTTCACTCAGCAAGGACGACAAACTCCTCTTCTATCGCATATACCACTTCGATTCGCCGCTACAGCCGGGCGAGACCAGGACCATGAGCTTTACCGTGAAGAGCCACAATCGCGGATTTGAGAATCAGGTGAGTGAAATCCAGTTGGCGCAGAACGGCACCTTCTTCAACAATACGATCGGGCCGTCAATCGGTTACGATCCGCAGCGCCAGATGGGTGATCCGGTAACAAGGAAGAAGTACGGACTGGCTGAAATTGACCGTATGCCGCCGCTCGAGCGGAACTGCACCGATGATTGCCGTGACACCTACCTGGGCGGCCATTCCGACCTGGTGGATGTGCATAGCGTAGTCAGCACTTCGCTCGATCAGATTGCCATCGCGCCGGGTTCGCTCGTTCGCGAGTGGCAGGAGAACGGCCGACGCTATTTTGAGTACCAACTCGACCATCCGTCCATGAACTTCTACTCGTTCATGTCCGCCCACTATGAGGTGGCACGCGAAGAATGGAACGGGATCAAGCTGGAGGTGTACTACGACAAGCAGCATCCCTGGAACGTTCCCCGGATGATGAACTCCATCAAGAAGTCGCTGGATTATTACACCAAGAACTTCAGCCCATACATGCACAAAGAGGCCCGCATCATTGAATTCCCGCGCTTCGCACGCTTTGCCCAGGCGTTTCCGGGGACCATGCCTTACTCGGAGAGCGTTGGTTTTATCGCGAATTTGAACCATCCGGACGATATTGACATGGTCTTCTATATAGTGGCGCATGAGATGGGGCACCAATGGTGGGCGTATCAGGTGATCGGCGCTAATATGGAAGGCGCCACAGTGCTTTCTGAAACCATGGCCCAATATTCCGCATTGATGGTCATGGAAAAAGAGTATGGCCGCGACGCCATGCGCAAGTTCCTCACCTATGAAATGGACAATTATCTTCGCTCACGCGGGCAGGAGCGGCTCAAGGAGCGTCCGCTACTGAAGGTGGAGGCAAATCAGGGGTACATCCACTATCGCAAGGGAAGCGTGGTGCTCTATTACCTGAAGGAGATGATCGGTGAAGAGGCGGTCAACCGCGCCTTGCGTAAAGTGATCCAGCAATACGCTTATGCCGCGCCGCCCTATCCGACCTCTTATGCGCTGGTGGATGCCCTGCGTGAACAGACTCCGCCGAACCTGCAATATCTTCTGAAAGACCTGTTTGAGGACATTACGATCTTTTCCAACCGCACGCTGGACGCCAGCGCGCAGAAGCGCACCGATGGAAAGTTTGATGTCACCATCAATGTGGAGACGCAGAAGTTTAAGGCCGATGCCAAAGGCAATGAAACCGAAGTACCGGTGGATGACTGGATCGATATCGGCGCTTTTGCTAAACCGGCAAAGGGCAAGAAATACGGCAGCACGCTCTATCGTGAACGCGTACACATCACGCAGAAGAGCTCAAGGTTTACCTTTGTGACGGCTGAGCTGCCGGAAAAGGCCGGAGTGGATCCATTCGCGCTGCTGATTGACCGCGTTCCTGATGACAATACGAAGAAGGTCACTCTCTCTGACGCGAAGAAGGTTGCGGCGTCCAACAACAGCAAACAGCAGGCAGTAGCTTTGGCGTCACATTGATAACGAATGTGATCAGCATTACTTGCCCTATGAAGATGACATTTTGCACAGCCGCCTTGGGCGCATCACAAAGCGTCTGGAATTGCTGGGTGTCAACATCCCGTTGTTTCAAAAAAAGCGGCTTGCCCGACGATTTGCCCAGGCTTTGCTAAGGACGACAACCACAGAACTTTATGTGAAACGTTATAGTGCCAACTGGAATCCAGATAAAGATCTGGTTTGCCATCTCCGTCAAGATCTCCGACCCAAAGCACCGTGATGTGGGGATCGTTTCCGTCCTTGGGAACGGAAAACAGCTCTTGTTTGACCGGGCCATTGGAAAAAATCAGGCGCGCGCCTTGAGGCAATGGGTTTCCTTTTAATTTATCTCCCTCAACTCCCAAGGTGTAGTTTGCTCCGGACAGCGCAATGCTACGCTGGTCTCCCGCACCCATACTCCATTCACCGACAAACGCAGTTGCGAGTAGCCGTGGAGAACCCGACACTCCGCGTACGAGAAACAACGGCTGCTCGCGGGTGAAAACTTCGATCGATGTTCCAGTCGGCTCCTTGGGGCCTTCGTCTCCGAGGGGATCTGGTACACGGGTGCTCCGGACTCTGGTTGCGTGCGCCCGGCAAGAGTTGTCTTTGCAATAAACCCCGACCCAGGTAGCCGGCTGTTTTAGACGCACGTCCTGTCCGTGATAGGTACCGGCTTCGATGAGAGTAAAGCGCTGCTGAGCTTGACCTTGCAAAAATGCCAGTGCAACCACAAGAAAGGCCGCTACGACCTTCTTAAACAACTCGGCCATAGCCCGAGTATACCCCGTTTGAGACATCAACAAAGGGAGCTCACCTATATGCAAAAAGTGGGCACAGAAGACCGGTCAAACAGAAGCGCCTTAGCCGCCGGTTGACGTTTTTTGGCCTTTACCTGTCCTCGGCGCGTCTGCCTCCGCATCGGAGCGCGGTGGTTTCTTGGCTTCCGCCAGGCTCATCTTCAGTGCTTCAAGAATGTCGATGACCGGAGCTTTATGTTTGGGCTCCACGGTTTCCACGATCTGTTTGCCGTCGACCTTGGCCTGAATCATGGCCTTCAGGTTTTCGCGATAATCATCTTTATATTTTCCCGGCTCAAACGCGGCCATCAGGGAGTCGATGAGCATTTTCGCCATCACCAGCTCTTTTTCCTTCACGATGCTGGTGTCTGTGCGGAACTCTTCCACCTGGCGGATCTCGTCGGGGTAGTACATGGTGTGCAGCAGGATGCCCTTGTCCCCAGGCCGCAAAATGACAATGTGCTCGCGGTTATGCATGGCGATCTTGGCCACGCCTACGCATTTGCTCTGGCGCAAAGCCTCAAACAGCAGCGCGTACGGCTTCTCACCCGCTTCGTCCGGCGACAGGTAGTACGAGCTCTCAAGGTAGATTGGGTCTACTTCAGATTCCTTCACAAACTCCAGGACTTCCATGGTCCGGGCCGTTTTGGGCGCGACTTTTTTGATGTCTTCGTCGTCGATGACGACGTATTTGTCTTTCTCGTACTCGTAGCCCTTGACGATCTCGCTACGCGAGATCTGTTTGTCTTCCAGTTGGCAAAAAAGGACTTGCTTGACCCGAGAGTTGTCGGCTTTATGCAACTGGTTAAAGCTGACCGACTCACTGCGAGCGGCGCTGTACAATTTCACAGGAAGCGACAACAATCCAAAGGTGAGGTGTCCCTTCCATACGGTGCTGGCCATTAATTTTTCTCCAAAAAGCGAATGGGCAAAGAATACTGGGCGAATCTATGTGTTTAGCACAAAAAACAGTGCATTACAATCTTCTGAATAACCCATGTCACTAGAAGAATACCGCCGGAAGCGCGTCTTTAGCCAGACCCCGGAGCCTGCGCCCAAACCTCAGCAGGACGAAGGGAAGCGCTTTTTCATTCAACGGCATAGCGCCCGGCGCTTGCACTACGACCTGCGTCTGGAAATGGATGGTGTGTTGAAATCGTGGGCCTTGCCCCACGGGCCAACGCTTGATCCGGCAATCAAGCGGCTTGCCGTCCACGTGGAAGACCATCCACTGGATTATGGAGAGTTTGAGGGCACCATCCCAAGCGGAAATTATGGCGCTGGGAATGTCATCTTGTGGGACCGCGGGACGTATGAGTGGCTGGGCGAGAAAACTCCGGCGAAACAGTGGGAAGCCGGCGACCTTAAGTTCCGGTTGCACGGGCAAAAACTTGCCGGCGAATTTGCCCTGGTGAGAACCAAGGGCCTCAGAAGTCAGGCTAAGAGCGGGGCAGGAAGCGGCAAAAAAGAGGACTGGCTGCTCATCAAGAAAAAAGATTTCGCCGTGCGTGAAGGATGGGACCCGGAATCGGACACGCGCAGCGTGCTCCAGGGGCCGGCGGAATTGTCTTCCATTGAAGGCGCGGTCAAGGCCGAGATGCCGGCAAAAATAGAGCCAATGCTGGCTATTCTGGGAAGCGCCCTGCCAACGGGCTCCGACTGGCTCTATGAGGTGAAGTGGGACGGATACCGCGCGCTGTGCTTTATCGAAATGGGCAAAGTGCGGATGGTGTCACGGCGGGCCATCGCGATGGAAGGGCAGTTTCCCGATATCGCCCAGGCACTGTCCCAGAGCATCAAGGCGGAGAGCGCGCTGATTGATGGCGAGATTGTGGCTTTTGATGAGAACGGTGTGCCTAGCTTCCAGCATCTGCAAAATCGTGTGGGCTTTAGAAGATCCGCAACCATGCGTGACAAACCGCAGGCGATGAGCTTCTTTGCCTTCGACCTGCTCTATCTGGACGGTTATGACCTGCGCAAGGCCGCGCTGATTGACCGGCGGCAGTTGCTGGCCTCGATTATCCAGCCTGGCGAGACAGTGAAGTACTCCGACCACTTTGCCGGGAAGGGCCAGGAATTGCTCGATGCAGTCCGCGCAAAAGGGCTGGAAGGAATCGTTGCCAAGCAGGCCCAGAGCAAATACGAATCCAAGCGGAGCCCCAATTGGATCAAGATCAAAGTGGCCATGCAGCAAGATTTCGTCATCTGCGGATTTGTTTTGGGCGAGCGAGAGCCGTTTGGTTCACTGGTGCTGGGTTATCACAAAGAGAAGAAGCTGGTATACGCCAGCAACGTTGGCTCGGGGTTTACGCAAGAATCGCTGAAATCGGTTTACGAGCAATTGAAGCCGCTGATTACCAGGGAACCGGTGCTCCATGATGTTCCGAAGGAGATTGGCGAAGTCACTTGGACCACGCCGGAGCTGGTCTGCGTGGTGAAGTTCAATTCATGGACCAACGACGATCGTCTGCGCGGGCCGGTATTCCTGGGCATGCGCGCGGATGGCCGTGCTGAAGACGTGGTGAAGGAAACCGCCGAGCCGGTCGCGGAGACTTCGGTAAGCAGTTCGCAGAGTGAGTCCCTGCTGGCGGCTGATCAGAATGAGGTCGTACTGCCGATCGAAGGCCGGCAGTTGAAGTTCACCAACATCAAGAAGATCTTCTACCCGGCGGAAGGCTACACCAAGCGCGACGTTATCAACTTTTATGCAGCGGTGTCACCCCTGTTGGTGCCGCATCTGCAATCCAGATTGCTGTCTTTAAAGCGGTATCCCAATGGTATTGATGGCGACTATTTTTTCCAAAAAGATGCGCCGCCAAGCTTTCCCGATTGGCTGCACATTGAAACCATCGCCGACGAAGGCTCTTCCACGCGGTTTGTGGTTTGTGATGACAAAGCCTCTCTTCTTTATCTCGCCAACCTTGGATGCATTGATCAGAACCCCGGGATGAGCCGGCTTGGGTCGCTAGAGAATCCGGACTTCATCCTGATTGATCTTGATCCATACCACTGCGGCTATGACCGCATTGTTGAAGCCGCGCAGTTGGTGCGGCAAAAATTGCGGTTGATCGGCTTGGACGGGTATCCCAAGACCACCGGCGGTAACGGTATGCATGTCTACGTCCCTGTGCAAACCACTTATACGTTCAGCCAAACCCGTACGTTTGCGGAAATTCTGGCGCGGTGGGTAGCTGCGGAGCGGCCTGATCTGTTCACCACGCCCCGGGCCGTCGCCGCACGGGAAAAGGGCAAAGTCTATTTTGACTATGTCCAGAACGCCAGCGGTAAGACGATCTCAGCGCCATACGTGCTGCGAGCGCATCCTGGTGCGCCCGTCGCAACACCGCTCACTTGGGAAGAAGTTGTGCCTGGGCTGAAGCCGGCACAGTTTCACATTGCGAATGTCCTGCGGCGGTTTGAGCGAGTTGGGGACCTGTTTGCCGGCGTGCTGAACAAGCCACAAGAAATGGAGCAGGCGCTGGAGAGATTGAGTGGGCTCGTGGGGCAGAAATAAATTCGGGATGAAGCGCCGTCAGGTGCGACCAGAAGTTACTCCGCGGGTGAAACCGTGGGTTCCAAGTCTGTAGAATTCAAGCGCCAGAGGCGTGGTAGCTCCGCGTACTTGGCTCGAATGGTTTCGTGAGAACGCCTCGGGACAGCATGGTGAGACGCGCACTCTCGGGATTCTTCGACTCCGCGCCCATCAGCCAAGTGCAGAACACTTTTTCCAGGCGCTCCGCTCAGAAAGACAGACTTTAAGATACTTGGTGAAAGCATGCATGAGCACATCAATCCCTCTAGTCATCCTCCGGCCCGGGAATCTGCGTGGGATCGGTGATTTCCTGGCCAAACTGAAGGATGTACCCATTGTTGTCGCGGATGGCGAATTCGCGCATGCCATAGTAGAAATTCTCAATCGGGTAAACAATCGTTTGTTTTGTTTTTGAGCTTCCGTCACAGAGCATCAACGTCATCGGAGCTGAAATAGAGCGAACCGGTAAGCGTGGGTTTGTCAAAAGGTTCGTCGGCGTTGGGCAGGGAGATCATTACTTCGACCGCGTCTTTCCTCAGCGAAGCCCAGCCTTCCGTGCGGTTCGCAAACTCAAATCCAAGCACCTCACCATAAAAGCGTATGGTGTCATTCATGTCGTTCACAGCAAGCATGGGCTTAACGTTTTCCAGTTTCATGTTGTGTCCGGTAGGGGATTTCAGAGACCCTTCGCTCAATAATTCATGTTGAAATTCATCAGGTTCCAGTGAAAAGAGAACCATACAAAAGCAACGCATGCCAGCAGCACAAGAAGGTTCCACACCTTCGCCCACAGCCCATAGTTATTATCTTTCCAGGAGCGGACGCAGGCAATTAGGACCAGCACGGTCCCCAGCGCGCCCACCACACCCAGGCCCTGAATGGCTTGCAGCTTGAGATCGGATTTGGAGCTGAGCGCGCTGATACTGTCGCTCGTCAGGGCGAGGTAGAAGGTGACCAGAAAAATAATATCAACGGCGCAAACAATCCTGACCCAGAAGCGCATGCGCATGTGGCGAGGGTCCAGATCCAGACGCTGACGATAATGACCGCGGACCAGCGCCGCTAACGGCCAGAAGAGAAGTGTCAGCCCCATGATGGCCAGCACTCCGAGAATGAGGAACTGATTAAAATCGCTGCTGGCGACGAGCGAGACCCGCTGGAACACCACAGCAGGAAAGTCCGGGACCATTTGCATTTGGCCGTGCTCATCCCGCCGGAACGCGAGTAAATCCTGGCCGCTCACCGAACGGTAGACCAGCGGTGCAATCTCTTGCCACTTTTTTATTTCGCCGCTGAAGTCTTTGAAGGGCTCGACTTTGATGGTTCCATCCGCATCGGGAGTAACTTCAACGTTATCGTCTACCGCACTCACCTTTAGAAAGGTGCTTTCGGAGCGCCTACTGGTTAAATAGCGGCCAGCGACGGTACGCGCGTCGGCTTCGGCGCTGGCCAGCTTTTCCACGGCCGGAGGGGTGTAAGGAAAATAGCGATCAAGGAAATGGTTCCACAAAGCCGTTCGCGGGCTGATCTCGTGTTTGCCGCCGCTATTATAAGACACGAAGAAACCGATGCCGTGATCGAGTACAAGATGTAGATCGCTGTGGAAATAAATCGTGTCTCCGCCGTGGCCGATGATGCGGTGTCCGTTGCGCGATTCCTCATAAAATCCCAGGCACATGCCGTTCAAGGCCGGGGCCAGACCGAGTTGGCGGGAGTGCATCAGCTGCGCTGTATCGGCACGGAGAATCTGCGCGCTCTCAAACTTTCCGTTCTGAAGGTGGGCGATCATGAAGCGGGCAAGATCGGCGGCCGTGGCGGAAAGCCCGCCGGCGGGAGCTTCTTCAATGATCTCAAACGGTTTTGGTTTGTCTGATCCCTCGGTATAACCAGCAGACATAAGCGGCTTCAATTCGGGCGGCAGCGGCTGGGCGAAAGTCGAGTGCGTCATGCCCAGTGGCTTGAAAATATTGGCGGCAACATAATCATTGAACGGCTGGCCGGAGACGCGCTCCACAATGTATCCGGCCAAAGCGGCGCCATAGTTGGAATACGCCGGCGTTGTTCCGGGCGGAAAGATGCGCACGGGCACATATCGTGCTAAATGGTCGTGCAGAGTCGCTACCGGACCGCCTTCGTCATTGATTAGATCTTTGACTTGTTCTTCAAACCCAGCAGCGTGGGTCATGAGGTTGCGCAGAGTAATTGGCTTGGAATACCTGGCAGGAACCTTGAAATCCAGGTACTCATTAATATCGTGGTCCAGGTCAAGCTTGCCTTGCTCTACCTGTTGCATCACCGCAGTCCAGGTGAACAGTTTGGAAATAGAGCCAGGACGGAAAAGAGTCCCGTCGACGCTGACGGGAGCCTTCTTCTCTACATCGCTGTAGCCATACCCTTTAGCGAAAAATATTTTGCCGTCTTTCACCACCAGCACAACCGCGCCGGCAATGTTCTCGCGTTCGAGTTGCATGGGCACAAAGCCGTCCAGGAAGGCCTGGACATCCGCCGGCGTCATCTCATGGGAAGCTTCATTTGTTTTGGATTCACTCGCGACTGGCTGCGGCAACGGAACAGGGATTTTTCTGTGGCTCTGTGCCATCGCTCCGCGACTACAAAGCAGTGCAAGCAGAAGAATTTTCAGCCAAAACACTGGTTGTTTCATGAAGATCAGGCACTTCCTTTTCATGACTGTGCTGGTCTTAAAGAACCGAGAAGCATACCATGCGCTTCCAGCCGTTAACGACTTCAATAAGGGTTTTCTAAGGGAGTCGCGGCCAATGTCCGATAGATACTATTGGAATGTTTTTTGCTATCTGCGGATTTAGCGAAATCAGTTAGACTCGGCTCTGCACTATTTTTCTGGCAGGCAAGTGAAGCGCGATTCTTATAATTCGTCGGCTCACACCACAGAAATTCAACTGATTCCATCATGCAAACTGAGGCGTTTTCTTGAGCAAGGCCAAAGTACTCCTTCTCGATGATGATCCCATGATCCTCATGGCCCTGGCTGAGTTTCTTCAGCTGGAAGGGTATTCCACCGTGCATGCGGCGAACTTAAAATCCGGGTATGCGGCTGTGGAAGCTCATACGCCGGACCTTGCCATCATTGATTTCGACCTGCCGGACGGTGACGCACTCGAATTTCTAGCCGGCCTCAAACGCATGAACGCGGGCATGAAGTGCATCGTGCTCACAGGGCACGGCAGCATCGATTTAGCGGTGAAGGCCATCAAAGAAGGCGCCGAGCAGTTTTTGACCAAGCCGGTCATGTTCTCCGCGCTCCTTTCCGCGGTGCGGAACTGCGTGCAGAACCAACAGAACCACCGTAGCCAGCTTGCGCGCAAGATGGTCCGTCCGCGTTATGAAAAAAATCCATTTCAAGGGACCAGCGCCACCATCCAGCGTCTGGCCCAGGAAGCGCATAAGATCGTCCACACGGAAAGGCCGATCTTGATTCAAGGAGAGACCGGCACCGGCAAAGGCGTGCTGGCTGAGTGGATACACAGGAACGGACCGCGCGCCGAGGAAGTCCTGGTCGATGTAAACTGCGCCGGCTTGTCGAAAGACCTGCTGGAATCAGAGTTGTTCGGTTATGAGAAGGGCGCTTTTACCAGTGCGTCGGGCAGCAAGCAGGGGTTAGTGGAGGTGGCGCATCGGGGTATTTTATTTCTGGACGAACTGGGCGAAATGGACCTGATGGTCCAGCCGAAGCTGTTGAAGGTCCTGGAAGACAGCCGCTTTCGCAGGCTGGGCGACACGCGCGAGCGTTCGGTTGATATTCAAATTATCGCCGCGACCAACCGGAACCTGATGCAGTCCGTGCGCGACATGAAGTTCCGCGAAGATCTGTATTTCCGCATCAGCACGTTTCATTTGCAGATCCCGCCTTTGCGGGAGAGGCCGGAAGATATCCCAATTATCGCTAACTCACTCTTGCACAATTTGGCGAACGACCTGGCCCGGGAGCAACTGGAATTGAGCCGTGGAGCAGAAGCTCTGTTGAAGAGATATTCCTGGCCGGGCAATATTCGCGAACTGCGCAACGTGCTGGAACGCGTAGCGCTTACCTGCGATACCCGAGTGATTGAGGAGCAAGATCTTGGCCTGGCACAACGGACAACGGGCGTTGCCCAGATCGATCTGGAGTCTGCGGTGACGCTGGCGGAGATGGAGCGCCAGTATATTAGCCGGATTCTCCAGGAAGAAGCAGGGAAGGTAGCCCCGGCCGCGGTCCGCTTGGGGATACCACGCAGCACGCTGTATCAGAAGATCAAGGTCTACGGTATCCCGACGGAAACAACCCAATAGCCGTACGCGTTAGTTTGTTGTCAGGCGCGTGCCAGCCACCGGATTGACCACCGGAATCTTGAGTTCAGCGGGCCATGATTCTTTCTCATTCGCTGAGACAACGTGAGCCGCGGTATCTTTGACGGGGCCGTTCCGCATCAACAATGCAAGCTCAACGCGGTTCCAGACACCCATTTTCTTGAAAATTCGTGAGAGTTCGTTGCGTACGCTTTGTTCCTTGATCTTGAGCCTACGTGCGATCTCGCGGTTGGGATAAGCTTGAGCAACCAGCTCGGCAATGCGCTTCTGCGCCGGGCTCAGGTTGTAGAGATCGAGCGTGCGGGGTTCCACGTCACTGCGCGCATCATCCATTGTGTTCAAGGCCTGCACCAGCCGGGTTTCCGCGGCGTTAAAGGCATCCGCGCCGGAGTTCAGCATAATGACCATGGTCCCAGGGCAAAATTCATGGACGAACCGGAGCATCTTGAAGCGGTCAGGATCATGGGTTACCGGACTGAATTCGATGACAACTCCGGAAACGTCGCCTTGTTGCAAAAGGTTCTTGGCGCGCAGCACGTCCGCTGTGACGCTAATGCGCCAGCCAGCTTGGCGGAGCGAGCTTAAAAAGCTTTCCGGAATTCCCTGTTTTAAGGGAACCACTAACAGATGATCCATCTAACACTCTCCAGGTTCATTATGTGTCGTCACGTACTACATCGGCTGTTCCAGGCAGGACTTTCGTCTAATAACGATCTTTTTGGCTTAAATAAAAATGTTTTCAGGGTTGAGTGAAGGTGGCGAATGCCGATAAATCCATTAGTGGAACAGAATGCCGGCCGGATATTCCCACTCTGGGGCCCGCGTGACAAAGCGGCTCTCAACCAATCTGCATGAATCGCTATTCAAAATCGCTAAATAATAATGATTAGTACTTTTTTATTTTCCGCTTAAGATTTCATAATGTCCGGCGGGCTGGAGTCCAAGGTCTGGATTCTGCACAAAAAGCCAACCCTCACTAGTACTCCTGTCCTTGATTTTGAATCACTTAACAGTACTGCTGTTTTGGCACGAGACATGCCTTATCCATGTGTGCAACGAGGAGAAGGCAAATGGCAACGAATGTAATCAATCCGGCAGCGCGTCAGCTCGTAGTACAAAATTACTTCAACCTGGTGCAAGCGATCGCCAACAAGATCAAGCGCCGGCTACCCGCGCACGTGGATGTTGAGGACTTGGTCCAGACCGGCATGATCGGGCTGCTGGAAGCATCGAACCGTTATGATGCTTCGCGTCTGGTGGACTTCTCCAGTTACGCAAATTCCCGGATCACCGGCGCGATCCTTGATGAATTACGCAAATGGGACCCGTGCTCACGCCAGGACCGTAAAGTGTCCCGTGAAATTGAGAGCGCTAAACAGACCCTGAGAGCGACAACCGGTGAAGAGCCGAGCCGCGAAGAGATTGCCGAAAGCGTAGGTCTGGGACTGGCGGAGTATGAACGGATGCTGCATCGCCTGGAATCCGCCAAACAGCCTTCCTTGCAGTCCGACGACCAGGATTCTGAGTTCTCCGATGAACTGAATCAGATTCCAGCCAGCGGTCAGACCCCATTCGAAGCATGCAGCAAAGGCGAAGACCTCAAGCTGATGCGGTCCTATATACGCGAACTCAAACCCCGGCAGCGCCAAGTTCTGGAGCTCTATTACTTCAAAGATATGGGCTTAAAGGACATCGGGGAGAAGCTGGGCGTGGGAGAAGCACGGATCAGCCAGATCCACAAACAAGCAGTGCTGGAACTCCGGCGGATGATCGCCAGCCACAAGCGCACCCCGGCGACCAACGTAAGCACCATGGTTCAGTAAGCGCAAATTTTCAAGACGTTGCCTCCCTCCAAAAACATTGGCCGCAAGGATTCTTGTCCTTGTGGTCCTTGTTTTTTCGCATGACAAATCAGGCCTCGAGGCAAGTCCAGGCATTAGGTGAGGCTTAGGCTATCGGCTTCATAGTCCTGCATCAGGGCTTTGAAGCGAGGATGGGCCCGGAGAGACGAGAAGTCCGGGTCACGCTCCATCCATTCTTTGTGCACGAAGCCTTGACGGAAGGCCGTTTCCAGGCATGCCAGAGATTTGTCTGCCTCGTTGAGGAGTGCATAGGTGCAAGCAACGTTGTACAAGACCGACACTTCCTGCGGATACATGGAGAGCGCGCGGTCGGCCCATTGCAGGGCGAGGGCATGGTTGCCGAGTCCGTAAAGAGCGCCGGATCCCAGGTAGATTGCCCGCACGTCGTCTGGGTGAAGCTGAAGATGATGCTCCACTTTCTCCAGGCAATCCCGAAATGACTCGCGAGCTTCCGCCGGGCGGCCCAGCGCGCTGAAACAGAGGGCGCGGAGTGATAGGGCCTGGTAGTCGCCAGGGTCTGCCCGGCTCGCTTGACTGAATAGGGCAGCAGCTTTTTCGAACTGTCCTTGAGCAAAACATGACCGGCCATAGAAGTAATACGGTTCGAACAGTTCGGTACATAATCCAAGGGCGGCTTCGAATTCCCTGTTGGCATCTTCATAATTCCGGCACAAGAATTGCGCCAGACCGAGCGAGGCGTGTGCTACCGCGGATTGGGGATCGAGTTCAATGGCACGGCGGCAGGCGGAGAGGGCTTCAATCAAAATGTCTTTCCTGGCTTCAAGGCACATATACAGAAATGAGCAGCAGTCCCCCACGCCGGCGTAGGCACGCGCATAGCCCGGATCAATGGCGATGGCGCGCGCGAACATCTGCCGGGCATACTCCAGGCTCTGGCGTCGCATTTGATAAAAGAACTGGCGACCGCGGAGGTAATAGTCATAAGCCTGGATATTGCTGGTTGGTATCTTCTCAATTTCGCGCTTCTCTTTTTCCGTAAGCATCACGCGCAAGGCAAGCGCGATGTTCTGGGCGATCTCGTCCTGAATGGCAAAGACATCTTCCATGCCACGGTCGTAGCGTTCAGCCCACACGGAGTGGCCGGTGCTGGTCTCGGAGAGCCGGGCTGTGATCCGAAGACGGCAGCCCGCGCGGCGGATGCTGCCTTCTAGAACGAAGGTAGCGCGTAATTGCTGGCCAACCTGTCCCGCCGGTAGCGGTTTGTTCCGAAAAGCAAGCATCGCGGAGCGCGGAAAAAGGCGGAGTTCCTTGATCTTTTCCAGCTCCGTGATGACATCTTCGGTCATGCCATCGCGGAAGTACTCGTCTTCCTTGTCCCCACTCAGGTTCTCAAAATAGAGCACAGCTACAGATTTTTTCGCGCGTTCAGGGGCGACATGGTTGCCCGCGGCTGATGAAGCTGCGGTGGAGGCGATCTGCACTACGGGCGTGGTAAAGCGATACCCCACCCGCGGCACGGTTTCAATGTAGGACTCACCGGTTGCGCGCTCACCCAATGCCTTGCGCAGCAAGGAAATATTCTTGTTGAGATTGTTCTCCTCCACCAATGTGTCAGGCCAGACTTGGCACAACAAATCTTCCTTGGTGACCAGGCGTCCCGCTTGCTCCACCAGGATGCAAAGAATTTCAAATGCTTTGTGTTGGAGCGAGACTTCAATGCCGTCGCGCAGCAGGCGGTGCTCTGCTGTATCCAGTTGGAAAGGACCGAACTGATAGACATCAGAAACCCTGGGCATAGTTACTCATAAAAAAGTAATAAAAAAGCAACTGCGCTGGAAGTACTTCCGGCAACGTCGTGATGCCTAATGCAGAAGCGGCGAATTTCGGTTGCGTTTGTATGTAGAGATGATTCCCGCCACGACAAAGGGATTCAAAAAAAATCAAAGCAGGAGAAATCGGGAATGACAAAGTTGCTTCCAGGAGCAAAGCTCAGCCGGCCGGAACTCTCGGCTCTACTTGCCACTCTCCACGTGGCGCGGCGCCAACCTTGGAAAATACCGGCGATCAGGACGTGGGATGCGATGAAGCGTTTCTTGCAATTGACCCTGCTGGCGGCCCTGCCGCTGACGATGATGGCGCAACCACGCACTTATAAAGCCCTTTCCACTGAGGTGCCGTTCAAATTCAACGTAGGCAATCGTACATTTCAGCCAGGTCATTACCAGTTTATCTTGGTCGGGCCCGGTTTGCTGGCAATGCGCGATTCTCACGAGCACATCGTCGCCTCGTTCATCGGCCGGTCAAGGGAAACCGGCGGGCCCGCACCTGCGAGCAAACTGGTTTTTAACACACCGAAGAAACATCACGCGCAACTTGCCGAAATCTGGATAGAAAACAGTTCGCAGGTCGTGGAGGTTCTAGGAGAAGAGGTCGCGGTGCGCCAATCTTATCCGCCTCCGGCTCCCCCGAATGTGGATTCTCTGTATATCGATTCTCTGTTCAACCGACCCGCAGCGCCCGGATTGAAGCACTGAAAGATTATTCATGAGGATGACAAAAAACTGGGTCGAATCTGCGATCACCGTAGAGTAACGATGTTGAGATCCGACGGTGGGCCTTCCCACGAAGGCCCACCTGGACGAGTCCGTTTGTGAAACTCAAAGGGAGCGCAGGAAGTTGAGGATGTCCTGCTGTTGCGCAGGAGCTAGAGCGAAAAAGTTACTGATAACAGCATTGGCTTCAGAACCGCAAAAGCTGGTGCTGGCCGACGGCGCGTGAGGCACTCCGTTCACCATAAAGGTCTGCGACGAGCTGGTAGAGATGCAATTGGCCACCGGGCTAGAATGCATCCGAATGGCTACGAGCAGATTCGTCGTGCGTCCGTCATGCAGGAAGAAGAGCCGCTGGCCCGCGCCCCACAGCGGCGCGGTCCGGAACTCGTCAGGTCCGGCATCGCCTTGGCTTACGCCATCCGCCAGCGTGGAACCCATGTGATGCAGAGCAAAGTCAGAGAACGGCTGGAAAGCGGCAAAGCTCATGCCGGTGAAGGGAGAGCCTGCTGTCTTCAGAACGTCAGTGTGGCAGAGCACGCAGCCTATGCCGGGCGCTGTGGTGGTACCGAACAGCGACTGACCATTGGCCGCCGATGGTGTTAATGGAATCGGCACAGGAACGGCGTTGAGCCGCATGAAAGCGGCGAAGTTCACTTGCAGGGAAGAAATCTGGCTGGCGTCATCCCCCGCGGTGGGTCCCACCGGAACAATCAGATGGGTGGTATCTTCCGGAGTCACGTTGAACACACACCCCAGGATGGCGTTGCGCTCGTTGGAAAATACGTCGTTCGCGATGCCTTGCTCCACATTAGAAGCTTCGCCGGAAAAAATCAGCAGAGACTTGTTTTGCGCTTTCCAGCCGAAGCGCGTGATGGTCCCGTCATTGCCGCTGGTATTGAAACGGCCGCCAATGCCCAGAGCAGCCTTGGCCGCGGGGTTGGTGGCAAGATTACTTTGCAAATTGCTGTCTGGAGTATTTTCCACGAAGCCAAGCCCAAAAGTTGGCGTGGGAATCCGGAAAATCACGTTGTTATTGGCAAGTTCCATAGGGAAGTTCGGTTGCGCCAGACCACAACCGGGCGCATCAAAGCGACCCCGGATGGAGTACAGATTGTGTACGCCACCGTCCAGGCCGCCGCTGGTATTCATGATGAAACGGGCCTCACGCACCGGACCTTTGGGAAAAATAAAAGGTGGAACCAAGTTGGCGGCGCCATCCAGAGTAGCCAGCGCGACTTGCGGGTTCGGTACTGGGTGCACCGGACTGTTGAACCCCGGACTGCTTCCGCCAATTGCGGGCTCAGCATGGCACTGCGCGCAACCGTTGCCGTTAAAACCCGGCCCTAGACCCACGCCCGGCTCGCCGGGAACAGTTCCGCTCACGGAAAAGACAACTTGAAATTGCGCCAATCCTCCATCCCAAAACCTGGTTTCGTTGAGGTTGAGCGTGGGAACCGGTCCACCGGCGCCAGGAGCGCCTCCCCGGGGACCGGGATCGACCTGCGCTGAAAGAGTGCCGACAAAGAGCAGCACCCCAGCCAGGAATAAACCATAGAGAAACGATAGTGTGCCTCTCGCGCAAAGGAACTTTTTGCCAAGGAAGTTCATTTTGATCTCCTCCGGGTGTGAAGTCGTTTGGCTCTGCCAGTGGAAAAAATCCACGGATCGGGACGATGGGTTATGGGTTTTGGGGAAATGGACTGCACAGAGGCCGAACGCGAGACGGACTCTATCACCTTGCTTAGGAGGCAAGGTTGTTAGCGCATAGGAATTTCTGAATCTAGGATGCCAAAATGAACCGCGTCCCGAATCGGTCCGGTTGTCATGAAAAAAAGCACAGCGTGACAAATTGCGTGAAGTTAAATCTGGCTCACCTCAACAAACACTAATGACTGGCTGGAGCACATGTCTTCGCGCCCGCCAGCAGCCCCGTCATCGCCCATATGCCAAGCAGTGGTCCAATCGTCATGCTGGCCAGCGCCCATTGCCAGCCATAGCGCGCGGCGATAAAGGCCATGGAACGAATCGCAAATGCGGTCAGTAAAAAGCCTAAAGCAGTTTGCAGGGTGAGAGCCGTACCGATGTATCGTTTCTCCGCGACCTCGCTGATGATGGCGGAAAACTGGGCTGAATCCGCGATCACAGCAATGCCCCAAACCAGCGCGACCGGCACCAGAAGCATGGGATGGTGATAAACCAGGGCCGCTACCACGCAACAAGTCGCGCTCACCGACATGGCGATAATCGTGACCTTGGAGCGCTGGCTGACGCGCACGGACTCAGAGCTGTCCTGTAGGCGATCACTCGCGACGCCGGCCCAGATGCATCCGACTGCGCCAATGGCAATCGCCGCCGCCGCGGCAATTTCATATTTCATTTTTGGCCAGCCGGCGGAAGAGCCGACAATGATGGCGATCCATCCCCACATGCTGTACAGCTCCCACATGTGGCCCAGATAGCCCAGGTTGGCCAAACGCAAACGGCGGTTGCTGACAATTTGCATGACCTGGGAAAAATCCAGCCTCGGCTGCGGCACGGCATAAGGTCCCTGACGGACAAAACACGCGACGATCAGCGCCGCAACCAGAGCCAAGCCGCTGCCGTGCAACACCACGTCGCGCCAGGGAATCCCGCCGATGGAATTAACGGCGTGCGGTACAGCCGATCCGACGGTGAGCGCCCCGATCATGACGCCCAGGGCCAGTCCGCGTCCGCGCTGGAACCAGCCGGCAATAATTTTCATTCCCACGGGATACACGCCGGCAAGAAAAAAGCCGGTGGCTCCACGCAGAAGGATTGCAGTCAGCGGGTCCGCGGCCGTAAATGCAAACGCCGCATTGGCTGCCGCCGCTGCGATGGTGGAAACGATCATTACAGGGACGGGACTAAATACGTCAGGAATATTAAACAGGGCAAAGGTGATGGCGCCCAAGGAAAAACCAATCTGTACAGCAATGGTCAGCCAAGATCCCAGGGCCAGCCCGGAATCATGCCAAAGCGCGGTCACCTGCGGAAACACGGCGGTGCCGGTGAACCAGAGTGACATGGCCAGCAACTCGGCCAGAGAAAGCAGAATAAGGGCCCGCCGGGATGAAACTTCGCGGCGGGCCACAACCTCTGCCGAGGAGGCCACTATTTGCCTGACTGCAACTGGTCCAGATCGGCCAGTACTTCCTCGCTGTGGGCCTGTGCATTCACTTTGGGGTAAACTTTGCGCACAACGCCCGTTGGATCGATTAGAAACGAAACTCTGGCCGCATACTTCGTCCCTTCATGCTCCATGATCGGGACTCCGTATTTGTCGATGACCGCATGCTCCGGATCAGCCAGCAGCTTGAAGTTCAGGCCTTCCTTGGCGCAGAATTTTTTGTGCGAATCCACGGTATCAAGGCTGACGCCGAGAATGACAGCCTTCTTCTGCTCATACTTGTCGATGTCTCTCTGGAAATTGTGGGCCTCAATGGTGCATCCGCCGGTGAAATCCTTGGGGTAGAAGTAAAGCACAACCCACTTGCCTTTAAACTGGTTGAGCGAAACCTGCGCGCCTTCCTGGTTGGGCAGAGTGAAGGTAGGTGCGGTGCTGCCGACAGGCGGCTGTGCCGAATCTGCGGCCATCGCGCAGAGCGCCAAGGCAAAGGTAAAAAGAAATACCACAAAAAGTTTCATAAAGCTCCTTTCAAAACGACTCAGCAGTATAAATGAAGGCGGAAGGAACGCCAAATAGCGCGGGCAAGGCCGGACCGGTTCTGCTTACGACAGCCTCCGGACAAATCTCACCGCGTCAATTCGTAAAGAATCCGAGGAGGCTTGACTCTAGCTTCTGGATGAGTTGTTCTTACGTGCTCGGGAAACCGACTCATTGGTTTTCTTGGGCCGACTGGTGACACATGAAACTGCTCTTTACAAATTGAGCAGCACCTTACGCTGATGTCTTCGCCTGGAACTCGTTCAAGGAATACTTCAATGGCCATGCCTCATGCTGCCACATCTCAAGATTTTCTGCTATACCCTAATCAACGGCAACAGGGGTAAGAACTCTTCATGGGCAAACAAGGTGTAGTATTTTTGGAGAGAGAATTTATGATGAAATCGGTTCGCGTCTTACTTGCAACTTTATTACTGGCATTACTGGCCGGCGTGGCTGCTGCGCAAACTTCTTCAGCGCCCACCGTCCTGATGAATACGATCTACGCCGGTGGGGACGGAAAATTCGAATCCGCGCCCGATACCGCCATATTTCGCCTGGATATTTCCGCGCAACTGGATACCTCCCGCGCCGCCTATGACAGGGCCGCAGCCGCCGCGGAAAGTGTTCGCCAAGTGCTGAGGAGCAATGGCATCGACCCGAAGGCAGCGCAGGTTGGTTTTTACCAGGTCCAACCCGTGTATGACTGGAAGAATCCCAAGCACAAAGTGATCGCCTTTCGGGTCACGACCAGCGTGACTCTCAAGCTGCGTGATTTTTCTAAAATCGGCCCGCTTACCGACCAGATGGCGGATATTGAAGACACCCAGAACCAGTCGCTCCTTTACACGCTGGAAGACATTGAGCAAGCCAAAGCCAAGGCTTCCGAAGATGCAGTCAAAAAAGCCCGCAATCAGGCGAACGCCGTGGCTGCCGTCAGCGGACGCACCCTGGGCGAGCTGCTGTACGCCTCCGTGGATGTATTTCAGCCAGCTATTGTCACTGTTCCGATGATGCAGCGCAGTCTGGTAGGCGCCAGCGCCGCATCGGCGGCTCCGACGGCTGAGTTCACGCCGCAGTTGGTGACCGTCAACGCGCACGTGAACGCCTTGTTCGCGCTGAAATAGCCGCGACTGCTATTGCGACATCACCAGCGGAAGCCCGTTCTTGGTATTGCCGATGATGATGATCTTACTGTTTGGGCTTTTCGCCAGATTTTCCGTGGCTTCAATCCCTTTCCATTGCAGCAGCTGCGCGCTGATCCCCTGGGCCACGATCTGCTGAAAGTCGTGTATGCCCTGGGCTTCAATTCGCTTACGATCGGCCTCTTGACGTTCTTTCTGCAAACGGAAACTCATGGCCAGTGATTCCTGTTCGGCCTGTTGTTTGGTTTCAATCGCAGTGCGTAGTGCGTGTGGAAGCTGTATGTCACGCAAGAGGACGTTTTCAATCACGATGCCTTTCGGCTCCAGCGCTGACCGCAGCTTCTGCATGATCTCGTCTTCCACTTGTTTACGAGAACTTGAATACAGTGTGTTTGCCGAATGTCCTGCCGTGGTGTCACGGATAATGGAGCGCAAATTCGGATCGACAATGGTGGACGCATAGAGTGGGCCGATTTCCCGGAAAACGTCAGCCGCCTTGCCCCAGTTCAAGTGATAAATGAGCGATGTGTCCATCTCCAGGTTCAATCCTTCCATCGAAGGCGTGGACGTATGTTCTTCCTGCGTCTGGGTCCGGACGGTGAGCACGTGGTTGATCTTGAAGGGTGAAACAAAGTGTGTGCCCTCGGGGAGGATTTCTCCAGTAACACGGCCAAATGAGGTCAGCACGCCCGCGCTTCCCGGCGGCACATAGGCGATGGATGCGTAAAGCAGGATCACGATCAGGATTAAGAGAACTCCTGCCAGAACGGGAACACCGGCTGGCCTGGGGTTGGCATTGATGGTTCTTGGGTCAAAGTTTGTCATGCGGAATCTCCTTCTCTCTTAGTGGTGCTCTCTCTTTTATGGTTTCTGTGAACGGTTCACTTAGAACTTGGTTTTAGCTTGATGTACGGAGGCTGTATGTTACGCAATACGACGTTTTCAATAGTGGTCCATCGCGACCTACGCTGGGGCAACGCGTTCTTGCCAGAAATTTATTGCTTGGACACGCTTTTAGGATAAGACGGCAGCATGATTGCCCCCGTGTAATATTCATTCTGTCGTCGCATAAAAAGGGTCGAGTACATCGAACGATCAAGGTTTACATGGAAATTTTTCCAGGGACAGGGAATTCCTACCTTCTATCCGTCTGTGGATAAATAATAAACCCTTTAGTTTCAATATCTCCAGAATGGCATAGCAGATGCAATTATAGAGAACAGACGAAGTGGCGCGCATCGGGGCGCTTTCGAATGGATCTAACGGCCAGAGATCCCTCGAAAGTGCCTCGTTGCATTTTGGGCCGCTGAGCAAGCATGAACGCAAGCTGCGCCAAGAACAATTGCCCAAAGATATCCGACGCTGAATTGAAAGAAAATCTACGTTCACAACCGCCCCACGACTCAGTTGTCAGAACATGCTGGTCCCTTTAAAGTTGTCATTCGCCAAAATCAAGTTTACTCGGTGCTCGTTTGGAGCTGTCGTTGTTATCCAATCAAAGCGAAGCGAGGAATCTGCTGCCGCGAGCGCTTGATAGTATTGCCAGAGATCCAGCAATGGAGCAACGCGTAATAATAGGTCAGCGCGCCTGTCTTCGATTAGCGATTAACGATTAGCGAGGCTTAACGGCACATAAACATAAAAAAGATGAGCGAGACAAACAACGCCAGAAAAGATTCCGCCGATAGCGGGCAGGACCTTGCGCCTGAGAGTGCGGAGCCTGAGAGCCTGCGTGACCGACTGAAGGGCGTGGCGATGGGCTTGCTGTTTTTCTTACTAGGCGCCGGATGGATGTGGGCCGGCCATCGATGGGTTCCAACTTGGGCGATCGACGAGGTTTACAGTCACGGCAGCGGCATTCCCGTCTGGACCTTTGGTATGTACCTGGTGGTGATCGGATTAGTGGTCGCCGGGACTGCGCCATTGCCGCGGCTGCGTGGTTGGCTTTCTCGCCACATGGGTTTCAACATCTTTGCCAGCATCGCTGCGGTGATTCTCTGGATGGTAGTTTGCGCATGGGCCGGTTTTATCAAGGATTGAGAAGGCAAGAGTTGGGAAGCAGGGAGTGAGACAGGACTGCCAGGACGCGATGCCACATACTATCTACCTCAAGAGCTATGATCGTTACGCTGAGATTCTTGAATACAACCTGCCTGCGGGGACTTTCGTGGTGCACAAGAGGGAAGAGTGGGAACGACGCGGATTGGCGCTGACCTTTGGCGCCTTCTGTAGTGAAAAGGTGCGTCTTGCCGAAGCCGTCTCGCCTGAGCGGCCGGAGTCCTTCAAGGAGCATGTTATCGGAGTATTCGCATCGCCCGAGGGACCGGTGCTCTTTATGGATGATCGGCATATCGTAGGCCGGTTCGGACAGACTGTGGCACGCGTGGACGACGTCGTGGCAATCAAGAAATCCATGAAGATGTACTCGATGTCTCACCGTGACGTCGACGGCAAAGTGACTGAGTTCAAGCTACTTTACGAGCAGAGAATAGGGCTGGGCGCGAACCCATATGACAATGAAGAAGAAGATATTGATCTATTGGCTTTGATCGCTGCCAACATCGGCCATGAAGCCTTCTTCCGAGCGTATACAAAAGCATGGAACGCGGGCTGACCGGGACGCTTGCTGGTGTGCCGAAACCTTTTCGCTCAAGCTGCAAAATCAAGTGCCAGCTTCCGAGGAAGGGAAGGGGGCAGCGCCAGGATTTAAACCAGTTGCACCTTCTCGCGCAGATCGATCCCGGCGCGACGAAGGATGCCGGCGATCTCGCCGTCATTCAGCCGGGTGGCATCATATTCCACGCGAATCGTATGCTCTTTCTCGTTAAACTTGATCTTGCGGACGCCATACACTTCCCAGGCGTTATTCAAGGCCGACATCGCTTTTTCTCCGGGTGGCGTCCCGTATCTAAAAACCACATCAAGCAGGGTCATCGTAAGTTCCTCAAGGCCCCTGGCAGACCAGGGAAGCGGATTCGCTCGTAAGACAATCTAACATAATCCAGACTCCGTATTGGTTGCTCTCTTGTTTCATATACCCCATGGGGGTATACTGTACCAAGAGAACCGCTATGGCGAACAAAACTACGCGCAAACAACCAAGACGCACTGTCCATCGTGACAGTGGAGTTGATCACGACCTGCTTCTACGTCTCAGACGCGTTGAAGGGCAAGTCAGAGGCGTCCAGAAAATGGTGGAAGAAGAGCGCTATTGCCCGGACGTGCTCATGCAAATGTCCGCCATCCACCAGTCACTGCGGTCGGTGGAGAGGATACTCATGAAGAACCACCTGCAACACTGCGCCACTGAAGCGTTGCGGTCCGGGGATGAGCGGAAAGCCCAAAGAACCTACGACGAACTGACAGAACTTTTCTACAAGCATGCTCGTTAAATTCTCGCTCGTTAAATTCTTAAGGATACGAACCCAGTGAATACGCTTGTCAAAGACGTGGTTTGCCATATGGATGTTGATCCGGCGAAAGCGGCCGGTTCGGCGGAATACCAGGGAAAGACCTATTACTTTTGCAGCCCGCGATGCGTGGAACGATTCAATGCTGCGCCAGAAAAATACTTGGCGTCCAAGGCTCCGGCAGCGCAGCTTGTGCAATTAGGTGAAATTCTGCCGGAAAAACAACCGGCAGCGGAAACGACGGGTCAGCAGCAAAGAACAGTTACGTATGTATGCCCCATGGATCCAGAGGTTAGGGAGAACAAGCCGGGGCCATGTCCAGTTTGCGGAATGGCGCTGGAAAGAGACGCCAGAGACGCCGTCGAATACACCTGCCCGATGCACCCGGAAATTGTTCGCGACCGTCCGGGCACGTGTCCCATCTGCGGTATGGCCCTGGAGCCACGGACCGTATCGAGCACACAAGGCGAAGACGATTCGGAGTTGCGCAGCATGCAACGGCGTTTCTGGATCGGCGCGGCCCTGAGCATTCCTCTCCTAATACTCTCCATGGGCGGCATGGCTGCGGAAAACTTATTGCACAGCCTGCCCGCTGGCTGGCTGGAGTGGCTCCAAGTATCGCTGGCTACACCGGTTGTCCTGTGGGGAGGATGGCCGTTTTTTCAGCGTGGCTGGGCTTCCGTGGTTAATCGACGCCTGAATATGTTCACGCTGATTGCTATCGGGACAGGTGCGGCCTATTTGTACAGCGTGATCGCCACGGTTGCGCCTGGTATTTTTCCTGAGTCGGTGCGCGGTCACGGCGGCCGACCGGAAGTGTATTTTGAGGCCAGCGCCATCATTGTCACGCTGGTCCTGCTGGGGCAGGTGTTGGAACTGCGTGCGCGACGCCAGACTAGTTCCGCCATCCGCGCTTTGCTTGATCTCAGCCCCAAGACGGCGCGGCGCGTGCGCGCGGACGGACCGGACGAAGAGATTCCTCTGGAGCACATCAAGAAGAGTGACCGGCTGCGTGTGCGTCCCGGCGACCGTGTGCCGGTCGATGGGGTAATCGAAGAGGGAAGCAGCGCCATTGACGAATCCATGATCACCGGTGAATCCATTCCTGTGGAGAAATCTGTAGGCGGCAAGGTGATCGGCGGAACCGTCAATCAGACCGGATCGTTCATCATGCGCGCGGAAAAACTGGGCTCGGAGACGCTGCTGGCGCAGATCGTGCGCATGGTCGCAGAGGCGCAGCGCAGCCGCGCGCCTATCCAATCGCTGGCGGACAAAGTTGCCGGATACTTTGTTCCCGCGGTGATTGCGGTAGCGGCGCTCACGTTCCTCGTATGGGCGATCTGGGGGCCAGAGCCGAGACTGGCTCATGCCTTGATCAATGCTGTGGCTGTGCTGATCATTGCTTGTCCGTGCGCCTTGGGTCTGGCCACGCCGATAGCCATCATGGTCGGCACCGGACGCGGCGCTCGTGCCGGCGTGCTGGTCAAGAATGCTGCTGCCCTGGAGACCATGGGAAAAGTCGACACGCTGGTGATGGACAAGACCGGCACTCTGACCGAAGGCAAGCCGCGATTGACTCAAATCATTACCAGCGGTGACATCGAAGAAAATGACCTGCTCCGACTGGTGGCTGGCTTGGAGCGTTCGAGCGAACATCCGCTGGCGGCGGCAATCGTAAAGGGCGCGGAAGAACGTGGGTTGCGACCGGGTGCTGCTTCTGATTTCCAATCATTTACTGGCCAAGGCGTGGTGGGCCAGGTTGAAGGAAGGGAAGTGGCGGTGGGCAACGCTGCCTTCTTTGAATCAAGAAAAATCTTTGCTTCAGGCGCCACGCCAGCGGGGCTTTTGCGGCAAGCCGACGAACTCCGCCAGGAGGGCCAAACCGTCATGTTGGCCGCCGTCGACGGGAAAGCTGCCGGGGTGATTGCCGTGGCTGATCCCATCAAAGCTTCTACGCGTGAGGCCATCCAGTTGCTTCGCCAGAGCGGGCTTCAGCTGATCATGCTTACCGGGGACAGCCGCACCACCGCTGAGGCCATTGCGCGCGAGCTGGGCATGAGCACAAACGAATTTGAGGCCGATGTGCTGCCGGAGCGCAAGGCTGAGATCGTCAAAGAGCTGCAATCCCAGGGACGCATTGTTGCCATGGCCGGTGACGGCGTGAATGACGCCCCAGCGCTTGCTCAAGCGAACGTCGGTATTGCCATGGGGACTGGTACGGATGTCGCCATGGAAAGCGGCGACGTTACGCTGGTAAAAGGCGACCTGCGCGCCATCGTGCGGGCCAGAAAGCTCAGCCAGGCCACCATGCGGAACATCCGGCAGAATTTGTTCTTTGCTTTCATCTACAACCTGCTGGGTGTGCCGATCGCCGCTGGAGTGCTCTATCCGTTCTTTGGGTTGTTGCTTCAGCCAATCTTTGCCGCCGCAGCGATGAGCTTTAGCTCGGTTTCGGTGATTGCGAATGCGCTACGGCTGAGGAACGTAAAATTGTAGAGCGGTAACCACAAAGGACACGAAGGAGCACAAAGACAGCTCTTTTCGCTTTGTTCCGATCACCCGATGACCCGATCGCCAGATCATCCGATCTCACCGAACTGTTTACCCTTCAATAACTCTTAGACACCCTACCCCCTACGATCATCCTTGCGGAACTGCGAAGAAGAAATGTCTTCGTGTGTGGGTTGAACTCCCTGAATCGGCAGCGAAGGGAACAAACATTCTCGGGATCTTTCGACGCGCCCTCCCTCCCCTTCGACAAGCTCAGGGTCGGTCGTGCTTGCTCAAGACGACAGACTCTGGCGGAATGGATCACGGGAAGAAGACGCAGCCGGGGGCGGCTGCGGTCCATGTTGATTGTTATTGTTTGCGACAAAGCCACAGCCGGGGGCGGCTGTGCCACACATGTATTCGGCGGCGCGGGAAGAAATATTAGAAGACGCAGCCGGGGCGGCCGCGGTCCATGTTGATTGTTATTGTTGATTGTTGGTTGTTGGTCGTGATTGTTGGTTGTTGATTATCGATCCTCAAAGGTCTTTCTTGGCTCGCGGCTAGTAGCCAGCAGCTAGCGGCTTCTCTATAATCCTGCGCGAGGTTCCTGCCCATGAAAATTGGTTTTGCCACACTCCTGCTGTCTGCTTTGTCTGCTGCTGCTTTGGCGCAGACGTCGTCTGAAGAGGGCAAAGTTGTCCGTTATAAGGTCAAGCCCAGCGAGCTGAAGTACACATACGCGGCGTCGTATGCGCCGTTGGCGCGGCTGAAGTCGGGCAACATCCTGGAGACGAACACGGTGGACTGCTTCGGCAACGCCATTAAAAAGCCGGGGGACACGCTCAGCATGGCTCCGGGCGACAATCCTCTTACCGGACCGTTCTACATTGAAGGCGCGGAGCCGGGAGACACCCTGGCTGTCAAGATCCTGGAGATCAAAGTGGACGGTAACCAGGGCATTGGGGCGCTGGCGCCGGGTTTTGGGGCCATCAATGCCACCAATTACACGCCCATGATCAATCCGCCGATCCCGGAAAAGATATGGTTTTATCCCATTGACCACGCCGCCAACACGGCCACATTTCAGGCGCTCGACTCAAAATACACGGTGAAGATTCCGCTGCATCCGTTCTTTGGCTGCATTGGCGTGGCTCCGGCTGGCGGCGAGGCCCGCAGCTCCGTGGTGCCGGAGGCCTTTGGCGGCAACATGGATTCCCCAGAAGCCAGCGTGGGCAACACCGTCTATTTCCCGGTAAATACTCCCGGCGCGATGCTGTTTCTGGGCGACGGCCATGCCGCCATGGGCGACGGCGAGATCGCCGGCACGGCCATTGAAGTAGCCCTGCGTGGCCGCGTGCAGGTGCGGGTGATTAAAGGCAAAAAGATCAACTGGCCGCGCTTTGAGAATGACGAATACATCATGACCGTGGGCGCTTATCGTCCGCTGGACGACGCTCTGCGCATCGCCTTTACCGAACTGGTAGGCTGGATACACACCGACTACGGCCTCTCCGATCTGGACGCCTATGAACTGCTCTCAAAGGTCGCGGAAATCCATTTGAATGAGATGGTTGACCCGAATTATGTGATCGTGGCCAAGGTGAAAAAGAGCTTTTTACCCCGGTTAAAAACTAACGCAGCCAAGTAGGGCAGTTAAATCCGGCGGCCAGGCGGGGCGGTTCCGATGCCCCAAAGGCCATGGCCTGCCAGCCCCTCATTACTTTCTTGACAATCGACAGTTGAGCTATTAAAGTGCGAGCAAATCGTTCTGCTCAGGAGAATAAATGTCAAAACCTAAAGATGGATCTAAATCTCCGTCCGGCCTTGATCGTAGGGCGGTATTGCGTGGCGCGCTGGTGGTGGGCGGTGTATCCGCGCTCAGTGGCGCCGCAGCGGCGATGCCTGCGCCCAAACCCGCACCCGCAGCGACGCTCCAAACCGTGGTCGCGGAAAAAGAATGGGCCAGAGTCCTGGCAAGAGTTGTCGTCAACCAACTACCGGAAGCTGTAGGTCAGGTGGCGGACATAAAATTGAGCAGCACCCAGATTGTGGAGCTCCAGAGAGCCTATGAGAACACGTTGATCACCAACATGGGCTGCGACGTTACCACTGCCACTAAGTAAACTTGGCTGATTGTGGCGGTGCATCAGGGCCTCGGAAGTCATTGATTAATCTGGAGGAACCACTGAATGCCTCAAACAGTCGTCGTAGAAAAAGAATGGGCTCGTGTCCTGGCAAGACACGTAGCCAGCCAGCTGCCGGAAGCTATACGCCAAGTTCCCGATCTGCAATTGACCGCCGTCCAGATCAGGGAGCTACAGAGAGCGTTTCATAATACGTTAATCACCAATATGGGCTGCGACATTACCACGTAAGACTGCCTGATTGGTGTCGGCGTATCAGGGCCCCGTGAAATCGTTGATAAAATCTGGAGGAACAGTTATGCCTCAAACAGTCGTCGTCGCAGAAAAAGAATGGGCAAGAGTGCTGGCAAGATTTGTAGTCAACCAATTACCGGAAGCCGTAGGCCACGTTCGCGACATACAATTAACCACTACCCAGATTGCAGAATTACAAAGAGCCTTTGAGAACACGCTGATCACCAACATGGGCTGCACGCCTACTACCTAATTGGTGGCGGTCATCAGGGCCAGGGAACAGTTCGCCCGAGGTGTCGAAACACCGTTCCGTTCGCGGCCCAATAAGCATAACCATGAAGATTTGCCTCATTAGTGCGCCTACGGCCAACAAGTTTGACCATCAGGCCGTGGGCGAAATGGAAGCTGCTCGCATCATGGGCGAGCTTGCGCCGGTTGGCGTCCTGAGCCTTGCCGCGGTGCTGGAAGCTAAGGGCCTGAAGCCAGAAGTTGTGGACCTTAACCGCGTCTACTACAGCTGGTTGCAGGAATCGAATCGCCATAAGACGGATTTTTGCAGTTTTGCCGGAGATTACTTCGCCCGCCGCGATTTTGACTTCTACGGCTTTAGTACAGTTTGCAGCAGCTATCCAGTGACGCTGCGCATTGCCGGCGAGGTCAAGCGGGCGCATCGCAAGTCCGTAGTCGTGCTGGGCGGCCCACAGGCGTCCGTGGTGGACATCTCCACAATGCGCGCCTTTCCATTTATTGATCTGGTCGTGCGCGGCGAAGCGGAGCACACGCTGCCTGAACTTGTGGATGCTTTGGCCGCAGACAGCTCTCTTGCAACCATCCCAGGCATCACGTTTCGTCGGAATGAAGATGGGGAAATCGTGCGCACCCAAGCTGCGCCACTGGTTTCAGACCTGGACGCGTTGCCCTTTCCTGCTTTTCATCTCTTTCCCGACGTTCGTTTCTGCCGTCACTTTCCACTGGAACTAGGACGCGGCTGTCCCTTTTCCTGTACGTTCTGTTCGACCAATGATTTTTTCCGTCGCAGTTTCCGGCTGAAGAGCCCCGCGCAAATGATTGCCGATATGCGCAGGGTCAAGCAGACGTATGGCATCAACTCGTTTGAGCTGGTGCACGATATGTTTACGGTGGACCGCAAACGCGTGGTGGCTTTTTGTGAAGCGCTGCTGGAAAGCAAAGAAGAGTTCTTCTGGGGCTGTAGCGCGCGCACGGACTGCGTTGACGAAGAGTTGATCGCGCTCATGTCCAAAGCAGGCTGCCGCGGCATTTTCTTCGGCATTGAGACCGGCTCATCACGCATGCAGAAGATCATTGACAAGGGCCTGGAATTGGATGATTCGGTGGACCGGGTCCGTTCCTGCGATAAGTTCAAGATCAACACCGCAGTCTCATTGATGGCCGGCTTTCCTGACGAAACCATGAATGACCTGCGCGATACGGCGGCGTTCTTTGTGGATTCGCTGCGCTATGACTACGCTGATCCGCAACTCAGCATTCTGGCCCCGCTGGCGGATACGCCGATCCAGAAGAAGCACAAAGATTCGTTGGTCCTGAACGACGATGTTGCCGATATGTCGTATCGCGGATGGCAGCAGGCGCCTGAGGACCATGCGATTATTGTTGCGCATCCGGAAATTTTTTCCAGCTTTTATGCTGTTCCGTTACCCTACCTGGAACGCGAATTCCTCAAGGAGTTGCGCGACTTTCTTCTGAACGGCGCAAGGGTATTTCGACGGCTTTTGCTGGGACTGCATCAGGACAGCGGCAACATCGTGGACGTGTTTCAAGACTGGCAGGAATGGCGGACAAAGCACGGAGTCCAGTTTTACAACGGTGATCGAACCATCTATTACGCGCAACCCGGCTTTGCGGCAGACTTTCTACAGTTTGTGCGACAGCAGTACATCCCCACGGCAAGCAAGTCGCCTCTGGCGATGACCACACTGGTGGAATACGAAGCGGCATTGCTTGGCCGCGATCAAGAACCAGCTGCCGATGACATTTCCAAAAACAGTGAAGAGCTGTTTTCTCCAGATAGCCGTCCACAGCTGCTTCCGGGAGTACATGTCGTTAATCTTCCGGCTGATTATCAGGAAGTTGTTCGGCGGCTCCGGCAGAAAAGCCCGTTGCATGACGTACCCGACCAGCCAGTGAAACTTGCAATTCGCAGGACTGCGCCAGGACCGGCGGAAGCTCGCCAGCTCACCCCGCTTTCGGCGGAATTGCTGGGACTTTGTGAAGACGGCTTGACGGTCCAAGAGATTACAGCTGAATTCCTGCAACGTAAGATCGAAGTTCCGGGCGTCCCCGCGGAACTGGCATGTGTGGCTGGGCTTGAGATACTGCGTCGGCAGCGCCTGATCGTCCCAGCGTAACCCAAATCGGTGCCTGTTGGCACGCTGATAAGCCCAAACGATTAAAGTTTGTTCAAGTACTCCACAATGTCCTGGCTGGTCCAGTCCACCGGGCCGATGAACTTTCGCCGGAGAGTCCCGGAACCATCAATGATAAAGGTTTCCGGCTGGCCGGTGATGCCATACAGGTCGCCGCTTCTTTTCTTGGGGTCCCAAACCATTAGGCAGTCGACTCCATAGTCGCGCAGGACCCTACGATAGTTGCGTTCGTTATCGTCAATGCTCACCGCCAGAACGGTGACCTTAGATCTCATTTGTCTCTGCATCTGGATCAAAGATGGCATCTCCTCCATGCACTCTTTACACCAACTGGTCCAGAAGTTCAAAACCACTAGCTTTCCGCGTAAATCATGGAGAGACACGGTGCGATCAGGATCCTGAACGGTGAAATCCGGTGCAGGTGAACCGACCATGCGGACCTTGGGCATGTCATCACAGCCGTTCAGCATCAGAGCCAACAGCAGGAGAGCCGAAATGCGCAAACATTTCATACCCGTATAATAAACCGATTCTGATGGAAACGGCCCACTTAGAAGTAACCGTACAGATCATTGTGCCTGCCCGCAATGAGCAGGACTGCATCGGGCGATGCCTGGAATCCCTGGTCCGCCAGCAGGGAATTGCCTTTGCAATCAGTGTGGTAGACGATGACTCAACGGATCGGACCAGGGGCATTGCGGAATCGTTCTCCGCAGTGCGGGTCATCAGTGCGCCGGAGCCTGGGCCGGGGATTACGGGCAAATGCAACGCCTTGATTACCGGAGCCAAACAAGCCACCGCCAAATGGCTGTTGTTCACCGATGCCGATACCGTCCATTACCCTGGATCGCTGGCGGCAGCCGTGCTTGAGGCAGAAACGCGCGGTGTGGATCTGCTTTCCTATTCTCCGGAACAAGAAACCGACTCCTGGGGCGAACTGGCTTTGATGCCGGTGGTCTTTGCCGATCTGGTTCGGACATATCCGCCGGAGCGTGTGAATGATCCCGCCGATCCGATTGTCGCGGCGAACGGCCAGTACATTCTGGTTCGACGTGAGGTTTATGAAGCTCTGGGCGGACATCAAGCTGTGGCAGATAAGATCTTAGAAGACATGGAGTTAGCTCGATTATTTAAAGCTTCAGAACATATAATTTTATTTCATCATGGGGCTGGCTTAGTGCGAACCCGTATGTACCGCAGCTTCCGCGCCATGTGTGAAGGCTGGACCAAAAACCTTGCCCTGCTGTTTCGCCATGTGCTGGGACTGGCTCTGCTTCGCGGACTGGAATTCGTTTTGATTTTTGGATTACCGACCGTCGCTGCCGTTGAGCTGTCTCGCCGCAATTGGCTTGCTGGTTCAATTTTGCTTGCTGGCGGCTTTTTTTTCTACCTGCTCTTCCTGATGCGAGTGTGGCGCGCCCATTTTCCCATGCGTGCTAACCTCATGGCTTTATTCGGGTTACCACTCTTCACAACCCTTTTGATACGTTCCTATCTCCATGCAAATGTCCGCGGCGCGGTAACATGGAAGGGAAGAACGTACACACGTTCCGCACCGCAAGAGGCGGCAAATTCATCTACTAAGAAAGAGTTAAGCTAGAGCCTGATTCCAATGGTCTATCTGACAAGAAAGGCGGAGTTTTCCGCTTCGCACTACTATCACAATCCGGCATTCACCCCGGAAGAGAACTTGCGCGTTTTTGGGAAATGCAATAACCCCAACGGCCATGGGCACAACTACACGCTTGAGGTCACGGTCAAAGGCAAGGTGGATGACCGGTCCGGGTTTGTGGTTGATCTGAAACAGCTCAAGGAGATCATGAACCGCGAGGTGATCGATGCCATGGACCATCGCTTTCTGAACAAGGAAGTGGCTGATTTTAAGGACCGCATCCCCACCACGGAAAACCTGGCCATCAGTATATGGGGGCGGCTCAAGCCAAAGCTGAATCTGGCGGAGCTGCATCGCGTCCGCGTGTATGAGACGCCGGACCTGTTTGTGGATTACTACGGAGAGGCATGAGGGAAAATCACATGAGGTCCGCAGCTTACGTTTTTCTGGCGCTTATTTCTGTATGCGTACCATTGCAGAGGGTAAGCTGTCTTCAAGCTGCTGCACAGAACACACCGGTCCCGCCCGCAAAGAGCAAGGGCACGAAACACACGCCGCCGTTCCGCACCTTTAACCCGGATACCCTGGCCAAGCCCAACGGATATTCGCACGTTGCCGAGGTGAATGCCGGAAAGATCGTTTACATCGCTGGGCAGGTGGCCCTTGATCGCGCAGGGAACCTGGTGGGAAAAGATGATTTTCGCGCCCAGGTCCAGCAGGTCTTTGAAAATCTCAAGTCCGCGGTGGAAGCAGCGGGAGGAGATTTTAACAGCGTGGTCAAGCTGAATTATTTTTGCGCAGAAAGCGTTGACCCATCGCAGATTACTGTAGTGCGGGAGATCCGCGATAAATACGTCAACACGAGTAATCCACCCGTAAGCACTTTCGTTGTCGTCAAGCGGCTGGTGCGGCCGGAGTTGCTAATCGAAGTCGAAGCGGTTGCGGTCGTGAAAAAGTAGAAATGAGAGCCTACCTTACAAGACGATACTGGTTTTCCGCTTCGCACCGGCTGCATTCCGATGCCATGTCCGACCAGGAGAACCAAGCTGTTTACGGCAAATGCAACAATCCTCACGGGCACGGACACAACTATGCCGTCGAGATTACCGTGGCCGGCCAGGTAGATGCCGCAACTGGGATGGTGTGTAACCTTGCCGATCTGGATGCCTTTGCGGAAGCAAATATTCTGGAAAGATTTGGCCATCAGAACCTCAATACGTTAGCGGCATTCCAAGGAATTGTGCCCACCACGGAGAACCTTTGCGTTAGGGTCTATGACATCCTGCGGGAAGGCTTTCATCATGCGCAGGTGGAGAAGATTCGCGTGGAAGAGACCATGCTCAATTCGTTCGAGTACGCCGGCGGCAGGGAAATTCGCATTTAGGGAGAGCCAGTGAAGGCAGAATCGGTGGTAAAGAAAATTTATGACGCGTCCCCATTGGCCAAGGCCAGCACGCAGGAGCTGCTGCGGGAACTGCTGTTGCGTCTGGGAGAAGACCCGCAAAGAGACGGCCTGCTCCGAACGCCGGAGCGCATGCAGAAGGCCCTGGAGTACCTGACCAAAGGCTCGCATGAAGACCCGGACCAGGTCATCCACGGCGCCCTGTTTGATGTGAATTATGACGAGATGGTCATCGTCAAGGACATAGAGATGTTCAGCATGTGCGAGCACCATGTGCTGCCATTCTTCGGCAAAGTCCATGTTGCGTATATTCCGAACGGCAAAGTTGTGGGCCTGAGTAAGATCCCCCGTCTGGTGGATATCTTTGCCCGCCGGCTGCAAATACAGGAACGCCTAACCGTTCAGATCGCAGAAACTATCCAGAATGCCATTGAGCCGCAAGGCGTGGGTGTGGTGATTGAAGCCCGCCATCTGTGCGTGATGATGCGCGGCGTGGAGAAACAACATTCGTCCGCGGTGACCTCACACATGCTGGGCAGCTTCCGCAATTCCGACAAGACCCGCGAAGAGTTTCTTTCCTTGATCCGCAACGGGAAGAACGGGAACTCTTTCTGATGGCTGAAAGCAAAACTGCGCAAACAAAAGTGGCGGTAATCACCGGAGGTGCGCGAGGCATTGGCTTGGCGTTGGCTAGGGCATTTGTCCGCAAGGAATATGCGGTGGTCATCACCGGCCGCGATCAAGGCCGTCTTGCGGCTGCTGCCGAAGAACTGCGGAAAGGGAAGAGGGAGGTCACGGCATTGCCGTGCGATGTCCGCGATGCTGGCTCGGTCGAAAAGCTATTTGCGGCGATTCGCGAGCAATATTCGTCCATCGACGTCCTGGTGAACAATGCCGGCGTGGCCCATGGGTTAGCTCCAGTAGAAGGGTTATCCGTTGAGACATGGAAAGAAGTGATCGACACCAACCTGACAGGGATGTTTCTGGTCACACGCTCGGCGCTGCCCTTGATGCGCGGGGGCAGCACCATTGTGAATAACCTATCGGTTGCGGCGGTAAAGGTCTTTGCGGGCATGTCCGCCTATAACGCCTCTAAATTTGGCGGGCTGGGTTTTACCAATGCGCTGCGGGAAGATGTACGCAATCGCGGTATCCGGGTGCTGGCGCTGCTTCCGGGCGCGACCGACACCGATATATGGAGCCAGTTCTGGGCTGGCGCACCGAGAGAAAAGATGATCTCCGCGGATACCGTTGCTGAAGCCGTGCTGCATGTGGTCTCAGCGCCGGCGAATGCGACGATTGAAGAACTCAGGATTGGCCCGACGGTGGGAGCGCTGTGATCATCGAAACTTGTTAGGAATAGGGCGTCAGCGCACCTTGAAGAGTGGCAGCTTGGGCTTGCTGGATGCGTTCTCGCTAAAATAGCGTGAATATTCGATACGGAAATCAAAAAGCTCCTTCAAGAGCTTTACCACGTGCTCATCGGAAATGTCAGGTTCGTCAATGTCGCGTTCTAACGCAGCAATTTTCTTTTCCAATCGCCTGCATTTCGGAGTTGGTACTCCCCAGACCACCTCGGCGCACCATATTTTCCAATCCTGATGCGTCCTCACCCAGCGCGGCTCAGCAATTGCTTTGAACCTTCTCCTTCGCAAGGCAATCACGAGATTAGCGTAGTCTGCAGCGTCCAGTTGGAAAGGCTCCCACAAACAGTCTCCACCGCTCGTACTGGGCTTCTCCGCAGCCATGGTCAGAAAATCATTCACCGCGGACATTGGAGGCACGATGCGCGCCAGGAAGAAAAAAGGGCAGTGAAAGAGCAGGGACAGTACATCTCCGGATTCGGTAGTACCAGCCAGTTTGTAAGTGACTCGACGGAGTTGTCGCTTTTGCAGTTTAGTAATCTTCAAACGCATAAACATTCTTTCGTACCGGCAAAAGCTTGATCAGAAGCACGCCGCAGAGGAAGCCTCCCACGTGGGCCCAGAAGGCCACGCCACCGGCGCCACCGGATGAGGTAAAGACGGATGCGGCGCCGCTCAAGAGCTGGGCCACGAACCAATAACCGAGAACGAGCCAGGCGGGAAGCCAGAAGACAAAAAATATCCACCAGGTGAGGACGCGCGCGCGCGGGTACAGAAGGAAATACGCGCCCATCACGCCGGCGACAGCGCCGCTGGCTCCCACCGTCGGCACGGGAGACAGGAAATTGAACGCAAAATGCGCAAGGTTTGCGCCGAGCCCGCAAACCAGGTAGAACAGTAGATAAGCGAAATGTCCCAGGCGGTCTTCCACATTATCCCCAAAGATGGCCAGGAACCACATGTTCCCGATCACGTGAAGCCAGCTTCCATGCAAGAACATGGAACTGAAGAAGGGCACAAAAGCAACGCTCGCCGGCGAGTACCCTCTCAGCCACAATTCCACGTTGCGTGGTATTAACGCGAAATTAGACTCAAAAGTTTTTTCAAGCTGGGGGCCGTTGGTCCATTGAAATAAATAAATGGCCAGATTCAGCACGATCAAGAAATAAGTAATGAACGGCGTGGTAGAACGAGGAGTGTCGTCACGAATGGGGAGCATTAAATTAGTGCTTCTTCATTATGATGCTTGATAAGGCGGAGTTACTCAAGTGGATGGCGTACTGATTGTAAATAAACCGGCCGGCATGACGTCTCACGACGTGGTGGCACGGGTGCGCCGCATTGCCGGCGAAAAGTCGGTGGGGCACCTGGGAACGCTCGACCCCATGGCCACCGGCGTCTTGCCGCTGGTCCTGGGCAGCTTTACCCGGCTGGCGCAGTTCTACGAGCAAGCGGACAAGCGCTATGCCGGCATGGTCCGCTTTGGCTGGGCGACCAACACTTATGATGCCGAAGGTGAGCCCGCCGGGCCAGCACGGCCTGTCCATCTTTCGCTCGACCAGGTCCGCGCCGCTGCCGCCGGATTCACTGGCCGGATACAACAGCTGCCGCCGGCTTTTTCCGCTAAAAAAGTCGCTGGCGTGCCTGCGTATAAACTGGCCCGCAAGGGCCAAGAGGTCGAGCTAAAACCCAAGGAAGTCGAGATCAAAGAGCTTGAAATCTTGGCCTGGGACGGCACGCAGGCCCAATTCAAGGCATGGGTCAGCTCGGGAACGTATCTCCGCTCCTTGGCCCACGACCTGGGTCAACTCTTAGGTCCAGGCGCGCACCTGGCAGAACTTGAGCGCACAGCGGTGCGAGAATTTTTGATCGAAGAGGCACACAGCCTGCAAGAGCTGGAGCGAGCGGCTACGGCCAACAGAATGGACCAACTCTTCCTGCATCCACGGATGGTCTTGCCGGAGTTTCCGGCGGTCACCGCACCGCCTGAGAGTGCGGCCAGGATTCGCCACGGAGGCGCGGTGAATCTGCCAGAATTCAGCCAAGCGCCAACCGTCCGGGTGTTTGCCGGTCAGAGAGAACTGCTGGCCATCGCCCGAAGGGTCGCGGGGACGCTGTTTCAGCCTAAAGTTGTGCTGCAAGGGGCATAAATAGCGGGATAATCCTAACGTCCGATAATGAGTATTATGTTAAACAGCAATATGGGAGGAATTGCGGGGGGCGGGCTCCGAGTCGCTCCTCATCTGCACCCATCCCCGCTGTGGATGACGGGAGGCATTTACAATCCCTGTCGCCTCCATGGCTCCATGAATAAATCCTCGAATTCAGCACCGATGATCCAGAGTACTCCGCAACAAGGCAGTAGCCGTGGGTTCTTCGCTCTTATAGTACAACGAAGGGATGGAGGGTGAGGCATCACCAATCAACTCATTGAGCTGACAAATACTTACACAAAGGTTGTATAGCTTGACAGTGAGATCCATACAGACAGCGAGTCCCGGCGGATCATCTGCTTCATAAAAGATGCACTCGAATATGCCCGTATAAAGATCATCGTCACATTTATCGCAGGCGAAGACTGTGGATGTTGCCGCTGCGGTAACCATGGCGCTTGTATTCATGTGCGTTGCGGATGTGCCAGCTGAAGCGGCCGGGCAAGCTACCAGAACCAATGTTCCCAATACGAAAGCGAAGAGCAAGATCGAACGAGTTATGTTCATCGAAACACATTTCCTTTCGGCGGCTTTGAGTTAACGTGCGTAGTTCGGGCATGGAATATAGCATCCCCAGCATCCCGGAGATTGATTCCGCACGCCAAATTATTGATACTTTGCGCCAAGTTTTATGAATACAGGAATCCTTACAATTTTCCCTGCAAAATGGCCTTCAAATCGGCTTTAAACCGCTCCAGAATGGAAATACGTTCCGATGTAGCTTCAATCATCTGGTCCTTGTGCACGAACACTTTCCGTCCGCCGCGCTCTACCAGCGGGCCCAGGCTTTCCCCCATGCGCCAGCCGATATTGCCTAAAATCTGAAGGCCGTCCGGCCCGGGCACCAGGAACGCGATGCAGTTGTCGCGCACCACGCCGATGGCTTTGGGAAAGCGCTCAAAGGCTTCCAGTTCAAAGCCGGCGAGATAGAGTTTTTGGAGTTGTTCTTCGGGGAGCATTCAGCACTCAGCAATCGGCATTCAGCCCTAAAAGCAGTCTTGTCGCAGGAGCAAAGAGGCTGTGTTGCTGAGTGCTGATGGCTGAATGCTACATCTTATAGCGGCCAAGGTCTTCGTCGTTCAGGCCTTCCAGCCATTTGCGCAGATCGTCGGATGAAATGCGGTCCGCCGAGGTGCTGGCTACCTTGGAGGTCTTCAGTACCTCATCGTCCACGTAAATCGGGCAATCCAGGCGCAAGGCCAAGGCCAGGGCGTCGGAAGGGCGCGAGTCGATGCTGATGACTCTTCCTTCGCGTTCCATCCAGATGACGGCAAAGAAGGTGTCGTCGCGCAGCTCGTTCACCACGATCTTGTGGACGTGCGTATCCAGGCCGATCAGCAGGTTTTTGATCAGGTCATGGGTCATGGGCCGGGGGGTTGTGACTTTCTCGATCTCCAGCGCGATGGCATTTGCCTCATACACGCCCACCCATATGGGCAGCACGGTGTCACTGCCTACGTCTTTGAGCACCACAATGGGCATATTGGTGACTGGATCCATCATTAATCCGCGGATTTTCATTTCGACTTCCATGATGCCCTCCCTACAGCACCAGTTCACCCAAAAGGCTGTTGGGGAAACTTTTTGTTACCAGCACGTTAACATAAGTGCCTACGGTTGGAACCAAACTTTCCGTGGTGGTAAAGTTCAAGGTAATGTTCTGGCTGGTTCGTCCTATGACTTGCCCCCGGGCCTCATTCTTTCCTTCAACCATTACCTCATAAATACGGCCAATCCTATTCTCATAATTGGCCCTTTGGATTTCACGCTGGCGTTCCTGAAGGACCTGCAAACGCTGTGATTTTTCATCGTCAGGGATGCTGTCGACCATGTTGAGCGCGGGAGTATTTGGGCGGGGAGAGAATTTGAAGCCGAAGACGCCATCGGCCTGGCACTCATGCAGCAGGGTAATTGTTTCTTCGAATTCAGACGATGTCTCTCCCGGAAAGCCGACAATGACGTCCGTTGTCAGCGAAATCTCCCGCTTGGCGGCCTTGATCCAGGAGATTCGCTCAAGGTACATCTCTCGCGTGTACTCCCGGTTCATGGCTTTGAGCACACGGGAAGAACCGCTCTGAACCGGCAGATGTATGTGGTCACAGAGCCGGGGCGAAGATGCAATCGCATCGACAATATCCTTGCTGAAATGCCGGGGATGGGAGGTGGTAAAGCGCACCCGGCGCACACCAGGAATCTCTCCGATGGCGTACAGTAATTCGGCGAAAGTCTTTTTACCCAGCGGATCGACGAAGGCGTTGACGTTTTGCCCGAGCAATTGGATGTCGGTATAGCCCAGGTCAGCCATCTGGCGCGCTTCGGCCAGCACGGAGTCTGACGTCCGGCTGCGCTCTTTGCCTCGCGTATATGGCACAACGCAGTAGGCGCAGAACTTATCACAGCCTTCAATGATCGTGATATAGCCCCGGTGGGGATTGGTCCGTGCGGTGAATTCGGTTTCAAAGGTCAGGTCGGTCTCACGGTCGTCCAAGCCGGTGACACGATTGTTCCCTGCCTCAATCTGCACCAGCATCGCCGGCAGATTGCGATAAGAAGCGGAGCCGGCCACCATGGAGACATACGGCGCCTTTTCAAAAATCTTTTCGCCTTCCTGCTGCGCCACACAGCCCAGCACGGCGAACTTCTTGCCTTGCTTCTGGAGCTTCTTATAGTCATTCAGGCGGTTAAAGACCTTCTGCTCGGCCTTGTCGCGAATGGAGCAGGTGTTGTACATCACCAGATCCGCTTCTTCCACGGTTTCCACTTGGCGGTATCCCTGATGGACCAGAGTGCCGATGACTTTTTCTGAGTCATGCACATTCATCTGGCACCCAAAGGTCTCAAGGTAAAACGTCTTTTGCCGCGAATCGGTCATTGATCCAAGTATAGCGCAGCAAAATAGCTGTTTTTGCGGTTATTCTTGGGTTGGACCATTAAAAATGCAACTCGACGAAAAAGCCCGTTGGAACCGGAAATACAGTGAAGGCTCGCATACTTCACTGGAACCCGATCCGTTTCTGGTGACTGCCTATGATGAATTCCTTTCCGCTCGGCCGCCGGGAATCGCACTGGACGTTGCCGGCGGCACGGGCCGCCATGCGCTTTGGCTGGCCGATCGTGGATGGAAAGTAAAACTGATTGATATCTCCGAGGTCGGGGTCGAAGTGGCGCGGAAAAATGCCGACCAGGCGAATCATGCAGAGCATTCAGCGTCGACCGTCATGAAAGGCTCGATCAGCGCTGAGGTCTTGGACCTGAATGCATCGCACGATCTTGGGTTGGGGCAATACGACTTGGTTCTGGTTTTTCTCTATCTTCAGCGGGAGCTCTTCCCTGCTTTGATCTCCGCGCTCAAGCCGGATGGGTTGCTCATTTATAAAACGTATAACACTGAGCACCAGAATTCCAGCAGCGGACCCAATAACCCGCTGTTTCTGTTACAGCCCAACGAATTGTTGCAAGCGTTCCAGTCTTTGCGGGTCTTACACTATCACGAGACGCTTCAGGGAAAATGCGTTACGGAACTGGTGGCGCGGAAATAGCGCTCAGCTTCAATGCGCAGAAAACCAACGGGCGAATGTCTGGTCCGGGACGAGTGGATCTACTCGAAAATCGACATCAGGCAGGGTAAAACAAGCTGGCGATACGCTACATTGATATCTTTAGGTGAGATGGGATTCCTGGAGTTCAGCCACCACGTCAGCACTGAGATGTATGTAGACACGAGAAAGTGGCTTAATAGTTCGGGCGAGACGGGAGCGTTGCCGCGCTTCCGGCTTCGCAGTTCCAGTTTCAGCTCCCGCCAAACAATTCCGGCCAGAACAGAATGAATGCGCCGGCGCACGACGGCCTCGGCATCTGAACCCAGCAATGCACGGTTCACGCGTCGGTACTCGTGCGCATGCTCGAACATGGCTAAACTGAATCCGATCATTCTTTCGTACGATTTTCCGGGTACTGTCGTCGAGGCCTCCTGCACGGATTCCAGAAAACTCTGCAAGTATTGAAACCCGCTGACGAGCAGTTCGTCTTTATGTTGGAAGTGCATGTAGAAGGTCGACCGGCCCACATCCGCTCGATCTAGAATCTCCTGCACCGTGATGTCCTCGTATTTCTTCTCCAGAATAAGTGACATCAATGCCTTGTGCAGCAGCCTTCGGGTTCTCTGCACGCGGCGATCATTTGGTTTTTCTGTCACAAGGACTCACCCAACACCTTCAACGAACAGATAGCTCCATTTTGTTCAGAAATGAACAGTTCGCCTCGCGCTGTTCTTCCATGCCCAGTTCTCGGACGCGTAACTTCGTAAATGAATATCTGTCCATTTATGGATAACTATCTGGGAGAAGAAACTTTATGTCAAATGCGGGTGAGCGGAGCGCAGTTTCCAATACAACCGGGATCGTCATCCACCGGGCTTTTCTTTATGACCTCTTCGTTTGGTTTGCCTCGCTAGGTAGGGAGCACATTTACCGGGAAAAAGTACTGGATCTGGCAAGACTAAAATCCGGCGAGTCGGTCCGGCGGGCACAGTCAATGGAGTCGACGCATCGCCAGAGATGCTTGCCAGGGCAGGTAGGAAGGCCAACAAGACTGGCGCCGAAGTTGCCTTCAAGAATGGCATCGTCGAAGCGCTGCCGTTTCCAGACAGTCGATTCGATGCGGTACTGTCCACAGTCATGCTTCATCATCTGGGCGGCAAAGCGCGTCAGCAGTGTGCCCGCGAAGTGCGAAGGGTTCTGAAGCCCGGCGGACGGGTGCTGGCCGTCGATTTTGCACGGCCAGCAGAGGGGAAACGGGGCCTCCTTGATCATTTTCATCATCACGGCTATGTCAATCTCAACGACCTCGTCGCCCTGCTGACCAATGCAGGCTTGAACACTGTAGCGAGCGGTGCGCTGGGAATCGGCGACTTGCATTTTGTTCTTGCGGTGTCCCCATGCTGCCCTTGATTACCTCCGTTGCCAAAGGATCGAGGCCATGACAGGACGCAGCCACCGGTTTAGACGCCCTTGGATGCTGCTGGCCGGAGCAGTCGCGCTCATCGCCGCTCACGTGACAATCTTGCGCCACGTCTTGCCCCATACAGCCATGTCAGCGGCAATCGTGTCGGGCGTGATTCTTGTCGTAGTGATCAAGCACCTCGGACTGCCTGGCTCATTGTTCGCTCTGTTCCGGCGGCAGTCTCGGCATTGAGATATCGCGCAGGGAATTCGCCTGGCCGCTAACAGAAGGCAGGGACAGTCTGTTTCCTCTCGTAACCAGCAGTAAGCGTTCCCGCAAATGTTAGAATCACGCATCACTCATGGAACAAAATAATCCTGCACACGGTCACGCGATTCCTGGAAAGCACGGGACCCCGAAAAACTATTGTTTCGCTTGCGGCAAAGACAACCCCGATGGCATGCATCTACAGTTTTCGCTGGATGAGGCCGCGCGCAAAGCCATCTGTAATTTCACGCTGGCGCGACGCTATACCGGGCCTCCGGGACACTCGCACGGAGGCATCATCGCCACCATCCTGGATGAAGCCATGGGCAAAGTAAACAAATTCCGCAATGTACTCGCGCTTACCAAGTCCATGCAGGTGGAATATCTCAAGCCCGTGCCGCTGGACAAGCCGCTGACAGTTACCGGCTATGAACAAAGCGTTGAGGGCAGGAAGCACATCAATGTAGCGGAGATCAGCAATGAAGCAGGCGTAATCCTGGCGCGCAGCACAGGAACATTTATTGCGATTGATCCGGCGAAGATGTTTTCCAAATTCATCGACGCATGAACTCCGACAGCACGCGCCACACCCCGTTGTAAAAAAGGACGCCCTATGCGCACGCGAATCTTCCAGGTTGACGCCTTCACCACCCGCCGGTTCGCGGGAAATCCCGCCGCGATAATGCCGATGGACAGCTTTCCGGCTGACGCGGTGATGCAGGCCATCGCTGCCGAGAACAACCTGTCTGAGACGGCTTTTCTGGTTCCCGCAGGCGGCGACTATCGCCTGCGCTGGTTTACGCCCACGGTCGAGGTACCGCTTTGCGGCCACGCTACCTTGGCCAGTGCCGCAGTGGTCATGGAGCGACTTGAGCCTGCACGCAGCAAGGTGGTCTTCCATTCGGCGAGCGGGCCCCTGACGGTGAACCGGGCGGATGCCGGTTACATCATGAACTTCCCTGTCCGCCGGTCCGAGCCGGTTGCGACGCCACCCGTACTAGCCGAAGCACTGGGCGTGGCTCCAATCGAAGTTTTCGTTAATACTTTCAATTACATGGCTTTGCTGGAAAATGTGCAAGTATTGCGTGAGCTTGCTCCCGATATGGCAGCGCTTGCCCGCATGGACCGCGGTGGTGTGATTGTGACCGCACAGGGAGATGGAACTTATGATTTTGTCAGCCGCTACTTCTGTCCGGCCAAGGGCGTTGCAGAAGATCCTGTGACCGGCGGAGCACACTGCATGCTGGCGCCCTATTGGGCCAAACGATTGGGCAAAACTGCGTTTCGTGCCTACCAAGCGTCAAAACGCGGTGGAGAGATGATTTGCCGGCTGGTCGGTGATCGCGTTGAACTGGAAGGTGCTTGCGTTTTCTATTTGGAAGGCGAAGTTGAGATCTGAGGGGCTTTGCGGCGTGAAGTCAGGTGTTACCGGCTTTCCGCAGTCATATTTGCCAGCTTTGCAGTGCTTCTGAGCGCCAACATCGCCACGATAAGACCTGCCAACCCGAGAGCGACGGCAGTTACGATTCTCCATTTTAAGAGTGCAGAGACAGCATTTTTGAAGTTCTCTGATTCATCTGGGTTCATCGCGATGCTGGCCGCAAATCTAGGCTCCCACTCGCGCCCATCTGACTGCAAAAAAGCAATCTCCAGTTCCGCGACTGTGGTAAAGCCTGCATCCACACTCTTGCGCTTGTCGATCAGCGGTTTGGCAAACTGGGAGTACCAGTTCTCTTCCAAGTCGGCGAGTTTGCGCTGCGAACCATCGCTTTGTAACAGGTCATGAAAAAGCCGCCGATTGTCGCTCAGCTTCTGCGGATTTCGAAGATCGCCGTTCAGAAGATAATCCTTCAGCAGCAGATTATTGTCTTTCCAAAGCGAGATCAGCTGCTGTTTCTTCATCTGCTCTTCCACCAGGTGGTTGACGGTCAGCGCCGTGAATGTCAGATTCAAAGCAGCAATCACGATCAACAAAGACAAGCCGAGGATGAACCATCGCGCGTTGGACAGGGTGCTCCTGAGAGCGCCCGAAACCGACTGGGACATGGTTGCCATGATCGCAGCAGCCTACCACACTGGAATCGGATTACCTCAAAGGATTCTTACGCGAAAGTGACCAAAGGAAGCCTTCCGAAGAAGCCGCATGGGATGGAAAGAAAAAGTTGGTAGCGCTACCGGGAATCGAACCCGGGTTTTAAGATTGAGAATCTCACGTCCTAACCCCTAGACGATAGCGCCACGGTCGAGAAGGGCAACAAATTCAGTATATCAAAGGTGTGTTGAGTATCCGTTTATTGGGGGCCATCGTGCGGTGCTGGAAAAAACCCACCGCCGGGGGCGGCGGCGCCCCACGGCTCTCGGAACACCAAGCACCATGAATCTGCGGCCCGGCCGCCCGCGCTGGACGCCATAAGAACGAGAGTTCACCAACACACGAACCGCTCCCTACAGACAGGAGAATCGTGCGGACAAAAAAAATCCGGGGCCTGAAAACAGCCCCGGATGTGGTCTTCTTAATCATTCGTTACTGAACGTTCAAAGCAACGTCATCGATCACGAACGAGGTTTGCAGGCTTGGGTCTTCCGTGCCCAGGAACCGGATCTTTATGGCCTGGCCTTTCAAGGCGCTGATGTTGATGGCGAACGAACGCTGCGTGTAGCCGGCAGCTTTGTTCAGGTTGGAGAACGTGCCCAGCGTTTGCAGCACGGTGTTGGCGCTGTTGAGCACCTGGACCTGCAACGTATCGAACGCCGTGGTCGTGGTGGTTTCTGCCGTATCAATGTGCAGGAAGAATGTGAGTGTCGCTGTAGTTGCCGTGGACGGAATTGTTACGGTTTGAACCGCCGAGTCCGTGTGGGTTGTTCCGTAGCCGTCCAGCCAGGCGTCTTTGGCCCCCGCGTGCGCAGGCTCAGAAGCCGAGGTGTTCAGCACACCGGCCGTCAAGGTCCACGGAGTGGCCGTAGCCGCTTCAAATCCACCATTCACAATGAGTTGCTGTGCCGGATTGGAAGAGTTCACGGTAAGACTGATCGTGGTTGTGTGCGTGAGCGTGCCGGACGTGCCAGTGACGGTAATCGTGGACGTTCCCGTGGTCGCTGTTGCGCTGGCGGTGAAGATCAAGACGCTGGTTGAAGTCGTGGGATTGGTGCCGAAGCTTGCGGTAACTCCAGCCGGTAGAGTGGACGTGGAAAGTGTCACGCTTCCGGTGAATCCACCAGACGGACTCACGGTAATCGTGCTGCTTCCGCTGGCGCCTTGCGTCACGGCCAAGGAGGCGGGTGAAGCGGAGAGAGTAAAGTTCGGCGCTGCGGCTGCAACTACAGTGAGGCTAACGGTTGTGGTGTGCGTGAGCGATCCAGACGTTCCGGTGATGGTCACCGTGGAAGTTCCGGTAGTTGCCGTTGCGCTGGCAGTGAAGGTCAAAGAACTGCTACCAGTGGTTGGGTTGGTGCCGAAATTGGCAGTCACGCCCGATGGCAGCGCCGAAGTTGATAACGTTACGCTACCGGCAAAACCGCCTGAGCCGCTGACCGTGATCGTGTTTGAGGCGGAGGAGCCCTGCGTGACGGAGACACTCGCCGGAGAGGCCGAGAGGCTGAAGTTCGGAGCGGCTGCTCCAGCCAGGGCGTTGATCAGGTTCTGGCCGTTGGGGCTTCCCCAACCGGTCACCAGGTCATAACCGCCCACAGCATTGAACGTTCTTCCAGCGCTATTTCTATTGTTCCCGCTGGTAATGTCATGGAAGTCCGTGGTGAAGTTGGTGCTTTTTCCGATTGCATAGATGGCAGGGTTAACGAAACCAACTGTGGGTTGGCCGTTGGCAACCGCTTGTTGATTCACCAGCGCGATGAAAGCTGCCCAGCGTGGCGCGGCATAGCTGGTGCCGCCCGTTTGGGTGTTGCAACTTCCATTGCTGCACGCGATGTTGTCAAAGTCGCCTTCCATGGCCACGTCCGGTATGTTGCGGATGGTGGTTGAGCCTCCGTTGGACGTACTGGCGACGCCTGTCTGGTAGCTAGGAAGCGCGAAGCCATTGTCCGCAGGGCCGCCGCCGCTGTCAGGCCAAGCTGTTTCCGAAAGCCATGGGCCACCGGCTCCGTTGGTGGTCAAACGCGTAGCGCCAACAGCTGTGGCAAAAACATCTTCCGCCGGGAAACTTGCATCGGTGGCGTTCGATCCGGTATACGCTCCCGCGTCTCCGGAGGCCACAAAGAAGCTCTGACCCTGCGCTTGATATTCCTGGAAGATAGGATCGTTCTGCGCGGTGTCAGCCGGGTTCCATCCCCAAGAGCAGCTGATGGATTTGGAAATGTTGTCGGTGGCGATTCTGTTGAACATATCAACGTCACCCACGCCGATGGCGCTGGTGATGGGCGCGATATAAACGCGGACGGAAGACAGCCCCGGGGCCATGCCGATTGCCTGCGCGATGTCCAGCGCCTGTTCGCCGTCGTCGCCGTCAGAACCGGCGGCGGCGCCGTCGATCAGCACGTTGACGATGGGCACGTTGATCGCTGTGCCACCCATGTCACTGACGACGTCGGCCATGTTGTAGCCGTCAAATTCCACCATCGCCACAGACTGGCCCGCGCCGGTGAGGGCCGTGCCGCCAGCGTAGGCTGCACGCATGTCTGAAGGACGGAAAGCACCCCCGGAGCCTGAGCCTCCGGCATTGGGAACAAAGGTCTGCGCCGTTGCCGATCTCTTGAGCATAGGGCGCGGTCTGGAGAAATCATTCAGGCCGGCTATGTGCCACAGCGGCACACTGAGAGCCAGCGAGGGTTCACGGTCCGGCGAGAAGAAGGTACGGTCCTCGGTTGGATGTTGATACAGCCGCATCGATACATGTAAAGCCTGCTGGACCTGCGCGACCGAACCCTCAACGTCGATGACGAGCCGGTTGCCAGGCGTGTCCGTCACAGTAAGACCATTGGCTTTGGCGAAATCGAGCACCGCCTGATGGTCTGCCGCTGTGGGGCCGAATTGTTCCGTGAATTGGGCCACGCTGAGAAAATGGCGGTAATCAGGGCTGGATGGATCATAGAGCCGGCCCAGCAAGCTGGTGAGTTCGCTCTGATTGCGCAGTGGCAGCATGATGGCGAGCTTCATGCGCTGTGTGGATGGGAGTACGCCCATCGGCACAACTTGCCCGTTGGAAACCGCGGGGCGCACATGGTTATGCAATACCTGGAGTCCGTTGGCTGGGTTATTTGGTTGGGAAACCTGCGCCAGGGTGGGCAGGGCTACTAAAATCGAAATGAGAAACAGAAACGACGCTAGACCGCGTAACGATGGGGACATTTTTCTAGGCTCCTTGTGCATTCGAGTGAATGGTTCCCTTGCTATTTGGAGATCGTTGAGGCCCAAAGACAAAGACAGGCGGACATAAGGAGATGGCAATCGTTTCTATTTCACAATGGCTTTAGCATCACGCGGGGCGCACTCGGCCATTGAGCAGGCCGGTTGAACCGAACGGATAACTGAAAGACGACCCTATACGGTCGCTCGTACTAAGCAACGACTGATTTCCCCGCTTGATGGAATCGTTCGACTATCGATGGTGCTAGATAGTACCCAAAAACTGGCGTCTCTGAATAATATTTTTGACGCCGTAGCCAAATTGGGAAACCTTGTCCCAAAATGGAACGAGTTCAGGGGAGATCCAAAGTCTGCATTGCAATCTCCCGAGCAAGCGCGTTGCAACTCTGTCTAAAATCTCAGATTCAATGCTTCTCATCTTTCAAAAAGAGCGGGAATTTTGGGAAATTCCTAACTTTTTGAGGGAGCCTCGATCCGCGTTATTATGATCTGGCTCTTTCCCCAACTGGGAAATGGCATCACAGCATGGCGCTATGTGCAAATGGACCAACATTCTTTCTTTGTTGTCTTTGCAACAAATCAGCATCTTTGCAACAAATCAGTGAGAATTACCTTAGTTACGGACGCCACAAAGTAAATTGTTGGTCTTTTAAGGTCAATAAGCCCACAATACGGTAAAGATTCTTTATAATTTCTGTAACGGGGTGCCCATCACTCCGCGAAAGCCCAGTCGTTGAAAAGTGTAAGGAGCTATATGGCAGAAAAGGGCCCAGGAAGCTCGCGTAAGAAAACGCCTGCGGAGAAGAAGCAGTCTTTCGACAAGCAGGCTAAAACTGTTACTCCCATCAGCCAGGGCAGCATCGCAAAACAAATTGATGCGCACAAACTTCAGGAAGATATTGAAAACGAAGTCCGGCTCCGCGCCTATGAATTGTTTGAAGAGCGCGGACGGCGGGAAGGGTTTGCTCACGAAGACTGGGCCCGCGCTGAGGCTGAAGTCCTCTCCCGTTATCAAAGGGGAAAAAGTGCTTAGGCGAACCAAGCAAGCCCTGCTGCTTGACGATAATCCCGCGCAATTGTGTATACGTGAACTGGTGCTGCGCCGGGCCGGTTTTGAAAGTTATGTGGCCACCAACGGCCATAGCGCTCTGGCTTTGCTGCGGAGTGATATGGGCCGGCAAAAAGTTGGCGTGGTCATCACGGACCACATCATGCCGGACATGGATGGCGTGGAGTTCGTCCGCCAATTACGTTCTTTTAATCACGATATTCCGGTGATTGTTATTAGCGGTCTACAGGACGCCGATTTGGAATACGCTGGGTTGGGCGTAATTTTTCGCGTAAAACCCTGTGACCCGGATGACATGATTAGCCTTGTCAACGCTGCGTTAAATGATCCTCCGCAGAGGGCCTCCGCCTGATGAAGTGATTGCGCCAGAACGCAAAAGATATTAAGCTTTCACACCATGCCGTTACTTGGGAGCTTTTGTCTCTTGTTCGCTTTGGCTCTGGCTGGGTATTGCCTGGTCGCCGGAATCGTTGCCGCCGTGCGCAAAGACACCTTTGGGTACCGACTGGCGGAGACGGCTCGCCGTTCTGGTATGGCGAGCTTTATCGCAGTCGCGGGCGCCGCAACCGCTCTGGTATATGCGGCACTCACCAACGATTTTTCCGTTGCCTACATTCTTCATCACTCCAATCGCGACTTGCCGGGACCCTATAAGTTTGCCGTGCTCTGGTCCGGACAAGAGGGATCCATCCTCTTCTGGTGTTTGCTGCTCTCGGCCTATGGGTTTGTTCTAAGGCTGCGGCACAAAGTTGACCAACGATTGGTCGCCACTGCTTCCACGGTGCTGGCCGCAATCCAGGTCTTCTTCCTTATCCTGGTAAATTTCATCGCCAATCCTTTCGGGATCATGGACCGCGTGGCCGCGGATGGCAACGGGCTCAATCCGCTGCTGCAATATCCCGAGATGGTGATCCATCCGCCGATGCTGTACCTGGGCTACGTTGGCGTCTCCGTTCCCTTTGCCTTCGGCCTGGCGGCGCTCATCATGAAGTATCCCGGCGAAAAATGGATACAGATTACCCGCCGGTGGACCATGGTGGCGTGGCTCTTTCTTACTTGCGGCGTTTTTCTGGGCGCGCATTGGGCTTACACAGTGCTGGGCTGGGGCGGCTATTGGGGATGGGACCCGGTGGAGAATGCCTCCATTCTCCCCTGGCTCTCAGCAACGGCTTTTCTGCACTCGGTCATGATGCAGGAAAAACGCGGCATGATGAAGGTGTGGAACGTCTGGCTCATCTTTATCACCTTTATGCTTTCGATTCTAGGCACACTGCTGACACGCAGCGGCGTAGTCAGCTCCGTGCATTCGTTCGCGCAATCAAGTATCGGCACATGGTTTGCCGGATCTATGGGATGGATGGGTACTCCGTGGCGATCAATTCCCTACTTTTATCCGGGCTTTCTTGAAGTTATTCTGTTCGTCTGCTTGTTCTTCTATATCAAGAACCGCGCCCATCTGCGCTCGGAAAACCAGCTTGAAGCGCTGGTCTCACGCGAGTCCAGCTTTCTCTTCAACAATCTGCTTTTTACCGGCGCGTGTTTTGCCGTGCTCTACGGGACGCTCTTGCCGATTTTTTCAGAATGGCTACGCGGCTACAAAATTACGGTTGGCGCTCCGTGGTTCAATAAGGTGGGAATCCCGATTGGCTTGATCCTGATCTTTTTGACTGCCGTGGGACCGCTGCTTGCCTGGCGCAGCACATCCTGGGGAAGTCTTAAACGCAATTTTGCCGCACCTGCCATCATTTCATTGGCCCTCGCGGTTGTCCTGGTGGTGGTATGGGCCCAACACGGGGTGCAACCGTGGACAGACCTCCGTGGACTGGGCACACGCATCCTCAATGAGTTCATTAATCTTTTGCTTTCGATCTTGCTGTTCTGGTCGCAAAAATACCGGCTGTTGTACAGAAGAGACGGACTCTCTTGGGCAGAAGTCAGCCAAATCTACTCTCTGCTGGCATTTACCTTTAGCGCACTGGTGATCACCACAATCGCTTCTGAATTCCTGCGCGGCGGCCGTGTATTGAAGGGCAAGCTCAACACCAACATCGTTGCAGCCATGTACCACCTTACGCGGCGCAACATGCGGCGTTATGGCGGGTACGTTGTCCATTTTGGCATCGTGGTCATTGTGATTGGATTTGCCGGTGCGGCTTTTAACCAGGAAAAAGAACAGGAAATGGCGCTTTCCGACGAACTCCACATCGGCCATTACAAGCTCGTCAGCCAGGACTACACTCAGGACGATAATGCGAATTATGCTTCTGAATCCGCGATGCTTGATGTTTACAAAGACGGCGAATTTCTGACCCGGCTGACCCCGCAGCATCGTACATTCAAGGCGAGCATGCAAGGAACCACGATTGTGGCCAATCATTCCACGCTCAAAGAAGACCTTTATGTGATCTACGCAGGCCGGAACCCGGAAACCGGCCACCCGATCATCAAAGCGTTTATCAATCCGCTGGTTTCGTGGATATGGATTGGGGTGCTGTTAGTCATCTTTGGAACCGGCGTGTGTCTGGTGCCAAACGCTCTGCCGATGAGAGTACCGGTATCCAGCGCTGTTGCCGTTGCCAGCATGGAAAAACAAAGTCTATCTCCCGCGGGGCTCAGAAAATGAAAAGATTCATCCGGTTGCTGATGCTCTGCTGTGCGTTGGCGTCTCCGTTATTGGCGGCAGATGGTCCTGACGCTGGCGCGGAGAAACAACGCTATGACAACCTTGGCGGCAAAATCATGTGCACATGCAGTTGCTCCCAGATGTTGCTGAAGTGCAATCATGTGGGCTGCCCCAATTCTGAGAGAATGACGCGCGAATTGCACGCTCTGGTATCAAATACTTCCCTGGGCCGCAGTGGGCCAGCAGCAGGTATACAAGCCAGCACCAAGGGCGCCCGCACGGACGATGAAGTATTGAACTGGTTCCGTAAAAACTGGGGAGTCACGGCAGTAGTGGAACCCTCATCGCACGGCCTGGAATTGACGGCGTGGGTGTTTCCGCCAACGGCCCTGGGGCTGGGGCTGCTCCTGGTGATTTTTTTGGTCCGCAGTTGGCGATTGCGCTCAGCGCCGGTGGCGCCGGCTGATCTTCATTTGAATCCTGAGCTAGAAGCTTTCCGCGCCCGCGCACACCGGGAGACACAACTATGAGCCAAGAGATACTTTCGATCATAGTACCGAATTTTTGCAGCCTGTTTGCGGCAGTAACTCTGATTTTTATCTTCCTTCCCTCGCGCGACACTGAAACCGGCGTGGACAAAACGCGGGTGGCGTATCTCTACGAACGTAAAGACGTGGTGTACGAAAATCTGCGCGACCTGAATTTTGAATACAACGCGGGCAAGTTTACCGCTGCGGATTACGATGCCATGCGCATTGGCATGGAAGCAGAAGCCGCCCGCGTTCTGGCCGAAATCGAAGCACTGGAATCCGCCAAAGCCTGAAGGAGCCCGATCCCTTGAAATCTCTAGTCGTCATTTTTCTTTTTGCTTGCTCGATTGCCGCGAACGCTGACACCATCCGCGGCGCAGTCCAAAACAACACCACCAGGAAACCCGCGGCAGGCGATGAAGTCCAGTTGAAAAGGATCGGCCAGGGCATGGAAGATGTGGGCACCACCAAGACCAACGCCAAGGGCGAATTTCATTTTGATGTGCCGCCCAGCCAGAGACCCTACGTCATCCTGGTCAAGCATCAGGATGTTACATATACGCATGTGGTCAGGCCCGGGGCCAGCGGTGAAATTGTTGTTCAGGTTTTTAACGCCGCGCCCAATGTAAAGGAAATCAATATTGCGGAGCACGTGATGGTGCTCCAGACCGGCAAGGACAATCTGCTCAAGGTCGATGAGCTCTTTACCGTCATCAATGCTTCGAACCCACCGCGCACGCTCAGCGGACCGCATACATTTGAACTCTACCTTCCCGAAGGCGCGGTCATTGCGGATGCCGGCGCACAGTCCGCTGGAGGCATGCCGCTGAAATCGGCACTGGTTCCGCAGGGGGAGAAGAATAAGTTCGCCTTTCTCTATCCCATCCGCCCAGGCGAGACGCAGTTTAAGGTGGGTTATAGCCTTCCCTACATCGGGAAATTGCAAATCACGCCCAGACTTGTAAGCGGAGCTGACAGCATGCTGGTGGTTACGCCGCTCTCCATGAATTTCACCGCGGCGGACACCTCTGTCTACCAGCCCACGAGTGATCCGCAGCTCAAGAATGTGAATTTGTATGCCGTAAAAAATGCCAAGCCACAGCAGCAACTGGGATTTGAAATAGCCGGCACGGGCGAGATGCCGCGTGATGAACAGGCGTCCGCAGTGCCACAAGGAGGCCAGGGGAGGCCAGAAGATAACAGGCCCGGTGGCGGCATGGGTGTGCCGAATGAAAAGCCGGACCCGCTGCATTCAGGCCAGTGGCTTTTCCTGGGAGTACTCACACTTTTTCTGACGGCAGGCGCCGTCTTTGTCTACATCTCCACTCCCAAAGCGCAGGCTGTGGCGGGCGCAACAACAGCACAGAAGGCGCAAGGGGCGCCGTCCTTGCTGATGGAGGCCATGAAAGAAGAGGTATTCCAATTGGAATCAGAGCGGATTCAGGGAAAGATTTCGCCACCGGACTACCAGTTAGCCAAAGCAGCGCTGGATAGAACGCTGCAACGCGCGGTACAACGCGAGTCGGTTGCCGGGTCGAAATAACCTATCTCATGAACGTAATCGTCAAATCCTCTTCCCTGCATGGCGCCGGTGTTTACGCTACCACCTCGATCAAAAAAGGGACGCACATCCTTGAATACACCGGCCCGCGCATGACCGCGAAAGAGTGCGAAGGCATGTACGCTGACACCGAAGTCACGTATCTCTTTGGCATGGATGACGGCAATACGATCATCGACGGATTTGGCACCGCCGCCTTTGTGAACCATTGTTGCGATCCGAACTGCGAAACCGATGAAATTCGCCGCCGGATATGGATCATTGCCCTGCGCGACATTGAAGCCGGAGAAGAACTGACCTACGATTACAATCTCTACGATGGTGAACCGGGCGAAGACGCTGCGTGCTATTGCGGCGTCAAAGGCTGCCGTGGGACCATGTTTTCCGAAGAAGAGGTTGCCCGCCAAAAGAGAATCCTGCTACGACGCAAACAAAAAAAAGCACGCATGAAATCGCATCGGCGGTAAACCGGATTGGAATGCCTGCGTCTGTCATCCTGAGCGCAGCGCCACGAAGTCTGTCACGAACCACGCGGATGTGCGCGGAGTCGAAGGATCCCGAGAGTGTTTGCGGCATCAATACCGCATCAATGCGTTCTCGCAAAAACAATATCGAGAAACTCTTTCAGGCTTAAGCATTTTCAAAGAGGGTGAAAACGACGGTGCGCCCCATTGAAGAGAGCGGAGCAGATTCCTCGCTTCGCTTCGGAATGACACTCTAAAAGAACCCACTGGGTCTATGTCATCCATGAAAATGGTAGCTCCGTCACAGTTCTCTTCGGCCTTCCATGGCTTTCAGCATGGTGACTTCATCGGCATACTCAATGTCACTGCCGGCGGGGATGCCTGTGGCAATACGGGTCACTTTCACACCGGGACGCTTCATCAGGCCGGTGAGATGGACCGCCGTGGCCTCGCCTTCAATGGTGGGATTGGTGGCGATGATGATTTCATCCACGCTGCCGCTTTCGATCCGCTTCAGCAATGAAGGAATGCGCAGCTGCTCCGGCCCCACACCATGCAATGGCGATATGGCCCCATGCAAAACATGGTAGACGCCGTTATAAAACCGCGCCTTCTCGATAGAAGCTATGTTGGTGGGTTCTTCCACCACGCAAACCAGGCGCTGGTTGCGGGTGGCACTGGAGCAGTAGCTGCATGGGTCAACATCCGTGATATTACTACATACAGAACAAAGATGAAGTTGTTCTTTAAGGTTGCGAATGGCTGCGGCCAGGGCCTCGGCGTCTTCTCCGCTGGAGCGAAGAATATAAAACGCCATGCGCTGCGCGCTCTTACTGCCGACGCCGGGAAGTTTTTTTAGCTCATCAATCAGTTGAGCCATAGGCTCGGCAAACTTTGACATCTTAGACCCTCATTGCTGCTTCTACAGCGGAAATTCCACTGCCTCGACCTATACTCCAGGAATCCCCAGGTTGCCCAGCATACCGCCCACCGTGGACTGCATGGCTTCATCAATTTTTTGCCCGGCAGCGTTTACCGCGGCTGTGACCAGGTCCTGGAGCATCTCCACGTCGCCGGCCTTGACCGCTTCCGGATCGATGTGGGTTTGCAGCACCTGCTTCTGCCCATTCATTTTGACGGTGACTGTGCCGCCGCCCGCGGAGGCCTCGACCACGGTCTGACGCATCCTGAGCTGCAAGTCCTGGGCTTGCTTTTGCGCTTGCTCCAGCATCTCTTGCAACTGGCGTGGATTAAATCCGCCCATACTTTCTCCTATTTCTTCTCGCGGTGATCGATCACGGTGCGAATCTCAGCGCCAAGCTTTTCCCGCATGCGTTGCACGACCGGGTCTTCAGCAGCACGGCTACGCGCACCCGCCCCGCTCCGTGGACGCGAAGCAACGGCGGCCGAACCGTTTGTCTGGGCCACTGCCCCGCTGACGACATTTACTTTTAAACGCCGCCCCGCAGCCGCTGTAGCTGCCGTGCTGGCGACTTGCTGCTGCGCCGGACTCATGATGAATGGAATGACAGACGCCGGCTGGGCCACGGTCACGATTAACTCATTTTCCTGAAGCGTGACCGTTCCGCTTTCCAGAGTCGCAGCCAGATTTTCACTTCCAGTTTTTTCCAACTCCGCAAGCACGTAGCCCAGAATTTTCCCCGCATCGCCAGTGACTTCTGCTTCCGGTTCCGCTACGGCCACAGATGTGACGGCAGCGGACTGGGATTGCGGCCCATTCGCGTCTGACATTTCCGGGTCAGAACTGCGGCCTTTCCGTGCGCGATCGGCTTCAAAGGGTGATACCCGACTCTCCTGCCGCGCAGCGGGCGGAGCAGTCGCGGGGGACAGTGCGGGTGCGGACGGGCGGGCAACTGCGGGAGCCTTCTGAGGATCGCGAGCGGCCTGGCTCAGAGCACCCGGGCTTAGGACACCCTGGCTTAGTATTTGCTCCAGCGGAAGGATGCGCTGTGCATGTACCAGCTTTAACACGCCGAGTTCTAAGTGGAAGCGTTGCTCCTGACGATAGCCAAGCTCATCAAAGGTCCGCAACATGATCTGGAGAAAACGCGCCAGATCTTCTTCAGAAAACTGTTCGGCTACACGTCCTACCCGGTTTCGTTCGTCAGTGGAGATCTGTAACAGCGGTGAGCTGCTTCCCGCCACCTTGGCAACCACGGCATTGCGCAGGAAACGCACCAATTGACGGGCAAAATGGGCCGGGTTGTGACCTTCCGTCATCAGCCGATCCAGGAGACGCAGGGCTTCTTCGCTGGAGCTGCGCGCTACGGTGCCCATCAGGTCTTCCAAGAGCTCTGATCCAACGCTGCCCACCAATCCGCGCACCTGCGCACCGGTAAGCTTGTCGCCGCAGCCGGCAATGGCTTGGTCCATGATGGAGAGCGCGTCACGCACGGACCCGTCGCCGGCCTCGGCGAGAATGGCCAGCGCTTCATCGTCGGCCTGGATATTTTCTTTGGCAGCGATGGCGCCAAGCTGGGCCACGATCTCGTCAAACTTAACGGCGTGAAAGCTGAAGTGCTGGCAGCGCGAGCGGATGGTCTGCGGTATGTCCTCAGCCTGGGTGGTGGCCATCATAAAAATAATATGGGGCGGAGGCTCTTCCAGGGTCTTCAGCAGGGCGTTAAATGCGGCGTCCGTGATCTGGTGTGCTTCATCCAGGATATAAATCTTGTAGCGGTCACGCGCCGGACGATAACGGGCAGCGTCGCGCAGTTCGCGGATCTCATCGATGCCGCGGTTGGTGGCGGCGTCAATTTCAATGACATCCACGGCACTTCCGGCGCGGACCTCCGTGCAGGATTCGCACACGCCACAGGGTTCAGCCGTGGGCTTATCGGTTGCGCGGCAATTCAGGGCCATGGCCAGAATTCGGGCGATGGTGGTCTTGCCGATTCCACGGTGTCCGCTGAAGATGTAGCCGTGCGCAATCCTTTGCTGCTCAATAGCATTCTTCAGCGTGCGGGTCACATGGTCCTGGCCAATGACCTCAGAAAAGCGCTGGGGGCGGTATTTGCGCGCTAAAACCTGATAACTCATGTCGGAACTTCGATTATACCTTGCGCGCGACGTGAATTTTTCACAGGGAGAGCCATGACAAACGGCCGCACTCTGCGTCGAATACATTGACACACCCGGCCCTCTCTCACGATACTCTGGGGCCGCCCGTAAATTAGGAGATCCGCTGATGACTCAACCGATCCATTCCATCCGATTCCCTGGTGAAAGCGCTGCCTACCGCGAAGCGCGCAACAAGCTGCTGGAAGCGGAAATCGCCTTGCGCAGCCAGATTGAGGAAGTTGCCGCGCTGCGTCGCCAACTGCCGCCGGGTGGACCGGTGCCGGAGGATTATCTCTTTGAAGAAGGCGCGGCTGACATCAACGACTCGCAGACTGCACGCAAGACCCGGTTGTCCGAGTTGTTTGATCCGGGCAAAGACACTCTGATCATTTACAGTTACATGTTCGGGCCGAACATGAAATCGGCTTGCACGTCATGCACTTCCATTCTCGACGGCCTGAACGGAACGGCCCCCCACGTCAGAAATAAAGTTTCTTTTGCCGTGGTGGCGAAATCGGGGCTGGAACGCATCCGTGAACTTGCCCGTGGACGAGGATGGAAAAACCTGCGGCTTCTCTCTTCGGCGAACAATACATACAACCACGACTACCAAGGGGAGACGGCCAGCGGCGACCAGCTTCCGTCACTCAATGTTTTTACCCGCAGCGATGGCAAGATCCAGCACTTCTACCACACGGAACTTCTGTTCGCGCCGAAAGAACCAGGCCAGGATGGACGCCACCTGGATATGATCTGGCCGTTGTGGAACCTCTTCGACTACACGCCAGAAGGTCGCGGGACGAACTGGCATCCCAAGCTGAATTATTGAACGCCCAGCGCATTTTTCAACGCATTACTTGACCGCAAACTTTGCCGACGTCGAAACCGACTGCTGGGAGACAATGTCGTTGACCTTGATCGTAACCAGATAAAGGCCGGACGTCAGCTTATCTGGCGGCAAGCTCTTGCGGAGCGTGATCTGGTTGCCCGCGGTGTCCAGCCGTTCAGAGGTTTCAGTCAACTGGATCACCGGTTGATTGGTGGCCGCGTTGACTACTTGATATTCAATGCTGGCGGAAGGCTTGGCGCCGGAGTCGAGCCCAAGGTTGTAAACCTGCATCCACAGATTGACTTTTTCGCCGCGTAGAAAAGTTGCAGGGTCTCCACTTTGCGGCGCGACCCGAGGACGAACTCTGCTGGCGCCAAGCATAAAACTTCCTGGGCCAGCATCACGCGGCCGCACCGGCTCAATCAAATCGGCCACAATCAGCGACGATGCCGCCAGCTTGTCGTCAGTGGTGAAATCGGGAACGATAATGGATCGGGCAAAAAGTCCGGTCTTACCGCTGTTTACATCTTTAAGGACAATATCCAGACGGTAGTGTCCAGGTCGCAGAGGCAGAGTTTGCTGGTAAAGTGACACGTTCGCGGCGGTTTTTTCCAGAAGCTCAGCCGGAACATCCAGCCGCACGGGGTCTTCAAACGTGCTGACAACTTTGCCGGTAAGCGTGGTCACCTGTCCGTAGACGTTCACGGATGCGTGATACACCTTGTCTTTCTCAATATACGTGAGTGCCCCGTTGGGAACCTGGATTGTGACAGGCACAGCCACGGTTGATGCGTCGGCCTTGGCAAAGTCCACGCGAACGTCAAAGGGCAGAATGCCGTAGCGCATGGTAATAAGAACACCTTCCCGCAAGCTTGTGTACTTAATGGGCGAGGGCGATTCGAGCTTTGCAAGTTGTTCCATGCGCTCGAATTCCTTGGACTCGCGGTTGTTGCCAAACAACGAGCGCCCAGAAGTTTCGATTCCACGCGAACGATCAGCTTTACTCACCATGCCCATCGATTCCATCAATGTAGGGCCGGCATTGGGAACATTGCTGAAGGCGTCCTTTTCTCCACGGTCTAGCGTCATGTGATATGCGCCACAATTGCAGGTATCAACAAACTCAATTTCAAGCTCCTCACCGATGCCATCAAGGTGACGGTAGCGCCAGATCTCAAAAGGATAGGTACTGGTCTCTCCACCGCCTTCTTCCGCTGTCCGTTGGTAAGGGCCGCCCATGGGGTGGGAATCGATGGAATCAGGGGCACCATGGATGATGTAGATACGCCCCCGGTCGGTCTTCCATCCCAGGGTGCCGGCAGCGAAGTGCTCGTTGGCGTAAGCCACGCGGCGGTCATATTCTTCTTTGTATTCGTTCTCAGACGTGTCCGGAGTGGGATCACGGCGCACCCAGAACTGCTCAATAAAATTGTCACGCTCGGCATTGTTGCTGAGCTTCAGGAAAGCACCGCGTTCTTCATCCGTGATAATGAGAGAAACAGGCGTGTCTTTGAGCCACTTCTCGTATTGCTGGAGTTCCTTCTTATGGGCATCACGTTTCTTGGCAGAGAGAGGGCGTTTAAGTGGATCTTGCTGGTCTGGAGAGGCTGGCGAAGTACTGGAACTCTGGGCCAGCAATAGTACTCCGCTGAAAATGAAGCATAAGAAAGTCAGGGACAACCGCAGCATACGGAAAGGCATGGTCATGTGAGTAACCTCGCAAACACGTTGAAGCGCAAAAATGGCTCTGGGCTCTTGCCTTGGTAGGAACGGTCGAAAGGCGAAGAACTTGCGTTGTTTTTGAGCGAATAGAATCGCTACCGTTTTCAACGCTTGATGAGAACGGGTGGGTTAGGGACTGCTAAATCTCAGTGGCTGGCTGTTGTTCCACTTGGGCTCGTGGAGGCTGGGTTGGTAGAGGCAGTGCGCTGCTCATTGGCGAAGTAGCCGCTCCGTGTACGCACCTGGAGGTCTTTGTAGCCGGGCGCGCGCGCTTCCACTTTCACTGCGCGGTAGCCGCCATTGCTGCGGGGGTTGGTGGGTTTATACGTGATGCGGTATTGGTTGCGGATATCGCGCGCAACTTCCTGGCTGACCTCGTCTACTTCTTCCAGGCTCTTGGGAAAAAAAGCCACACCGCCGGTCTGATCAGACAGGCTCTGTAGGGCGCGTCTGGCGCGACGCTGGCTGCCTACGTCATCCAGTATGCCAATGGTGTAAATCATGGCCCCGTTTTCTTCTTGAACCGACCGAATGGCCTGCTCTAGAGAGCTGTGGGAGAAATTGTCCACGCCATCGGTGACCACCAGTATCACTTTCTTTTCCTTCTTGCCGCCTTTGAGATGGTCCGCGGATGCAAGCACTGCGTCATAGAGTGCGGTCCCACCCCGGGAATCTACGCGGTCCAGAGCTTCACGCAGCAGGTCGATTTTATTAGTGAAGTCCTGATCGAGCCATGAGTCCTCATTGAAATTCACGATGAAGACTTCATCGTCAGGATTACTGGCCTTGACCAGGTTTACTACCGCTTTGGCTACGGCTGACCGTTTGGTGCGCATGGAACCGGAATTATCCACTACGATGCCAATGGAAACAGGGATATCTTCCCGCTGGAATGAAGCGATTTTCTGCGGCTGGTTATCTTCATAGATCACAAAATTGGAGGAAGCCAGATTGGTGATCAGATGCCGCCTCTGGTCGACGACAGTGGCTTGCAGGGTGACTTCATCGACTTGTTGCCGGTAAACATACGTGCCACCGCTTCTGGTGACCTCACCTACGCGTCCATCAGGCGGTTTGAGCTGGTTGGGAGGCGTATCGGCGGCAGGCTTGCCGGCGTCAGGATTTGCAGCCGTCGTTGTTCGGGCAGGCCGCGCCCATACCGGCAACGCCGGGTCCGCAGGATCGATATCCGCAGGCAAAGAGGTGGACGGGGTTTGCTGCTTCGCCGGCTGGGGCTGAGGTTTTTCCGGCTGGCCTTGCGAACGCAGAAAAGGGCCTGTAGCTAATAGCAAAAAGAGAAAGAGTCCCGCAGCCTTGTTATTGCGAAGGTGCATAGTATCCCGTCCTGGCATAAACATTTAGATGCGGCAGCCCCTTCGGAGGAATGAGTTTTACTTTAATTTTGCGCCAGTGCCCATCTTTCACCTTGTTGTTTGGACGGTAACCGAGCACATATTGGTTGCGCAGCTCTATTCCAATTTTAGTGGCAACATCCGCCAGTTCGTTGGGATTGTTAATGGTAAACATGCGCCCGCCAGTGACTTGGGAGATTTCAGTCAGTAATGCCGGGCCGGCAATCTCTTCCGGCTGGGTTGCTCCGGCGGTAAAGATACCAATGGCGTAAATCTGGACATCCGCCTCTTTCACCATGGATTTGATCTCGTTTTCGGTGTAACGGCTGTGGTTATCGCCACCGTCCGAGATAATCAGCAGGGCTTTTTTGCTGTTGTGCGCGTCTTTCATTTTGCTCACGCCCATGTAAATGGCGTCGAGCATGGCCGTGCTTCCCTGGGGAACGGTATAAACCAGCTTCCCTTGCACGTCTTCCACGGACTTCGTAAAATCCGCCCGGAGCTGGGGACGGTCATTGAACGTGACCATAAAGAACTCGTCCTGCGGATTGGCAGTCTTGAAGAACTCAATGACGGCTTCACGCGCTTTCTCGATCTTGTCGTTCATGCTCCCGCTCATATCAAAGATCACGCCCAGGGAGATGGGAGCATCCTCACTGGAGAAGTGCTTGACTACCTGCAACTCACTGCCTTCCATGACGGCAAAGTTCTCTTTGTCCAGGCCGGTGACGATGCGGTTCCAGTCGTCAGTAACGGTCACGTTCACCAGGACCAGGTTGACATCTATGATGGTAGGTTTGCCGTGGTTTTTGAGCTCTGGAACATTGCTTCCAGGACCGTTCTTGTCATCTTTATCTTTATCCGCAGCATTGGCAGGAGGCGCTGTAGGTCTGGGTTCGATGTGAACATTGACGTCCTGGGCTATCATGTACGTCATCAAGCCGAGGACAGCCACGAGCGTCATAAGATAGCGCAGGGCCGGCGTGCGGTTGGAATCCTTAGAACGAGCGGACTCGGAGGAGCGGCATACACCATACCGGCAGCTTTCAAAGCGGGCCATATGGAACCTCATTCTGCGCCGATATTATCACAGCTGGGCGAGACTTCATACAAGAACTAGAACAGGCCCTTGTCCCGCTTTCGGACGCTTCTGGAGAATCAGACGTCGGGACCGGGAATAAGGTTGCGTCCCGCACTTGATAGAATGCAATAGGCTCTTTTTAACAATGGCAGAAATCGTTCCCTTTCAAGCACTCCGCTACGATCCGCACCAGGTAAAACTGGAAGACGTTCTTACCCAGCCGTATGACAAAATTACGCCGGAAATGCAGGCACAGTACTATGAGCGCAGCTCGCACAACCTTGTCCGCATCATTCTGGGCAAGGCCGGCGAGACGGACACTCCGGCCTTCAGCGTCTACACGCGCGCCGCGGAATACCTGCATGACTGGCGCTCCGGGGGCATCCTGAAACAGGATGCTGAACCTTGCCTTTACCTCTATTCACAGACGTTTACTATTCCAAATACACCGGAGTTGGCAGAGCGTCGCGGACTGATTGCACTGGGGCGAATCCATGACTACTCTGACGGCGTTGTTTTCCGCCATGAGCAGACCTTATCCAAGCCGCGCGCGGACCGTTTGAACCTTCTCCGTTCCACGCGGGCCCATTTTGGCCAGATCTTCATGTTGTACAGCGATCCGCAGGCTGAAATCGAAGGACTGCTCCAGGCCAAGACTGACGAAGATCCAGATACCTCCGTGCTGGATGAGTATGAAACATTGCACCGGATCTGGCGAATCCATGAGCCGGAGCTTATTCAGGCCGTCCAACAGCGCATGCGCGATAAGAGCCTGATGATTGCCGATGGCCATCACCGTTACGAAACCTCGCTGGCGTATCGGAATGAACAGCGGGCTTCCGGCGCGGCTGATCCTAATGCCGCACATGAGTTCGTCATGATGACCCTGGTCCCCATGGAGAGCCGGGGACTGGTGATCCTGCCCACGCACCGCATTATTCACGGGCTACCCAACTTTGACCGCGAGCAAATGCTGGAACGAACCGGCCGATTCTTTGATATCGAACGTATAGACCCACGCTCGGAGACTCGAAGCGCCACAACGTTACTGGGGAAAGCAGGGGAAAATGGAACCGCGTTTGTTGCGGTCACGCGCCAGGGGTCGTATCTGATGCAAGCCAAGAAAGGCGCGGTGCATGATGCGCTAACCGATGTCTCTCCCTTGCAGCGGCAGCTTGATGTGGTGCAGTTGCACAAGATCATGCTGGAGCGTGTTTTAGAAATCTCCCAGGAAGCCATACACAACCAGGAATACGTTAAGTACGAACGTGATGCTTCTGAAGCCATCTCCTATATACGCCAAGGCGCCAACGTGGCTTTTCTGATGAACCCGGCGAAGATTGAGCAGGTACGGGACATCGCTTTTGCCGGCGACGTCCTGCCGCAAAAATCTACTGATTTTTATCCCAAGCTACTGAGCGGTCTGGCGATCTATGCGCTGGATTGAGCGATTCCGGTTCCTGCTGGCCGCGGCGGTAGTCCTGGGCTCGGCAGTGGCGATTTCCGGTGCGCCTTCCGGCCAGCAGCTCACGGTATATACCTCGCAGACCACGTATTCCCTTGCCGTGGTGGACCGCGGTGGCCAACCGCACATTGCCCTCATGGATTTGCTCGGCCCGCTGGGAGTGGTGGAACCGCGAGTGAATGGTAAGGATTGGAAACTTAAATTGAATACCGCAGAAGCGCGTCTTACTGAAGGCAAAAGCAAAGCCACGATTCGCGGGAACCAGGTAGATCTTGGCGGGAATGCCTTGGTGGAAAACAAGCGCATGCTTGTTCCCCTCTCTGCCGCCCTTCCCATACTTACCCGGCTGTTGAATACCACGGTGGATTTCCATCAGCCTTCACGCCGCATTTTTGTGGGCAATGCCTTCACTCACTTCACCGCCGAAATGAAGACCGGGGACCACCCCACTCTTGTATTAAATTTCAGCCAGCCGGTGAACCCCGATGCCAGGCACGAAAAAGACGGAAACCTGCCTCTTTCTCACTCCGAGCGTACGACGCTTGTTTTTCGCCATGAGCCGTTGGTCGCGGAAGCAAATAAACAGCAGTTTGCTGAGGGCCCCATTCAGTCGTTAAATTTTGTTGAGGAGAATGGCGCGGCTACATTAGTCATCGCCGGCAACGCTGAGCTAGAAGTAACGCGAAGCGCCGATGGCAAGACCATTACACTACAGTCAGCCTTAGTTGCGGCGGTTCCCTCTCCGTCGGCGACGCCCGCGGCTTCCTCGCAGCCCTCGGGAGAAACCCAGCACCGCGCACCGGAGTTTTTTGTGATGATCGATCCTAGCCACGGCGGAGGTGACAGCGGCGCCAGCTTTGGCGGGCGGCTGGTGGAAAAAGAGATTACGCTTGCTCTGGCCAGGGAATTAAGACGCGAACTGGAAGACCGTGGCATTGCGGCGCGCTTGCTGCGGGAGTCCGATGCAGACGTCAGCCTGGAACGCCGCGCAGAAATCACCAACGAGCAACACGCCAGCATTTACATTGCCTTCCATGCCGGACGTCCGGGGAGAGGAGTCCGTGTATACGCACCTCTGCTTCCTAATCCGCAGCCAGCGGAGGGACGCTTCTTACTTTGGGAGAGCGCGCAGCAGGGCGCTTTGGATCGAAGCAACACCGCGGCGCAGGCCGTCGCAAAAGAATTACGGAAGAAAGGTTTGACGGTTGCGATCCTGGGAATGCCGGTGCGCCCGCTGAATAACATTACGGCACCGGCAATCGCCGTGGAGCTGGCGCCGGACCCGGAGAATCTCCGGTCCCTGGAAAATCTGAAGCTGCAAAATACGGTAGTGTCCGCTATTGCCTCAGGAATCGCCCAGGTCCGCGGTCAAATGGGAAGCCGGCCATGATTCCCCGCCACTTTCAGATCACTATCGCGCTCCTGTTGTTGGCCGTATTGATCAGCGGCATTGTGATTATCAGGCTTACCCGTAAAGAAGAAGCCATGTCAGCGCAAGCGAGCGAAGGCGGGCTAACTGCGCCGGTGCCTGGAGGTAAACAGGAGCAGATTCAAGTGCTGGTGGCTTACGATGACGAACAAGCGCTGCGCTGGCGGCCGGCGGACGCGTTTCTGCCGGCAGACCGTGGGCCGCGGGCGCGCGAAGTGCTGCGGGCCGTGCTGGCACAATATGTCCAGACGCCTTCACCGCATCCGATGGCGAAAGGCACGGACATTCGCGACGTATATTTGCTCGGCGATGACACCATGATCATAGACATGACTGCACAATTTGCTGATGGGCATCCTTCCGGAATCCTTTTGGAAGAGCTGACTCTGGCCTCACTCATTGAGACTCTGGCGGCCAATGTGCCGGGGGTGGCTAAAGTAAAATTCCTGGTGGACGGAAAAGAGCGTGAAACGCTGGCCGGGCATGCTGACCTGATGTCCTTTTATCAAACGACAGCCGTGCACGAACTGGCCAAGGAGTTCGAATAACCATGCCTCCAGTCATAGGGGTCTTTGACTCCGGCTTCGGCGGGCTGACCGTCCTGCGTGAACTGTTAAAAGTTCTGCCCGGCGCCGACTATCTCTATTTCGGCGACACAGCGCATCTTCCCTACGGCGCAAAATCTGTCCGCACCGTGGCCAAGTACGCTATTTCCGCCACCAATTTTCTCCAGGAACATGGCATTGAGATGCTGGTTATCGCTTGTAATACGGCGACCGCCCTGGCCTTCGACGAGATCAGCGCCGCAGTGAGTATTCCAGTGGTAGGTGTAATCGAGCCTGGAGCGCAGCGGGCAGCAGCTATCTCCAAAACCAAAAACGTCGCAGTCCTGGCCACGGAGGCCACGGTTTCCAGCCACGCCTATCAGCGGGCCTTGCAACGGCTGGGCTTGGCAGCCACGGAAAAAGCGTGCCCTTTGCTTGTACCGCTGGTAGAAGAAGGATGGGTGGAACATCCGGTGACAGAGCAGGTGGCGCACATTTATGTTGACCAGATTTTTCAGGATGGCGCGCGCAACGCCGATGTACTGGTTCTGGGGTGCACGCACTATCCTTTGATCAGGCCCCTGCTGCGCCGGGTGACGCCGCAACATGTAGAGATTGTGGATTCAGCGGAATCGACGGCGGCCAGGGTCGTCGAACTTCTGGGAAAAGATTGCGCACAAGGCAAGGCAGGTGGGTTACGCTGTTATGCCACTGATTCAGTGGAAAAATTTCGCCGACTGGGCGGCAAGTTTCTGGGTCGCCCCATCGAAGATATCGAGTTGATTGACATTGAAAAATAGCGCCAGCAAAGACACGTTCTTTCGTTCTGACAACCGTTCTCCGGAGCAAATGCGTCCGGTGAACATCGTGCCCGGTTTCATTTCCACCGCGGAAGGCTCCGCGCTGATTGAAGTGGGCAACACCAGAGTGATCTGCACGGCTTCCATTGAAGAAACCGTTCCCTCTTTCATGAAGGGATCAGGCAAGGGCTGGATCACTGCGGAATACAGCATGTTGCCGCGTTCCACCCTGACGCGGACGCCGCGCGAAGCGAGCCGCGGACGCCAAAGCGGACGCACGCATGAAATACAGCGCCTGATTGGACGCGCCCTACGCGCCGTGGTGGACATGAAACAACTGCGCGAACGCACAATCACGCTGGACTGCGACGTGATCCAAGCCGACGGCGGGACTCGCACCGCGTCCATTACGGGCGCATTCGTGGCCATGGGCCTGGCCATGGAGAAGTTGGTCGACGCGGGCACGCTCTCTGTTGTTCCCATCCGTGACTTTGTGGCCGCGATCAGCGTGGGCATCGTGGAAGGCGAGATCCTTCTTGATCTTTGCTATGAAGAAGACTCGCAGGCTGAAGTTGACCTAAATTTTGTTATGACCGGCGGGCGCAAGATTGTGGAAGTACAGGCAACGGCGGAACAACATCCGTTCGACGAGGCGCAACTAAAGAAGATGATGGATTTCGCCAGCAAGGGCGTTGAAGAGTTAATTGCCAAGCAGCGCGCCATTTTGTCCCGGCTGTCGTTGCGGCAATGAGCAGCTTTGCTGAGATACAATGTGATGTTCTTTCAGCTATCGCTTTCTAACTTTTGAGAACCGATTCACCTAGCCCAGTTCTAATACATGCTTTTAACATTCGGGCTTTTGACATTCGGGCTTTTGACATTTAAGGAGGAATGGACCGTGAAGCTTACTCCCGGAAAATTAGCTGGCATGAAGGCCGTTTCTGACAAACGAGGCGTGATCGCCGCAGCAGCCATGGACCAGCGCGGATCGTTACAGAAAACTCTGGCCAAGGAAAAAGGAAGCGACGTCAGTGACTCCATGCTGGAGGAGTTCAAGTCCATCGTCACGGAAGTGCTTACGCCGCACGCCAGCGCCATCTTGCTTGATCCGGAGTTTGGTTTGCCCGCTTCAAAGCGTCGCTCGCGCAATGCCGGACTGCTTCTGGCCTATGAGAAGACTGGCTACGACAAGACCGGCCCCGGACGTCTGCCTGACCTGCTGGACAACTGGTCTGTCCGCCGATTGAAGGAAGCCGGCGCGGATTGCGTGAAAGTCCTGCTCTATTACACGCCCACGGACGGGCCGGCGATCAACGACAAGAAGCACGCCTGGGCAGAGCGCATCGGCGATGAATGCCGCGCTAATGATATTCCCTACTTTCTGGAGTTTGTCGGCTATGACGAAGGCTCGGACGAAAAGGGTCTGGAATTCGCCAAGAAGAAGCCCGAGATCGTGATTGGTTCCATGGCCGAGTTCACCAAAGATAAATACGGGATCGACGTAATGAAAGTGGAAGTGCCGGTGAACATGAAATTTGTGGAGGGCGCTAAATCCTATGCTGGAGAGAAGGCGTATTCCAAGCAGGAGGCCATCCAGCACTTCCGCAAAGCTTCCGCTGTTTCCACCAGGCCGTTTATCTATCTTTCCGCCGGTGTGAGCAATGCAGAATTCAATGAGGCGCTGGCGCTTGCCGCGGAATCAGGCGTTAAGTTCAATGGCGTACTCTGTGGCCGCGCCACCTGGAAAGACGGCGTTCCCATCTACGCCAAACAGGGCGCCAAAGCTTTTGAACAGTGGTTGCAATCGGAAGGCGTAAAGAACATCAACAACGTGAATGAGAGCTTGAAGGCCGCAACTTCGTGGTTCGCACAATATGATGTAGCGGAACCGGCATTGACGAGCAGCTAGCCATCGACGGACCGGAATCTTGTATGGGCCTAGCTCGCTCAGTCAGAACCTTTGCCGTTTCAATGGCGCTTCAGCGACACAGGTCTTAAGTTACGGCTCCGTGCGAGCCATCACACATGGAACTTAGGGAACGCAACGCCAGGTTCGCCTTTTCTCTCTACCGTGCCGCGGCCCGTGCGCAGAAGGGCAACCTTGTCATGGCGCCGCTTCCCTTTTCCATTGCTCTGTCGCTGCTCTTAAACGGAGCGGACGAGCGGACCCGGCAGGAAATTCTTGCCGTCACCGAACTGACGGGCATGTCTCTGGATGACATCAATCAGCAAAACCTGCGCCTACAGAAAATTCTGGAGCATATCAATACCGGCAGCCCCGATACCTTCATTCTGGCAAATTCCCTGTGGGCTTCGTTGCCTCTGGCTTTCTCTCCCTCTTTTCTGGAGGCAGGCCAGCAGTACTACTTAGCCGAGATCGCATCCGTAAAAGCCCCGGAGTTGCCGGCGCGCGTTTCCAAGTGGTCGAAAGAGAAAACCCGCGGACTAGTGGACATGAAGCTCGATGAAACGGACTTCGCCCTGCTCTCGGCAACGTACTTCAAGGGAAGTTGGGAACATCCCTTTGAAGAGGCGAAGACCAAACTGGAGAAGTTTCACCCTGCGCATTCCGCTGCGCGACCTGTCCCAATGATGAGCCAGCAGGGCGAGTATTGGTATTTTGAAGGCGGCAACTTTCAGCTTGTCGCGTTACCCTATTCCACCGCGAGCATGTATTTTCTCCTGCCAAAGCAAAGCAGCCTCTTCAGCAAACACTCACTCGATGAAATCGAACAGAAAGCGCTCCAAGATGCATGGATTATGACCCAACCTATGGTCGAGCGCCCAGGGCTGGTGAAGATCCCAAAATTCAAGCTGAGTTACGACGGCGATTTTCTGCCCGTGCTACAAGCGCTTGGTTTGCAACGAATGTTTGACAGCTTCGACTCCCTGCGGCCCGCCGTGACCCATCCCGAGGGCGCAAGAGTTGAAAAGGTCCTGCAAAACAGCACCATCACGGTAGACGAGAAAGGCGCCGAAGCCGCAAGCGTGCTGGCCATGGGAATACGCGCAGGCGCAGCCATGGGCTGGAAGCCGCCAAAGCCTTTTGAGTTTGTCGCCGACCGCCCTTTCTGTTTTTGGATCACCGACGATCAGACCGGCTCCATTCTTTTTATCGGCAGAGTGGAAGATCCCGGATAAGGAAGCACACATGGTACTACCCGCATATGCAGGCGCTCTCAACACGAAAGACGAACGTGAGACAGCCCTGATCACCGGCGCGTCTTCCGGCATTGGCCTGGATCTGGCCTGCCTGATGGCTCCGGACTTTGACTTGATCATCACCGCTCGCAACAAGGCGAAGCTGGAACAGATCGCGCAGAACCTTCAGAGCAAGAATGGCAACCACGTGCATGTGATTCCCGCGGACCTGGCAGATTCTAAAGCGCCGGAGTTGCTCTTCGCGGAAATCAAACGGCGCGGGTTGCCGGTCGATATTCTGGTGAACAATGCGGGCTTTGGCGCCTACGGGCCCTTTACCGAGACCAATCTGCAAGACGAACTGGCGATGATCCAGGTAAACATCACCGCGCTTACTCATCTGACCAAGCTGGTCCTGCCCGAGATGAAGGCGCGAAAACGTGGTCGCATCTTGAATGTGGCATCGACGGCGGGTTTCCAGCCAGGGCCGCTCATGGCCGTCTACTATGCAACCAAGGCGTATGTGATTTCCTTCTCTGAGGCCATTGCCAACGAACTAAAAGGCTCCGGCATTTCCGTAAGCTGTCTCTGCCCCGGAGCAACGGCAACCGAGTTCGCGGCACGGGCCGGCATGGAAAAATCTCGCTTGTTCAAGCTGGGAGCCATGCAGTCCCGCAACGTGGCGCGGGCAGGCTACCTGAAGTTGCTCTTAGGCCGAAGTGGGCTAGTCATCCCCGGGGTCATTAACAAACTCATGGTCCAGTCGCTCAGGATATCGCCGCGCAGACTGGTCACCGCAATCGCGCGCCGGCTTCAGGAACAAGTAGGCTAGGGCAATTCTGTTTTTAAGTTTTAACGCAGGAAAAGTTTTAGCCGGCCAGTTCTTTGTTATTCTCGTCCTTCGCCCTGGGTACTTAAAAATCAAATCGGGGGAGAACTTTATGGCTGATGGTCCACTTTCCAAGATTAAGCACGTTGTGGTTCTCATGCTGGAGAACCGCTCTTTTGACAACCTGCTTGGATGGCTCTATGACCCAGGCAATCCCAAACCGCCTTTTAACCAGCGTCCTCCGGCGAATTTTGACGGAGTTTCCGGCAAGAACCTGACCAATCCAAATTTGGACGGCACACTTGTTCCGGTAGGCAAAGGGTTTGTTCCCACCAGTCCCAATCCTGATGCGGGAGAACCTTACCAAGATATTTACTGCCAGATATACGGGGTAAAAGGAACCGCTCCCGCGCTGGGCGACGTGCCGCCCGAACCTACGCTCCCCGCCAACATGCAAGGGTTTATTTACAACTATGCAGCGCAATCCGCGGTGGTGCAACAAGGCGCTGATCCGCGATTGATTATGAACTGCTTCACCCCGGCCACCGTGCCCGTGCTTTCAAGCCTGGCCTACTACTACGGCGTGTGCGATCACTGGTATGCGTCCGTTCCCACGCAAACGATTTGCAACCGGTCCTATCTGCATGCCGGGACGTCTTCCGGCTATGTAAACAATCAGGGTGGCGACGGCCTTTTGTTTCTTAACAACACCACCACGATCTTTAATTTGTTGGAGGCCGCAAAAAAAAGTTGGAGGATCTACTGTTGCAGCTGGCTGATTACCAGCCTTGCACTTCTGACCCAGGAGCAGCTGTGGGAATATTTTTTTCTTCCCGACCGCTTCGGCCACCTGAATGACTTTCTTAGCGCGGCGAAGAAACCTGGCGGACTGCCTGCGTACTCTTTCATCGAACCTACCTATATTGATTCGTTGTTCTGGGGCCCGGAGAACGACATGCACCCAGAGGCCAATCCCTTTGAGCTATACGGGCTATCGAATGTCGAGCAGGGAGAGAAACTGCTTTACACCGTGTACCAGGCGATCCGCAACAGCCCTGACTGGGACAGCACGCTGCTGCTCATCCTGTTTGACGAACACGGCGGCTGCTATGACCATGTGGTTCCGCCATCAAAACAAGACCCTCTTGGCTGCAACCTTGCCGTCTCGCCGGACGGGGTGTCGATTCCTCCGACCCAGTCCGGAGGCAGCGGATTTAACTTTGACCGGTTGGGCGCGCGTGTTCCTGCGATTGTTGTTTCCGCTTATACCCGGCAGCAAACCATACTGAACAACTGCTTTGACCACACCAGCGCGCTCAGCACGATTGTGGATTGCTTTGGATTGCCAGCCGGACAGTTAGGCAAACGCCAGCAGATTTCCCCCAACGTTAGCGCTGCACTGAACCTTGCCACGGCACGCAATGACCATCCGCCTATTCCGCAACCTGCTGCGGATCCTTTGACGGTCGGCCAGATCCTGCATGCCGGCAAGGCAATGGTCCAAGCAAGATTAAAGCCTCTATCTGAATTGAACCGGACGATGCTTTATGGAGCAGTCCGGCTTATGCAAGCGGATAAATTCATGGCCGACCATGCCGCCAAAACCCAGACGACGGCCCTACAGGCGGAAGTATCCGGCATCCATACTGCCTTGGCGGCCGATGCCTTCCTGATGAAACATGAAGCAGAGATGCATGCCAGACGGCTGTTTTAGAAGACACTAAGAATTGTGCCGCTCTTAATCACATATTAGCCATACCAAACATGCCTTTGAGCGAAGCTAGCTATTGTCTTAGCCAAACTAAACAGTAATGGTACAATTCCTGCAACGTAATCGGTCTCCGTTCTTCACTTTTTCCTAATTTGTTTGGAGGTTCTGTGTACCATAACTGGCAACTAACAAGGGCCATTCTCCTAGTTGTGTCCATTGCTTTATTTGTTCCGCCACAAACATATGCCCAAGCAGCGACTAGTACCACACAAGCCGCTTCTCAACCGGAAGTAGTAACCAACCAGACCGTGCTGGATATGGTGAATGCAAAGCTGCCCTCTGATGTGATTGTTACCAAGATCCAGACTTCGCCAACACAATTTGATATTTCCACGGAAGCGTTGGTCAAGCTAAACCAGAGCGCCGTCCCTTCTGACGTGATCAAAGCCATGATGCAGAAGAACAGCGCGACAACCGCCTCGGCCGAAGCCGCCGCTGCTACTGTGGTTGCTCCTTCCGATCCGAATGATCCAGAATCTCCGCATGATCCGGGAATCTACATTTTGATTTCTACCGGCCGCGAAAGAAAAATGCTCATGTTGGAGCCCACGGTGTATTCGCAAGGCAAGAGCGGAGGACATTTTGCTTCCGCCATGTCTTATGGCATTGCAAAAATTAAATGGAAAGCCGTGGTCCGGAACGCTCATGCAAATGTGAAGATCAGCGATTCCAAGCCGGCCTTCTACTTTTATTTCGAAGAGAAGGGGGCCGGGCTCAGCCATCCCGCGTTTGGCGGCACCAGTACTCCCAACGAGTTCACGCTGCTAAAGTTCGACGTTAAGAGCGAGACGCGAGAAACCACCGTCATGAAGGCCAACGCCTTTGGCTCTTCCACCGGGACCGACGATAAAGCCAATATTGCCTTTGATTTTGAAAAAATCAAACCTGGCATTTACAAGGTGACGTCCAAAGCGCCTTTGCCGAACGGAGAATATTGCTTTCTGGGCGCGGGAATGAGCAGCGCTTTTGCTCCGGGTGCTGCCCAGGCCAGCCGGTTATTCGATTTCGGCGTGGCCCCGGAATAATTGGAAAACAAATCAGCCCTATTTACCTGCGAGGGAATTCTCTTGCAGGTTTCTTTTTTTAGGCCAGACGCATTGGTTTATGCGACCGCTGAAGACGACTGCGTCATTGGAACAATTTTCTTCTTCACGTTTTCCGCCTGCAACAGGTGCCGGCGCTGGTGGGCCATCATCCAGGGGAAGCCAGCGCATAGACGGCACCGAAAAGGAGAGAGGCGCGGTCCCATCTTGATTTTGGATTGATTCAGCCCTTCGGCTTCCTTCATCAGGCGGATCCATTCGTCCTGAACGCGCATGAAATCCGGCAGCAGCTTTGCGGGATCGGTAATGGCAACGGGCGGAGCAACGCTCTTGGGCGCTCGGATGCGTACCTTGGGCGGCGGCTCGGCAAACCAGACCAGCAACCTTCCTTTGGGGCCAAGGTTGAACGGCCCTTTACCGAAAAGCTTTTCCCTTTTCCCGCGCTCAATGCCTTTTACGATAAACGGCTGCACCGTAGCGGCGGTCACGTTCAGGTGGGCCAGGCACTCCGCAATCGACCACTTGTCCGATTCAGGACGCTGCGTGAGCTGTTCCGGCGTAAGACCGCGAACCAGCGCTTCCGCGCGGTGACGGATGTCTTCTATCTGTTGGCTTATTTGGTCGACTGCACCACTGGTTGTCCTCACGTAGCTACTTCGACTCAATCGTGCTGGAGGGATCTTCTGGTACATCACTCATTACGCCGCACGCCTTGCACTCCTTGCTTCCGTCAGCTGCAACGAGAATCGCTCCAGACTTACACGAAGGGCAAAATGGATCGGAATTCATCCATGCGGAAAACGGCAACGTAATCCTAAGTTTAGCACTCACCGCTGCGCGCGCAATGCTGGCAATATTGGGATACAAGCTTTGCTGAAGTCTAGTCTGCCAATCAGACATCTTGTTGCGGTTGTCCTCCGCACGCACAATATCCAAAATTTCTCCGACCATGTCTTCAAGCTTTCTAGCCTCCGGCAAGTCTTTGCCGGGTTCAGGCATGTTCTCGATGGCCTTCTCCAGATCTACCCACATCCTTTCAAAGATCAAATCCAACGTCGCCTCGACAACCGGCTCCTCACTTATTGCAACGTTGATCGACCTCAGCATTTGACGGGTCTCTTCTTTTTCAGCACGTGTGTGTTGGAACATCCCGAGTGGCGGAGGAACCCCTTCTGGCGTGAGTCCTCCGAGAAGATAGGTACAAAGACGAGACTTCTGTCCAATACGCTTGGACAGAGCTCCTGCCTCGTACAAGATCCAAGGTTCTTTCAGGTTTTCTAAGGTAAGGCAAGAGATACCAACCTCGATCGAATCCAAGGCCTTTGATATCTCTTCAAGCGGACGGGCCCCCTTGTCGATGCTGAGGTTAGACAACCATGGTTTGGCGGATTGCAATACAGCCGGCAGCCAACTACTCAACGCAGTCGCGACGTGTTTGCTTCGCGCGCCGGACCAACTGATAAAAACATTAGGTTGCTTATTGCTTGCGGTCATGGACGGGCGGGATTCTATCACACCGACAGAGTCGGCGGCTTATCAAACGCTTTGTCATTTTTGCCTACTCCCACTCAATCGTTCCCGGAGGCTTGGACGTAACATCATAGACCACGCGGTTGATGCCGCGCACTTCATTCACAATGCGGGTGGAAATCTTCTTCAGCACGTCATACGGCAAAGGCACCCAGTCGGCGGTCATGCCGTCTTCTGAATGCACGGCGCGGATGGCACAGGTGGTTGCGTAGGTCCGTTGGTCGCCCATCACGCCCACAGACATCACGGGCAATAAGACAGCGAACGACTGCCAGATTTGTGTGTACAAGCCAGCGCGCCTGATCTCGTTCACCACGATATCGTCAGCCTCTTGAAGAATCGCAATTCGCTCCGGCGTAACTTCCCCAAGGATTCGAACCGCCAACCCAGGCCCAGGAAAAGGCTGGCGCTGGATGACCTCTTCCGGCATGCCAAGCTCCCGGCCAATGCGCCTGACCTCATCCTTAAACAAATCCTTTAAGGGTTCAACCAGCTTGAGCTTCATCTTGTCCGGCAGGCCGCCCACGTTGTGGTGCGTCTTGATGGTCTGCGACGGCCCGCGGACGCTGCGCGATTCAATCACGTCAGGGTAAAGTGTTCCTTGAACCAGCCATTCCACTTTGCCGATCTCTTGTTCCAGTCGGTGCGCCTCTTGATCAAAGACTTCAATAAATTCGTTGCCGATGAGCTTGCGTTTTTTTTCGGGGTCGGTAACTCCGGCAAGCTTGCTCAGAAAACGGTCACCCGCATCGACCGCCACCACGTTCAATCCCAGCTTCTCACGCAGGCTCTGCTGGACTTTTTGAAACTCATTCTTCCGCAGCACGCCGTTGTTCACGAAAACCGAGATAAGCCGGCGTCCAATGGCCCGGTCGACCAGGGTCGCGGCCACGGCCGAATCTACGCCACCGGAAAGCGCACAGATGGCCCTTCCCTGCTCGCCTACGGTGTGCCGTACTTGGCGGATCGCTTCGTCAATGAAGTGTTGCGGCGTCCAGTCGCCGCGCGCGCCGCAAATTTCGTAAACAAAGTTCCGCAGCAGCTCAGTTCCGTTTTTGGTGTGATGCACTTCAGGATGAAACTGCACCGCCCATATACGCCTTGATTCGTCCTCAATGGCGGCCAGGGCGTTGCTGGTCTTGGCCACGACATGAAAGCCGCTGGGAAGCTCAACCGCTTCGTCGCCGTGCGACATCCAGACGTTCAGCGACTCAGGCAGGCCGTGAAAGAGCCGCGACTTTCCAGAAACGGCGACTTCGGCATGGCCGTATTCCCGCCTGGGAGCCGGTCTAACCTTGCCTCCCAGCTTGTGGGCGATGTACTGGAGCCCATAGCAAATCCCCAGCACGGGCCAGCCCTGGGTCAGCACGCGCTCATCAGCCACAGGAGCGTCGGGGTCGTAGACGGAAGACGGGCCGCCGCTCAGAATGATGCCGGCAGGCTTGTAGCTCTTGATTTCGTCCAGAGAGGCTGTGCAGGGCAGGACAGCGGAAAAGACTTTCAGTTCACGAACGCGACGCGCGATTAACTGCGTGTACTGCGCGCCAAAGTCAAGAATGACAATTGATTGTTCTTCCACGGACAATTTTCTCTGATTCGCAGCAGAGTGTAAAGGCAAATCAGAGCGATGACGGTTGCCGTGCGCCCAAACTGGAAGAAACATGCCCCGGTGCCGGCCCATTGGCTTCAGAGTGCGAGGCCGCCAGAGCCAGATAAGCGGCCATCCGGGAAACGTAGAGAAAGTCGCCGACGGCAAAGTATGCCAGCAAAACAGCGGCCACCAGCGCGGCATAGATATCCGGGGAGGTCTTCATCATCCCGGAAGGAATGCCGATTACAGCAAACGCGATCAGCAGCACAACCAGTCGCAGCAACAGGAAAACAAAGCTGGTGCCACCGAAATCGGCGCGTTGGGCACGAATAACACTCTTTGCCTGCCGCATCGCGCCCCAAGAACTTCTTCCGTCACTGCCGAAAATGCCAGCGAGCGTGAGCCGCCAATTCACTGTCAGCCACAGGCCGCCGATGACCAGAACGGAAGGCACAGCCAAGGCATAAAAGAGAAACAAGTCCGGCTTGTCGCCATGAATAGCGATCCAGATTACAACTCCCATTGCCGCACACAAAGCAAGAACCGCCAGCCATGCAATCAATGCCCGCAGGCAGTGCAGAGCCAGCAGAGAACGAAAACCCAGAGGAGTCACAGCGGGACGCAGGCGCTTGATCGTGACGCTGCGACCAAGAGCTGCCAAGATCGCCCACAGCAGAGCGATGGATATAGGCAGAACTATGGCAGCCACAATTGCTTTGTCTCCCAGCACGTGAATAATGTGCAGCGCCACTACGGCCATCAGCGCTGGATCGTGGCTGTGCCATGCATTCGATACCGAACCTGTGACTGGTACGGTGCCCAGAAGCATGAGCGCGCTGAAGAACAGGACAAGACATGCAATCACGCCGAAAGACCAGCGCCAGAGGATCTCCGTGAGGAGAATCATCGGGTCACGCCGCACCGCGCGAAAACCGGCAGTAATGGGATTGAAAGGTACAGGCATGAAAATCAGCTTTTGGCCGTTGGCTCTTGGCCGTTCGCTCTATGCTCCAGCATTGCTCAGTAAAATCCCGTCATCTCTTGTGCCTGCGATACGCTCGCAGCTAACGAACCACCATATTCACGAGCTTTCCCAGAACCACAATCACCTTCACCACCTGCTTGCCTTCAGTCGCTGCGCGGACCTTCTCGTCCGCCAAGACACGTTCGCGGACAAATTCTTCCGGGCTGTCAGCGGGCACGGAGACATGGCCGCGGAGTTTGCCGTTGATTTGTACGGCGTACTCGGTTTCCTCTTCTTTGGCCAGCGCCGCATCGTACTCCGGCCAGGGGTGACGAAGAAGGTTGTCCTTTTCTCCCAAGGTCTCCCAGAGTTCCGCGGCAAGATATGGCGCAAAAGGCGCGAGCAACAAGGCAAGCGATCGCTGGGCTTCCGCCAGGACAACTAACGAAAACTTGCCTGCGGCAATTTCCTCTTCCGCACCATAAAGTTCATTGACCAATTCCATGATGGCCGCGACGCAGGTATTGAAATGCCATCGACCCTGGAAGTCGTCGCTCACGCGCTTGATGGTTTGGTGGAGTTTGCGTTGGATTGCGCGGGCTTTGGGAGAAAGCTGCGCTCCAGAGCCGTTGTCCCCAGTGTTCGTGTTCTGGGTGTTACGCGCGGCCTGGGCATTACGCATGACGAATCGATAGGCGCGGCTCAAGAAACGATGCACGCCTTCCATGCCTGCGTCCTGCCAATCAAGGTCGCGATCCGGAGGGGCAGCAAAGAGCGAGTACATGCGCGTGGAATCAGCGCCATAGCGCGTTACCATTTCGTCCGGCGAAACCACGTTGCCTTTGTTCTTGGACATCTTTGCGCCGTCTTTGATCACCATGCCCTGGGTAAAGAGGCGCACGATGGGCTCGTCGTTATGGACCATTCCAATGTCACGCATGAACTTGGTCCAGAAGCGCGAATAAATAAGATGCAAGATGGCATGTTCTACGCCGCCGATGTACTGATCAATCGGGAACCAGTAGTCGACCGTGGCGGTATCAAGCGGCCGGTCAGCAAGTTGCGCGTTGGTGTAACGATAGAAGTACCAGGACGAATCGACAAAGGTGTCCATGGTGTCCGTCTCACGCCGCGCCGCGCCTCCGCACTTGGGGCACGTGGCATTTACAAACTCGGGAACACGGCCCAACGGTGAACCGCCTTGCAATGAGATGTCAACGTTGTCCGGTAAAATTACCGGAAGCTGATTCTCCGGCACCGGCACTATGCCGCACTTGGCGCAATAGAGCATGGGAATCGGAGTGCCCCAATAGCGCTGGCGCGAAATGCCCCAGTCCTTGAGCCGGTACGTGACGGTCTTCTTGCCAAAGCCATGCTGCTCGGCAAAGGCCGACATCTTCTCAATGCCTTCCTCATTGGACATCTCATTAAACGCACCGGAGTTAATGAGCATGCTGTCCTTCGCGGTGTAAGGAAGGACGGGCGTCTCGTCTTCTCCGCGCTTCGGCGGCTCGCCCATTCTGCGCGGAAGAATGACCACGCGCATGTCCAAGCCATACTTGTGGGCGAATTCATGGTCGCGTTCGTCATGGGCGGGCACGGACATGATGGCCCCGGTGCCGTAGTCCATCAGAATGTAGTTTGCCACCCAGATCGGGATCTTTTCCTGGTTGAAGGGATTAATGGCGTAGCGTTCGGTAAAGACGCCGTGCTTTTCAATCGCGCCAACGCTGCCTTCTTCCCTGGCGCGCGCCTGCTGACCGATCAGCTCTTGCACTTTGCTGTGAAGCCCGTGATGGTCGCCGATCAAGTCAGCTACCATGGGATGCTCCGGCGCAAGCTGGATCGACGTGGCGCCATAGATGGTGTCAATGCGGGTGGTAAAGACGGCGATCTTGTCACCAGTAGCCGTGGCCGGCCCGTCAAGTTTGAAATCTACATGCGCGCCTTCGCTGCGTCCGATCCAGTTGCGCTGCATGGTGCGCACTTTTTCCGGCCAGCCTTCAAGCTTTTCCAATTCGTTGAGCAATTCGTCAGAGTAGTTGGTGGTGCGGACAAACCACTGCTCCAACTCGCGCTGCTCCACCCGAGTTTCTTCATGACGCCAGCAGCAACCATCGACTACTTGCTCGTTAGCCAAAACGGTAGCGCATTCCGGGCACCAGTTCACCTTGCTCTTCTTGCGATACGCCAGGCCTTTTTCAAAGAGCTTCAAAAAGAACCACTGGTTCCATCGGTAGTACTCAGGAAGGCAGGTAGTGACCTCGCGCGACCAGTCATAGGCAAAGCCCAGGCGCTTCATCTGCATCTTCATGTGCGCGATGTTGCCCAGCGTCCATTTTTTGGGCGGGACATTGTTCTTGATGGCGGCATTCTCCGCCGGAAGGCCAAACGCGTCCCAGCCCATGGGATGGAGGACGTTGTATCCGCGCATCCACATATGGCGCGCCAAGGCATCGCCGATGGAGTAATTGCGCACGTGTCCCATATGCAGCGCGCCGGAAGGATAAGGCAGCATTTCCAGCACGTAGAATTTCTTGCGCTTGCTGTCATGCGGCTCAGCGGCGTAAAGGGTTGCGTCGGCCTGCCACCGCGTGTGCCACTTCTCTTCTATGCTCTGCGGATCGTAGCGGAGCTCGCGCTGCTCGGGTTGGTTGGCGGTTATGTTGGTTGTTTCTGCCATTGCTGCTTATGCTCTCTTCCGTTCATCGTCGTACGTTTCATCGTCGTGCCGGGAATCTCGACCAACGATTTCAATCTCTCTATGTTCCGCAAATCATCTTGCGGTTCATCGATAGGCGTTTCCGCAATGAACGCTGCGTGCTCCGTGCGCGGATCGTTCAACAAACGGCAGAACGGTTCCAGGCCGATCGTCCCTTTGCCGATATGCTCATGACGGTCACGCTTGGACCCCAACGCGTCCTTTGCGTCATTGCAGTGCCAGACCATCACGTTGCTCAAGCCAATGGTTTCATCCAGCTTCTGCATGGTCTGTTGCCATCCTGTTTCAGAAACAAGTTCATACCCTGAAACATAAGTATGGCAGGTATCAATGCACGCGCCTACGGGACAAACCGGCCGCAAAAACTCAATCAGCTGCGCGACTTGATCGAACGATCCACCGAGCGAAAACTCCGCTCCCGCAGTGTTCTCCAGCAGGACTTTGAGATTTGATTTCTCCAAATCAAGTCCCTGTGCCGCTTCAGCAATCGACTTCGCAACCAGCGCCAGCCCTTCTTCCCGGCTGCGTCCGCGGAAAGACCCTGGATGCAAAACTAAAAACTCAGCTCCAAGTGCAATCGCTCTTTCCAGTTCTCCGCGAAACGCTTCCACTGATTTGCGATGAAACTCCGGCGTCGCGCTGGCCATGTTCACCAGATAACTGGTATGAATTGCCATCGGTGCGATTTCGTACTTCTCGCGCAGACGCCGCATCGCATCACATCGCTCTGGATCCAGGGGATACGGCTTCCACTGTCTTGGGCTGGAGGAAAAAATCTGAAAAGTATTTGCCCCCAGCCGGTACGCTCGCTCCGCCGCCATTTCCACGCCGCCGGCGGTCGATGTATGTATGCCAATACGCCTTGGTCCCGGCTTGGGAGGATCGCCGTGCGTCCACAGCAGAACGTCTTTCATGCTGATCTTTTGCTTCCGCTCTGGGTCTCCCGCCGACATTGGCTAAATGATTGATTCTAACATGCTAATAACACAGTTGGTTGCCCCTGAAGCCTCGGTCACAGTAAACTTATGGAGCTTCAATCTAAGATCAAGGGTTCCCCATGCTAGTTGTGATGAAGGCGCACGCTACCGAAGAACAGGTGCGCGCCGTTTGCGAAAGAATTGAATCACTGGGCTACCGTGCACACCCCATCCCGGGCGCGCAGCGGACGGCCATCGGCATTACCGGCAACAAGGGCCCCATGGAACCCGGCACCGTGGAAGAGATGTCCGGCGTCCAGGACGTCATCTACGTCAGCAAACCATACAAACTGGTCAGCCGTGACGTTAAGGAAGACGACACTGTCGTCACCTTTTCTGGCAGCGATGGTAGCTTTGGCGGGCGCGATCTAGGAATTGTCGGCGGCCCTTGTTCCATTGAGTCCCGCGAGCAGGCTTTTATTGTTGCCGAACGCGTGGCCAAGGCCGGAGCCCGATTCTTCCGCGGTGGAGCTTACAAGCCCCGCACCTCACCGTATGCGTTTCAGGGATTGGGCGAAGAAGGCCTGAAGATCATGGCCGAGATCCGCGACCAATTTGGCCTGCGCATTATCACCGAGGCCATCGACAATGAATCGCTCGATCTGGTCGCCGAATATGCTGACGTGATCCAGATCGGCGCGCGCAATATGCAGAATTTCTCTCTGCTTAAAAAAGCCGGACGCATGCGCAAACCTGTCCTGCTCAAACGAGGTATGTCCGCCACGCTGGAAGAGTTCCTGATGGCGGCGGAATATATTCTGAGTGAAGGCAACTACCAGGTCATCCTATGCGAACGCGGCGTACGGACCTTTGCGGACCACACCCGCAACACGCTTGACCTGAGTATTGTTCCGGCTGTGCAGCGGCTCAGCCATTTGCCGATCGTGGTGGACCCCAGTCATGGCACGGGAAAACGCAATAAAGTCCTGCCGTTATCGCTTGCAGCTGTGGCCGTGGGCGCGGACGGGCTGATGGTGGAAGTGCACCATGATCCGGACCACGCGCTTTCTGACGGCGCGCAATCCATCTTTCCCGACCAGTTTGATGAACTGATGGCCGAGATCCGGCAGATCGCCGCTATATTGCATCGCAATGTGCAGGAGCCCCAGGTTCAACCCGCATCGGCAAAGGCCGGTGGGTAAGCTTGCGCGCCCTTTTCCTTGCAAGCTCGCTTTTTCTGATAGCTGCATGCGGCTGCCAGCAGCCTCCTGACCCCAGGCCTAATTACCATGAGTATGCTTACGTCACCAACGGCGGCAGCAATAATGTCACCGTGGTTGATCTTCGCGCCCTGGCGGTCCTATCAACAGTTTCCGTCGGACGAAGCCCGACCGGGCTCGCCGCCAATCCGCGGAAGAACGAAATCTACGTCGCCAATACTGACTCCAATAACATCAGCGTAATTGATGCGGAGAGCAACAAAGTGGTCTTTACCATTGGCGTGCATCGAGCGCCGTTTTTCATTGAAGTTGCCGCTGACGGTAAACGTGCCTACGTAGCCAATTCCGGATCAGCCAATCTCTCGGTCATCGACCTGGAACAGCGCAAGGTGATCAAAACTATTTCGACCGGGAACGGCAGCAATTTAGTGCGCCTGACGCCGGACGGAAAGCTGGCTATCGTCGCTTTGCGCGATGAGGATTCCATCGTTACGGTCGATACCGACAAACTGACGGTTCGCAACAAGATCAAAACCTGCGCCAAGCCGGTGGACCTGGCCATCCTGCCTGATTCCAGCAAGGTCTTTGTGGCTTGCAGCGAATCTAAACAGATAGGCGTGGTGGATCTTGCTCATGACAAACTTCTTACCTTGCTGGATGTGGGCAAGACCCCGGTCCATGTGGCTGTCAAGCCCGACGGTGGCGAAGTTTTTGTCTGCAACTACGACGCAAGCTCGATCTCAGAGATCATTACCGGCTCGAACGAAGTAAACAATACTTTTCTCATCGGCGACCATCCGGTTCGCGCGTTTGTTTCACCGGACAATTCCCTGCTCTACGTTACCAACTTTGGATCTGATTCGGTGGCCGTCTACAGTATTGATAACGGAAAGCGGACCAGCTCAGCACTTGTCGGGAGCCATCCTGATAGCCTGGCGCTCTCACCCAACCAGCTTTTGCTGCTGGTAGTCAATTCCGGCAGCGGTGACATGACGGTCCTTTCCTTAATCGACAGCAAAGGGCGCCCGCAGCCTGAAGCTCCCTCACTTGAGACGATGATCCCGTTGGGAAAAGATCCGCGAGCGATTGCGGTAAAAGCATTCGTTAGCCAGCGGTAGCGCGGCACTAAGAACCCAGCCCGAGGGCGGCTGGGACACACAATTTTCGATGCCCATTGCTTCGGCGCAAGTCACCGCAGAGCCAAGCCTCCATCCACGGTCAATATCTGGCCGGTAATGAAGTGTGGGGCGGAGGCAAAGTACATCACCGCGCTCACAATATCTTCTTGCGTTCCATTTCTTTGCATGGGCGTTTGCCTGGACATACGGCTAAAGAATTCAGCATCTCCCTCACCTTGGCCGAGATCGATCATGCCCGGAGCCACACAGTTCACTGCAATCTCAGGCGCAAGCGCTTTGGCCATTACACCATTCAGCATATGTAGGGCCGCTTTGGACGAGCAGTAGTGCGCATGGGTGATCCACGGTTTTTCTCCGCCCAGCGATCCCATATGAATGATTCGCCCGCGGGCTTTGCGCAACGCCGGAATGCAGTGCCGGGAAACCAGAAACGGGCCGCGAACATTCGTGGCGAACATCCTGTCCCATTGAGTTTCTGTGAGGTCTTCGAAAGCGACGGACTCAAATATCCCGGCGTTGTTCACCAGTACGTCAATCTGGCCAAAATGATCCAACACTTGGCCGACGGCCTGGGCTATGCTGTCGCCCTTGGTTATGTCGCACGGCACCGCAAGCCCCTTCCCTACTAGCTCGATCTGTTTCAGGGTATTCTGGGCGTCACCCGCGGAGTTCATGTACGTGAAAGCAACCTGCGCGCCTGCTTTTGCCATGGCCAGGGCGGTCGCTTTCCCCAGTCGCCGCGCTGCTCCCGTTACCAATACGGTTTTGCCCTTTAGATCGCTCATGGTTGCATTGTAATGGTTAAGAAGGTAACGCTTAAAGAAGGCGCAGCCGGGGCGGCTGCGGTCCAAAATTTTTGTAGTCCAACGTTTTTGTAGGCGACGCTTTTTTTCTATCGTGAATCTTTTACGCCCGGGATGTTATCCAAATGGTTATGAGTACCTACCCTGAGTTTATTGAATACCCTGGACCTGAAGCACACGCATCGGATCCGAACCTATCTGAAACTGCGGCCTTGCGCGCTGAAGCCGAAGCGATGGACGCCTATTCTCGCACGGTTACTGGCGTGGCCGAGGCTGTCAGCCCTTCCGTCGTGCGGATACAAGTGGCCAACAGCAAGGGCCGTGACGGAAGCGGCTCTGGTTTTATCTTTACGCCGGACGGCTTCGTTCTTACCAATAGCCACGTTGTGCACGGGGCCAGCAAGATTGATGTTTTGACGCCGGACTCCGGCGAGTTTAAGGCCCAGCTCATCGGCGAGGACCCGGATACCGACCTGGCTTTATTGCGTATCGACGCGCCGGTATTGCGCAGCGTGCGGCTGGGTGACTCGCGCAAAATTCGCGTGGGGCAGTTGGTTGTCGCCATTGGGAACCCTTACGGTTTCCAGTACACCGTGACTGCCGGTGTGGTCAGCGCGCTCGGTCGCAGTCTGCGGTCGCAGTCAGGTCACCTGATTGAAGACGTTATCCAGACCGACGCTGCGTTGAATCCCGGCAACTCCGGCGGGCCGCTGGTGAATGCTTCCGGCGAAGTCATCGGCGTAAACACGGCCACCATCCTGCCGGCGCAAGGACTGTGCTTTGCCATCTCCATTAATACCGCGCAGTTCATTGCCAGCAAACTGATCCGCCACGGCGTGGTGCGGCGGAGCTATATCGGCGTGCAGGCCCAAACCGCAACACTCAATCGCACCATTGCGCGCCATTACGATATAAGGACGACTACCGGAGCGCTGGTTCTGACCGCGGAGCCCGGAACTCCCGCGCAGAAGGCAGGCCTTCAGGAAGGAGACATCATCGTTGCGCTTGAAGGTGAGCCGGTGGAAGGAGTAGACGTTCTCCACCGCTTATTGACGGAAGAAAAAATCGGCGTGTCCACCCGGCTGACGGTCCTGCGTGGTTCAAGAAGACTGGAGTTTCAAGTGGTGCCAGGGATGCGGCAAGCGTAGTCGATCAGAGCCCAAACAATTCGCGCAGACGTTTGGTCTGGGCGCGGCTCACGGGAATTTCCGTCTGCTTCCTGTCTTCCATGCGGAGCTGGTAGGAACTCTTGAACCATGGCACCACTTCCTTGATGCGGTTAATGTTCACCACAAAAGAGCGGTGCGCACGCCAGAACAAATCAGGGTCAAGCCCTTGCAACAGCTCTTCCAGAGTGCGACAGTTGGATTGGCCTTCCAGGCTGGTGGCAACCACGCTGATAATGCCGTCTTCAATCGAGGCAAAACAGACGTCTTTCTGGTCTACCAGCAACAGGCGGCCAGCCGAACGCAATAGGACTTTGGAGTTCTGCGGCCGCTGCGCTTCCAGCAGTTTTACCAGTGAATCCAGCTTGCCGCTGTCCGGCGAAGTTCCTTGCGCACGCTTGCGTGCCTTCTCCACTGCCTGAGTGACGCGCTTCTTATCAAATGGTTTAAGAAGATAGTCTATCGCATTGACTTCAAATGCTTTAACTGCATATTGATCGAAGGCTGTAGCGAAGACGATATGGGGCAGAGTGATCTTCTTGTCGATCAGCTTCTTGAGAACACCAAAGCCATCAAGGCCGGGCATCTGAACGTCAAGAAAGACCAAGTCGGGCGAGTGTTCCTTGATCAGGCTCACTGCTTCCAGCCCGTTGCTGCCCTGGGCCACGACGGTAACGTCGTCCACGGATTTCAGCAGATAGCCCAGCTCGTCGCGCGCGAGCTGTTCATCATCGACAATGACTGCGGATAGAGGCATACTTTAACTGCTCCGCTCCACCACAAAGTCCGGGATCGACAACAGCGCGCGCTTGATTTCAGAATCCGGGAAGGTACAGATGGCTTTGCGCGCTACTTCCGCGTGCTGCGCTGCCGTGTCGTAAGCATGCTGGATCGATCCATAGCGGTTCAGCATCTCCAGCACCTGTTCGTGCTTGGCGCTGACGAACGCCCGCTCTTCCAGGACGGCCTCCACCAGCTTGCGTTCTGCCGGAGTGCAATTCTGCAACGCGTGAATCACAGCCATGGTGACTTTGCCTTCACGCAGGTCGCTGGCCACGGGCTTACCCAGAACTTCTTCAGAAGCGGTCAGGTCGAGCACGTCATCCACAATCTGGAACGCCAGCCCAAGGTTATGGCCGTATTCGCCCAGTCGCGTTTCTTGTTCCGCGGTGGCCTTGCCTAAGATCGCTCCTAATCGCATGGAAACGGAAAACAGGCATGCGGTTTTGCGGAAGATCAAATCAAGATGTTCTTCCAGGGTGATGCACTTGCCCAGCTTCTCCATCTGAAGAAGCTCGCCTTCCACCATCTGCTGGGTCAGCTCGATGAGAACATCCAATAGCCTGAAGTTGCGCTCCTGGACCGCGATCTTAAAGGCCTGCATGTAGAGCCAGTCGCCGGCGAGCACGCACTTTGAGTTGCCCCATTGCGTGTTAGCAGCAGGACGCCCGCGGCGGGTCTTGGCTTCATCAATAATGTCGTCATGCACTAGCGTGGCCGTGTGGATGATCTCCACCACCGCGCCCATACACACCGCACTGCGCTCCTCGTGGGGAAAGAGTTTGGCGGCCAGCAGCAGGAGGGCCGGACGTAGGCGCTTTCCGCCGCCTACGCGCAGGTGCTCCCCGATGTCAGTGATCGCGCGCACGCCAGACACCGTATCGCGGCCGAACTCACGCTCGATCGCGGCAAGGTCGTCGCGCAGCAGATCAAAGACTTCTTTGGCAGTGGTTGTGGCCGGTGAACTCAAAACGCCCCTTAGTTGTTCCGGTAATTCGTGAACTGCACGTCGATTCCAAAGTCCCGGCCGCGCACCAGGGCAATGATCTCTTGCAGGGCGTCGCGGTCCTTGCCGCTTACCCGAACAGAGTCTCCCTGGATTGATGCTTGCACCTTCTTCTTGGAATCCTTGATGACCTTGACGATCTCTTTGGCTTTCTCGATGGGAATGCCCTGTTGCATGGTGACATTCTGGCGCACGCTCGAACCCGCTGCCGGCTCCACCACTCCGTAAGTGAACGCTTTGATCGGCACTCCGCGCTTGACCAGCTTGCTCTGGAGAATATCATTCACCGCTTTGAGCCGGTATTCATCCGCGGAACTGAGCACCAGGGCGTCCTTCTCCAGTTTGATGTCGGACTTGGAGTCCTTCAAGTCAAAACGGGTGTGGATTTCCTTCAGCGCGTTCTGAATCGCGTTAGAGACCTCTTGTAAATCAACTTTGCTGACGATGTCGAATGAGTTTTCAGCAGCCATGTCGTAATAGCTTACTAGAGAGTTGCTCGTGTATGCACGTTTTTGATCCCGCGCTATTCCGGAAGGCACAAAAACGGCCATGCGCCCGCGCGGAAATACAGAAAAGGCACACAGAAATGTGCCTTTTGCGCTAGATTTGCGCCAACTTGATTAGGATTCTTCGATCAGGGGCAGCGCTGTTTTTTATGCTGCCCGGGCCAGTCGATCACGTTCGATGCCATCCAAGGCGCGCCACAGGGCTTGCGCTCCCCGCTCGGCGGCTTGCAACGCCTCTTCTGAATGTCCGGGTGATGCATGCACCTGCTTTTCCAATTGCTCGCTCCATACCCGCGCGTGGTAAACATCCGCGGTCTTATGGACGGTGAAGTACGTGCACGTGGACTGGTCAGCACCATATAACTCCAGGAGGCCGCGCTCTTTTTCCAAGGCAATACGCGGTACCTGGGATTCGTAGGCATAAAAGGCGGCAAGAGCTTCGGCGACCGAGCCTTCTTGTGCGATTTTCTGGAATGTTTCCACCAGCGCCCGGATTTCCGGAAGAGGTTCCACTTTGCCGGCGTTATCACGGTCCGCTCCCATGCCTTCGACAAAATCGAGCCACAACTCCGAATGGGGACGTTCACTCGTGCGGTGGTCCGGAGATGCGTCGCCTTCTTCCTCCGCACGGTTCTGGGCCACGGTTAGGGCGAGTTCATGGCCATCCGCCAAATTTAAAGCATTCGCCAGCAAGCGCCGTTCCAGCGTCTTCAAATAGTCAGGAAACGCCGCTACCTGAAAATAATACTGCTGGGCGTAGTGCTGAAGGTCTTCACGCGTGAGTTCACCATGCGTCCAGGCACGATAAAACGGATGGGTGAGCAAATCATGGGCGGCAATGCGGCGATCAAGTTCCCTTTTGAAGTCTTGGATATTCATAATCTCTTTTCTGAAAATGACGGACTCAGCAATATACGTGAAGACCACGCGAGCTTCAAATTTTCCTGGCGGGAACGCTCAATACATGTTTGGCAGACCCTCTACGAGTAGTACATGAATCAGGAAGTAGGTTAGGATGAAATGAGAGGAGTCAGCACACCGCGTGAAACTGAAATTGCCGGTTGGTTCATTTAAAGCCTATTTGTTCGACTGCGACGGCACAATTGTCGATTCCATGCCGCTTCACTACGTTGCCTGGAAGAAGGTCCTAGCAGAATGGAACTGCCCATTTGACGAAGAGTTTTTCTATTCGTTGGGCGGCACGCCTGTAACTGAAATCGTTTCCCTGCTGAACGAAAGACAGGGACTGAGTATGCCGGTCAAGGCCGTCACCACACGCAAGGAAGCCCTCTATTTCGAACTACTCCCGCAGCTTAAAGCGATACCTGAAGTTGTGGAGCATATTGATGCCCAGCACGGACGGATTCCATTCGCCGTCGTGTCCGGGAGCACATTGAAGTCGGTGACCGCATCTCTTACATCGCTCAATCTTCTCGACAAATTCGACACACTGGTCTGCGCTGGCGACTACACAAAGAGCAAGCCTGCTCCGGAAGCGTTTCTGCTTGCCGCCGACAAACTTGGAGTTGCTCCCGAAACCTGTCTGGTTTTTGAAGACACAGACATGGGCATTCAGGCAGCGGAAGCCGCGGGGATGGCTTTTGTGAAAGTTCCTCCACCGTGGGAAAGGGATTCGATCTAACGCGCCTCACTCGGCCAGAGTTTGCTTGTTTTGTATCCGCTCGATTTGGGCAGCGCCTTAAGGTTTATTCCCGATCACGAATACATTCCATACGGCTGAATTCGTGAACATGAGGGGGCCTGGAATTAAGTGGCGCAAGTAAGGCTTTTCCGTTGGTTACCTACGTACTCTTGCTGGGCAGAAGCATCCCTGCGATGATCACCGAGTAGCAAACGTCTGGCTGGTGGTTTCGGGGGAAAGCACCCGGTCAGGCTAAAGAAACGAACGATTCATTCACAAAAGCCCCGGCGTAAGCCGGGGCTTTTGCTTTGTGTGCCTACTTTCTTACATCTTCTTTATTTTCCGTTCCTTTAGAAATTTCCTTCGTCCGCGGACGGGCCATAAATTGAAGGCACTGCAATATCATTCAGGCGCAGATAAACCCCTAACTGGGCCCGGTGATGAATTGTATGGTTCAAGATAAAGCTGCGCAGCGTGGCGATTCGGGGCATCGTAAAGATCGTCTTGTCGCCGGCAGAGAGCGTCCATGGCTTCATTAGTTGCGCGTCTCCAGCGCCCGCGATGGCTTTGCGTGCAGAAGCTACGTTCTGATCGAAAGCGCCCAACAGCTCGGCGTTGGATTTGAACTCCACGTTCGGCGGTGCGGTCTTTACGTCAAATGAGTCCATATTTACGATTGCGTCTGCCCAGCCATTGATGGTGGCCAGGTGGCTGGCCAGGGCGCCCAGGGTCATGGATTTTGCATGTGGCTTGAACCCTAGCTTGTCATCGGGAACACGCTCCAGGGACTTCCTGGTATTTGCCATTTCGTGGTCAAATTCGGGCAGGATTGCCTGATTAATGTTCGTTGTTTCGTTTTGAAATACTTGTGGTTTTGCAGCCATATTTTCTCCTTGGAACAACGCTTTACCAGATGAATTGTATCTTTTGTGCGGCCCAAATTATTTTGGTTTGATGAATGGCTTTTCCGACCCATGAGGAGCTCCGAGGTGAGGGAGTCCAATCCGTCGAGGGCGGGCCCCGTCAACCGTTCAGTTGTTTCGTCGTTTCCTCGTTTAGACCAGCTTGCCTCTTCTTAATGTTGCTCCAAAGCTTGCGAAAAAGCGTTCCAGCAACCGCCAGAATCAAGCAAACACCAAGTAGGATCGCGCTCTGCCGAAAGTACCCCCATGGCGATCCCGCCAATATCATGCTGTAGCAATACCCGAAAAACAGTGCTAAAGCCATGGACGCAGCATGACGCCCCAAGCCGATGCCGGATAGGAATTTGTATACAATTCCCGCGTCTTTGCTGGCTGGTGTTTCGATGGAAATGACGAAAGTGGAATGGCCCGGCCATGCTTCACCGAGTTTCTTGGAAATACAGTCCACAGCCTCCCGTTCTTCCCCTTCGGGCATGAAAACAACCGGGGACCACCGATTGTAGAGATGCAAATCAATACGGCCGCCGCAATCCGGCCAGAACTCCACGCGTTCAATTCCCTTCCACCTGACAAAGCTTCTCCGAAACCACTTTTGGAAGTAAATGCCATCCTCCTCGACTGAGCCGTAAGCCAGTTTCGTGTCGAGATCGCTGAGCCATGGAATACGCCAATTCTTGTTAACAGAACGTTTGGAGTCGAGGCCTACCCATAACAGGATGACCCAGCCCAGAACCAGCCAGTAGAAATTGTGGAAAACAAGGTCAAAAGAACGGCCACGAAAGATTGCCCACAAAATGAGGTTTACAGCAAGAAAGAACGCTGCCAGCAACACGAACGATGCAAGCCAGCGTCGGCGGGATCCTAGCGGGTGGCGAATGGGCATTTGCTCTGAGCGCTTCTTGTCTGATCTGCTAAATCAAACTCTCCGCGCATTCGTATTTCCCAATGCGCCTACAGATCATAACCGCTTGCAACGACTTCAGAAACGAAAATATAGGGGCTCTTGGAACGGGTATAGAAACTGCTCTCCTCTCGTATTCCAGCGCGGCTTTTGGTACTGTTATGAACGTTTTGGAGGTGCTTTTTGTCCACGACCGTTCACACCACAAAGTCGCCCCGCCAGCTTTATAACATCGCCAAGCATCTCGGCGTATGGGACCCGGCAAAGATCTCTCTGGAGCAGGATCGAGCCCATTGGAATATGTTGAACCCGGACCAGCGGGAGCAGCTGATCAAGACCTGCGCGCTGTTTTATGAAGGTGAAGTGAGCGTCTCTGACACACTGGCGTGGTTCATGCTGGCCGTGCCGGACCTGGACCGGCGCATGTTTCTTTCCACCCAGATCTTTGAAGAGGTAAAGCACGCGGAGTTTTTTGAACGCTATTTTCAGGAAGTCTGCGGGAAAGTGGATACGGCGGCTTATCTGGTTCCCGAATACCGCGGCGTGCTGTTGGATGAACTACGGCAACGCGGTGAGACCATTGGCCGCGCCCTGACCACGGGCCAGAACGGCGACCTCAGCCTGGCCCTGGCGATGTTTACCGCACACTACATGGGGATTGTGGAAGGGGTGATGGCCGTGACCGGGTATGACTTCTTTGACGATCTGCTGGCCAAGACCGGCATGTTTCCCCAGTTGCTGGAAGGCATCCGAATGATCCGCTCCGACGAAGGACGCCACCTGACCCACGGCATGGATTACCTGCGGGAGCTGCTGGAACAACATCCTGAGCTTGTTGCGCCGGTGCGCGAGCTGTTTATTAGTGAAAGTACGAAAATCCCGGCCAGGACGGATTTTATTTTTACTCCGAATCCGCTGGGGCTGGACCGCGATCGTATCCTGGCGATTTCCTATGCTCACCATGAACAGAGGATGCGTGAAGCGGGATTGAGTTGAGGGTCGTGTTATCCACTCAGCTTTCGTCCGTCCCGCGATGAATCCCCATTGTGAGTGCAATGGCGGTTTTGCGACAAAAAAACTGCGTTTATGCTCACAAACGTGCAGTCTGATGACTATTTTTGTAGTCCATTCACGAATACCACCCCACGATCATGAAGTGCAATGGCGACGGTACCGGGAGCGACTTCCCGAATCCTCTTGATGTATGTCGGGCTCAGCATTGGCATCCGAACGACAGACCAATGTTTCCCTTCATCGAACGACACGTACAGCAGATCGCCGGCTGTCCAGATTCTTCCTGCGCTATCGCGAAAGATGGTCTTAAATTCCTCGTTCGCATTTGGAGCAGGAATGACCTGTTGTTCACCGCTTTCAGAATTGAATCTGACGAGTCCCAAAGCCGTTGCAGCCAGCAGATAACCGTCGCGATCCGCGATTGCGTCGAAGACCTCGGCAGGCGCCGGTCCTTTGGCTGTTGTGAGCGGCTGAAGATCGTAGCCTGTCTCCGATTTAGTCAAGCCAAGCAGGTCGCCAAGCTCAGCATCGAGGAACACCGTTCTTGCCCCTCGATTACTGAGCGGGATGTAGCTCCGGGCTTTCAATACCCTGCGTCGGTCTGCATCGGAACCGGAATAGCTACCTGCTAATTCCCATTCCTTCCCATTCCATCGGCGAAGTCCATTCACGGATACATTCAGGATCGTGCCGTCAGATGTCCCCAGAATAGAACCGCCGTAGAAACTACTATTGTCGATCCATGTCTGCAATACAGCAGCCTTGAGCTGGTCGCCAACTTTGACGAATCCGCGCTCACCAGGGGTTACATTGGTCCCGAAATAGGCCACGATCCCATGATCGTCAAGAATTGGCTCCCCAAAGTTCCAAGCCGCATATTTGTTGGATGGTTGTACGCCGGGGGAGAATCGAAGTCGCTGCCACTCATTGTCATAAAGCCGCCAGCCAGTATGTGACGCGTCGTCGCTCAAAAAAAGGGCACCTATCGAAGTGGGCCAGACTTCAATTATCGAGGACTCAATCTGGCCTTGTGCCTGAATGTGCTGAACCTTGCCATTCGAGAACCGCGCCAGACCATCGCGGGCCGATACAGCAACTAAGTCAGGGCGATCAGCACCGGTTGCAAGCACTCGCCGAATAGTCGGAGTGTTCCCGACCGAGTAGTTCCTTCCCCCTGACCATCGGCCCCCGAAGTTTGCGACCTTTTCCCATCTAGCGAAATCGCGATCACAACGGTAGACATCGTGCGCGGACAACACCCAAAAACCACCGCTCACGTTATCTTCAATGACGAGATCGACTGCGCCCTGTGGCGACCCCTCAAGCTCTGCTGGCAGGCCAGTCTTCGTTTGTTCGAGCGCGCGCTTTGTAGCCTCTGGGAGCTCTGTTTTGGGCCGGTTTGTAAACTCACGAAGGTAAAGAGCGGCTTTCTTGCTGACGTCTGCGATGAATCCAGACTCCATCCCCAGATGTGACATCCCGCCATACGCCAGCACACGGCCGTCTCGAACCTTTAAGAAACCGAGAACTCCCAAGCCGGTGTCAAAACTGTGAACGTTCCCGGTACGAAGTTCCATGTACGAATACTGCCCGCCCCATTCACCCTTATCCGCCCCCATCCACAGTCGGTCAGAATCATCCAGCATAAACGTGTTCGGCGTGGCGAAGCTCCCTTGCTTAAAAGGAATGTATTTGGAAGTCCCTCCAGCAAAAATCAGAACTTTGAGAGGATTTATTACTTGCCGTTCAATCCGCGCGGATCGTATGTCATATGCCTCGGACGCTTCGCCTGGCCACGGCATTACATCTGGACGAGCATCAATGACAGCCACAATCGAACGAGGCTTTCCAATTGCCTTTCCAGTGCTAAGCCACGCTACTCGGCCGGTTGCTTTTGTCACCGGGGTTAGTGTGAGTGTTTGCGATGTCAGTTCGTATATCTGCCCGTCTTCTGCTCCGATTAGTAGCTTTCCAGCGTCCCCGCGGGCGACCGCAGTTCCTCGGCCGGGAACTACCTGGTGTGCGGTACTCGAGAGCGTTTCTGCATCGAAGCGAACGAGATTGCCCGATTCAGTTAGGGCCACAAGATCGTGCCCCACAAGCTCTGCGTCTTTCAGTGCATTGTGGTCAAAGTAATATGACCACTGCACCGTCCCAAGGCGTTCAGTGTGTGCGGAACCGGTGATGGCCCCGTCGGTCCGAGTGCCACTCGCCGCGCTCTGTTGGCCCGAAGCCCGGGCATCTGAAATAGTAACGGCTGCAATGATCAGTAACGCAGCGATGTATCGTGGCATAATCAAAACTGTACGCGGAATTCCCGGTTTGATCCAGAAAAACTAGATAGCAGGGAGAACAGGCCATTTAGTGCTCAGAGCGAGGTTGTGAGCACAATGGCGATAGCGCTACGGGAAGCCGGGAGCAAACCAGTCCCGCATCCCTCGGATCGGTAATTAGCCTATCTTTTTGTATCCAATCTTGTTCTTTTGCAGCCAATCCTGCTCTTCTTCAGCCAGTCTAGACCATAGAATGGGCTACGTCGCGAAATAACGCGGCTCCGAAATATAAAAGGGGTGCAGCCCGAATGATTGGAGTATTTTGCAGTAGCGCGATTCAGCTTCCAGAGCTGGCAATGACAGGTGTACCGGAGTTTCTACAGTTTTCGCCCGCAGTCATGGCGGCCCTGCCAGGCTGGTTCTGGAATCCGTTGATATCCTATGTCACCGCGGTTCTGCTGCTGGTTGTCGGCGTGAGCCTAGCGATTAAGAAGGCCCCGCCACAGGCGAACTGGCTGGATAAGATCATCCTTTGTGGTCCTGTGTTCATCGCCATGCCCATGGCTTTGTTCGGCATAGACCACTACTTATTTCCCGTAGGGGTAGGGCGGATCATACCTCCCTGGATTCCCGCCCATGCCTTCTGGGTTTATTTCGTGGGAACGTGTCTCATTCTGGGAGGTTTGAGCATCGTGTTCCAGAAATACGCCGGGTTGGCGGCCGGATCTTTCGGAGTCATGATTCTCTGTTTTGAGGCACTCATGAATATTCCCGGAGTCGTGAAAGTCCCTCACAGCCGGATTATCTGGTCGCTGTGCGTAAGGGAGTTTTCCTTCAACTGCGGTGCTTTGGCGTTAGCCGCCATGTATACACAGCAATGGAGGACGAAAGGCACGCATTGGCTTATCTCTGTTGCGCGCATTGTTCTTGGCATTGCTTTAATTTTCTTCGCCGGGGAGTACTTTCTTCACCCCGAACTCCTTCCGGGAGTGCCCCTTGAGCAGTTGACGCCCAAGTTCATTCCAGCCCATTCGCTTTGGGGGTATTTGACAGGTGTGATCTATGCAGGTGCCGGCGTCTGCCTGCTCATCAACAAGAAAGCACTTTTAGCGGCCACATGGGTCGGATCATTTGTTCTTTTTACTGTGATCTTTTTTTGTGTGCCGTACATGCTCCAGTACGCTTCTAACGTAGGCCCCGGACTGAATGTTCCGGCGGATACTCTGATGTTAAGCGGAGGGCTGTTGTGCCTGGCTGGAAGCCTACGAGGAAGGTCGGCGAGTTCAAGTAAGAGCATGGCCGGTTGAGACCAAACAAGTCGAATGGATTCAACTCGCGCTGAAGGCCCGCAAGCTCGGATGGACTGTGCCTGGAGCTTTCTTCAATTTAGCCGTGACTGTGCAGTAGCGGCCTTTGGCTTTGGCTTTGTAGAGCGCCTGGTCCGCCATGCGCAGGACTTCCGCAGGGGCAACCTTATCGCCATTGGTTGAGGCCAGGCCGATGCTGACGGTTACGTTGATTTCTTTCTTGACCGCACGACTCACGCCGCGCTTCCCTTTTCTGCGCTCTTTGCCACGTACCACAAACGTTGACTGCTCAATGACCCGGCGCATTCTGTCCAGGTAGATAAAGACTTCTTCTGACAGCTTTCCCGGGAATACTAGCGCGAATTCCTCGCCGCCATAGCGATACGCCTTGCCTCCGCCGGCAATATGGGCCAGACGGGAAGAAACCAGCCGTAACGCCTGGTCGCCGGCCTCATGGCCGTAGGTGTCATTGAATTTCTTGAAGTGGTCCACGTCCGCCATGGCGATGGTGTAAGAATCGCCAAGTTTGAGCAGGGCCTCATTGAGCGCGCGCCGGCTGGGCAGCTGCGTTAGCTCGTCGAGATAGGCCATGCTGTAAGACGTCTCAATCAGCGCGACGACGAGGACCATTCCTCCGGCAGCAAAGAAAATGCCGGCCATTGGAGTTGATCCCCCTGTCCTAAGCGCAATGTAGGACGCAACCAGCGTCCAGAGAAAACCGCTCTCCACTGCGCGATAACGCTGAACAAGTGGAGCAATAATCACAACCGCCACCAGTAGAAAAGCCAGAAGGGCGGGTTGTGAGAGCCTGCTCCAGTGGGTAAGGCCCATCGGAATAAATGCGTGGTCCAAAGAAGCCGCGGCTGGAGCCAGCCAGTGTGTGCACAGAATGCATACGACAACAATCTCACCGGCGATCCAGGCCCAGCGCCGGCGGCCAGCGGGTGAAATGATCCCACGCTCCCGCAGGTAAGCCAGCGCCACAAGGTTTAAAGGCAGCAGAAGTGCGATCGCGTTGGAAATCACGTGTGCCGTCGTCTTGGACAAATGAGGGACAATCCAGGCAAACGCAATATGGGCCAGAGCAATTGCCACCATCGCAAAAAACAGACGGCTGCGGCGGAAGAACGCACTGAGCGCCAATCCGGCTGCAAACAGAACCAGAGGAAAGAAGTGGACAATCGGCGAACTGGGTTCAGCCAGAATGCCAACGCGTATCATCAATGCAGCGAACACCAGCAGCAAGCTTCCGGGAAGGGTGAGCCGATAAAGTATCTTGAAGATTCTTGCACTAACACCCACTGGCGCGCTCCAGGTGCTGGATTTTACGAACGCAAAATATAAGATGCTTATTTACAACAATTTACAGCTTTATGCTTTGCGTATGATTACAGCCAATATTATAGAGCCGGAGTGTCTCTGGAATAGATGCCATTGGTGCGCTGACCTTTTTTCGTAAGTCAGTAACCGTTGGGAGCCTTGATGCAATCATCTGCGCCCCGTATCTGATTGATCATGAACAAACGCTCAGAGGCAATGGTGCCAAAACCAGACTCACAATGTAGAATGAGCGCGCCCCAAAATATCCTGATTGACGTTGGTGCAAGGGCAACCGTGGCAAGAAGTCAGCGCTATCTTTTTCCGCTGGCGGATTAGCGCGGAACAGGGTTTGACTCTTTGCTGAGGTGACATTCGATGAAGTATGCCGCAGAGCTCTTTGGCACATTTGTGCTGGTTTTTGCCGGGATTGGAACTGCCGTGATCGCTGGCTCACAGGTTGGAAATGTGGGTGTGGCATTTGCCTTTGGGCTCTCGTTGATGGCGATGGCCTTCGCGCTCGGTCCGGTCTCCGGCTGTCACATCAATCCGGCGGTCACCATGGGCATGCTTGTCAGCAAGAGAATCAGTGCGGGTGAGGCGCTGGGTTATTGGATTTCACAGAGCATCGGCGCCATCATTGCTGCCGGGGTTGTGCTTTTCATTGCGAACGGCACGCCCGCCGGATACAACCCCCACGTCCTTGGCTTGGCCGCAACCGGCTACGGCCCGCACTCTCCAGGCGGCTACGGCTTGGGTGCGTCCTTTGTGGCGGAGATGTTTCTGACCATGCTGCTGGTCTTCACCGTACTTGGCGCCACCGACGAACGGGCCCCTTCCGGCTTTGCCGGAATACCCATTGGCCTGATTCTGACCACGATTATTCTGGCCGGAATACCCGTAACCAACGGATCGTTCAATCCCGCGCGCAGCATTGGACCGGCAGTATGGGTCCGCGGATGGGCCCTGGAACAGCTCTGGCTATTCATCGTGGCTCCAATGGCCGGCGGCATCCTGGCTGCCCGGGTTTACATGGGGATTAGAGCTGTGAAGCGGTAATCGCGCACGCAACCAAGCTAGCAAAGATCAAAATATTTCGCCTCGAATCGTGGAAACCTTTCCACGTTTACGCATATGCCAGCTTAGTTCTCCCTTGTTTGAATTGCTAACCATTTCCCCAACTCTCCGTCCAAGAGAGCGAGCATACCCCTATTCGGTCTATGGCTATTTACAAAATGCCTTGTTAGGATTGGGATCATGAAACAGCAGGACGAACGCGGCCTCTTCCCCGGTGCTCTGGAGATGATGATTCTCCAGACGCTAAAACGAAAACCCCTGCACGGTTACGCCCTGGCCCAGCACATCAAGCAGACTTCCAATGACCTGCTCCAGGTTGAAGAAGGGTCCCTTTACCCTGCGCTACAGCGAATGCTCAAAGAAGGCTGGGTCAAAGCCGAATGGGGCATATCGGCAACCAAACGCCGCGTACGGATCTACCAGCTTACGCGCGAAGGCCGCAAGCACGTGGAACGTGAAGTATCGAGCTTTGAGCGCATGCTGGAAGGGATTACGCGCGTACTCTCCCCGGCAAAATGAGGAGCATGGCATGAACTGGATCAAAAGGCTTTTTACCCGCGGACGCATTTACGGTGATCTTTCCCAGGAAATCAGCGAGCACATTGAAGAGAAGGTGGATGAACTGGTGGCCAACGGCATGTCTCGCGCAGACGCCGTCACCGTTGCCCGTCGCGAGTTCGGGAATGTGGCACTGGTGGAGGAGCACGGCCGCACGGTCTGGCAATGGACGACGCTTGAATATATACTGCGCGACGCCCGGTTCGCCGTCCGTCAATTGCGCCGAAATCCCGGGTTTACCTTCACCGTGATTTTGACCCTCAGCGTCGCCATTGGAGCAAACACGGCGGTCTTCAGCGTGGTCAACGCATTGTTGCTGCGCCCGTTGCCGTATCCGCAGCCAGATCGCCTTGCTTCTTTGGTGACCCACTATGACAGCAACAAGGGCGGTCAAGCTGTCTCCGACGATGACAACAGCCAGGATGGCGAGACGTGGGACTTGGTTCGCGGCAACGTGCCTGCCGTGGTCGCGGGAGCATGGTCGGGCGCCAAAGGCGTGAATTTGCAGACTGGCGCGAATGCGCGGTACGTCCAGGAACAGAGAGTTTCCGCGAGATATTTTGAAGCGCTCGGTGTGCAATTCATGTTCGGTCGCGGCTTTGCTGCGGAGGAAGACAGGCCAAACGGAGCAAAAGCCGTTGTGTTGAGCTACGAGCTTTGGCAATCACTGTTTTCATCCGATTCGGCGGTCCTGGGCAAAACCATTTCGTTGAAAGGCGAGCCATATACCGTAATCGGAGTCCTGCCTGCGCACGCTGAGACCACGTCACGCGCAGATCTTTGGACGCCCCTTCGGCCCAGCCGCTCCGGTGAAGGCAGTGGAAACAATTACGGCATAATCTTGCGTCTGCGCGAGGACGCAACATGGGCCCAGGCCAATGCGCAATTGGCTCCACTACGGCCGGAAATGCTGGATGATTTTGAAAAGCGCCGTCCCCAAGGCCATGCGTGGTTGTACGCGCTCCCCTTGCAGCGGGACTTAGCCCGTGAGCAGATCACCCCTGTGTTTATCCTGATGTCCGCCGTGGCGTTCATCTTGCTGATCGCGTGCGCCAATCTTGCTGGATTGATGCTGGTGCGGGTCATGCGCCGCAGCGGCGAGATTGCCACGCGCCTGGCGCTTGGGGCCACTCCAGGATCGATCTTGCGCCAATTGATGATGGAACCCTTGATCCTGACGCTGGCAGGCGGCGCGGCTGGTGTGGCTGTTGCCGTAAAAGCCTTAGATTTTTTCGCCAACTTGCTTCCCCGCGATCTGTTGCCGTTTGGCGGCCTGAGTCTGGATGGACGGGTGCTGGGATTCGCGATAGCAGTCTCGTTCTGCGCGAGCATTCTTATCGGCGCATTGCCTGCCTTGGAACTTCGTAAAATGAACATCCGCTTATCGATGGCGACCAGCGCATCCAGGTCTGGTATTTACGGCGGCAATCGCCGCACCAGGCAAGCCTTAATCGCCGGGGAAGTCGCGCTGACTGTTGTGCTGCTGGCTAGCGCAGGCCTATTGGTCCATACCCTTATCTATCTGGAAGCCTTGCCCCCAGGTTTTGATGCCAACAACGTACTCACGGCCAAGGTTAGCCTTGATGATGCTCGCTATCACGATGCTGGAGCATTCCACCGACTGCTGCGGCAGAGCGTTGGGGCAATGCGGCGCATCCCCGGAGTGGAATCAGCCGCAGTCGGCTTAAGTCTTCCCTTTGAACGCGGCTTGAATGATGGTTTCAAAATTGCGGACGGCGCTGAAGCCGGCAATCAGGCGATGAGCAGTTCGTCTTATGTCACGGCGGATTATTTCGGGGCTTTGCGAATCCCTCTTTTATCCGGCCGCACGTTCGCCGAGAGTGACACCCCGGACAGCCAGCCCGTGGCGATTGTGAACGCCTCCTTCGCCCGAAAATTCCTGGGAACAATCGACGTGGTGGGACGGCACATAAAATCCGGCAAGATAACGTATGAGATCGTCGGTGTGGTAGCGGACGTGACCAAGCGTCCTGGGCTCGAGGCTTCGGCGCCTTTGACCACCGAAGCCACTTACTATGTTCCCGCCACGCAGATGGGCCAGGCAGGCATGACCCTGATACACATTTGGTTCCAGCCAAGCTGGATCGTCCGCACGAAAGGGCCAATCAATGGTCTGTCCTCCGCAATGCAAGCGGCGTTAGCGGAGGCTGACCCCGCTTTGCCGTTCGCAGGCTTCCACAGTCTGAAAGACCTAGAGGCCAACGCACTACGGCAACAGCGGCTTGAGGCTCTTTTGCTGGGTGTGATGGCCGGACTGGCGCTACTCCTGTCCCTGGTGGGAGTGTACGGGCTTGTGTCTAACCTGGTGGTCCAGCGCACGCGCGAAATCGGCATACGCATGGCTTTAGGTTCCAGCGTAGGCCGGGCCATGGTTGAAATTGGGAAATCAGGAATTACGGCAATTGCCTGCGGGGTTGCCGGTGGGCTAATCCTGGCTGGATTGACGCTACAGGTGCTGAAGAGCCAGTTGTACGGAGTTCGAACCTACGATCCCGCAACGCTGATCGCTGTCGTGGCTCTTTTGGGGATATCAGCCGCCGCGGCAACGTTCATACCAACCCGCCGGATCGCACGGATTGATCCGGCATTGACCCTGCGCTCCGAATAAGAAAATCCAGAGTATGAAGGCGGGGATTTTACGCCAAGGCAATCTGCGATGAAAGCGACCAATAAGAAAGGCGGCACGAATGCCGCCTTGATTCTTAGAAAACTGTTGGGTTAGAGAGCGCGAACGTTCTCTGCCTGCCAGCCTTTCTTTCCTTTGGTTACTGTGAATTCAACCGCCTGACCGTCTTGCAGGCTGCGGTATCCGTCAGTCTGGATAGCGGAGAAATGTACGAATACATCTTCCCCATTTTGGCGTGAGATAAAACCAAAGCCTTTTGCGGCGTTGAACCACTTTACTGTTCCTTGTTCCATTGTGCTTTTTTCCTAATTGATTGATTTAACGCTGGAAAGAATTTCGAGTTTTCGGCAGGTGCAAAACGCGCTCTTGCAGAACATTCTACAATTCAATTTCTAACGCATTTCTAATATACCACACTAGGCAGTAGTTTGCACGGAAATAGTTTCTTCCAGGGCCAGGGCTGTGGCCGCGTTGGCTACGGGGTCTTTGGGCAGACCTGCGATATGGGTTAAGCCTTTATTAATGCTCTCAGCGTAGTGCCTTTTATAGGAATGCATGCGTCGGGCGGCTAGGGAGGCCATACGGCAAAGAAGGAAGCGATTATTCAGCCGTTTGCTGGCCGAGTGTACCAAATTGGAACGCATGATCTGCCCCCTTAAGATTTAGGGAAAGCAAGCCTTGGAATAGAACAAGACAACTTAAAACACATTAATAAATAAAAGGCTGGCGAACTCCCGATTAGCAACTTTATTACGATTTCAAACCTCAGTCAATCGAAGTCTAACTTCATCAAGGTTGCCTTCGACAGAACCAATCCGAATTCCTGTAGCCCGGCGTCCTCCGGTGCTGTTACCTGCGCAGCCGAGGGCGGCTGCGGTCCATGATTCTTGATCGTTTTGCTATCCCGCAAATATCCCAAACGAATGAGGAGTTTCCTAGCGGTAGTACCCTTGTTTGGCCTCGACGATCAAATCCCCTTCTGACTTCTTGAGTTCCGGCGCAAGTTTCACCTTGATGGTGCAGAATTTTCCTTTGGGCTTTTGCACCGACGGATGGTAGCCCAGGCTGTATCTCATGCGGAGATCGTCAACCAGTTCGGCAAGTTTGGCTTTCAGTTGCTTCTTATTAAACTCCACCACCTGGCCGCCCGTGGCTGCGGCGTATTTGTATACTTCGCCTGGAGGATGGAGCATACGCTCGACCGGCTTTGACATCAGCGCTGACTCGCCTTGATCAGACAGTTCACTCCGCTTGACCAAGGAGCAGACAACTGTTCCCGTTCGATAAAGCTCTTTCATCGCATCCTGTTGCGTATGCAGTTTTTCCTCCGGCATGCTTCTGCGATAACGTTGGGGAATCGCATCGGAGGGAATGTTGGGAACATTATCAGTCAGCCAGATAATCACACGGCGGCTGGCTGGGTTCTTCCCTTTCGCCAGGTAAGAACTCGCCTGGAAGATGCCTTCATTGAAAAAAGCGGCCTGATCGCTTTCCATGTGGCTTGCCTTTTCAATGGCAGCCACGGCAAGAGACCGGTCCGTGGTTGAATCCTGGAGCACCTGAGTCGACGCCGCGTATACCATCACGGCCACTTCATCTTCCGGCTTCAAGTGCTGCAAGGCTTCCAGTGCGCCCTCGCCCAGCGATTTCAGGACCGGACGCACGCTGTCCGTAAGGTCGAACAGCAGCACGATGGAAAGAGGCAGCGTGTCCTGGCTGAAAGAGCTGATTTCCTGCGGAATATTGTCTTCGTAAATTTTGAAATTATCGCTCTTGAGAGCGTTCACTGAATGTCGGGTCTTCTTGTTGACCACCTGCGCGTCCACCAAGACCACGTGAACATCAAGCCGGAAGACGCTGGGTTTATCGTCTTTCTCACCGGCGGTTTGCGTATGGAGTCCTGCCGGAAACGCCAATGCCAGAGAGAAAATGAAGATGAGTACGATAGGTTTCATGGTATCCACTCAAGATAAGCTGGATTTTGGGCGGCGTCCACACCCGTTGAATCATGGGGCGACTGAATCATAGGACGACGAAGTAATATTCTTGCCCAAATATCCCATTCAAGTGAAAAGGAGCGCCCAGCCAGGACGCTCCATCACATGTTTTTGCATTCGCATTAAAACAGATCGTACGATGGCCACTTGGGGGCGCCGTTGATAATGCTTTTCACCACGGCTGACAGCTTGAAAGCTCCGCCGTCGTTCGCTGGTCTGGTATTCGCCAAGACCGAGTAGGTATAGCCGCCGGGCAGGACTTCCAGGAAAGCAATCGAACCCTCAATGTCACCGTTGTGCCATTGGGGCAGGCCCCAACCGAAACCGTAGTTTGGATCGTTCCCTGCATTGTCCTTGATTCCCGAGTCGGTGACCACGGCTGTGTGTGAAGCCGAGCTGAAGATGTCCGGCTTGGTCGGCAGGCCATCGACGCGTACCACATAGCGGACAAGATCGATGGGTGACGCAACCCATCCACCGTGAGAATCAAAACGAGTTACGTTCAGCGAGTAAGAGCCTGACGGATAATACTTCACCTCACGCGGCTTGTGCGCGGCCTCACTGTTGGCCCCGATCGCCATCTCGGTGACGCCGGTGGGAGCCAGCACATTCTGTTTCACGTACTGCTCGTAACCTTGTCCAGTGACCTTCTCAATCACCCGGCCCAGCAGGCAATATCCGAAATTGAGATATTCAAACTGGGCGTTGGTGTCTCGGGTCATCTTGTGCGCGGGGTCATTGATCATCCATGAGATCAGTTGCTGGTGATTCATGCTCGTATTCATGAACATGGGATCGCCGCCCGTATTGCTGAGACCGGAAACGTGTTCCAGCAGATACTTGATTGTGATCTGGTTGATCTTCTGGTTGCTCGCCGGCGTTGGGTACTGCGAAGTGAGAAGACCACCTGGCCCAAAAACATGATCGGTCAGATGCAGATTGTTGGCCTCAATCAGCTTCATGATGGTAGTTGAAGTAATGTTCTTGGAGACGCTGGCAATGCGCCACATGTTGGTTGGGCCGGCTTCTTCGCCGGTCTCTTTGTTGGCATATCCGAAACCGGAGGCATAGACCAGCCGTCCGTCTTTAGTGATTGCAAGCGCAACACCGGGCACCTGGTTGGCGCTCATGTAGGCGTTGATCTTGGAAGAGATGGCTCCCAGTTCTGCGCCACTGAAATTCGGATTGTCCCAAATAGAGTTCAGCCTGCCTCCGCCGCCGGAGGTAAACGCAGAGATGTAGACAGGACGAGCACCCTGGTAATAAAAATTGTCAAAGACATTCTGGTACCAGGCATCGGGCACTCCGTTGCGCGCATACCACGTTGGTCCGCCGGTCTTCTCCCATATAGCCGCGTAGAGGTCCTGGCCGCCGACGTTATACCCGCTCATCTCTTTCAGCCGGTACCCTTGTTTGAAAAAATCGTCAAAGGCTGATTGAAACTGGGCAACCGTCATGTTGTGCTTTGCCTGCCACTCAGGCCCGCTCGACTTCTCAAAGATCGCGTCAAAGCGCGCCGAGCCGCCGCTTTCATACCCAGTCACGTGGATGAGTCGGTAACCTTGCTTGGTCAGAGTCTCAAAAGTCTGCTGATATTCGGCCGCTGTCAGATTTCCTTTCGCCTCCCAGGCAGGGCCTCCCTTTTGCTCCCAGATGGCTTCATAGTGCACCGTGCCGCCGACCTCATGAGCGCTCACCCATGTCAGCCGATAGCCTTGCTTGACCAGATCGTCGAAGGTCTTTTGATAGTCCGCCTTGGATAGTCCAAAGCGCGCCTGCCACGCCGGGCCGGACTCCTTCACCCACAGGCCGGCGAAACGCTCGCCATTGCTGATGTACCCACTCATGTTTTTCAGCCGATAGCCCTGTTTGAACAGGTCGTCAAAGGTCGACTGAAACTGGGCTGGGGTCAAGTTATGCCGCGCCTGCCACGCCTGCGCTTCAAGACTGCGGCTGCCAGCCAGGAACATGGTGGACACAGCGCACAAAAGCAGAAAAAACTGTCGAATGGATTTCATTCTCCCTCTCTTCGATTCTCTTTGGAATACCGCGGGCCTGAACACTTGGCTGAAAAGCTAGCCGGGTTGGGGTGCAGAGTCAATATAATTTCTTGACGGCCCTTTTCAGCCGAAGCGTATGCCTGCATTTAAGCACGCGCCGGGGAATATCTCACGATGACTCGATTCAAATTTGCTTTTGCAGCTGCGCTATTCTTTTGGCTCTTATTAAAAGGAGCCAAGGCACAAAGTAGTGGACAGACATCTCCCAATTCGCAGGTCCCAACGCTTACGGTAGGCTCGAATTTAGTGCTGGTGCCTGTGCTGGTAAAAACCAAGGCCGGCAAACTTGTCTTCTCGCTCACCGCTGACGATTTCATCCTCACGGACAACGGTGTTCCGCAGCCGGTGCAGATGGAAGCTGATACCCTCTCGCAGCCCCTCGCCCTGGCCGTCATCGTGCAGACCGGGGGGCTGGGTGCATCCCACCTGCGTGACTACCGTGACCTTGGGGCGGTACTGGATGCGGTCATTGGCGGTGTGCAGCATCACGTCGCGGTGATCGGCTTTGATAGCAAGCCTCGCCTGGAACAGGACTTTACCGCCGACACGGATGCGGCGACCACGGCGATTGCCGCCCTTCAGGATGGTGATCCGGGCGCGGCCATTCTAGACGCGCTCAACTTCGGCATCAATCTGCTGCGCGACCAGCCGCCGGCCTTTCGCCGCGCCGTGTTGCTCTTGAGCGAGACCGTTGACAGTGGGAGCCAAACGAGCCTCGAGGACGCCGTTCGCGCCGTCGAGAATACGAATACCTCGATTTACAGCTTTGGTTTTTCAACTACACAAGCGGCGGTGAAGCACGAGGCCTCAAAGCTGCCCAGTCCGGGAGGAAGTCCTTACTCGAACGAACCATACGCGCCGGGTGGCTGCATGAGCCACGATCCAAAAGCTGACCCGGACGCGCACGGGAACCGCGGCGTTCAGGCACTGGACTGCGCAAGTGATCTGATCCCACCCTTGCGGCTGGCGCGGATGGCGTTCCTCGCCGCTAAAGACGGCATCAAACGTAATGTACCCAAGTCCGTGGCGCAACTCACGGGGGGCGAGTATTTTGCCTTCAAGGACGCTACAACGCTCGCCCGACATCTGATCACCATCTCGAACGATGTGCCGAACTACTACGTCCTGAGCTTCCATCCGCAGTCGCCACATCCAGGGCCCCATGCGCTGGAACTGAAGGTCAAAGACAGGCCGGAGTACGAAGTGAGGACACGTAAGGGATACTGGGTGGATACCCGAGCGGATGCAAACAAGAAGTAGCTGCTGGCCGACGCAATAGGTCCGCCGGGATCATCAATCATTGTCCAGATCACGGCGTTTTCCGTTCTTCCGGCGGAGCAATGTGGCGAAATGCTCTCCACAGTAGAAGATCGTAGATGATCTTCAATCCGCCGCCCAGCAACAGCGGCGCAGCAAACGCAACCTGCTGCATGAACACCCCCGCCACAGCCGACGCCGCGGCCCACGCCGTGTTCCTGGTCAGGTTCGTTACTCCGCTGGCGAAGGTACGCTCGCTTGGACGCACCACGGCCGCCACGTACGACTGGCGCGTGGGCACGTCCATTTCCACCAGCGACTCGCGCAGCAGGAACAGCACAACGGCCCATCGGGCAGAAGGCATGAATGCCGCCGCGATCAGAAATATGCTCGAAGGCAGATGGGTGAAGACCATCGTCTTCAACAGTCCGATCCGCTTGGCCAGCGCTGCCGCTCCCAAGTGGGAGAGTGCATTCAAAATGTGCACGGCAAAGAAAAGCACGGCCAGCTTGTCTTCGCCGATGCCGAAGCGGCGGAAGAACCAGTAAGCAACCAGAGCGTCGGTAAGGAAGCCGCCGCCAAAAGCGTCGATGGCAAAAAGCGCGGACAGTCTGGCAACGGTAGACTTTGTCTCTGGAGAGATCGTTGTCTTTTGCGTCGCCGGCGAATCGACACGCGTAATTTCCACTTCCGCAGAAAGAAAAAGATAGAGCACTCCAGCCAAAATGTTGAGAGCTGCGTATCCAAGAAACAGCGCTCGATAGGAGATGGCAAGGTCAACGCCCCACAGGCGCTGCGCCAGAAACGGGATTCCGGCGGCAAGCGCGCCTAGTGCCCCGCTTGCGTCCAGCACCACGCTGTACCAAGCCAAGCTCCATGTACGCTTTTGATCGGACACCAGCCCAGGGATTGTTGCCTGCTCCAGCGCGAACGCGGGGCTTCGGTCGGTACCCATGCCGTTGAGCATGCCGATAAAGGCGAGAGACGCCAGAGCGAATAATCCAAGATGAGAATGAAAGATAAGCGGAACGGCCCCCAACGCAGTGAGGAGAGAAAGGACAAAGAGCGTTGGCCTGCGTCCCAGGCGGTCGGCTTTGAAGGTAATGAAGACGGTGCCAGTTGCCGCGCCCGCCAAGCCAGCCGCGATGACCAAACCTATCGCGGTGGAAGACAGCCCTTCGCGGTAAAGAAACACGCCAAGAACAACGCCCAGGAAACCAATCCCAAAGGAGCGCAGCCAGGCTGCGGCATAAATCAGGGCCAGGTTGCGGTAGGATGCGCGGGCCATAGTTTAGCTGGATTCTCTCGGGATCGATTAGGGCATTCCTCTGCCGTGTCCTGGTACCAGCCACAACACCAATCCCAGCCCCGTGAGCACCGCAACGAAATAGGCGGTGATAGAGTTGCTCGGCTCAGGCGGATCGTCACGAGTAAAGAGCCGCCACGTGGCGCCAGCCGCGACGAAATAGAAAACATTTTCGCCAAGCGCATAGCCAAGCGTGACGCTTACCACCAGGACGATCGCGCGCTCCAGTTTGCTCAACGCAAGCGCAGCGCTGCCTCCATCCAGGATCCAGACTGGCATCAGGTTTAGGGCGTTAAACCAGGCACTGGTGCGCGCCAAGGCAGCCCAAATTCCGTTGCCGGTGTAATGCCAGATCAGGCCGCAGACCGCCGCGGCAAACAAGCCAGCCAGAGGCCCAGCCAGGCTCACGGCAGCCCGTGTCTCCAATGTGACCCCAATCGCCTGCCAGCGCACATAGGCCCCCAGACCGGGCAGGAACACCGGCATGTCCGCGGGCAGCCCTCGGCGCTTAACATCAATGAAGTGGCCCATTTCATGGATAAGAACCAGAACGGCAAAACCGATCCCAAATTTTGGGCCCCAAAGAGCCCAGTAGAGGCCAATATAGGCCGCAAAGCTTAACAGGAACTTCAACTTAAAGATCGCCAGAAAGAAGGTCTTGAACTTGGCCAGCATCAGCGCGATGGGAGCCAGCGGTCCCAGCCACTTTGCCCACTTGGGCCTTGCACCCTGGGGATTGGCTTGCGCCGATTGCGACGCATGCGTCCCCACCTCCAACTGCTGGGCATGGTCGCGGATCCACTCCGCCTGCTTTGATTTAGGTGGCAGAAAAGGCAAGCAAGCAAGCCATCGCTCCCGCGCCTCCTGTAGGTCACCGTGGGCCTCCAGGGAGCGCGCGTGCGCCGCCAGTTGCTCCATGGTGTCTCCATGCACCAGCGTAAGGCAGTAGGGACATTCCAGGGCTCCCGGCGGAAGGTTCTTCGCGCACCGGGGACAGCTTTGCTTCAATTCTGGAGTAATAGAGGACACGATTTCGATAATGCTCCGCAGTCAGCATCATCTCATAACAGACGCAGCGGAGGAGTTATCGTATGGTCCTTGAATATCCACTTTCCGGGTACCTTGAGTAATCCGCCAAGCGAAGCCAATGCCTACTAACAGAATGAACAGCCCGATTATTCCGTGAACAGGATCCTGCAATTCAAGAAACGGAGAAGTCAACCCGATCCATAACAGTTGCACCAACGCTGCGCCTGGCCCATTTTCGGCCCAGGTTTGGATTCGGCGGCGCGCTCTTCTCCCTGTTGTGCTGCTTGGTCAGAGGGCGGTGTTTGCTGGCCAGCAGTCTGATCTCCACTCTGAGATGGTGGCAGGGCTTTCAATTTTTCCTGTGAAGATTGAGACTCTCTCTTTTTGATTTGGTAGGAAATTGCAATGGGGACGGCCGCTATCGAAATCGCCGCGTAGGTCAACAGGACTGCGGCTATCTGGTAGCGCCTTCCACCGAATCCCTTCGACCCCAACATGATGGCCTTGCCCACAAGCCAGCCACCCGCCAGCGCAACGTAACCGATGTAAATTCCCGTAACAATGGTGAAACCGGCGTACAAGGCCATCCCTACAATGGCAGCCCCAACACCAAAGAGCAGCCCGCGCACATAATTCGCATGGCTGTCCTGCGGCATCTCCCGTTGCAGCCGCTCGGTGCAGCTTTCACAAGCCATATTGCCGTTAATCCGATAGTAACGGGCTGTAATGGGTTGCTTGCATGCCAAACAGCGGTCGCCGCCTGGCCCCCGGCGTATTCAGCGGTGCCGAACTGTGGAGTAGAGTTGATGTCTGACATTTGCCAGAAGATAGCATGTGACTAAGCCAGAGAGAAGATAAATCTTTGCAGTGCAACTTATTTCATACTAGGAAAGATGCACTGGCTAGATATAAGCTCTGTTGTTAAGCTTTTAGATAACCACGCAAGTCTAGGTGTATTGCTTAATATTTCTTTGTGCTGACTACTCCAGTTCGGCGTGGATCGTATATTCCCCGGCTGACATGTCCCACTCAACGCGCAGCACGTTCGGTTTGCAGCATACCTGGCAGTCTTCCACATAGCTCTGGCGCATTCCGGCGGAAGAATCCACCTGGGTTTCATTCCACTCGCCACAACCAGCGCATTGGTAGCCTGAGATCACCGCCCCTCGATCCTAATCCACGCGGAGCAATTAGTTGTTGTGTTTGTCGGCGGCATTCTTGACCATGCGCGCGCTGATGTCCTTGAAAGCGTCGCTGGCGCGCAGCTTGTCAAAATCACGGCTTTCAAGAAGCTGAGGATCTTCCAGCCCACGGTCCACCGACTTGCCCAGCTCTTCAATCGCCAGTTTGCCGTCACCCAAGAGCGAACTAGCAAGCGCGACCAGGTAATGCGGCCACGCCGCTTCCGGGCGGATAATTGCAGCCGCCCTGAACAAATCGCGGGCCTGTAGGTAGTCTTTCTTTAGCAGGTCGTCCGATCCCGATTCCCTGGCGTAGGCAAATGCGTCGGACATGGCCCGCGTAAGCGCATCTCGACGAGCGATATCCTGCGTTGTTTCCCGATCATGCCGGACATCGCTCATGAGCAAATCCAGTTCCTGATACAGAACGCCTGGAGACTTCTGCTTGTTGATGATGGCGTTGGTAATGTTGTTCATGCTGGTCACAGTTCTGTCTTGCAGCTCGAACAGCGCCTGCTCATTTTTGCGCGCGCGCTTGAGTTCGTCTGACGCAGCCAGGGCATCCTGCTTGGCTTGCATATCTTTGATGTCACGCAGTGAGCGAAAATCATTGATGGTCTGTCGATTCGCACGGAACGCGGAGAGCGCACCAGCGGATTCATGGAGAGACTTAGCAGCCGCGACCTGCCGATTGAATTCGCTTTCGACAAAGTCCTTGTCGACCGGAGCAAGCCCTCTGACCATGGCGCGCAGATGCATCCAGGCCAGTGCTTCTTCGGCTACAGCAGGCGACATCCAGTTGTGTGGCCCGGCAAAGAAGGCCAGGTGCGTGGCGGCATGGCGGGCGTCCAGCGCGTCAGCCAGATGGATCATTTCTGAGTAATTGAAGTCGATGGTTCCGGCGGTAAGAAACCAGTCCGCTGTTTCCGCTGTGGGAATGTTCACTCCCGGCGGCAGGCCCGCGCCACAGGCGATCACGCCGGCCAGGCAATTCTTGCAGCCGATGGCCAAACCGGAGGCCACGCGGGAGCCACCAGAGAAGCCAGTCGCGTACACGCGACGCGGATCGACCGCGTAGCGCTTGGTTACATCTCCCCACAGAAGCCGGATGGTGGCGGAAGGATCAACAAAGTTACGCGAGTTGTTGCTGCCCACCACGATGAATCCGTACTTCTCCGCGGCCGCCTGAAACAGGTTGACGGGATCAGCGCCTACGCCATCAGGATCAAAGGCCAGGAGCAAGGGCCAGCGCTTCTGCGTGGAGTATTTTGCAGGCAGATAGAGAGCGTATGAATACGACGCGTCCGCAAGTACCTTGATGGCAGGCTGGACAACTCCAACTGGCAGGGGAACGTCCACAGGCGTTTGCTGCGCCTGGACGATCATGACAGAAACTAAGAGTATGGCCGGCAACACCCTGTATGAGCAGGAAACTTTCATGAACAAATCGTAAACGGAACTCTGCTTAGACGCCAGCCAGCGCAAGTTAGGTATCAAAAAATCCGCGGAGAGAGTGGATCGGCATGTACAGTTTTTCGCCGCGTTCACTCTCTCCGCATACAGCTTGCAGCAGCATCTTCTGCTACTAACTTAGTCTTCTCCGTCCTCGTCGTTGCTCAAACCGTCAACGGAGTCGTCGACGCCCCAGACGATCGAGGTGCCCCAGATAATGTCGTTTCCCGGATCCCCATCTATGCCCCACACAATGGAATTTCCCCAGATGATCGGATCAATGGGATCACCGGGATCATCGATAATGCCGGGACCCCAAACAATGGAATCAGCCCAAATGGCGGAGCTACCCCAAACAATGCTGTTACCCCAGACAATGGAAGTGCCATTGACCAGTGTTGCCTGGCCGGTGGCCGGATTGAAAGTTGCAACTGGTGAAGCGGCGCCGCCTAGGGCCACGTCATGGTTGCCCAGCGCGGCGTGGACATCCAGGTATCCAGCGCCGATGGTGAACACGTCATACTGTGAAAAATGACCATGCCCCCAGTGATCGTATCCCCAACTATTGCCCGGATACCCTTTCCACGCGGTCTTCATCATGCGCGCTTTGACTGTATCGGGCGTCAGCGTGGGATCGTGCTGGAGCATAAGAGCGGCTGCGCCCGCAACAATCGGCGTAGCCATGCTGGTGCCACTCAGACGAGCGTACTTCCCTCCCGGCCCAGGAGTGCAAATCCCAAGAATACAAGTGGGAAGCGAGCTGACATTCAGAGCAAGCAAATTGCTAAGCAAAGTACTGCCAGGAGATGCCAGGGAAACAATACGGTTACCCGGCGCCACCAGATCAGGTTTGGCAATGTGGTCCAGGAGCGTTGGCCCCTTGGAACTGTAGCTGGCGATGGTGTCATCCAAGCGACCCGGCGTGCCGTTGGTCTTGGTTGCGCCTACCGTAATCACGTCTGGTGCGTTGCCGGGCGCCTGAATTGTTCCGTACCCCTGCGTTCCCATGCTGTTGTCGCGTCCGGAATTGCCAGCCGCCACAACCACCACAATGCCCGCGTTCCATGCCGCTTCCGCAGCCTGGCACAGCGGATCATCGTTATACGATTCGAACACGGGGCGTCCAAGGGACAGGTTAATTACGCGGATGTTGTACGTGTCTTTAAGTTCGATCGCCCGTTGAATCGCAGCGATCACCTGGCTGTCCGTGCCGGTTCCATTGGCGTCAAGCACGCGCAGGCTGATGATGTTGGCATTCGGGGCCACGCCCGCGTAGTGCTGGGAGTAGCCGCTCTGTGAGTCATGGCCGTTGCCGGCGAGAATTCCCGCCACGTGCGTACCGTGCCCGTAGCCGTCATTGGTGCTGGAATCGCCTGGCACAAAGCTTTCACTGTAGACAATGCGCGATGCCGTGCTGTTGGCGTTCTTCAGATCGTTGTGATGGTAAACACCACTATCAATTACGGCGATGCCGATGCCCGATCCATCCAGGCCGTATTGTTGCAGGGCAATATCGTCCATCACCGCCGGAATATCGTCATCCCACGCAGCTTTTGTGCGACGGTCCGGCGTTACGTATGCGACATCAGGATGTGTTTCCAGCCATGCCAGCAACCTGGCCGGGATACGGTACGCCGCTCCCTTGATATGTTTAAACGCGAACTTCATCCTGCCGCCGCGGGAGGCCATCATCTGGAAGTGACGCGCCTGGGGTTTTTGGTTGAACTGGATGATTACATCCACGGTGCCATCGGGATTTACTGGAAAACCGGAAAGGTCCGGAGCAAGCTTGTGACGTCCACTGGCCGCCAACGCTGTGGTTGAGATCAGCGCGAGGGTCACGGCCAGTAGGAGCAATTTCTTACATTGAATTCGGACTTTGAATTTTGTTGCTTTCATCGACAATCCCTGGAAGGTAGCATTTGATACCATTTTGATTACGCGCCCCATACAGCTGAGGCAACGTTGGTAATGACATGTTTAAACGATTGGCACCAGAACCCGAGTCCGACCAGTACACCGCTGGAGCCCAGGGCAAACACTGCTATCTTCGATCTTGAAATGAACGACATAACCTTCTTCCCTCCTGCATAATTCTGGAAATACCTGGCAACACGTTGTAGGTTTATTAGGCAATCCTCACGCCAAAGCGCTTAATTCACGTAAGCTATTGATTATGAATAGCTTAAGTAAATTTCTCGCCTTTCAGCTTGTGACAACTGTGCCTGGTGCGAACTTCCAAGAGTTAGCCTGCGGAGGTACTAACCCTCAGTACATTCATCACTTACACAGTTGTGACACTTTCGTCGCAAGAGAGGTCGTGTGACTTAAGCTCGGGCGCAAAAGGGGGACGCGCTCGGGAACCGACCTGAGAATAGGACGCCTTCTGCCTATCTTTCCCCTTTTTATTTAGAAATGAAGGGCTTTTTCGATCTCAGACGCACTCGGAATGGTGGGCAACGAGGCAATCAGCTTTTGCGTAAACGGGTGTACCGGATTGAAGAAAATGGCTTGCGGAGTATTGCATTCCACGATCGTTCCTTCGTGGATGAGCGCAATACGGTGGCAAAGCGCATACACGGAGAGCAGATCATGCGAGATGAAAAGTATGCTCATCCCCAGCCTGCGATTCAGCTCCGCGAACAAGGCCAGGATTTCAGCTTGAGTCACTGCGTCCAGCGCGCTGGTGGGCTCGTCCGCGATCAGCAGCAATGGCCGATGAAGAATAGCCATGGCGATAAGCACTCGCTGGGCCTGCCCCACACTGATCTCTGAAGGATAGCGGCGCAAGAACTCTTCACTCTCAGGCAGGCTCACGTCTTTCAGCGCGCGCTGGATGGCTTGCTGGCGTTGCTGCCGATCCCCTTGACCGTGCAATTTCCATGCTTCCGCAAGCTGCGTGCCCAAACGCAGGGCCGGATTCAAAGAGGACATGGGGCTCTGCGGCACAAACGCAATCTCTTTACCCCGCAGTTCCCGCCACTGTTTTTCCTTAAGAGACAGCAGTTCGCGTCCCGTCCAACGAATCGACCCCAACGCTTTGCCGCCTTTAAGGTCCAACAGGCCCAGGATCGCCAATGCGAGAGAGCTCTTGCCGCAACCGCTATGGCCAACCAAGCCCAGAACTTCCCCCGGCTGCATCTCCAAGCGCAAGTCGTCCAGGACAGGCGGTTTGTCCTTGTAATTGATCGTAAGACGAATTGAGAGAAAATCCATAAAGTTCAATGCGCCAGCGCAAGCTCGTCAATGTTCCAAAATGCTTGCGGACGAAGCGCGCTCGGCGCAGCATTCTTCACGCTGGGTGAGATCGCCACCAGCGAGTCCTTGTTTACCAGATAAATAAACGGTTCCTGCTCCCATTCAATCTGCTGCACACGGTCCCAATACTGTTTGCGTTTCTGCTCGTCACCGGAGGAAGCCTGTGCGCGCATGAGTTTGTCGATCTCGGCTTCCCAAGGTGTCGCTGGAGATTTTTGTTTGGGGTTCCATTGATGATTGTCCGCCGAGCTCAGCCATACGGTCATGAGTAAGTTGGGGTCCAAATCCGCGTTCAGATAGCCCAGCAGGCACGCTTCATAGTTGAAGGTCTGCGTCATGCGTTCCAGCAGCGAATTGAAATCCAGGGTGACCACGTTCACCTTCATGCCGATCTTCTTCAGGTCCTGCTGGATCATGGTGGCCATGCCCTCGCGGGCGCGGTTCCCGGCATTGGTCACGATGGAGAATTCCACCGCGTTACCGCCCTTGTCTTTAAGCGTTTCGCCGTCCAGGTGGAAGCCGTCTTGCTTGAGTTTGCGCAACGCGTCAGCGGTATCGTAAGGATGGGGCTTCAGCGCGGCGTTAAACCAGAATTTGTTGCCCGGCGAGGTAATGCCAAGCGCCAGCTGGGCGCGTCCGTGAAAAACAATCCGCGCCATGTCTTCCCGATTAATGGCCTCTGATACGGCCCTGCGGAAATTTGTGGAGGTAAACCACGCCAGTTTGTAGGCCGGGATGGGAGCGGTAGGCACCTGGTTGAACCATAGCTGCTCGCTATCGGTGGACGGGCCGGCGTCGCGGACCAGCTGCGCATTTTCGGCGAAGAGTTTTTCAAAAATCGCGGGTGAAACCGTGTTGATCAGATGGATCTCGTCGCGCTTGTATCGTAGGGCTTCAATTTCCGGGTTTTGCTCGATATCCAGCCGTATTGAATCAAGATAAGGAAGCTGTTTCCCGGCCGCATCTTTCCTCCAGTAATACGGATTCCGTTTCAGTTCGATGTACGCGCCTGACTTGTGCTCCGCTACATAGAACGGCCCTAAAACCGCCATCTCTTTCTGAGGCGACGTCGCGGAGACAATTGCCACTGTATCGAAAAGATTGACCAGGTTGGCCACGGGAGCAGGAAAGTCGATCTCAACGATTGTGGGCGAGACCGCATGCGCGGCCACCTTGCCTTCGCCCGAACGGAACGCGTCCCCGGTAGCCGAGTGCAACTCTGGGTCCATCAGCTGTTGCATGGTGTAGACCACGTCCGCAGCCGAAAACGGAGTGCCGTCTGAGTAGCGCAAACCCTGGCGCAGCTTGAAGCGGATGCGTTTGCCGCCTTCAGAAACTTTCCACTCTATGGCCAGTCCGGGCTGGGCTTTCTGGGTCAGGCGATTGACGCGCAGCAAGACTCCGCCGGTCAGGTAGCGAACGGTCTCTGAGGCATCGTCATCCACCAGCACAGGATTGAATGTCTTGGGCTCCGCGCGAAGGCAGAAACGCAGCTCTCCCCCCGACTGGGCCAACATCGCGGAACATCCTAGAAGCAGCGCGGCGCAGAGCAAATACTGGCGCTTCAAACACGTACCTCCTGTTTCCTGAGCAACACCTGGAAGGAACTTACCACAACAATAAGAACAAAGAGAGGCAAAAGACGCCAAGGTTGCGGACGTAACGAAACCACATCCTGAAGTTCACGCAGCAGGCTGCCCAGAGAAGGCAGCGGCTCCGCCACGCCCAGGCCCAGGCACCCAAGATTGGCCTCCGCGATGATAAAAACCGGAATCGAGATCCAAAACTGGGCGAGTAAGACGCTACGAAGGTTCGGCAACAGGTGCAGACGGACCAATTTGATGCCGGAGAACCCGGCGGCCCGAGCCATCCATACAAACTCTGATTTCATCAGGTCTTTTGCTCCGGAGCAAATCACCCGAGCTGATGCCGCCCATCCCAGCAGCCCCAACAGGGCGAAGGTGACCGTTACAGACGCCTGGGGTGAGATATTTAGCGGCAACGTTGCCCGCACCGTAATCAGAAGAAAAAGCCAGGGCAGTGACAAGAACAGGTCGATCAGTAGCTTGCAGCAGCGTTCGATCCATCCGCCGTAGTAGCCAGCGATTCCGCCAATTAATCCGGCCAGAACTGTTGTTAACGCAGCCGCCAGCGGGGCCAAAAGGAGTGAGACACGCGTACCGTAAATCAGGCGAGCCCAGCGATCCCGCCCTAGTTCATCCGTACCCAGGGGATGGTGGGCTGAAGGGCTCGCCTGGGGCGACTCCCGGAATTGCTCTTCGTAGCCTGCGGGAGCAAGGTATCCGGCGCACACCACGATCAAGCCGGTAAGAACCAGCACCGTGATCGCAAAGATGCGAAGGACCTTCATGCCGCACTCCGTGTCATGCCGCGCTGAATAGCATCCGAAAGCATGGTTGCGCACACGGTGATAAAAGTTACGACAACTGTGAGATTTACCAGCAGCGGCAGGTCCCGTGATTGTGCTGCCTGCCACGCGAGCTGGCCAATCCCGGCAACGTCGCAGAAGACCTCAATGGGCAACAGCACGCCGATTCCTATGCTGATGGAAACGCCAACCAGGGCGATCATCTGCGGCACAGCAACAGGCGCCATGTGCCAAGCCAATACCCGCCAGGGGCCCGCACCTCTGGCCCGCGCGGTGAGAACGTGCGGCATCTCCGAGCTTTGCTGCAAGAGGTTTTGTGAATAACGATAAACGCTGGGAAACACCAAGAGAGCGGCAGCAAAAGCCGGAGGCAGACGCAAGAGAACGAAGACCAAAGCAAGTGCTGCTGCGGGTGTGGAGATGAAAGTACCACTCAGGCCATCGGCCAGAAACGCCAGCCAGCGCGACTTGAGCACCTGGGTGGCAATCGCCAGCGCGAGCGCAATGAGCCATCCCGCAGCCAGGGCAAAGCCTAGATTGGCTAAAGTCACTGGAAGGCGCTCTCGCAACAGGTTCCAGACCGGCTGGTTCAAGGAACGGGAAATCCCCAGATCGCCGCGCAGGAGCGAACCGAGGTAGCGGACATAAAAGCGGGGAATATTTGCATCCGCCAGATGGGCCTGCCGGATTGCCTGGAGACTTTGTTCCGACCGGCCGTTAAGCTCTTGCTCATCGGAGGAGAACCCTGGAGCAATACGCATGAGCATGGCGCCGGTAAAACTCGCCATTAACATCACGAGCAGCAGGCGCAATGCGGCGCCGCCCAGGAACCGCAACATTAGCCGGCCACCGCGTTGTGTATGTCCTTGCCTCGGCGAAAGGGTGAGACGGGGCCAAGCGGATTGTGCGTTTTATGGTGCTCCTGCTTCTGGACGTACATGCGCCGGTCCGCCTCAGCCAGAAGCTTTTCCGCGTCCACGCCATCGTCCGGATAGAGCGCACAGCCCACGCTCAAAGCCAGCCAGTCTTCACCGCAGACTTCCCGGCCAGCGCTGCGGGCAAGCTCACTCAAACATATCCCGCGCGCTTCCGCGGCGGACGCACTTAAGCCGGGGGCCACGATCACAAACTCATCGCCGCCCATGCGGGCAACATAGTCATAGTCGCGGCAGGAGCCCTGTAGAGTTTCCGCAAACTGCCGCAGGATCCGGTTCCCTTCCAGATGCCCGTGGCGGTCATTGATCTTCTTGAAACCATCAAGATCGCACACCATCACGGTGAGTGAAGTCTTGAGCCGCTTGCACCGGGCCAACTCGCGGTCCAGGTGCAGGAACAATGAACGCGCATTCGGTAATTCGGTCAGGTAATCCGTAGTGGCCGAGTTCTCCGCTTCCTGGAAGGCAAGCGCGTTCTCCACGGACAGAGCAACTTTGGAGCTGATGGCCAGCAGGATTCGCAAGTGGTCGGCGCTGTAAGCATCCGGCTCGGAGTGGTAGAGCGTCAGCACACCCACGACGCCTTGCAGTCCCTCCAGCGGAACGGAAATAGCCGAACGCAACGCGCTAAACCGGCTGGGATCGTCCACGTAACCGTGCTCCACCGCCGGGCTTCCATTCACGATCGGCTTGCGATTTTGCGCAACCCATCCTGATAGCCCATCGCCCACGGGAATGCGCAAGGATGCGAACAACCGGAAATTGTCGCCGCTCACAAACTCCGGGACCAGGTCCGTACCACGCAAAATATAGGTGGCGATTGCGTCATAAGGCACCAGGCGTTTCAAGCGTGCACTCAAAACCGAAAGCGTCTCGCCCAGGCTCAGTGAGTTTCCCAGATGCTGGCTCACTTCAAATAAAGTCTGCGCCTCATGCCGCGCCGCGGCAATGGACGACAGGAAAGTCGCGTTGCCCGCGGAAGCTTCACTGACCTGGAAGCCGCTGGCCGGAGCGCTTCCCCGTTGAACTTTGAGCCCGGTGGAGAGCTTTTGGCGGTCCACCACAACCGACTGCGAAAGCACAATCTCTTCCAGTTCTTTGTAATGCGCCTGAAGGACCGCTACCACCTTGGGGTCATAGGCCTTGCCGGCTTGGTCCGCTACCCATCGCATGGCGTCGTCCAGGGGCAGCGCTTTGCGATACTGCCGGTCCGTGGCCAAGGCGTCAAGGCAATCCACGGCCGCAAGGATCCTGGCGCCCATGGGAATCTCTTCTTCTTTTAACCCGTTGGGATAACCAGTACCGTCCCAGCGTTCATGATGGGAGCGCACAATCGGGACCACAGGATACGGGAAATGCACGCGCTCTAGAATTTCACCGCCCACAATCGGGTGGATCTTCATTTTTTCAAATTCTTCTGGAGTCAGCCGGCCGGGCTTGGAGATAATGTGCTCTGGCACTGCCAGTTTTCCAATGTCGTGCAACAAGGCCGCGGCGCGCAGCGCTTCCAACTCATCCGGAGGAAGGTTGAGCCGCTTGGCGACTTCAACGGCATACACGCGTACGCGTTCCAGATGATCATGCGTGGTTTGGTCTTTTGCTTCAATGGCCAGAGCAAGAGCTTCAATCGTCCGCATGTGCAACGCGGCCATCTCCGCAACGTGGTTCTTTTCATTCTCCAGCTTGCTCAGATAGAGACGGTAGGAACGATAGATCACAAACATGGCGGGCAAGCCCAGCAACGTTGCTTGCCATCCGACCCTTTGGTTGATCCAGCCGATCATTCCTGCAATCGCGCCTCCGGCCAGGTAATAAGGCAAGGACCAGAAATAGCAGTCCGTCCAGATTTTTCTCAGGCTCTTGTTTTCTGTGAGCGAGATGATGGTGGCCACCGGCAGAGTGTTAAATAGAAAGTACACGGCGGCGGAAACCATTAACAGAAGAGGAGCGCTCTGATGCAGCCGTGTGTGCAGTGGTCCGTGAAAAGCGTAATACGCTACCCAAATCGCGACCGCCGCGCTGGAAACGTTGAACAGGACCTGTTCCACTCGGGGCCAGCGGCTCGGGCCCATGCACTGCGCCAGGATCGCGCAGCATCCTAAAGCCAGGGTTTCTCCGAAATTCAGTTCGGCAATACCGATGAGGATAAAGAGAAAATTAACTGAGATGGTCCCAGTGATCTCCGGTAGTTCAACCTTGAGCCTCGATGCCAGGATGGCCGTGAGGAGATAGGCCCAGAACCTTGCCAGATCACTAACCTTCCAGGTCCAAACCCCGTATGACAGGGTGGCTAAACCTGCAAGGCACACGATCAGAATAAAGAATCGTGCTTGTTTTGACATGACTTCGTTGTACCACCTTCAGCTGGTTGGTAATACTATCGCAAGTACTATGCCAAACCAAAGACTGAATTAGAGATGTATAAAGCTTGTCATATCAATCTCTTTGGCATAATTCACTTGACGCGGCCCGATTTTCTTCTGATCCGCCTGTGTCATGTTTGTCACAATCTGAACGCCTTGGTGCGAAGCCACTTGTCACAGGCGGAATAAGCCGCCGGGCTAGAAACCCAACCGCCTGGATATTGTTGAAACTAATCGCTATCCAGCGCAAAGATGTGAGTTATCTCAGGCTAACGCTGGAGAACTTTAGTAATCACTATGAGACTTTCTTAATTTGCTGTCTGGCTCAAGTTGCGACATGATTGACACCATAGACGAAAATGCGCCACCTCGGCGCAAGTACGACCCAGGAACTGAGTAGTCAAGGAGACAGGTTGTCCACAGTGGTCCACAACTCATGGGACCTCGCCATGCAGGTCATTCGCAGCGACTCGCTCAAAAGAGTGATGATGCTGGCGGAACAAGTGGCGTGTCATCCCGCGGCGGTTTTGATCGTCGGCGAAACGGGTACCGGAAAAGAGATGATCGCCCGGACCATCCACAGCCACTCTCTGCGCTGCAACAACGCTTGGGTTGACGTGAATTGCGCTGCAATTCCTGAGCACCTGGTGGAGAGCGAACTTTTTGGTTACGAAAAAGGCGCCTTCAGCGGCGCGGATACTCTCAAGACCGGCTATTTCGAGATGGCCAATGGAGGCACGCTTTTTCTCGACGAAATCGGGGACCTGGATCCCAAGGTACAAGTAAAACTTCTGCGCGTCCTGGACGGCGTACCTTACTACCGCCTGGGCGGCAGCAAAAAAGTTTCCGTAGACGTGCGTGTGGTGGCCGCTACGAATCAGAACCTGGAAGAGTTGGTCCGCACCGGACGCTTTCGTAATGATCTCTATCATCGGCTCGCGGAGTTTACGCTGGAGGTCCCGCCCTTGCGGGAAAGGCCGGAAGATCTTTTGGGAATCGCGGAGCAGATTCTTCATCAACACTATCCCAATTCGCATTTCACATCGGATGCGGTCAAAGCTATGCTCTCCTATAACTGGCCCGGGAACGTGCGCGAATTGCGCAATTGCATTTTTCGCGCCGTAATGGTGGCAAAGAGCGCTCACTTTGAACTGAATGCAGAAGATTTGAAGCTCCAACTTGCCGTTCCCCAGAGCACCGGAAAAACGCCGTTAAGTCGAGACATGGAGCAGATGGAACGGCAAATTGTTTCTGAGGCATTGGAACGCAGCGGTGGAAATCAGGGTAAGGCAGCACAGGCCCTGGGCATTTCCCGCAGGACCTTGTTGCGAAAACTCAAAGGCTATCGTGAAAACGAAACTGAATCCACCGTTGGGAGCCTGGGCGCCGAGCAGCAGCGTTACTATCGCAAAGAAACCAGAACACCCATCAGGATGCGCTACGCCGATGGCTACCTTGAAGCCACTTTGTTGAATATCAGCGTGGGCGGCGCCGCGGTTTCCATTGAGCGACTCCTCAGCTTGGGCACGCAAGTAGACCTTTGCTTTACGGTTCCCGCAAGCAACATGGAACTGGAGTTGCCTGGACGCATCGCGTGGGCCAACAAGGAAGGCCACCACGGAATCCAGTTTGGCGATCTCCCTGCGGATATTAAGACCACATTGCAACGATGGTTTCAGGCCGAGATGAAAAAAGACGGCTGGCGTGACCAATCGACGGATGAAAATTTGTCCGAGTAGCACCGGTCAGCAGCAACAAACACCCCTACAGAGAGAACGAGTAGCCGTCATCGATTATGTAAGTCCCGCAGGTATCGCTCGGGAACAAATTCGCCGGTCAACGTTTTCAAAAAATCTTTGATCTGAGACTTTTCTTCGGCTGAGAGGTGCAGAGGCTGGATTTCCTTGGGCCCGCCAAGGAACGTTCCTTCCGGATCACCACCGCGATCATAGAAGGCGATCACATCGTCAAGCGTGGCGGCTTGACCATCGCGGAAGTACGGAGCAGTGTTTGCCACCTGGCGAAGCCCCTTGGTGCGCCACAGGCCCGGCGGAATCGTCTGGTTACAGAAGTTGCCATTCCGCGTGGTGACAGGGTCATCGCTGAAGTGCCCGTTGACATTGAAGTCACCATCCGCGACCGTGGTACCACAAATCAGCGCTTGGTTGGCAGCCCGGCCAGGCTCGTTCGGATCGGCATGTGGAGAAAGGTCGGTGTCAATGCGCAGGCCGATCACGTGGAAGTCGTCGTCAGAAAACAGGGGCGTGTTGTGGCAATGTATGCAGCCTGCTTTGCCGATAAAGAGCTTAAGACCTGTCTTCGCCTCACGGCTGATGGCATCACGGTTGCCGGCCACGTAACGGTCAAACGGCGCGTTCCGGCTCACAAGTTTTCTGAGATAGGCCTCAATGGCTTTGCCGTAGTTGACCAGAATACGATTGATGATCTCCTTGTCAGCGGGGATCAGGCTGTTCCAATTCGCCACATCAGTGTAGGGCGAGCCGGTTGCGGGAAACCGCTTGCGGTCGGCAAGCGCAGGATTGAGCGGCCATTCGGGAAACGCGTTGTTGTAGTCGTCGCGATAGTGTTCGAAGATCACATGCGCCAGTTGCAAACGGCTGCCATTTTGGACGGGGGGGCCCTCCGGCTCGCTTTGCGCGTCAAACCATTCAGAGTCAGAAAAGCCGTCATTTTCCCGCCAGTGAGCACCGGAACTCGGGCGTATATAGAAGACCGTATTCACCACGCTGCTCACGTTGCGAGTCATCCAGTTTGAGCCCAGGGCGGTGGCATTGGGAATGGCTCCGCCGTTGTTTGATCGTATGTCAAACAACCACTTTGATTCGGGCATATGGCAGTTGCGGCACGCGATCTTGCCCGTCTCGCCGACAGCACCGAGTTGCCCTTCCTTGGGCGTGCCTGCTTGAATTGGGCCGGAGAGTCGCGGTTCAAAAAATAGCTTTTGTCCCAGAAACACCGCGGCCGGTGAATCGCGATACTTATTGGTTGTATCCACAGGCAGACCCGGCAGCGGAGAAAGCGTTTTGATGGTCGCCCACTCCTGTTGCGAGAAGCTCGCGCTATCGATTCCAGACGATTCGCTGGTGTTGTGCTTCTTCTGCGCGGCTTTATGGGCGGTCTCAGCGTCGGCACAATATCCCGATGCAAGCACAAATGCCATTGCCCCTAAAAGATGCCCAAAATACTTTAAAAATCTCCGCCTGGGAAAGCCCAGTCGACACTCCTTCATTTGGGGTTGTTTCCAGGCTGCGGCACTTTAAGCCGATTATTGTTGGTTGGACGGGGGATCAATTGATTTTCCGCTTGCGTGGAATCCACATGCATCACGTCCACGGTGAGCGAACGCTGAAGCACCATTTCCAAAGCTGTTCCCTGGTCGATGCGAACATCCTGGCCGCGCGTAAAGAGCACTTGGCCCAAACCAATGGCAGCCCCGGCGATGCCTCCTATTCCAGTGCCTTTCAAGCTGCCGGAAGCCACCGTGCCGATCACCGCGCCTGTCGCACCTGCCTTGGCTATGGTGCCAGCATCCTTTCCCTTTTGGCTGTCGGCTTTGACTGTACCCTCTTTGTCGGCAATGGTGGAATTTGGCGCGCCTGGCACATTTTCTAACGCCCCGGGCAAGTCCACGGTGTAGCCATTGGGAAAGATCATGGTATTGAAATGAAACAGAATCTCCGCTCTACCCTTGATTTTCCCGGCACGGCGCACTGCCGCGATCTGGCCTTTAACGTATGTGCCGGCAGGAATGACCGCTACATTGTCCTGTGTAACGGGAAAACTGGTTTGGCAGTAAACGCCGTCACCCACGCGGGCGCTCTTGGTGTCAATTGGACTCTTGAGTTGAAGGAGTACTTGTGTGCCCGCGGGCACGGTCATCTGTTTTCCTACGGCTTGATCGGGTTCGGTAGGGAAAGACTGTGCTGCAACGCTGGTTGCGGCAGCTAACAGGAGGAGGATTACGCCGCGCATATGAATACCTCTGCCGGGATTTTAGAGCATGAGAGCTAGTAGAGTCATCTGCTGATTTCAGCTTGTTTCGTCTCAGCCCCGTTCCATCTCGGCGATGATGGCCCGTGCGGCTTGGACCGGATCTGCGGCGTGGGTGATTGGACGCCCCACCACAATGTGGCTTGCCCCATTGGCGATGGCCTGGCCCGGAGTGGCCGTCCTCTGCTGATCGTTCTTGTCAGTCCCCAACGGACGCACTCCAGGGGTAACAATGGCAAGTCCTTCGCCCAAAGACTTCCTCAGATGGCGAGCCTCGAGTGGAGATGTAACTACCCCGCCGCAACCCGCATTCTGGGCCAGAGTGGTCAACCGCAATACCTGGTCGGTGGAGCGATCGGAGACCCCGGTTTCCGACAGGTCTTGGTCATTCAGGCTGGTCAGGACGGTAACTCCGAGGATCATCAGACGGCCATCCGCCGCTTCCACCGCCGCCCGCAACATTGCGGCTCCTCCGCTGGCGTGGACGGTCAACATGCTCGCGCCTAACTCCACAGCTGACTTTACCGCGTGGCTAACCGTGTTAGGGATGTCATGAAATTTGAGGTCCAGGAACACGCGTTTTCCGCTCTGGACGAGTTCCCTAACCAAATCCGGGCCTGCCGCAGTGAATAGCTGCAACCCGACCTTGTAAACGACCGCTGCATCCCCAATGCGTTGCACCAGGGCCTGAGCGGCCAGAGCGTCTGGTACGTCCAGGGCAACAATCAGGCGGTCCCGCATCTTAAGGGGGGCGGATAAAGGTGCGATTACGGAAGCTTTGGCGGACATTGTTCCCAGTATATTACCGGGAGTGGCGTTAGCGGGAGCTGTAAGCCTGGGTGGAGGCCACATTTTTCGGCTGGATCAGGTCAAGCCGGACGCGCTCAATGCCGTCGCGGAAGCTGAGCATTCGGGCGGCGCTATAGCTTAGGTCCATAATCCGGTTGCCGACGTAGGGGCCCCGGTCATTCACCCGCACCACGATCCACTTGCCGTTTCTCAGGTTGGTAACCTTCACAAAGGTTCCCAAAGGGAGCTGCCGGTGGGCTGCGGTGAGCTCAAACATGTCAAAATCTTCACCGCTTGCCGTGGTCCGTCCGTGGAACTGCTTGCCGTACCAGGAGGCATTACCAATCTGATAGGCCTTTGGTGCAACTTTCGGCGCTGCTTTAGCGAGCTTACCGGCGGACTTTGCTTTGACCTGGGGTTGCGGATGATTTGGAACCGTGGCCGCCCACACGTTGGCAACCGAAAGTAAGGTCGCCGCGATCATGGTCAGTACTCGATTCATGCAAACTCCTCAGCATCAGAATTTCAAGGTCCCCAAAAACGATTCGTTGCAATTATATGAATTGGAAGGACAAAATAGCAATCGCCTTCTCTTCACCCGAAACATAGATGTTGTTTTTTTACCACATCTATGCTTCACAAAAATGAGAGCTTACTAAGTCACTAACCTTATATAGTTAGAGCGGTAATTTCGACGGTTAGGTGCCTTCAAAACCATTGTTTTTGGTGTTTTAGTACAGACTTTGCACCGTTTATGGTGCAACCAATGGCTCGTTAAAATTCCCGGACTCAAAAGGACAGGCTTGCACGGAGGATTGACAAAGAACATAGGGGGAGGCGGCTCGCCTCCCCCTATGCGTGCATCAGGTTCCAGAAGTAACTTCACCAGACATTAACAGTAACTGGCGCCGACGGGATTCCGTTGGCAACCACGACTAAAGTACTCAGGCCCCGTTCCATATTGAGTGGGGGATCAAACAGCGTTGACACCTGTACGCCACCGGTCGCTACGCCCATGGAGCTGTGGTTGTGGGTAAAGGCGTAAAAGACGTGTCCGGTTGCGTTATTGGTGATCCGAACCAGGGGGTAATTGGTTGCTGATTGTGCGTCATCTCCGTACATCGCCCCCTGCGACAAGCCATTGAGCTGAGTTCCCAGGATCTGATACCACGAAGCCCCAACGGTAAGGTTGCTGGGATAGCTATTGAGGGTCGGCTGCCACACAAAGTTGTAAGTGCCAGTGGACGTGTAAACCTCCACGTCGCTGGAGCCGTCCGTGAACAGGATCTGCCCCGTGGGGAGCACCAGCATACGTCCTACGTACGCGGGATCGACATTGGCCCGGGGCGGGTTCGCGACAGCGGTCAATGTGGTGCCATTAAACTCAAAGAACTTGCTGCCGGGCGCATAGCAGGGACTGTTAGGGCTGGCGTTTACCAGCACGTTTCCGTTTGGCAACAGGGCCGCTGGGCCATCCGCGACGCCCAACCCGGCAGGGAAGCTGGGCCCTGCCCTCCACGCCGGGAAGTAAGAGTTATAGATGGCCGTGTTGCTAGTTGCTCCGGTGGCGAATACGCTGCCGTCGGGACGCAGCACAGCGGGGCCAATCTCATTGCACGTCACCAGTTGCACCCCGGTGCTGCCCGCGGTCGACCACATTCCCGTATTCGGGTTGTATATCTCTGAGTTGAGGAAATTATGCACGTCCACGGTCAGCACCCCTCCGTTATTCGGGTTGCTGACGTTGTTGGGCAGCGCCGTCCAGCTTTCCTCGGAGTTTGAGTCAGCTTTGCCGGTGCCGGTGATGGTCCAGGTAAGCGTTGAGGCGTTCAAGAGCGCCTGGGAGCTGTTGCAGCAATTGCCCAGCATAAAGGTTCCATCGGGCAACACGGTGCTTTGTGCGTCACCGATCTGGAACCAGGCCGGAGGGCCGGAAAAGCTGGTCCAAGTATTGTTCTGAGGATCGTAAATCGCGGCCTGGGTGCTCTCGACCAGGCTGCCGAAGTTGTATTCCCCACCCACAATCACAACCCGCCCGTCCGCCAACACAGCGGAAGCGTAATAGAGCGGGTCGTAGCCGAAAGGCAAGGATGCCAGTTGGGACCAAGTGCCGTTGACGTAGCTGCCAGCGCTGTCGGGCTTAAGCCGCCACCAATGATTCGGGTTCGTGAAGGCAGAATCCTGCACCATGACGGTGCCGTCCGTAAGCAGTAGCGCGGTGGTGGCCCCAAAGCCAGGTTGGTGAGTGAGAGGAGTCCATGTTTGCGCATTGGCTAGGGTCGCCAATGCCAGCAACGCGATAATCTTAAGTGCTTGTTGGATCTTCATTGTGCCGCCTTTCTAAATTTTGGTAAAGTTCGGTAAAAATCTTGATTTGTGTATGTTTCCGGAAGCGCACAAAGAACCGTGCGTCGCAGGTACATGGAGCAACTGCTCCTCCCAGAGCACAGGAAGGCGGCTCACTCGGGACGAGTACACGTAAGGACGGTACGGATAAAACTTGATCGGTTACAGAAGCCCGTAAATCAGGTTCGACTATTCGGCGAACGGTGCTCCCGGCAATCTCGATTTATTTCATTTAGCAAATTCTCTCGAAGTGGCGAATATGTTTTTTGGTAGGGGTCGAGTCGTCGATCAGTGATCCTTGAGGTTGCACCGGCCTTCCCTGCTAAACTGAAATCGAAGGAGTTACGACATTGCGCGATGTACTGATCCTTTCCGCTGTGCGCACGCCGATCGGTAAATTCGGAGGAAAGCTGTCACAGATGACCTCGCCCGATTTGGGAGTCGTCGCGGCACAGGCGGCCATAGAGCGCGCTGGGGTGGAGCCTGGGCAAGTGGAAGAGACCATCATCGGGAGCGCCCGGCAAGCGGGCAATGGGCCCAATCCGGCCCGGCAGATATCCGTCCGCAGCGGAATTCCCAAAGCTGTTCCGGCATTTACGGTAAACCAGGCTTGTGCCTCCGGCATGAAAGCTATTGCTCTGGGCGCGCGGGAGATCGCCCTTGGGGACATGGAGTGCACGCTAGTTGGGGGTACGGAATCAATGTCCCGGGTTCCCTTTTACCTGGATAAGGGACGCTGGGGATACCGTCTGGGCAACCAGGAACTGGTGGACGGGATGTATCGCGATGGCTTCTTCTGCCCGCTTTGCGATCTGCTCATGGGTGAAACCGCCGAGGCCCTGGTAGACCAATACAAGATCAGCCGGGAAGAACAAGACCAATTTGCTCTGCGCTCACAGCAGCGGGCGGAAAACGCCATCAAGACCGGCAGATTCAACGACGAGATCGCTCCCGTAACCCTGGAAACCAAAAAAGGTGTAGAGGTGATGGATCAGGACGAACACCCGTTCTTTGGATCCAGCATGGAAAAGCTGGTGAGACTGGCGCCAGTCTTCTCTGATACCGGAACGGTCACCGCCGGCAACTCTTCTGGCATTACCGATGGCGCCGCCGCCATGGTGCTGGCGAGCGAAGACTTTGTCACCAAAAACAATCTCAAGCCTCTGGCTCGCATTCTGGCGACGACCTCCGCCGGGGTGGATCCGCGGACCATGGGCATTGGCCCGGTTCCCGCCTTGGGCAAAATGGAGTTCAAACACGGATTCAAGCTGGAAGATTTTGACCTGATCGAAATCAATGAAGCCTTTGCAGCCCAGGTCATTGCCTGTGATCGCGAATTGCAGGTTGATCCAGACACGTTAAATGTAAACGGCGGCTCCATCGCCCTGGGACATCCCATTGGCTGCACCGGAACGCGGATCACCGTCACACTGCTGCATGAAATGATCAAACGCAAAGCTAAAAGGGGCGTGGCAACCCTCTGCGTCAGCGGAGGAATGGGAATGGCGCTGGCCCTGGAGAGCGCGTAAGCCCCTACTGACCGCTATGCCTTCGAACCGTGAAGTAGAAATCAAGTTCAAAATCGAGAATATCAAGATTCTCACCGCCCGCCTCAAAGCCAAGGGCTTCCGTCTGGTCACGCGCCGCACCCATGAGATGAACACGCTTTATGACAGGCATGGGCAGCCCTTGCGCCAGCGCGGCGCGCTCCTTCGGGTCCGCAAGTACGGCCTAAAATGGACCCTGACTTACAAGGACAAGAGTAAAGAAGGCCGGCATAAGTCTCGCCGGGAGATTGAGACGCCGGTTGAACGGGGCCATGTCCTGGCTGAGATTCTCCATGAGCTTGGCTTTCGGCCTGGCTTTTGCTATGAAAAATACCGCACCGAGTGGGCCGACGATTCCGGCCAGGTGGTGATTGATGAAACACCGATTGGGAATTTTGGTGAAATCGAGGGGTCGCCCAAATGGATAGACACGGTCGCCCGGAGGCTGGAAATATCCCCGGAACAGTACATCACCGCTTCTTATGCCGAGCTATTCATTCAGTGGAAACGGGCTACAAAGAGTAAAGCCACGCAAATGCTCTTCCCTCGCTAAAGTCAATCCCATCTTTTCCAGGAACCTTTTCCCCGCGCGAGCGTACAATTTAGCGATACAATTCCCGAGCTTCAGGGGTTGATGCATGTACGACTACATCATCATCGGCGCCGGTTCCGCCGGATGCGTGCTGGCAAACCGGCTCAGCGAAGATCCCGCCGTCAAGGTCCTGCTGCTTGAGGCCGGCGGACGCGACACCAAGCAGGAGATCCATGTCCCGCTGGCGTTCTCCAAGCTCTTCAAGGGCCCCTGTGATTGGGCGTATTACACTGACCCAGAACCCGCGCTGGGAAGCCGCAGCCTCTTTTGGCCTCGGGGAAAAACCCTGGGCGGAAGCAGCTCCATCAATGCCATGATCTACATTCGTGGACACCGTTCTGATTATGACCGGTGGCGTGATCTGGGAAATTCAGGGTGGGGGTATGCTGACGTCCTGCCACATTTCAAGAAGTCAGAAAACCAGGCGGACGGAGCCTCTGAATATCATGGAGCTTCTGGGCCGTTGCACGTCAGCAATCTGCGAACGGTCAATCCTCTCTCTGAAGCGTTCCTTGAGGCTGGCCAGGAAGCCGGTTATGAGCGCAATCTGGATTTCAACGGAGCGTCCCAAGAAGGCTTTGGTTTTTACCAGGTAACGCAATGGAACGGTAAGCGGCACAGCGCCGCTGCCGCGTTTTTGCATCCTGCTGCCTCGCGCCCGAACCTGACCGTGCGCACGGACGTGCATGTCTTCGGTATTTCGTTCGAACGAAAGCGGGCGGCCATCGTCAGCTTCCAGCAAGGCAACGGGAGCGTCCAGGAGCGAGCGGAGCGAGAGATTATTCTATGCGCGGGCGCGATTGGATCGCCACAACTGCTCATGCTCTCCGGCGTGGGCGCGGCAAAGCACTTGCGGGAACTTGACGTTCCGGTGGTTTGCGATCTTCCCGGCGTCGGCGGAAATCTGCAAGACCACCCTGCGAGCGCCGTGGTTTTTGAATGCACCAAACCGGTCAGCCTTGCCAGTGCTGAGAGTTTGCCCAACTTGCTCCGTTACATGTGCTTCAAAAACGGCCCGCTGACCTCCAACGTCGCAGAGGCCGGCGCCTTTATCAAGACATCCACGCATTGCCAGGTCCCTGACCTGCAATACCACTTCGGCGCGGGGTATTTTGTTGAGCACGGGTTCCAAAAAATTGACGGCCATGCGTTCACGCTTGGTCCAACGCTGCTCCGTCCCTACAGCCGAGGTGAAATCCGATTGCGTTCCAGCAATCCCTTGGACGCTCCTTCCATCCGCGCCAATTACCTTACCGATCCGCGCGATATGGATGTGATGCTGGAAGGCGTTAAGCTTGCACGCTCGCTCGCCATGACCACCGCCTTTGCGCGCTATCGTGGACGTGAGTTGCATCCCGGCGTCGACGCAAAGGATGATCAAGCGCTCCGTGCGCACATCGTGAAATTTACTGAAACCCTTTACCACCCTGTTGGCACATGCAAGATGGGAGACGACGGGGCAGCGGTAGTCGATGCAGAACTGCGCGTGCATGGGGTTGAAGGCTTGCGGGTGGTGGATGCGTCCGTCATGCCGACGGTGCCGGGCGGAAACACCAACGCACCCACCATCATGATCGCCGAAAAAGCGGCTGACCTGATCAAAGCCAGCCCCAGAAGAGAAACCGCGGATTACGCATTGAGCAGTTCGGCGCGTTAGCACGCTGCCCTATTTTCCCAGAAGAAAATCAGCCACGGATTTGATGTACAGGTTCGGCTGATCGACAAAGGCCATGTGCCCAGCCTGCGGCAGGATCACCAGCTTAGACGCGCCAATCTTTTCATGCATGGTGCGGGAAAGTGACGGGTCAGATTCGTCGTGGTCGCCGCAGATGATTAGAGTTGGCACATGGATGCTGGGCAGTTTTTCCAGGTACTCCGCCGACTTCAGATTGCCATCGATGACGAACTCGCCGTTCGATCCCCACATTTCCCGATACAGGTCCCATGCCACCGTGGTGTTCCCCGCGCCAGGATCGTAGTTGGCGTCAGGGCGGCGCTGATACAGATAAGGAAAGTAGCCGTCCCCCCAGGCGAGGCTGGCATAGTCATTGGGATAACGTCCCTTCTCCCAGTCTTTCCCTTTGCCAAACAGGCCAGCTTTCTCCAGCGCTTCCAGTTTTGCCAGCGCTTCTGGCGGCATGTTCTTCTTTTCTTTGGCCAATACCTTATTCATTTCGCTGGTGCTGTAAAACGTGCCGCCTAGAATCAAGTGGGAAAGGTTCTGCTGATACTTGAAGGCGTATGCCTGCGCCAACACGCCGCCGTACGAATGTCCCAGCAAGTTGATCTTTCCCAGATGCAACGACTGCCGTACGTTCTCCACGTCTTCCACCATATTCTCAACCGTGTACTGGCTGGCATCTTCCAGTTTCTCTGAGCGGCCTGAGCCTCGCTCGTCGATAAAGATGAGCTGGTTGGTGCGCGCCAGTGGCAGCAAGTGCGGCAGCAGGTAGTCGTGCGATGCGCCTGGTCCGCCGTGAACAATCAGCAACGGATCGCCGTGTCCGATGATCTTGTAATAAATCAAAACTCCGTGGGCATCAACAAAGCCCTCTTCCATGCGATAAACGTTAGACGCGACGGATGCAGAATGGACAGCTTTGGGATTCTTCGTCTGCGCGATTGCAGAGGCTGACAGCAGCATACAAACAAGAGCGAATTGGGTTCTTTTCATGCCGGGAATTATAGTTGGTTCCGACAATCGCAGCAGATGGTTGAAAACAATGGAAAAATTGTTTTGTTCTGGAGCCTATGGTATGGGACTAGAATAAACCTATTATGAAACGCTTTCTTTCCGTTGCAGTGGTTGGGATGGCTGCTCTTCTTCCCCTTACGTCCCATGCACAGATGCGTGGAATGGGTGGGCGAGGTTCCGCAGGTTTCTCTAGGTCAAGTTCAGGATTCCGCTCGTCAGGCTTCCGTTCAGGTGGAACAGGATTTCGTTCATCTGGAACAGTGCGTACCTTTGCGCCGTCACGGACGGTCGCCGTGCGTTCCTTTGGATCCAGCCGGGGCGTCTTCGTCAACAGGTCGGTTGGATTCCGGCCTTTCCGCAGGCCATTTGGTTTTAGCCGGGGATGTTTTGGCTGCCGGACCCGTTTCTTTGGCAGCAGCTTTGGATTTGGATTCGGATTGGGCTTGGGATATGGATCTTATTATCCCTACTATCCTTACTACCCTGGCGACTATTACTATCCACCCGCACCAGCGGCAAACTATGACAGCTCAAGCTATGACAGCGATAATAATGGCCAGCTTGCCAATGAAGTTCACCGGCTCTCTGACGAAGTGGAAGACTTAAGAAGTGATGAGAACCGTTCCCGCTATGACGCTCGTCGCGAAGATCAAGCTTCTTCATCCATCTCAGCGAAAGAGCCTGCGATCGCCACGACGTTTATCTTCCATGATGGCCGCCGGATTGGAGCGCAAAACTACGCGATTACCGGCCAGACCCTCTGGATCTTTAATGAACACACGTCGCGACGGTTCTTTTTGGCTGATCTTGATATTGCCGCTACGGAGAAGGCAAATTCATCGAATGGCCTGGAATTCCATCTTTCAGAACCCAAGCACTGAACCTTTTAACTGAATCGAGCGCTGGCTTGGCAAATGCCAAGCCAGCCTCAAATCTTGGTAGTGGTACAGTTTGGCCGACAACTCATCGCTGGCGCGATGACGTCTGCCTAAAGGCCCGCGATTCGCAAGCGAATCGCTAGACGCTGATACTGCTAGTGGGTCAGTTTGGAAAACTGACCCACTACCCAAATCTTCTGGGTGCTCTGCCAAATCTCTCTTTGTGCTATTCTCTGTCCTTTGTGATTGGGGAAAACACGCACAATTCATGAGCCTTCTAACTCTGGTACGACACGGCCAAGCCTCTTTCCTTGAACGCAATTATGACAAGCTTTCCCCCAAGGGTGAGGCGCAGAGCCATTTACTGGGAGAGTACTGGGCCAAGCACAAAGTCCATTTTGACCGGGTCTATTCGGGGCCACGCGTACGGCAGCGAGAGACTGCCAGGATTGTCGGCGAGGCTTATCAAAAGGCTGGCGTTCCCTGGCCGGAGCCGATCGTGCTGGACGCATTTGATGAGTTTCAGGCGGAAGCAGTCATGGAACGTAGTCTGCCGGCCCTGATTGAGAAGGACCAACACATCCGCAGCCTGCATCAGGTCTTTCAGAAGGCCAGCGACCGTACGGAACAATTCAAAACGTTTCAGCAGATCTTTGAGGTAGTGATCGCCCGATGGGCCGCCGGAGAGATCCAACTGGCGGAGATCGAACCTTGGTCCGATTTTTGCTCCCGTGTGCAGAACGCTTTGTCACAACTCTCTTCTAACGGAGGCCGCGGGCTGCACGTTACAGTTTTCAGTTCCGGCGGGCCCGTGGGCGTGGCCTTGCAGCGCGCGCTGAGCCTTTCCACGGAAGCCACACTGAAGGCCGCGTGGATGGTGCGGAACTGCTCTTACAACGAATTTCTTTTCTCCAGCGGTCGATTTACCCTTAGCTCTTATAATGCTTGCCCGCATCTCTCGGATCCATCATTTATCACTTACCGGTGAAGGGGGGCGCACCGAAGATAACGGCGGTCGGAACGCATAGGACAGACCGGCATCCTAAAAGCTAAAAGGAGGAAGTGCGGCAATGTCAGCGGAAGCTTCGAAACCCAACTTCCCGGTTACAGATGCGTCATTGCAGGACCACTCGAAGGCAGTACGCGCCGGCGAGGAGCTTGACCTTGCGCGGCTTGAGCCGTACCTGCGCAACCACTTCCCTGATCTGGCCGGACCGCTGGCCGTGAAGCAGTTCCCCAGTGGCCATTCCAATTTGACTTACTCCATTACTCTCGGCGAAAAAGAGATGGTCTTGCGGCGGCCTCCCTTTGGCAGCAAGGTTAAATCCGCGCATGACATGGGCCGCGAGTATCATGTGCTTTCAAAATTGCACGCGGCCTATCCCACCCCGCGGCCGCTACTGCATTGCACCGATGAATCTGTTTTGAGCGCGCCGTTCTATGTGATGGAGCGCGTGCGCGGCATTATCTTGCGCAGAGATATGCCGGCAGGCCTTGAGCTGTCGCCGGAAACTGCGCGGCGATTGAGTGAATCGTTCATCGACACTCTGGCGGCGCTCCACGGGCTGGATTATACGGGGCTGGGCTTGGCTGATCTGGGGAAACCGCAAGGCTATCTAGAACGGCAGGTGCGCGGTTGGATTGAACGTTATCACGGATCAAAGACCCACGATCTGCCTGAAGTCGCGCTGCTCTCCACGTGGCTTACAGAGCGCATGCCAGCGCAGAGCGGGGCCACGCTGGTCCATAATGATTACAAGTATGACAACATGGTGCTGGACCCAACGGACATCACAAAAATCAAAGCCGTGTTGGACTGGGAGATGTGCACGCTCGGCGATCCTCTGACCGATCTGGGCACGGCACTGGCCTATTGGATTGATCCCGATGATCCGCCCGAAATGCAGATGGTGCGCTGGGGACCGACCAATATTCCAGGAAGTTTAGCGCGCGCGCAGCTTGCCCAACGCTACGCGCAAAAGACTGGGCGCGATCTTTCCAACATTGTCTTTTACTATGTCTTTGCGATCTTTAAGGTGGCGGTGATCATCCAGCAGATCTATTACCGCTATCATCAAGGACTCACCCAAGACGAGCGTTTCGCCCGGTTGGGAGAATTTGCCAAGATGCTCTTGCGCGTAGGGTTAGCCGCTGCTGGACGGGGCCACATCTAAAACTGGAGGGCAGTGTGACCGACGAGGAATTCCAGAAGTATGCGCACGAAAGCATCCATGAGTTGATCGACCTGAATGAAAAATATCATGTGGAATTCAAGATCGGGGATTATGGGCGCTGGGACTATGATCTCGACAAAGCAACTCTGACATTCTCGGACAAGGATATTCCCTATGTGGTGGCAGATATTCAAGCGGCAGGGAGTATTGCCCATGCATCCAAGAGTTGGCTTTGGTCTTGGAGCAATCAAAGCATGCCAGATCACGTAACGAGGTCGGTTCTAGCAGTACGGGAGTTTGGGGAGAAACACAAGGTCCTGAAACTCACAGAGGACTATTGGAAAGCAACCGAAGAAGATGGCTGGGAGATGTCCGCAGTCGCTAATCGTATTCTTGCAGGAAAAGGTGTTTATCGATGTCCTAATGAAAAGGGATTCTTCTTCCTGATACTCACCAATATCTATTTTGTTCCAACTTACCGATAGTACCGCACCACCCATTCGGCCACGCAGCAAGGCTTGTCGCTGTTCTCCAACTCCACGGTGGCATTGAACACACCCTCAACGCCATCAGGCGGAACGTCTTTCAACGACTGCAACACGATGCGGGCGCGAATATTTGATCCGGCACGTACAGGAGAAACAAAGCGAACGCGGTTCAATCCGTAGTTCACGCCCATGCGCACATCTTGCTTGATCGCAAGCGCTTCATGCATAAAGTGGGGCAGCAGGGAGAGCGTCAGGAAACCATGAGCAATGGGAGCCTTGAAAGGAGATTCCTGCTTGGCCCGTTCAACATCCACGTGAATCCATTGGTGGTCAAGCGTAGCGTCGGCAAACTGCTGTATGCGCTCCTGGGAGATATTGAACCAGTCGGTAATGGCAATTTCCTGGCCCAGCAGTTCCTTGAGTGAGTTAGGAGATTCAAGCACGCGCTTGGACATGAGAGGGTTATTCCTTTCTAGTATCAGCGTGTGGCACAAATCGCCTCGGCTGTGCTGCTTCACAGGCGAGGCGACTGTGACACACGACGAAACAAGGTCCACTTTTTTCTAGAACCACGTTAGGATTGTCGTGTTCATGAAAATTATTTCTTCGCAACGAATTCTGGCCGGATCGTATCCTGCCCTGCCCAAAATTTCTTCCGCAGCTCTTTTTTCAAGACCTTGCCTGTGCCTGTTCTCGGCAGCGCGTCCATAAATTCCACCGAACGCGGGCACTTATAGTGCGCCAAGCGCGCACGGCAAGATTCAAGCAACTCGCTCTCCGTTGCTGTCATGCCGGGCTTCATCACGATCAGCGCTTTGGGCACCTCACCCCATTTCTTATCAGGCACAGGGATCACGGCCACTTCATAGACTCCAGGGTGGGCCAATAAAGCCTTTTCCACTTCGAGTGAAGAAATGTTTTCGCCACCGCTCACGATGATGTCCTTCTTGCGGTCCACAATCAGCAAATAGCCATGTTCATCCATGGTTGCCATGTCTCCAGTGTGGAACCATCCATCGCGCATGGCTTCAGCGGTAGCTTCAGGTTGTTTCCAGTAACCGTCCATTACGCCGTCACTGCGGGCAACAATCTCGCCGATGTTTTTGCCATCGCGTGGCACATCTTTGCCGTTGGGATCGACCACGCGAACTTCCACGCCGGGCACGGCGTAACCAGTGCTGGCCTGGCTATCATAGCGTTGCCGGCCCTCCCACTCGACTCCAGGTTTCATGCATGCAGTCGTAAGCACGGGAGCCGTTTCCGTGAGTCCATAGCCGGAAAAGCAGGCGCAGCCGATCTTCTCTTCCACTTCGCGCACCAAAGTAGGCGATGATGCTGCTCCGCCAATGCTGATCCGCTTCAGGCTGCTCAGGTCAAACTTAAGCCGCTCAGGACAATTGACGAGCGCTGTAGCCATGGCTGGAACCAAGCTACATTCCTGCACGCGCTCTTGCTCGATCAAACGAAAGACCTCAGGGGGATCGAACTTGCGGACCATCACATGTTTGCCGCCGACAAACGTTAGCGAATGGGCCACGCCCCAGCCGTTCGCGTGAAACAAAGGAATCGTATGCAGGCTGACGCCGTCAGCCGACGCGGGAAACGTAAGCGCCACAGTGAGAGCGTGAAGATAGATGTTGCGATGCGTGAGCATCACGCCTTTGGGGTTAGCGCTGGTCCCGCTGGTATAGAAAAGCTCAGCCAAAGCGTTTTCATCAAACCGCATCACGTCGGCATAATAAGGCGTGGCAGCGGCAAGAAGGTCTTCATAGCTCTGGGGAGACATCCATGCAGCGCTCTCCTTGGAATCCAGGGGCAAGAAAGACTTGACCGTAAGCAAGTCCTTGCGGAAAGACTCTACCAGACCCGCGAACTGGTGTTCAAAGAAAAGGAACTTTGCTTCCGAATCGTTAAGAATATATGCGAGCTCTTGCGAGGCCAGCCTTATATTCAATGGCAGCAGGACAGCACCGGCCTCAAGGACGCCATAATACGCCTCCAAAAGACGGTGGCAGTTAGCGCTCAGAAAAGCCACGCGGTCTCCGGCCTGCACGCCCAGCCCACGCAATGCTCCCGCCAGGCGACTGGCGCGCTCAGCGAACTGCGCATAAGTAAAACGTTGGTCGCCGCAGACCACGGCAATCCTGCCTGGATGCTGCTGGCTGGAATATCGCAAAAAACGAATTGGCGTTAGAGGGATATTCATGATGACCTCGCAAGGATCATGCGCACTGGCCTCCATCGACGACCAGCACGTGGCCGCTGACGTACGCTGAAGCGTCGGAAGCCAGAAAAACAGCCGCACCCTTGAGATCGTGATCGGCGCCAAAGCGGCACGCCGGAATATGGCTCAGCAGGTATTCTTTCTTGTGCTCAATGATCCAGTCAGACATATGCGTGGGGAACCATCCTGGAGCAATCGCATTGACCTGGATATTATGGCGCGCCCACTTGCACGCCAGATCTTTGGTAAACGAAATCACCCCGCCTTTGCTGGCACTGTACCCGATGGCTTCCACGGTTTCTGGCGGAGCGCCGCGCAAACCGGCAACGGAAGCCATATTGATAATTTTCCCGCTGCCCTGTCCTAACATCACTTTGCCCGCAGCTTGAGCGCACAGAAAAGTGCCGGTCAGGTTGGTTTCGATTACCTTGTTCCAGTCCGCGAGAGTCATCTGCTCCGTGGGTGCGCCCCATGAGATGCCAGCGTTGTTAATTAAGACATCAACGCGCCCGAACTGGGAGACCGTTGCATCGACCAGTTGCTGAACACTGGCTGGGTCCTTTACATTGCAGCCGAGCGCCAGAGCGCGGACTCCCAATTTCTCCAAGTCGTGCGCGGCTTCTTCGCAGCGCTCTTTTTTGCGCGCACACAACACCAGGTTGGCGCCCATCTCCGCCAAAGCTTCTGCCATCTGGCGTCCCAGCCCGATGGATCCGCCGGTAATGATGGCAACACGTCCGCTCAAATCAAAAAGCTGTTTTACGTTCTTCTGCAATTCTTTGGCGGGCATTTTAGAACGGCCTCCTTGAGGTTCTTCAGTTCACGAATCTTTCCGTTGGATGCTTGCTGGCCGGGGAATGGCACCGGCCTCCCATGGTGATTTCAGTTCAACGCGCCATTCGAGCAAAGCCGGGCCGGGTGCGTCCAGCCAGTCAGGTAATCTCTTGCGCAGCTGCTCCAGGCTGGCCACATGCTCTGAGCGGATTCCATAGGCCTCAGCCACGCGACAAAAATCCGGGTTCTTTAAAGCAACTTCGTGCATTTCCCCAAACATGGAGCGCTGCAAGAAGCCAATGATCCCGTAAGCCTGGTCATTGACCAGCAAGATTTTGACCGGCAAGTTGTATTGGGCGAGCGTTGCCAATTCGTGCTGCGTGTATTGAAACCCACCGTCCCCGGCAACGCAAACAATCTTTCTCTGCTGCCCGGACCGCTGCATGCTGCACGCGGCCCCAATGGCGGCAGGTAGCCCGTACCCTAGTGTCCCCGATCCGGAAGGATATAGAAACGTTCCCGGCTCCATCACGGGGAAAAAAGCGGAAGCCCAGTAGTTAAGAATGGACTGGTCATTCACCAGCAGGTCCTGGCGACCAAGTACGCCGCGCAGCAACATGAGCGTTGCATAACTTTCCTGCTCCAACCCCTGAAGCCGTGCGGCCTCACGCAACCGTATGCCGGCAACATCACACCAGCCGGACCGCGTGGCCGCTTGGTCTGTTAGAGCTTGCGCAATGCTACTGATGTCGCCAATCAACCGTATCGAGGGGAATCTTTCGCCGGCATAATTGCGATCCTCCACTACTTGAATATGTTGTGGCGGCAGCTTCAGCCCAAATCGGCCAGTATCAAACTCCGTCAGTCGTGCGCCGAAGGAAACCAGCAAATCGCTTTCCAGGAAAACCTCCTGGACGGCTCCCAAGCGCGAAATGCATCCCATGGCTAACGGATGATCGTCGGCTATCATCCCTTTGCCGCTCGTGGTAGTAAAGACGGGCGCCTGCAAAGCCTCCGCTGTTTTCTGTACCGCGCCAGCGGACTTGTGAACACCGGAGCCAACCAAAACCACAGGCCGACGACTTAACCGTACCTGTTCAGCGGCCAGGGCAATATCTTTTTGCGATGAGATTTCAGCGGCTTTTGACGGCCCGCTTGCCGGCGGCAACGTCGCGCTCGCTGGAGCGAGTAAGAAGTCATGCGGTATCTCAACGAAAGCGGGCCCAGGTGCAGGACCGCGAAGCACCTCTATAGCGTCAGCGAGTGCCCCGGGAATTGCGTCCGGGCTGGCCACGCGGTGCGCAAACCGGGTTAACGGACGAATGATGTCCAATTGTTGTGGCGTCTCATGCAACGCTCCGCCCGTTTTTTCGAGGAGAGATGAGGCTATATTTGTGCCGATCAGCAGGACCGGGGTGTTTGTCTGCAAACTCTCCAGTAGAGGGACCAAAGTAAATAGATTTCCCGGTCCGGTGGAAGCAAAGACAACCGCCGGTTGTCCGCTGTGGCGGTAAAAACCATCAGCAGCGAACCCTGCTGCCTGCTCATGTCGAACGACCCAGTGATGGAATTCCGGCGTCTGCCTCAGTACATCGTAGAGCGCAATATTGTGGATGCTAGGGATGCCGAAGCCAGCAGCAATGCCACATCGCAGCAAAGTGGCTACTGCGGCATGGGCGCCGCTGAACTGAGCGACTTTTGACGTTGGCTGAGAAGCGGCGGACATTCTTGACGCAAAGTCGCGATCCAATGCAGAGTATTGTCGATCAACTGGTGATTCCTGTGCCAAACATTTCTTCACAAAAACAAGAGGACGACAGAAGCGACTTAAGCCGCCTCCGCCGTCTCCCGTAGAGTTAGAAACCCAAGCGCACACCCAACTGCAGTTGGCGTTTGGCAAACGCCGAGGTAAAGCCCAGACCCTGTGAGTCCGAGGGCGAGCGTAACGCTGTACCATGCACGTTAAAAGTGGTAAAGCCGGCCTTTTGCCCAAAATCAGCGCCAACCACGTTGTTCACGCTGGCATAGTTCGTCTGATCAAAGAGGTTGAACGCTTCAATCATGAATTGCAAACTCGCCTTCTCTTTCAGTTTGAATCCACGGCTTAGACGCATGTCAAAGGAGGCAAAATCCGGCCCAACGCCGGTGTTATGCGCGGCGCCAATCGGACGGTCGTTGGTGGAGTGGCGGTCACCGTTTACGTCAGAGCCAGCAAGCAGGTTAAACGGATGTCCGGAGTTATAACGGAAAACCGGAGCAAACTGAAAATTGGAGAAAAACTTGTTCTTCCAGGGACTCTCCATCACGCTAGCAATCACGAGCTTGTGCCGCTGATCAAAATCGGAAAGGCCGCGTTCGCCAGCAAGATTCGTATTATCGGCGGGACCAAAATCGCTATTGAAATCAGTGGAGGTGCTGAAACCTTTGCTGAACGTATAGTTCAGCATCAGCGATAAGTGATCACTGAAGCGCTTCTTGATTTCTAGAATACCGCCTTCGTAAAGGGCTGCCCCCTTGGACGAATAAACGTCGGTCTGCAAAGTCGTCGGCTTGACAAAGCAAGTAACGATGGCTACTCCGGCGCATGGAGCCTGGTTGTTCAGGGGATTCGGTGAGGTTGGATTCGAATTCCAATTACGCACGCCAACCACCTGCCCGGTTGCCAGCGTAACGTTGGTGATTGGTGCGGGGAGTGCATTCGAATCGATGGACGTCGGGAGCCCGATGGTGTGGACATAAACACCGCTGAGCGCCACGGACCACCCTCTAGCAATCTCACGCTCGATTCCGAATTCAGCCTGTTGCGAGTAAGGGTTTTGATAATTTGGTTGCCCGCTAAAGAAGACACTCAAAGGAGCCGTTCCATCATGTTTGATGGTGATGCCGAATTGGGCCAAATCAGCCGGAGTGATGCAGTCACGGTTCCCAGTCGACGGAAAGGTGCACTGAATCTTTCCCTGCGCAAACAGCGTCTGGAAGACGGCCGCCGACGTAAGAGCAGGATTCCCAGGTACGCCGGTAAGAGGCACAAACACCTGGGCAATCTGCTGGAGTCCGTTTACCAGACCGAGGGTCTGCACCACGTTGGGGATCTGCGCGTAAATCGGAGAGAAGTAGATTCCGTAACCACCGCGGATTACTGTCTTATGGTTTTTCCACGGGTCCCAGGCAAAGGAGGCGCGCGGAGCAAAATTGTTCTTATCGGTATTCAGGTTGCCGTACTGCGCGTCCACTTCATAGCGCACGCCGAAATTCAGGGTAAAGTTTGATTTGATTTGCCACGAATCCTGCCCGTAGAAGGAGGTCAATGGCCGGTTATTGGAGTAACTGGGGGGGCCATTCACAAAACCCTGCTGGTAGAATTGCGGCAATCCCAGGGAGAAAGACTGAAGAGAACTAATAGATGCAGGGCTGACGCCGGTCAGTCCGCACGCGGCTGGAACCTGGAAGCACGGAGTAACGAGGCCCCCAGGAAGCTGTCCAAACTGGAAACGCCCAGGGAGAAAGGTGTCAGACTCGGTATGGTTTCCGCGAATCAGCTCATAGCCGCCGAACTTGAAGCTGTGATGTCCAAGCATGATACTGAAATTGTCCGCGAATTCGTAACGGCGCATGTTGGTCTTACTGGGCAGGAAAATGTTCGAGTTCAAGAACGCGAACCCGGGCATGTTAAGGCCAGGCGTGCCAGGGTCATTGGGAATTACGTCAAAGTGGTCATAGTTATACTGCACCCGGGCTTCATTGAGCTTCTTAGGGCTAAATTGGTGGAACCATGCACCCTGTAGCGTATGGTCAAACGTTGGGTTGATCGAACTTCCGGCCGAAAACCCTACCAAGGATTGCACGTCAGGGCTTTCTTCCCGGTCATGGGCAAAGCTATAGCGCAAGTATGTCTGATTGCGCTCGCTGAACTGGTGATCAAGCCGCGTGGATGCCAGGAACGTGCGCGTAGTGAAGGGGAACAATCCGCCGTTGGCTTCAAATTGATCAACAAGAAACTTATTTCGGGGACTAGTTGCGGGATTGATAGTAAAGATGTTGGTGAGAATGCCGGCGCAAGTCGAAGCAGCAATAGCAGGCTGGGCGGTAAGGCAGGGCACGGGAGTTGCACCCAGGGCCGCGAGCCCCGAGATAATCGGTTGCTGAGTTTGAGTTGGACGAAATACGTTCGTATTAGTGAATAGCGGGACAGCGTTCTGTGCATCGGACATCAGACCTTCGAAAGCTGAGAACAAGAAAGTTTTGTCTTTGGTGATGGGAAAGCCAAGGGACCCGCCAAATTGATAGCGCTTCAAACCATCATTGGTCTCCGCTCCTGCGATATCCGGATTCGCAGGGTTAAACGTCTGGCCAGATTGCAATGGTTGGGTAAAAGCAAACGGATTGCGGTCATCCAGTGCATCATTGCGGAAAAAGCCGAACAGACTTCCATGTACCTGGTTGCCGCCTGATTTGCTCACGATATTGATGGTGGCGCCGCTGGCCCCGCCTAGGTCCGCCGTATAGTTGCTGCGATTAATCTGGAATTCCTGCACCGCGTCTTGGCTCATCGTCGGTCGCACGCCGCCGGCGTCATCATTGGCTTCGCCGCCATCCACGGTTACGCTGTTGCCGCGGCCGTTGCTCGAATAGAAAGATAGACCGCTCTGAGGGGTCTGTTTCACGCGGAAATCCTGGTCAGCTGCCATGCGCGTGGAATCAGAAACCGCGGGCGCCAGCAATGAGAAAGTAAGATAATCGCGACGATTGATTGGCAGGTCCTCAATCAGTTGCTTGTCAATCACGTTTGCCTGGCCGGTTTGCTGTGTATCCACGACCGGCGGCAGCGTGGTCACTTCGATGGACTCGCCCGCTTTTGACAAACTCATGTGGAAATCCAGCGTCACGGTCTGGCCGATGTTCACGACCACGCCCTTCTGAATCGCGGTTTGAAAACCGCTGAACTGAACACTGATGTCATACGCTGTTGGAGGCAAAGCACCAAAGCGGTATTCGCCATCCGCGTCAGTGATGGCCGCGTGTTTAATGCCCTTGTCGACTTCCGTAGCTGTCACCGTTGCCTTGGACACAACAGCGCCGGAAGGATCGCTGACTGTTCCTCTGATGTCACCTGAGGCGCCGACGCCCTGCGCGTGGACCATGCTGGTAAACAGCAGGCACGCAAGAACAATTTTGAACAGATTACTTGACCTCATAAACCCTCCAAAGTGGCAAAACGTGAGGAAACAACCAGGGCATACGCTCCATCTGCGTTGAACGTTGACACTGGAAAAACCATGAATGAACGCTCATTCATGGGACCGCTACGACAAACTTCAGCTCTCAACTTTGTTTTTATGCGCATCATCAAGTTAGTCCCAGACACTGCATTCCGACTTGTTCCTTGTTGCCCAAGACTCGCGCTACGAGCGAAAAACTCTGACCGCTCTTGCTTGCCGCTAAATAATGACGACCCTGAAAATTCACCCCGTGATACTTTATGGCAAATCATCCATAAGCGCATCAAATTTTCTTTTGTCAGAACCAGCTAACTCACTGGAAGTCAGCACAAAACGGCGTTGATTATCCCATCGACAGGGGAAATTTGTCAAAGAATTGCCATCCGTTACCCCAAGAGGTCGTCCCAAAAAGACACACATGCGCGTCGTATTGCAAATGGCCCCCGCCCTGAAAACGCCTTAATAAAACAGTTCTGTTCCGGACTTGCGTCTAGGGATCAGACCTTTTCACGCCGGACACCAATTGAGCCTGCTCTTTTTCAGTTCTCTTCGCCAGCCAGTCAGAAAGCATGGAACTGGCGCGCGCCGGCATCAGACGCTGGATGATATCGATGCGGCGCGCATCCGCTCCAATCAACACACGATTCTTGTTACCCAGGATTCCTGTCACAATTGCTCTTGCGGCATGCTCTGGAGATATAGTCGCCACTTTTTTGAAGCGCTCTTTGGCTTGGGCTTGGTCTTCAGCGCGTGTGGCTTGGCCAGCGCGGGCATTCTCCGCAATTGGCGTGCTAATACCGGCCGGATGGACGGAAGTGACTTTTACAGAAGTGCTGCGCAACTCTTCCCGTAGAGATTCACTGAAACCGCGAACAGCAAATTTGCTGGCGGAATAAGCCGTCTGGCCCGGCGGACCGATCAGTCCAAAAACGCTGGAGACGTTGACAATGTGCGCTTCTGGCTCGCGTTGCAACAGGGGCAGGAAAAACTTGCAGCCATGGATCACACCCCACAAATTGATACGGACCAGCCATTCCATGTCTTCCAGCGAGACTTCAGCAAACGTTCCAAAGAGCGCGACCCCGGCATTATTCACCAGCAGCGACGCACGTCCAAAATCCTGTTGTACGCGCTGTGCGAACGCTTCTACGTCGGAAGCTTTACTGACATCGACGGTGTATGCCTGGGCCTGAGCATTTCCCACAAGCTTGCGCGTCTCTTCCAACCCAGTGCTATTCACATCGGCCAATGCGAGATGCACTCCGCGATTGGCTAGATCAATTGCAAGCGCCCGGCCAATTCCAGAGCCGGCTCCTGTGATGACGGCAACCGCACCGCGAATTTCTTGCATTGCAGCTCCTGCTCAGGGTTGCAGTTTGAAAGTGAAATTCGGAAACCCGAATTTCGGAGGAAAGTCTAGCACAATTACGTGCTGAATGAATCCTCATTCATTTGCGTGAAGGAAAAGCATCCTGGGACCCTGCACCTTAATATTAGGTAGCTGCAAGCAAATCACCTCCGGGGCAATAACCCCCCATAAGATCAAGAGCTTGACACAGGATATGGCTGGCTTGGAGAATGTCCCGCATGACCGAATCTCTCAGCAGCAGGCTTGCCGGGATCACGCTTCCAGATCCTGACGGGCACAGCGTCCGCCTTGGCTCGCTGTGGACCGCAGGCCCGGCCGTTCTTGTCTTTCTCCGTCACTACGGTTGAATCTTCTGCGGCGAGCACGTTGCGCAGTTGCGCGAATACGAACAGGCTTTTCGAGATAAAGGGGCCGCACTGGCGGCAGTCGGACTGGGCGACATGACCTACGCGCGCTTTTTCCGAGAAAAAACAGGAATCAAGTTCCCGCTCCTGGTTGACGAGAAACGTGAAGCCTATCGCGCCGCGGAATTGGCCAAGGCTTCCCTGCTCCATCTATTGCGCTGGGACAACATGGCCGCTCGCAAACGCGCCAAAGCCGGTGGGCACAAGCAACATAAGCTAGGAAAAGATCCTTTCCAACTGGGAGGGAGTTTTGTCTTCGCTCCCGGTAACAAGGACCTCTTTGCTCACGTCAGCCAGACCTTTGGTGACAATGCGTCACCGGAAGTACTTCTTGCGGCGATTTCCCGCTGACCCGTATTACGATGCCGCCAGTCGTTCGGCTTCTTCTCTCTGCTTACGCGCCAGGCCTTCGCGTCCGTCATAACGCAGGAATGCTGGGAGCGCCGCCGCCAACAACACAGTTCCCGCAACGCATAGAATTCCGCCCGAGACCACCGATGTACGAATGCTAAACACGCTGGCCACGATGCCGGCTTCGGCGTTGCCCAGCAACGGGCCTGTCATATAGCTCACCATCTCGATGCCGGCAAGCCGTCCGCGCAGATGGTCCGGGATGGTCTGGTTCCATATGGTCATGCGAAACAACCCACTGACCATGTCAGCAGCCCCCGCCAGCAGCAGGCAAAAAAGCGCCAGCCACAAGCGGTTGGCAAAACCGAAACCGATAATGCCCACTCCCCACACAGCGGCCGCGATGGTCACCGCAAGACCGTGCACGTTGACACGTGCCGTCCACCCGGAAGCAAGCGTAGCCAACAAAGCGCCCACCGACGGAGCGGCATAAAGAAGACCGACCGATGCGCCGCCATATTGCGTCGCAATCGCCGGGAAGAGTGCCATGGGCATCCCAAAAAACATTGCATTGATGTCGATGAGATAGGTCCCCATTAACTCCGGCCGGCTCTTGGCATACCGCAGTCCTTCCGCGATAGAACGCAAGCTGGGGCGGTCGGCAGCCGTTGGCGGAGGGGTAGCGCGCATGCTCCAAAGTGCAAACAGCGAAATCGCGAAGGTAGAAAAATCAATCGAGTACGCGAGTGCTGGGCCAATGGCGGCGGCAAGAACTCCTCCCAACGCCGGCCCCACAATGCCCCCAATGGTACCGCCAACCGACCTCAGCGCCGCGGCTGAGGGCATAAGGTCCGGACGTAAAAGCTTGGGGATAAGAGCTTCCAGAGATGGCCGTTTGAGCCCGTTCAACGCGGCAAAGGCCACGGCGCATAAAAACAAGACCCACACTTTCGGATGCGGCAGCAGTGAGTTGACAACCAGAGTAGCACTGCCCAATGCCATGAGCGATTCCGCGAGCAGTACCAACCGTCGACGGTCAACATAATCCGCCAGCGCGCCTCCAATGAACGCCATGGTGATAAGCGGAACAAACTCCGCCGCGCCGAGCAGGCCCACGGCCAACGACGAGTGCGTGAGCTGGTACATCTGCCACGGCAACACCACAAAACTCATCATCGAGCCGAAAAAAGCGATGGTCTGGCTTGTAAACAAGAGGCGATAGTCACGCGAGATCTTGAGCGGCGTGACGTCAAGGGCGAATGCACTCATGAACCCGCGCCGAGCATTGTTGGGAATCTCGCGAGAGGGTTCCCCCACGGGATCGGGAGTCAGGTGCGCAGGGTTGTGTCCTTGGGGAGTGTCCACCTGAAAACTATAAATGAGTGGATGGCTGTCAACTCATTCTTTAATTAATGTCCAAGCCGCGCACAAAGCGCGTAAATCTCTCAAATTCGGATATGTCACCCGCTGTATTCTTGGCGGAATTTTTCGGGTGATTAGGAACAGAACACCCCTAGAATGGAGTGTCGCGCAGTCGTGTCTAAAAGTCAACTAGCACATAATCTTTTGGCCCACATTTCCGCAAATGGGCGGAGAATTGTAGCAGTGATAAAAGCAGATTTTTATCAAGCATATTTGGACGAGAGCGGTACGCATGACGGTTCTCCTATCTTGACCGTAGCTGCATACTACGGAACCCGCGAACAGTGGGATGCTTTTATTAGCAAATGGAAACATGGCCATTTTCACGCATGTGAAGCTCGTTTCGACAAGCTTAAACAAGATCTGGTAGACGCCATAGATGCAAGCGAAATAGAGGGCGCTGAGGTATGTTTGCGACCATATGAATTTAGCAGCTCTGCAAGCCCAGAAATGAAAAGCAATCTGGGAAATGCATATGCTGCGGCAATGTTTCTTTGTGTAGTGGGAATTTGCGAATTAGTAAGCGCTGAAAATGATAATGCGCGTATTGCATTTGTGATTGAAGATGGACAGCCAAACGCTTCATGGGTTCAAAGACTCTTACTCTCGTTTATGGCAGAGCATCCAACGATTGCTTCTGTGACAATCACATCTAAGGGAAATATGCCGCACTTATACCCCGCAGATTTTTTGGCCCACTCGCGGAGCACTACAGACACGCCATGGATGGATAAGCTTTTTACAAAAGGCCGCTGCCGGGAGATGCCGATAGACGCAGAAATATTTGTGCAGACCTCAGAAGAGGTGAAGCGACTACTTAGGGAAAACCGTCGCCGCAAGGCAAAGGAACGACTCGAACGGAAAATAGCGAGAAAAAATGAAAGTAATGGAGGCGTATAATCCGCGCTATGATGGCGCACTATTATTTGTATGCTCCGTGCAAAACCTCGGGGTGTCCCGGCCATTTATTGCTTATGCATTTGGAAGCCCCTGACGTTCCTCATATCCCTATGGACTACCCGGACGAATATCTTTTTCTCTCATTAAGGTGTCCAGGGTGTCAGCAGGTTCATTCATATATCCCGACGGACTTGAGAACCAAATCCTCCGTAGACCCTTTACACGATCCAACTTGGCGTCCAATTTTGCCCTACCCTCCACCGATTCGGGGCACCAATTATGCAGGAGTGATTTGCCAGTTTTGTAAGAGGCCAATGGTCTTCTCGAACGTGCCAGGAACTTTCTTAAGCAGCGAATCAAATCCGTATGAAGTGATTCCGCTGACATGCCCTTCTTGTAAAGTTGAGGGGCAGTATCCGGTATCGAAATTGAAGCCGCTATTTCAGGGGGCAACGGAACTGGGCGACAAGACAAAACTGGATTGAGCCAAGAGGGGGAAAACAATTACCCGATAGCCATTGCTCTCGAAACTCAGGAATACATCAGACTCCATGAAAAAATAGTTTCACGGCTGTCAAGGCCCATTTTTTCGGCACTTGAAACACCCGTTCCTCCTAAGTGCGTCAACTATATTATTGCCGGATATCCCATGGGAGGAATCGCATAAACCGTTTGTTTATTGGGATACCTGGGGGGAGAGGGGGCAGGGGCGAAAAATTGCGGACGGTTTCGGAAATTTGTATGGCAATCCTGGTGTTCATTGCTATCGGATCACAATTATTTGCCAGTGATATTTCTTTGTCCAAAACCGAAATCGCCAAGCAACGTCTGATGTCGCTGTTGCGTTACAATTTGAGGGAATTATTCACAAGCACTGGCCGGAGAGCGCAATGACAAGAGAAGAGATCATCAAGAAGCACAAACAATATCTGTTTCCTTCCATCACAACGTATTATGCTGACCCGCTGGTCACCGACCACGCCAGCATGCAGTACATCTGGGACACGGAAGGAAAGAAGTACCTGGATTTTTTTGGCGGCATTGTGACCATCTCCGTGGGCCACACCAATCCGCGTGTTACGTCCAAGATCAAAGCGCAGATTGACAAGCTCCAGCACGCCTCCACCGTGTTCCCCAATGAGGCCGTAGTGGCGCTGGCGGAAAAGATGGCGCAGATCACGCCGGGTGAAATCAGCCAGAGCTTTTTCTCCAACAGCGGCACGGAGGCCAATGAGACCGCGGTACAACTGGCCCGCATGTATACCGGACGTCATGAAGTAGTAGTGCTGCGCCATGGCTACAGTGGCCGATCGCAAATGGCGCAGTCGATGACCGGGCACAGCAGCTGGAGGAAATCCCTGCCGGTGGCTTCCGCCGGATTCGTACACGCGCTGAATCCTTATTGCTACCGCTGCCCGCTGGGCAAGACGTATCCAAGCTGCGAAGTGGCGTGCGCCAAAGACGTTGAAGCCGTGATCCAGACAACTACGTCCGGACAGATTGCCGCTTTCTTTGCCGAACCTATTCAAGGTGTGGGCGGTTTCATTACTCCGCCGAAAGAATATTTTAAGATCGTTTTCAAGATCGTGAAAGATTACGGCGGGCTGTTCATTGCGGATGAAGTTCAGACAGGCTGGGGACGCACGGGCAAACGCTGGTTCGGGATTGAACAATGGGAAGTGACGCCGGACATTATTACTTCAGCCAAAGGCCTGGCGAATGGCGTTCCCGTCGGCGTGACCGTGACGCGACCGGAAATTGCGGCCAGCTTCAAAGGTCTGCACATTTCTACCTTCGGCGGAAACCCCGTCACTTCCGTGGCCGCCAAGGCGACCATTGATCTGATTGAAGAAGACCACCTTATGGACAACGCGTATACGGTCGGAAACTACTATCACGACGGACTGGAAGCGCTCAAGGAGAAACATGAGCTGATCGGCGAAGTGCGCGGCATGGGGCTGATGCAGGCGGTTGAATTCGTGAAAGACCGCACCACCAAAGAACCGGCGCCGGAGGCAACCAACAAGTTCATGGAAGAATGCCGCACGCGCGGACTGCTGGTAGGCAAAGGCGGCCTGTTTGGAAATGTGATCCGGACTTCGCCTCCGCTGAACATAGCGAAGGCTGACGTGGATGAAGCGATTCGCATCATGGACCAAGCGCTGACGGCGATGTCTCCAGTGCTGGCAGGATCAGCGAGTCGCTGATTTACCAGAGCAATGATGTGCTAGACGGCAACTGCCGCATGTTTTTTGGCCAGCACATCCAGCACTTGCCGAACATCGTTGTTCTCGCGCACGCGGATCGGAAAGAGTTGCAACTTGATCCAAAAAGGCGGAGAAACAACCAGACGGCCCAGCATCTGGACGCGTATATCAAGGTCGTTGATAGCGGCTTGCAGATTGTTTGCGGGAAGCGCCGCCATCTTTACCGCCTCTGACCAGGCGCAGTCACGGGCTTTGGTCAGGCTGAAGTTGATGATTTTTGTTTCTTCTCGAAGACCAAATTTCTCCAGGAGGCCGATCCAGGGAGAGACTTCTGCAATCTCCTGCGCCACCGTGCCAACTTCTCCGGCCAGCACTGCATTGATCTCATTGAAGTCGGTCTGGAGTCCAGCAATCTGATCACCGGGAGAGCAGACTGCGGCGGCGATGCCCAAATCAAGATTGATGTGCGCATTCATGCCGCCCAATAGCTGTTGCACTATTAGCGGATACCAATGAGACGCTGCCTGAAAAGCAACTTGCCAGCTCAACGTTGGCTTTTGTCCGGAGCGGAATTGCTCAAAGGCTTGCAGATAGCGGTTGGCAAAAATAACATCAAGCTTTTCCAGCAGCGGCCCATTCTGAAAATGCCCCTGGCTGATTCCATCTTTTACGCTTTGGGTCACCCGGCGATACAGGGCGGCAAAATATCCGGTGCGGCTCTTTTGGTTCCATGCCCAGTCAATGATTCCATCCAGAGCGTGGATTACGTCGTCAATTGTCTCTGCCGGCATGGTGCAACATCATATCGCGCTTTGCTCTGGGTTTCGTTTACTTGAGGGTCAAGTCCGCTGACAGGGCCGCAAGCACGCGTTGCTGATGTTCCGGCGTAAGCCTGGCTCCGGCGGAAGTCAGATAGAAGACGTCAATCGCCATCTGCCCTTCGGTGTCAATCAATGCAATCTCGATGTTGCAGCGATGATGGGAGAGACAGGAACTGATCCGGTAGAGCAAGCCCGGCTTGTCCTGGGTAATGACTTGCAACACCGTGCTGCGCGAGGAGCATGTGTCATTGAATTCAATTCTCGTGGCCACTTTGATCTTGCCGGCAATATTCTGTTCACCGCGCAAACGATCGCGCAACATGCGGTCCAGATCGGTCTTTCCCGCTAAAACATCTATGATGCTGCTTTTGAAACGCTCCCATTCCGGCAGATTGAGTTCCAGCGTTCGGAAGCGGTCAGTAAAATGGAAAGTATCCACCACGATTCCAGTTGCATTCGAAAACGCGCTGGCCTTTACGATGCTCATTCCCCAAGCGGCCAGAACACCAGTCACCTTGGCAAACAGCATGGGACGATCCGTGGTTACAAGCGTCAGGTCGAACCAGTGGCGTCCACGCTCCAGCGCCAGTTGTACCGGTCCGCTTTTCAAGTGGCCGGCCATCTCCAGGTGGGCCAGCACTTGCTGCGCGGAGCAGGTAGCCAGATAGCGTCGCGGCAGACCTTCAAGAAAAGGTTTAAGTCTTTTGCCGGCGAGCGGCGTGAGCGTGTGGACAGCCTCGTTGTCGTATTCGGTCTCCGCATGTACGCGCTGATCAACGCTCAAGTTCAAATGGTTGGCGGTTTCGATGTAGAGCTGCCAAATGTTTTCCGCTTTCCACGGCGTCAAGGCTTCCGGATTCACTGCTTTGATGTCAGCGTAGGTAAGCAGGCAGAGCATCTTCAGCCGCTCAGGCGACCGCACTTTGTCAGCAAACGCGCTGACCGTTTCAGGATCAAATATGTCACGGCGCATGGCTGCTGACATTTCAAGATGGTTCCCAATCAGAAAGCGGACATCTTCCTGGCCATCAGGCTCCAGGTCAAGCCGCTCCAGGCAGCTTTCCGCAATCTCCAGACTGGCACTCACGTGGCTTTCATTCGGCATTCCTTTGCCCACGTCATGCAGCAGCAAAGAAAGATAAAGAAGTTCGGGCTGCTCCAGTTCATTCAAGAGTTCGGCATAACGCTGGTCCCATTCCGAAGGCGACTGCCGCAAACGGTGCAGGCTCTCAATCGCAAGAAACGAGTGCTCGTCCACGGTAAAGCGATGGTAGTAGTCGCGTACCACCAGCGCGTCAATAACTCTAAGCTCCGGCAGCGCCAAGGTTAGAAAACGCAGCGCATGCATGGCGCGCAAGGCATCGGCGGCGTGCGGTTGAAGCAGGATTTCCTGGAAATAGATCCAAAGCTCCGCGCCGCGCGGCGGAGTGGCGGCCATGGAAGGCAGCACCTGCGCGATGCGATGTTCTGTAGTAGTGCTGAGCTTGAGCCCGTGGTGCGCGATGAAATGAAACAACCGCAACAACACTTCCGGGTCCTGGACTGAGTCAGGTTGTTGCAGGAATACCAGCCCGTGGACCACGGAGAAGTCGGCATGGGAAATGCGCGAACGCCAGCTTTGGAACTGCCGGTAAAGAGAGGACCAGGCCGCGGGAATTTCGTCGAGCAATTGCGTGCAGATGCGATGCACGGAGCGCGCATGACTGAAATAAATTCGCATCCAGTCTTCCGCGCTCAAAGCTGCTGCTCCCGCCGCGCCGATCTTTTTGGCGGCAGCTTCATCCTGCGCAGCCCAACTCAGCGTGTTGTCGTCACGACCGTGGCGCAGATGAAGAAAGCAGCGCACGGACATCAGAAAATCCAGCGCATCATCCACGCTCTTGCGCAAGGAAACGGGCAACAGTTCCTTGTCGCCGGGCCAGTCACGCAGTTTATCCATGGCGGAGATCAGGGCCAGCCAGTGCGCCACGTTGTAATCACGCAGACTGCCGGGGCCATCTTTCACATTCGGTTCGAGATGAAAAACCGTGCTGCCAAACTTGCCGTGCCGGTTCCGCGTCACCTCAGCCAGGCGCTGCACCAGATTCTGTGATTCGCGCATGACCAGGTTGGGGATGAGTTTGCCATGGAGCCGCGCAAACAGCTCCGGATCACCCGCCAGGTATCGGCAGTCCAGCAGCGCAATGGTGAACTCGACGTTCGTGGGATCGAAGCGGTCACATTCCGCCAGAGTCCGGCTGGCAGGACTAAGCTTAAAACCCGCGTCCCATAACTCCTGGGAGAAGCTTCTGATGGGATCTTTCAGTTGGTCTTCCGTGCCGCGCTCGGCGTGAAGAAAGAGCAAGTCAACGTCAGAGTATGGAAAAAGGCATTTCCGTCCGTATCCGCCGATGGCTACCAGCGCAAATCCTGTTGCGCCCGCGGGCTGTGCCAACAGCTTTTCCCAAGCGCGCAAGATAACCTGATCCACAAGGACGGTACGTTGCAGCACTGCATTGCGGCCATTACCTGTTGCGGCAAATTCCTGTTGAATTCGCGCGGATTCCGCCGAATATTGGTTTCGCAAATCGCTGCTGAAAGCTGCCGTGGCCATGGTATCCGTTCGACACTCTTTCCGGCGGAAATGCGCGCAGTTGACGCTTCGTTTAGAGAGCGCCTTCGCCGCGCTCTTCATTGCGAATACGGATGACATCATCTACGCGAGAGAGAAATATTTTTCCGTCACCGATCTTGCCGGTGCGGGCTGAATTCATAATGGCCTGGACTGCTTTGTCCACCATTTCATTGGCCAGGACAAGTTCCAGTTTGGTCTTGGGAATCAGGTCCACCGTATATTCCTGTCCGCGATAAAACTCGGTGTGGCCTTTCTGTCTTCCGTGGCCACGAACTTCCAGCACGGTCATACCCTCAACCCCGATCTCATGGAGAGCGTCTTTCACGGCGTCCAGTTTGGATGTGCGAATGATCGCTTCAATTTTTGTCATCGTTTATCTGTTCCGGGCAGAGCAAACTTTTGCTTTAAGTACTAGCTGTAAGTTTATCTTAGGCTGATACTTCCCAGTAATATCCTTCCTCACCGTGCTGGGAAAGATCCAGTCCCTGGATCTCATGGTCTTCAGAAACCCTGAGGCCAATCACCACGTCCACGATCTTGAGAATTACCAGTGTACCCACAATGGCAAGCACCCACGCGATCCCCACGCCGACGAGCTGATTTACCACTTGATGCGCATTGCCTTCGATCAAACCCGAGGGCAGAACACTTCCCTTTGCATCTTTGAACATCGGGTTGATGGCGCTTGAAGCAAAGACGCCGGTAAGCAACGCGCCAATCGTGCCGCCGGCTCCGTGCACACCGAAGGCGTCCAAGGTGTCGTCATAACCGAAGCGGGCTTTGACTTTGGCCACCATCCAATAGCAAAACACCCCAGCGATCAATCCGATGGCGAGAGCCGGCATGGGTCCGACAAAACCTGCGGCCGGAGTGATGGCCACCAGTCCAGCCACCGCGCCGGAGATTGCACCCAACGCGCTTGGCTTACCATTGCGAATCCATTCGGCAACGCACCATCCGATGACGGCGGACGCCGCGGCAAAATGCGTGGCAACAAAAGCGCTGGTAGCCAGACTGCCCGCACCCAGAGCGCTGCCGGCGTTGAATCCGAACCAGCCAACCCAGAGCAAGCATGCTCCAATGAAGCTGAGCACCACGCTATGCGGAGGCATGGCCTGTTTGGGATAGCCGAGCCGGCGTCCAAGATAAAGCGCGCAAACCAGCGCGGAAACACCGGAAGTAATGTGCACCACGGTGCCGCCGGCAAAATCAAGCGTGGGAAACCGTCCGCCCAAGGCAGCGTTGAGCAGTCCGCCTTTGCCCCAGACCATATGCGCCATCGGGCAATACACCAACAACGACCACAGGACCATGAACAGGACCATGGCGCTGAACTTCATGCGTTCGGCAAACGCTCCCGTGATCAACGCTGGAGTAATGATGGCAAACATTAACTGGTAGACCATGAAGGTCTGCGCTGGAATGGTGGCAGCGTAGTCGCCATCAGGCAGCGCGCCTACGCCGCGCAGGAACATGTTATGAAATCCGCCGATGAAGCTGTTGCCTGCGCCGAAGGAGAGGCTGTAACCAACCAGCGCCCACATCACCGTGACCACAGCCATCATGGCAAAACTCTGCATCATGGTGGCGAGCACATTTTTCTTGCGCACCAGGCCGCCATAAAAAAGTGCCAGGCCGGGGCCGGTCATCATCAAGACCAGAGCAGCGCTGGTCAGCATCCAGGCATTGTCGGCAGAGCCCTTGGAGTCAGCGATCTGCTGCTCCAGCTTCGCAAGACGTTCATTTTGCGCGTCGGCTGGCGTGGACAGCGACGGCTTCTCCGCGGGGACAGTCCCCGCGGCCTGGGCCAGAAGACTTGTTGGCAAGACAGAACAAATCACGAGCGCCAACCAAACGACTGCGGATTTTGCCATAATGATTGCTTAGCTCCCGTGGACCCACACGAAGGCCCAAGCGTGCAACCCAATCTACTGGCTGAGAGGACTTGGCGGAAATCTAAAATATTTATAGCTGCTATAAGCGTTTCGACCGGTATGTGCTGGTATGCGAGAGAAGGCATACAACAGATCACAGTTCTTGTGTGCAACTGCGAGCTGGCTCTACGATGCCGAAACGGGCTGCATGCGCGGTATGAGCACTACAACTTTATCGGCGATGGCCTGGCGCGCGTGGAAGTTCTTCAACCTCATGGAAAGCGGATACGTGATCTCCTGTCCTTTCGCCACAACCAGCATTCCGGTGTGGGTACGCACTTCTTCGCGCAAGATCATGCCGGGATGGAGATCATGAATTGAACAGGCCCGGACTTCCTGGTCACTGGCGGCGGGTTGTGCCTCTTCCAGTAAGTCAACCACGGAAGAATTAAATTGCTGGGCTTTGGCGCGGAGTTGCACCATAGCTTGTTCGTGAGTGCCGCCCTGGGCCAATATCCGTTCGTAAGCCATGGAAGCGTGCAGAATACTCGCTCCAATGACCACATCCGGCGGCTGTTTGTGTCCAGTTGCAAGCAGTGATGCGGCTGAAGCTTGCTGGTTCGCAATCATCCAACTTACGTGTTCCAGACGAGGAATGCTGGCCAGAAGTTTGACGGCCAAGGAAGGATGAGAATCAAAACGCGTCTGGTCCTCTGGCGACAGCTTTTGTCCGGCGTAGAACGCCTCCACCAAGTCCGGATCCAGGGTCACGCAGCCGATCAGAGAAAGCATGGCCGCAACTTCAAAACGCCAGGGCGCTTCAAGTTTAAGTTTTGCCACAATATGCTGCACGCTGCGGTGAATCTTACTGGTATGGCTAAACGCGGCGGGGTTGACCAGGCTGAGCATTTCCGTCAAAACGTGGATGCAGCCGCTGAGGGTCTTCTCCAGAAGCTCCTTCTCAGCCGTCATCAGGCGATGTTGCGCGAGCGCCGCAGTGAGTGCGGCGGACAAAGTCTCTTTTTCACAGGGCTTGCTCAGGAACCTGAAGATGTTGCCTGCATTCACGGCACGGGACGCGGTATCGATATCAGCATAACCGGTGATGGCAATGCGCACCGTATCCGGAGATACCTCACGGACCATGGCGAGAAAGTCTGCGCCGTCCATTTCCGGCATGCGCATATCAGAGACCACGACCGCATAAGGTCCATGTTCCGCAATCGTCTGTAGGGCCTGCGGAGCGCCGACAGCGGTCTCAACGGTGAAGACTTTATGCAGAAGCCGGCGATATCCGTCAAGTGCTGCTGGTTCGTCATCGACGAACAGTATCTTCTCAGACATGCACCATCCCCTTTTCATCTAGGGCTTTACAGGCCAGCTTCCATTCTGGTTCCTGGTCGGCAAGTCCAATCGCTTTGAAAAACGGGAGATCAAGCACGGCGGCGTCCTCCAGTCGCGAGGGGTACCATTCCTGGTGATACATGCTTCCAGCATGCACTGCGGCGAGCGGTGAAAAACTGGAAATACGACTGGCAGATGGATTGCGATGCCACGCAACCGCTTCAACGATCGGTCCAGGCAGTCCCCAAACGCCTAACAGATAAGCTCCTACTTCGGCGTGGGTACAGCCCAAAACCTTGCGCTCGGCATCGCATAGCCCAATCTTTTCAAAATCGACCAGCTTCAATACCTGGTTGTATTTGGTGCGCGCCGCCGTGGCCAGAATCAGCTTGCCAATGTCATGCAGCAGACCCGCGGTAAACGCAGCTTCAGTCACATTGGGATCTGAGCTCTGGCGCTGGGCGATCAACCGGGCAAACATGCCAGTCTGAAAGCTGTGGGCACGCAACCAAAGCATGTCGGCTTCCCGGAAGCAATCAGTTTCAAACTGGGAAAACACGTGGACGGAGAGGACGATGGCTTTCACAATGTCCATGCCGAGTAACTCGACTGCGTGCCGCGCCGTGGAAATACGGTAGCGTAAGCCAAAGAAAGCGGAATTGACAATCTGCAATATCTTGGCCGTCATACCCAAGTCTTGGGAGATGATCTGCCCCATTCTTTTCAAAGATGGTTCTTTGGAGTTGATTTCCTCCATGATCTGCAAATAAGGCAACGGTAAGCTCGGGATGTTCTTCTGCTGCGATACCAACGCCCGCAGTTCGGCGTTCTCCAGCAGTTCCCGCAGCGCGAAGGCACTTGCGATTTTGGACTTCAACTCCTCCGTATCGCATGGCTTGGAAATGTATTGGTGCGTTGGACTGATAGAGCGAAGCACCGTTTCCTGGTCGGACTGGCCGGAGAGGACCATCCTTATTGTCTGAGGAGAATGCTGGCAAACTTCATCGAGCAATTGCGCGCCGTCCATACCGGGCATTCTCATGTCCGTGATAACGGCGTCAAACGGCTCGCGCTTGATGGCTTCCAGGGCCTCAGCGCTGCTGGTTACAAATTCCGCAACCCATTCGGGGCTAAGCGGCCTGAAGCTGCGCCTCAGTCCATCCAGTACCATGGGTTCATCGTCTACAAAAAGTATTTTTTTCGTCATGCTATTTTTACCGGTGCCGCATTAGTTAGAGGAAGGCGGATGAAAAACGTGGTCCCTTTTCCAGGTTCACTCTCAAACCATATCTTTCCGCTATGTTTTTTTACGATGACCGCATGGGCCAGCGACAGGCCCTGCCCGGTGCCGCGCCCTACGTCCTTTGTGGTAAAGAAAGGCTCAAAAATCCTGGACTGGATATTTTCCGGTATACCCGCACCGCTATCTTTTATGCTGATCTCCGCCCAATCATCTTCGCGCCGGGTAGTGATCGTGATCTCGCCTTTTCCTTTAGATCCATCACCAACAGTATCGGCAATCGCGTGCGAAGAATTAATGATCAGATTAAGGACCACTTGATTGAACTCTCCGGCCAGGCATGGCACCATCGGCAAGTCCGGCGCAAGAACGGTTTTGGCAGTCGCCACATATTTCCATTCATTGCTGGCGACCGTGAGCGTGGTCTCAATCGCCCGGTTAATGTCGACGGGCCGTTTTTCTTCCGTCCCAGGATGTGAGAACTCCTTCATTGCCCTTACGATCTTTGCCACTCGCCCAACGCCATCCAAAGACTGCTCAATAGCCCGGGGGATTTCCACCTGGAGATAATCAAGATCCGCCTCTTGCCAGACCCGGTCAAAGTTGGCACGCGTGGATTCACTCACCTGGCCCGCGGCGGTTTCTAAACGCACCTTGCCTGCTTCCGAGAGCAGCTGGTTGATTGCCGCCCACGAGTCCTTGAGGAATGTTGCGTTATCGCCCACATATTGGATAGGGGTATTAATTTCATGTGCAATGCCGGCGGCAAGTTGTCCAATTGCCTCCAGCTTCTGCGCCTGCCGCAACTGTTCTTCAAAGGCTTTTCTTTCCGTTGTGTCAGCACCAACGATAAGCACTCCACCGGATTTTCCATGTAGAAAATTGAAGGGAGTGACGGTGAATCCCAGCAACCGCGCTTCTCCGTCTTTTTGAAACCGGATATTGTCATAGCGTGTGCAGGCTGGTCTGGCCAGCCAAGATACAATTTCGGCCCCAATATCCGCGTCGAGCCACTTAATCCCGCAGTGCAAAAGATGTTTACCTTGAACGTCTGACTTCGCCAAACCGAAAGAGCTGGTCGCAGCCATGTTCCACTGCGTAATCAGACCACCGGCATCCAGCCCCATGAGAATGGAAGGTACGGAGTTGATCACCAGCTCTGATTCTTCGTGCGCCTCGCGCAGATCGGTTTCAGCGTGTTTTCTGGCGGTGATATCGGTAAAAGTCACTACACCACCAACAATCTCACCGTTTTTCCATACGGGATGGGACCAATATTCAGCGGGAAAACTAGATCCGTCAGCGCGCCATAAGACTTCAGTCTCAACATGCGCGCCTGTTCCCTGGAGTATCGCCTGGTTAATCGGGCATTCCTCAAGCGGATACTTCGATCCGTCAGCACGGCTGTGATGCAACATAAGGTGAACATTCATGCCCAAAAGCTCGTCAACCGTTTGATACCCCATCAATCGCAGAAATGAGTTATTGCAAAAGGTGCAATTACCAGCACGATCTATGCCATAGATGGCCTCGGCAGTAGAATCGAGGATCAGTTGCAGCTGCTCTTCCCGCTCCTGGAGCACTTCCTGGGCGGCAAGCCAGTCATCCATGATGCGCGATGTGGCTACGAGCCGTTCGATGCGGTTTTGGGAATCGCGAATAATGCCAACATGCGATTCCGTCGTCCGCCAACTGCCATTCTTATGACGAAGCCGCACTTGAACTTTGTTACTGATGCCCTCAAGCATGACTTCCTTGCTCCGGCGCCGGACAATTTCATGGTCTTCGGGGTGCACGTGCTCCAGGACATATGCGCCGCACAGTTCACCCGATTCGTAGCCAAGGTGCAGCTCATAGGCGGGGCTGGTATAAAGAATCCTACCTTTCGGGTCGGTTACGGTGATGAGTTCATCAGCGTTTTCCGCAATGGCCCGAAATAAGGCTTCACTCTCTTGCAGAGATTTCTCCGCAGCCTTAATCTTGGTAATGTCCTGTATCTGGGCGACCATCTGCGATGCGATACCGTCGCGTCCCTTCGCCACGGATACGCTCAACAAGCCCCAGACAGTCCTGCCTGATTTGTGGACATAACGATTCTCCAGTTGAAAGTTCTTGAATTCGCCGGCAATGAGGCGACGGACCATCTCCTGGTTTGTTGCCAGATCGTCGGGATGGGAGAGTTCGCGGAACGTAAAGCGGGCGATTTCTTTCTTGTCGTAGCCAAAAAAATCCGCAAATGCCTGGTTGACCTGGATCCAGTTGCCTTCTATGTCCGTCAGACACATACCCACGCCAGAACACTCAATCGCTTCTTGAAAGCGCATCTCACTTTCATTGAGGGCCTTCTGCAAACAGATCCGGCTACCGGTCTCCAGCCTGGCCCGAAGTTCCAGGGGATCAAAAGGCTTGGTCAAGTAATCGTCGGCTCCGGCGTACAGCCCTTCAATGCGGTCGGACTGCTGATCGCGTGAAGTAAGAAGAATGATGTAGACGTAAGGTAGATCCTGAATTGCTCGAATACGGTGGCAAACTTCTATGCCATCCGTGCCCTGCATCATCCAATCGAGAACGGCAAGCTGTGGACCATTCTTGGATTGAAGGACCTGCAATGCCTCTTGCCCATTCGTCGCGGTGGATACATCATAGCCCGACTTCTTCAGCAAGGTTGCCAATAGGGCAAGACCGATGGGGTCGTCATCCGCCACCAGGATTTTCGGGCGTGACAGCCCGTTACCAAGCTTTGGCTGAGTCCCGTTCTCCACGCCGGGATTCATGCTTTGCTGGGATAGGCTACCGCCGCCGTTAGGGCAAACTTCGGGACTGGATGCCATGGTCTACCTCAAATCAAACTGGAACAGGCTCTCTCGGTAGGAGAGAAGCAGAATGCCCTCTCCGCCAAGAAGCAAACGTTCCCATAGATCTATCGGCAGAAGCAAGCACCGCCTTAATAACGCTTCTTTCAGGCAGAGAGAGGGCTCGGACAATCGTTCAAGCAGGCGGCTTTTTCCTGCTGAACCCGTCTTTTGGCAGCAAGCTGCTGACCATCTTTGCTGAACCATCTCTAATATTCCATTTGGAGGTAGCAGAGCCGAAATGACTTAAGCTAACACCTCTCCTTGTCGATACTGTGTTTAGCTCTGACTCCGGGAAGACTGTGCAAAAAAAAGGTTGCAGAAATCTTTGTTAAGCAGTCATCAAGACGAAACTTACTGAGGGTACGAGCCAAGTGAAAGGAGCTTCAGCCTATGCGTGCCCTGGTAATTGATGATTCAAGCTCCATGCGGGCCATTTTGCAGAAATACATGCGAAAGTTGAACTATGAAGTGGTCGAGGCTTGCAATGGACAGGACGCTCTGAAATGCTGCGAAGAGACGCGGGACATTGACGTCGCCCTGGTGGACTGGAACATGCCCGTCATGAACGGACTGGATTTTGTGCGCGCCTTGCGTGCGCGCAAAGAGTATGACGGCGTCAAATTGATGATGGTAACCACGGAAAATGACGCGGCCCATATTGAAGCCGCGCTCAGCGCCGGCGCCAATGAATTTGTGATGAAGCCCTTCACCTATGAAGTGTTGGAAGAAAAAATAGCATTACTCAATGAAAGCATGTGATGGGCCGGCTTTCATGCTTCTCCGTGTTCCGGAAAAGACACGCCATCGCTCCTGAATGAGAACGAATTCATGACAAACTCTGAAGGCCATTTCCGCATCCTGCTGGTTGATGATTCTCCAGTTGTGCGCCGCGTCCTAACGGACGTGATTTCCGGCGATCCTCAGCTTACGGTTGTGGGAACGGCTTCCAACGGGCGTATTGCCCTGGAACGCATTGACCAATTCAAGCCCAACCTGGTGGTGCTCGACATTGAAATGCCGGAAATGGATGGGCTGGCAACTCTCGTAGAGTTACGCAAAAAACACCGGCGTCTGCCCGTCATCATGTTCAGCACGCTGACCCATCGCGGAGCCACAGCCACGCTGGATGCCCTGACGCTGGGCGCCGACGACTATGTCCCAAAAGAGAGAAACACGCTTGGATTAGCGGCGGCGATTGAAGATCTGCGCCGGGACTTATTGCCCAAAATCCACGCACTCTGTATGCGGGACGCCTCCACCAGGTTCAAGCCCAAACAGGCAGCAGCCCCGTTACGCAGCGTTTTGCCGAAGCTGCCGGAGCGCAAGATTGAAATCATGGCTATTGGCGTCTCCACCGGCGGCCCAGACGCGCTCTGCAAACTAACCCCGGCCATACCATGCGATCTGCCTGTGCCGATCGTCCTGGTGCAGCACATGCCTCCGGTATTTACCAAGCTCCTTGCAGAACGTTTGGCCATGAAAAGCGCCATTCCAGTCAAGGAAGCCGTGGGCGGAGAGTTGCTCGAGCCTGGAACCATCTGGCTTGCTCCGGGAGGCAAACATCTTAAAGTCGTTCGCCATAGCGACGGAATATTCCTGCAAACCGACGATTCTCCTCAGCGTAATTACTGCCGGCCTTCCGTTGACGTGCTTCTGGAATCGGTGGCCGAAATCTATGGCGGGAGCACGCTGGCAGTAATCCTTACCGGCATGGGCAGTGACGGCCTGCATGGCTGCGAACTGGTCAGGAAACACGGAGGGCAGATCATCGCCCAGGATGAAGCCAGCAGCATTGTTTGGGGAATGCCGGGCGCAGTGGTGCGCGCGGGGCTTGCGGATTTGGTGGTACCGCTTTCACAGATTGCTGAAGGGGTCGTCCAACGGGTAATGAAGTTACGAACAAATATTAAATCGTGGAACGTCGGTCCTGTCCCGGCGAGGGGTGGCTATGTCCAGCAGAGCGAATGAATTTTCTTATCTTTGCGAACTCGTGAAAAATACCACGGCAATCGCACTCGACGTCCAGAGAGAATATCTCATGGAAGCGCGGCTTTCCTCAATCGCCCAGCAGGAAGGGTTCAACTCGGTGTCAGAGTTGATCACGCGCGTTCGTGGCGGCAGCTCTACTCAGTTGCAATGGAAGGTCGTGGAAGCCATGACCACCAATGAGACCAGCTTTTTCCGCGATGTTAAACCCTATGAAGCTCTTCGCCAAGTGGTGGTTCCCGGCCTGATGCAGGCCCGCCAAAGCGAACGCAAATTGACCATCTGGTGCGCCGCTTGTTCCAGCGGACAGGAACCTTACAGCATCGCAATGATGCTGCGCGAGTACTTTCCCGCTCTTCAAGGCTGGAAGCTGCATATCCTGGCGACTGATATTTCAACAGAAATGCTGGATAAGTCACGTCAAGCGCGGTATTCCCAACTGGAAGTTAACCGCGGCCTTCCCGCCAACCTGCTGGTCAAGTATTTCAAGAAGACCGGCACAGATTGGCAACTGGAAGACAGCATTCGCAAGATGGTGGAAGTGAAGCGCATGAACCTGTCCGTCGCCTGGCCTCTCATGCCTGCGGTTGACTTGGTCATGCTCAGAAACGTGATGATTTATTTCCCCGTGGAAACCAAAAAACAAATCTTGAAAAATACCCGGAGCGTCATGGCCCCGGATGGCTATCTATTCCTGGGCACGGCAGAGACCACGATTAACCTGGATGCCAGCTACAGCTGTGAAAGTTATAAGAACGTAAGTTATTACCGGCCCCTGGTGACGTAATAAATTCGCCTATAAAGAAATCCCAGTACCATCCGATATTACGTTTGTGGATGACATCGTCAAAGAATTTCTAATCGAAAGTAATGAAAACCTCGACCGGCTCGACCGGAACCTGGTTGAACTGGAAAAATCACCCCGCGATCAGGAACTGCTGGCGGACATTTTCCGCACGATCCATTCGATCAAGGGCACAACAGGCTTTCTCGGGTTCCATAATCTGGAATCGGTGGCACACGCGGGAGAGAACCTTCTGTCCCAAATGCGTGACGGCCTCCTGGTTCTCGATCCAACCATTACCAGCGGTTTGCTGGCCATGGTGGACGCCATCCGGGAGATGCTGGCGTTGATTGAAGCAACAGAAGCCGATGGCACAAACAACTACTCCGAGCTGATTGCCAAGATCAATGCTCTGCAAGAGAGAGCTTCCCCGGAGAACAGCCCTGTTGCTGACCCCCCGGCCGACACCATGCGCATCGTAGCGGTTGATCTCGCGCCCGCGCCGGAGCATCCCGTCACTGAAATTGCTGAACTTGAAGCCCACGAACGCAGCGGTGAAGACAGGCGTAAGCAAGATGTTCCTGTGGAAGTCGAGCAGCGCAGTGGAAAAGACCGGCGTGAAAGCAGCGCGGACTCAAATATCCGCGTTGACGTAGCTCTGCTGGAGCGCCTGATGGACCTGGTGGGAGAGCTGGTGCTCACGCGCAACCAGATCATTCAGCATGCGGCCGGACAACGAGACAGCGCTTTTCTTGCCGTATCGCAGCGGCTCAACCTGGTCACCAGCGATATGCGTGAAATCATCATGAAGACGCGCTTGCAACCCATTCAAAACGTAATGGGCAAGTTCCCTCGCATGGTCCGCGATCTGGCGCTCGCCTGCGGAAAAGAAGTGCGCATTGAAGCCACCGGGCAGGATACCGAGCTTGATCGGACCATCCTGGAAGCGATCAAAGACCCTCTGACCCATGCGGTCCGAAATTCAGTCGACCATGGTATTGAAACGCCTCAAGTTCGTTTGGCAGCAGGCAAACCCGCGGAAGGCTGCCTGAGTCTCCGCGCCTTTCACGAAGGTGGCCAGGTCAACATTGAAATTGGCGATGACGGAGCCGGAATTGATCCAGCAAGAATTCGCACCAAAGCCATTGAGAAAGGCCTGATCACTTCGCAACAAGCTGACCGCATGAACGCCCACGAGATCATCAGCCTGGTATTCCAGCCCGGCTTCTCGACGGCGGACAAAGTCACCAACGTTTCTGGACGAGGCGTCGGCATGGACGTGGTCAAAACCAATATTGAAAAAATCGGCGGTACGGTGGACATCCAAAGCGCGCTGGGTCACGGCAGCACGGTGCGGATGAAAATTCCGCTCACGCTGGCCATCATTCCGGTCTTGATCGTGCGCAGCGCCGGCCAGCGCTTTGCCATTCCCCAAGTCAGCCTTCTGGAACTTCTCCGGCTGGAAGCCGACAAGGCGAAACAGGCCATTGAAATGGTCCATGGCGCGCCTGTCTACCGTTTGCGCGGCAGCCTTCTGCCCTTGCTTTTCCTCGGCCGCCAGCTCCAGCAGACAAAAGGTGAGGCCGGTGGTAATCAGGTGAATCGTTTTGAAGAACTGAATATTGTTGTCTTGCAGGCGGAAGGCCAGCATTTTGGCCTGGTAGTGGACGAAATTCATGACACGGAAGAAATCGTGGTGAAACCGCTGGGCAAGCACCTAAAACATATCTCCGCGTTTTCCGGAGCTACCGTCATGGGCGATGGCGAAGTGGCCTTGATCCTGGACGTGATGGGACTGGCTCAAGGAGGACGGTTGCTGACGGAAGCTAAAAAACTTGCTCTGCAAGAAGCAGCCGCTGCAAGCAGAGCGGAAAAACAGAGCACCGACGTAGAGAAACAGGAACTCCTGCTCTTCCGCACGTCCCAGGGGCGCCGCACGGCGGTGACTCTTTCCAGCGTGGACCGTCTGGAGGAATTCAAGGCTTCACAGTTTGAGAGAGCGGGACAAAAACTGGTGGTGCAATACCGCGGTGAATTGTTGCCCATTGTAAATCTCTCTGACAAATTTGATGCCGCGCAGAGCGGGAGCACGGAAGGGCCGCTTCAGGTGCTGGTATGCAGTCATAACGGCCAGCGCATGGGCATTGTAGTGGACCAAATTCTTGACGTTGCGGAAGAGTCGGTTTCGATTGAAGAACGCTGGAAGGACTCCCTGTCCAAAGGGTCGGCTGTGGTACACAAGCAGGTCACAGACTTCCTGGACCTCAGCACGATGCTGGATTCCGCTCATGGCGACGGACCATTCTCGCACAACTTTGAGACCGTGGAGGCCGCACAGTGAGTACGGAAAAACAATATTGCACTTTCTTTGTCGACGGCCTGTTATTCGGCGTTGAAGTCCTCAGTGTGCAAGAAATCATGTCCGAGTACATTGTTGGGCCAGTTCCCCTGGCGCCCAGCACCATCGCCGGGCTGGTCAATCATCGCGGGCAGATCGTGACCGCAATCGATATGCGCCGGCGGCTTGCAGTTTCTGAAGGAGCGGTGGAATCGTCCCGGATGCTGGTAGTGAGAAGCAAAGACGAGACCTTTGGCCTGCTGGTGGACAAAATCGGCGATGTACTTTCCGTCAGCTCCAATGATTTCGAAGCTGCACCGGAAAACGTGACCGAAAGCGCTAAAGAGCTGGTGGAAGGAGCTTACAAGCTTACCGACCGCCTGCTGCTTCCAGTGTGCCTGGACAAGATCACGGAGATCGCAAGGCAGTAAATGCAGGGAAGTCAAAGGCCCACCCACAAGCGAAATTAATCCTCACACAGCAGGAAATGGATTTGGAGAAGAAGAATGAAGTGGTTTTCTAATTTAAAGATTTCTCGCAAGCTGACGATCGCATTTACTTTTTTATTGGCCTTAATGACCGGCTTAGGGATTTTCGCAGTCATCCAGTTTGCCAACCTCTACGACCATACAGATGCGATCATAAGTGATCGCATCCCCAAAATAGACATGATGGCTGACGCCGCTAAAGACGCCATCCTGATCCGCAGGTATGAACTTGGATCCATCACTGGAGACACACCTGAAGTCAAAGAGGCATATGCCGCTAATGGCGCAGCCACAGAAGCGCGGCTCAAGGCCAGTTTGACGAAGTTCGAGCCTAAATTCACCCTTCCCGAGGGGCACCGGTTGTTCGTAGCCATTCAGGCCAGGCTCGAGGAGTACCTGGCCAAGCGCAATCATGCTCTTGACCTGGAAAAAAGCGGCAACAACAAAGAGGCGCTCCAAGCCTGTTTCCACGAGAATAAAGCGTCTTTCGATACCTTGGACGCGGTCATCACCGAGTCCGCAAAATTCAACAATCAGGTAGCCACTGATCAGGGCAATCTGGCCGAGAGCACCTACCTCTCTTCGCGCAACCTGGTGTTCACCGTGCTTGGCTTTTCTGTTGCCATTGGCATTTTCCTGGCGATTGCTGTCAGCCGCATGATCGCAAACCCATTGCGCCTTATGAGAGACGCCGCGGAGAAAGTGGCTCTAGGTGACACCGACCAGAAGATTACCCACGAGTCCAAAGATGAAGTCGGCTCGCTGGCCCAGTCGCTGCGCCAGGTGATCGACTACAATCGCACCGTTGCTGCTGCCTGCGAGGCGCTTGGCCGGGGCGATGTGACCGTCAGCGTCGAGCCTAAGTCCGAGAAAGACCTGCTGGCCAAGAACTTTACCCACGCTATCAGCGCTATTCGCGATACCATCCGCGAGATGTCCGAGGGCTCCTCCAACCTGGCCGCCGCGTCAGAAGAACTCTCAGCGACGTCTTCGCAGATGAGCGCCAACGCGGAAGAAACCGCCGCTCAGGCAGGCGCCGTCTCCAGCGCCGCCGAGCAGATCTCCGCCAACGTCCAGACCGTGGTCAGTGGCTCGGAGCAAATGACTGCCAGCATCAAGGAAATCTCCGGCAACGCACACAATGCAGCCAAAGTGGCGGGCAACGGCGTCAAGGTCGCAACGGAAGCCAGCCAGAAGGTTGGCAAGTTGAGCGAAAGCAGCCAGGAGGTCGGCCAAGTCATCAAGGTCATTACCTCCATCGCCGAACAAACTCATCTGCTGGCCCTGAACGCAACGATTGAAGCTGCCCGCGCCGGAGAAGCCGGCAAAGGCTTCGCGGTGGTCGCCAATGAAGTGAAAGAACTGGCCAAGGAGACCGCCAAAGCTACAGAAGACATCAGCCGCAAGATCGAAGCCATTCAGGCAGACACCAAGGGTGCAATCGAGGGCATTACCGAGATCAGTCAGATCATCGCGCAGATCAGTGACATCCAGACCACGATCGCTACGGCGGTGGAAGAACAGACGGCCACCACCAACGAAATCAGCCGCAACGTGAACGACGTAGCCACCGGCAACCAGGAGATCGCGCGCAATATTACCGGCGTAGCCACGGCGGCCAAGAGCACGACCGAAGGCGCCGAATATACCAACAAAGCGGCGGGCGAACTGGCACGACTGGCTTCAACCTTACAGGCTTTGGTACGGCAGTTCGACTTTGGCAAGGATGAACACGCGCAAGCTTCTCCCTCAAGCGAGGAGCATGTTCGTGCTCCACGGCCCGTGGCAGTTGCGAGGAAAAAGCCGGTGAGTGCAGCGCCTTTGGTCAACGCCAGCGCCAAGCAACAGCGCTCACTGCCCTCTGTCAACTAGATACGTTGCCCTCAATTGCAGGGGAACATCGGGACTAAATTTATTGAGAAGGAAAGCAACATGTTGAAAAAACTTAAATTAACTCCAAAGATCATCGGCTCGATTTGCGTCGCGTTGGTGGTAACGTCAGCGATTGGCCTCTACATCACCTGGAGCCGGGTCGATAGTCAAGCAGAAGCGGCATTCATCGACAAACTGCGCAAAACGGACGGCATGGCGAGTTCTACGCGCACACATTTTTCAGAGAACGTAGAAGTCTATGCTCCCGGGCACAGTTTCAAATCGCTTGACCAGGTGCCCGTCGTGGTGGCCTGGAAGGTCGCCCGCGAGTATGCCGAATCCCAGGGGATGAAGTTCTCCACTCCTTCTCAGCGCCCGCGCAACGCCGGAAATACCGCCGACCCTTTTGAAAGCGAGGCGCTGCGGGCGTTCGAACAGAATCCCAGCCTCCCCGAGTACTATAAACGCGTCGATATGAATGGGCAGGAAGTAATACGCTATGCCCAACCGGTCCGGCTGACCGCCGATTGCCTGTTCTGTCATGGCGATCCAGTTGGCGCCAAAGATCCTTTCGGCTATACGAAAGAAGGAATGAAAACAGGAGACCTGCGTGGAGCATTCGTGGTTACAGCACCCGTCACCGCCTTACAGGCAACATCGCGCTCGAATGCCTGGGCCGTGCTCCTGATTGGCTCCGTTCCTGTGTTGACAGTCATGGTCGTAGTATTTTTTGTGGTGCGCCGTTTTGTAGTCGCACCCGCTGCCGCTTCGGCGGCCATTGCTTCTGAAATCGCCAAGGGAAGAGTAAACCAGGAAGTGACCTATCATTCTCACGATGAGATGGGGACCATGTCTGATGCCTTCCGGGACATGATCGACTACGTTAAAGAAGTGGCTGCCGGCGCCGAATCGATGGGGCGGGGCGATCTGACAGCCCATGTGAATCCGCGCTCGGACGAAGACCTGCTGGCAAAGAACTTTAATCATGCTGTCTCCAGTGTGCGCCAAACCATTGAAGAAATGGCACGCGGCGCTTCCAGACTGGCTACGGCTTCGGAAGAACTCTCGGCAACTTCTTCCGAAATGAGTTCCAACGCGGAAGAAACCTCTGCCCAGGCCGGGGCCGTTTCCAGCGCCGCCGAACAGATTTCCGCTAACGTGCAGACCGTGGTCAGCGGCTCCGAGCAGATGACCACCAGCATCCGTGAAATTTCCACCAATGCCCACGAAGCCGCCAAAGTCGCCGGCAACGGCGTCAAGGTGGCCACCGCGGCCAGCCAGAAGGTCGGCAAACTGAGCGAAAGCAGTCAGGAGATTGGCCAGGTCATCAAGGTCATCACCTCCATCGCTGAACAAACCCACCTACTGGCCTTGAACGCTACCATTGAAGCGGCTCGCGCCGGGGAAGCCGGCAAAGGTTTTGCTGTTGTGGCCAATGAAGTGAAAGAGTTGGCCAAAGAAACAGCCAAAGCCACAGAAGATATCAGCCGCAAGATTGAAGCCATCCAGGCTGACACTAAGGGCGCGATCGAAGGCATCACCGAGATCAGCCAGATCATCGCCCAGATTAACGACATCCAAAACACCATCGCCACGGCGGTGGAAGAACAGACAGCCACCACCAACGAGATCAGCCGTAACGTCAATGATGTAGCGAGTGGCAACCAGGAAATTGCACGCAACATTACCGGCGTAGCCACAGCGGCCAAGAGCACAACGGAAGGCGCTGAATATACCAACAAAGCCGCAGGCGAACTGGCGAGGCTGGCTGCAACCATGCAAGCCCTGGTACGGCAGTTTGACTTGGGCAAGGACGACGGACCAAATCGTTCTGCTGGAACCGACGGCAAACGCAGCCCTGCACCAGTAGCCAAGAAGAAAGCAGTAACGCAGCGTCCACTGGTCAACGGCGCGGCCAAGTCACAGGAAACATTTTCGATCCAATAAGCAGTACGTTGAAGTTCGCTCTGCAAATGGGAACACAGGGCCGCCGCTTTGTGTTCCCCTCGTTACTTAAGACGAGCCTCTGGACTGCCCCTTCTGCGCCGATTCCGCCATTAATTTCTTAAGAAAAGCAGGCCCTTGGACGATATCTAAGGGGGGACCAGTAGTTCATGAGACTGCTCAGCGAGAGGCTGCGAGGAAACGAACGGTCACTTGCAGCAATGAAGGAAGATTACGATGAAATGGTTTTTGAATTTTAGTATTGGTAAAAAGCTGACGATTTCATTCAGCACACTAGTGATCATACTTCTTGGGGCGGCCGCTTTTTCCGTCGTTCAATTCGCCAGGCTCAACGCGGTGACAAATGAGATTACAAGTGACAGCCTTCCGACCATTAGCAAGATGGGAGAGGTCAGGACCGACATGGTGCACCTGCGGAAGTTTGAGCTCGCCTATCTCATGGCCCAGAAGCCAGACCAGAAAGCCGCCAGGCTGAAGAACAGCGAGTCTGCCTTGGCCCGTATAGAAGAGCGCCTTACCGAGGTTGGGAAAATGTCAACATCGGAAGAAGAGCAGCGAACGCTTCAGAACATCCGGACAACTCTGAATGCCTACCTGGAGACGCGCAACCGCGCTTTCGAGCTTGACCAGAAAGGAATGGAAAAGGAGGCCGTGGCGTTCACCATCGACGCAGGTTTGGCAGCGTCCAACAAAATGGCCGCGGCAGCTGACGAATTAATTGCCTTCAATCACAAACAGGCGGAGGACCTTACGCAAGAGAGCAGGAGAACCTATGCCTCCTCCAGGAACATGGTCCTCGGTTTGGGCATTGTTGCCGCTTTTTTCGGTATTGCTATTTCATTGTTGGTAACGCGGATCATTGCCAGACCGTTGCGCGCCATGCAGGCTGCGGCAGAGAAGCTTGCCATGGGCGATGCTGATCAGAAGATCACCTACGAATCCAAAGATGAGACCGGCTCCCTGGCGCAGGCACTACGTCAGGTGATCGACTATAACCACACCATTGCCACTGCTTGTGAGGCGCTAGGCCGGGGTGATGTGACCGTCAGCGTTGAACCCAAGTCCGACAAGGACCTGCTAGCCAAGAACTTCACTCATGCTGTCAGCTCGATTCGCGATACCATCCGCGAGATGTCTGAGGGCGCTTCCAATCTGGCTGCCGCGTCAGAAGAGCTCTCTGCAACTTCTTCACAGATGAGCTCCAACGCGGAAGAAACCTCTGCTCAAGCTGGAGCTGTTTCCAGCGCCGCCGAACAGATTTCCGCCAACGTGCAGACCGTGGTCAGCGGCTCCGAAGAGATGACCACCAGCATCCGTGAAATTTCCACCAACGCCCACGAAGCCGCCAAGGTCGCCGGTAACGGCGTCAAGAGCGCCAATGAAGCTAGCCGGAAGGTCGGTAAGCTCAGCGAGAGCAGCCAGGAGATCGGGCAAGTCATCAAGGTCATCACCTCCATTGCAGAACAAACTCACCTGCTGGCGCTGAACGCTACGATTGAAGCCGCCCGAGCCGGAGAAGCGGGAAAAGGTTTTGCCGTGGTAGCGAACGAAGTCAAAGAACTGGCCAAGGCGACAGCAAAAGCTACGGAAGATATCAGCCGCAAGATCGAAGCTATCCAGGCTGACACCAAGGGCGCGATCGAAGGTATCACTGAGATCAGCCAGATCATCGCCCAGATTAGCGACATCCAGAACACCATCGCTACTGCGGTGGAAGAGCAGACGGCCACTACCAACGAGATCAGCCGCAACGTCAACGATGTGGCCAGCGGCAACCAGGAAATCGCCCGCAACATAACCGGCGTGGCCACGGCAGCCAAGAGCACGACCGAAGGCGCCGAGTATACCAACAAGGCCGCAGGCGAACTGGCCCGGCTGGCTTCAACCTTACAGGCTTTGGTACGGCAGTTCGACTTCGGCAAGGACGAACATAGTGATTCGCGACCAACTCAGCAAGCACCGCAACGCACCGTTCGCAACGTTCCGTTCGTTGCCAAGAAAAAGGCGGCAGCAGCGCCTTTCGTAAACGGTAGCGCTCACTCCACGTATAAAGAGAACAAAATCAGCATCAACTAAACGGGACGTTGTTTCGATTACGTTCTGGGAATGCAAAGCGTCGTTTTCTTGGGTGGTGTCCTAAAAAGCTAAGGCGTCGCCTTTCCTTCTTCGTGCTTTCCGTGATCTTAGTAATCACTAACCTTTGTTTGCCAAGGCAACTCCCACGTTCATTCAGCACGCAACACGGTTCAATGACTAAAGTTTCAATGTAAGTGACCGATAACCATAAAGAATGCCGGCCCAGGTCGTCCACACAGTTTGGCACACCTAAGAATTCAGCAAAGGAAGATATCGATATGAAAACCAGCATCTACACGCGACTGCTTTTGATGATCGCTCTCTCATTCTCGACAGCGGTGGCATGGGGCGAAAAAGGCCTCACTGCTACCGAAATTGTGATTGGCTCTTGTTCAGCGCTTCAAGGTCCGGCGAGCGCTCTGGGCACACAAACCATTCTGGGTGCGAACACTTATTTCAATATGATCAACGACCGTGGAGGCGTCAACGGGCGAAAACTCAAGCTGGTTTCCTATGACGACGGATACGAGCCAGAAAAAACGATCGCTTGTGTGAACAAGCTTATTCAGGAAGACGACGTCTTCGCCATGGGGTTCTTTGTCGGGACGCCGACCGGCGCGAAAGCTGCACCGATGGCCGAGGCCCACAAGGTACCGATCATCGGCTTCTTCTCCGGCGCTGAACTGTTACGGAACCCTTTGCGGCACTATGTCATCAACGTTCGCGCCTCTTACTACAATGAAGCAAGAACGATGGTGGACAATCTTGTCGATGTTCTGGGGATGAAAAAGATTGCCGTTTTCTACCAGCAGGACGCATTCGGCAACGCGGTACTCGAGGGCGTCAAGATTGCCCTTAGCGCCAAAGGAATGGCACCGGTTGCTCTGGGAACATTTGAGCGCAACACTTTGGACGTGCAAGCGGGGATGGACAAGATCAAACCATCACAACCCGATGCCGTGATCATGGTTGGACCTTACGCTCCGATCGCCGAATTCGTAAAGCGTGCGCACGCCGAAAAATGGAACTCACAGATGCTGACTGTCTCGTTTGTGGGCACAGAGGCTTTCGAGAAGGCCGCGGGAACGGACGGAAACGGCGTGGTGATTACACAGGTTGTACCTCCGCCCAGCCGCACCGATCTGCCCCTGGTGAAGCAGTATGGTGAAGCCTTGAAGAAATATTCGCCTGGTGCTCCGCCCAGTTTTGCCAGCCTGGAAGGCTTTGTGGATGCGGCGGTGATTGTTGAAGGCTTAAAACGCGCGGGGAAAGACCTAACTCGCGACAAGCTTATTGACGCCATTGAAGCAATGCACGGCGAGGACATCGGGATTGGGATGAAAGTCAACTACAGTTCCACCGACCACCAAGGGTTTGACCAGCTCTATCCCACAGTGATCCGGGGCGGCGTCGCTGTGCCATTCAAGGACTGGGCAAGTTTAAAAAAGTAGTCATTGCGAACAGAGGAAGCCATGCGATTTAACTTTTTTAGAAAAAAACTCGGGTTGACGGCCAAACTGACGATTCCCTTCATTGTCACGCTGGTGATTACGTTGTGCGCTGTTGCCACGCTTTCCATCCACTCAACCCACCAGGCGCTGCTGGAAAGCATGCAGAAACGAGCACAGATCCAGGCAACGACAATGGCAACTACTGTGGCAGAGCCGCTGTCCATGGGCGAAGTGGACCGCGTGCAAAAACTGCTGGAATCCGTGCGCCAGACTGACGGCGATGTGGTATATGCCATTGCTTTAAACGGCGATGGCGCCGCCGTGGCCAGCACAGAACAAAGCCTCAGAAACGAAACTCTCAAACGCGACGACTTTGAAAAAACGATGGCCGGGACAAAGGAGTTCATCCAACTCCCAGTTCCGGGGAAATCTTCCCTGTTTGAAGTCGCCCAACCAATTTTGTCTCAGGGAAGCCGCAGCGGTATCCTGCGGATTGCCTATTCCACGCAGAGCATGGAACACAAAATGTTCCAGGACGCGCTGCTGATTGCCCTGACCGGGGTGGTGGCTCTGATCGTTGGAATCATTGTTTATGTGATCTCGAGCCAATACGTAGTTAAGCCACTTGTAACACTCATAGGCGTCGCCAGCCAGCTATCCAAAGGGGTGGTTGACCAGGAGTTCACTTACGCTGGCACGGACGAACTCGGTTCTCTGGCCCAATGTTTCCGCGAAGTCATCGATTACAACCGCACCGTAGCCGCGGCCTGCGAGTCGCTTGGACGCGGTGATCTTACGGTTACGATCCCAGAACGTTCTGACAAAGACACCATCGCGCACAACTTTACTCATGCTGTGGCCGCCATCCGCGATACCATTCGCGAGATGTCCCTCGGCTCGGCCAACCTGGCCTCAGCTTCCCAGGAACTGTCCGCCACATCTTCTGAGATGAGCTCGAACGCCGAAGAAACAGCCACGCAGGCAGGAGCCGTCTCAGCTGCCGCTGAAAAAATCTCTGTCCACGTGCAAACCGTAGTCAGCAGCGCTGAGCAGATGACTAGCAGCATCCGCGAAATCTCCACCAATGCTCACGAAGCCGCCAAAGTCGCCGGTAACGGCGTCAAGAGCGCCAATGAAGCCAGCCGTAAGGTCGGTAAGCTCAGCGAGAGCAGCCAGGAGATCGGGCAAGTCATCAAGGTCATCACCTCCATCGCAGAACAAACTCACCTGCTGGCGCTGAACGCTACGATTGAAGCCGCCCGAGCGGGAGAAGCGGGAAAAGGTTTTGCCGTGGTAGCGAACGAAGTCAAAGAACTGGCCAAGGCGACAGCAAAAGCTACGGAAGATATCAGCCGCAAGATCGAGACCATCCAGGCCGACACCAAGGGTGCAATCCACGGCATCACCGAGATCAGCCAGATCATCACGCAGATCAGCGACATCCAGAGCGCCATTGCCACGGCAGTGGAAGAACAGACCGCCACCGCCAACGAAATTGGCCGGAACGTCAACGATGTGGCCTGCGGCAACCAGGAGATCGCCAGCAATATTAACGGTGTGGCCTCCGCGGCCAAGAGCACGACCGAAGGAGCCGAGTACACCAACAAAGCCGCAGATGAGCTGGCCCGGCTGGCTTCCACCTTACAGACCTTGGTACAGCAGTTTAACTTTGAAAAAGACGATCACACTGATTCGCCAGCACTCCAGCAAGTATCGGATCGGGCCGCCCGCAACGTTCCGTCTGCTTCCACCAAAAAGGCAACGACGCCTCTGGTCAATGGCGCGCAGCGAGAAACAGTCTTTATCCAATAAGGCGCATTAACATCGTTGCATCCCAGCGGGAAGACAAACATCGCTTCCTTGTGCTCTTTTTTCTTGCTAACGTCTTCGCAAATAAATAAGGCGCCCGCGCCATGACTCTTGCCGGCTATGGCGACAGGACATTTGTACCGGAGTTCTCGATCTTCGAGTCGCGTGAGGCTCCCATGCCCGTACGCGGTGATTTGGCGGGGCCGTGTACTTTCCGGTAAGACCCAGTAAAACTTTCGTTGCCCCGCAAGAAGGCCCTGCATTCCGCCGATATATCTCCTGGAGCCGACCGCTCTCAGGAAACAACCGAGGCCTAAATGATAGAACTCACGCGCTTAAATCAAAAACCGCTGACGGTGAATTCCGACCTTATCAAGTTCGTCGAAAACACGCCAGATACGGTCATCACGCTGGTAAGCGGAGAAAAATTTGTGGTTCTGGAGAGCGCTGAGATCATTGTGGAGCGGGTGGTGGAGTTCCGCCGCAGGCTGTTGGATGGCTTGCTGTTCAACGGACTCAGTTCATCCAACCCAGCAGTCAAAAGCGGCAAAGAGGGCAGCGGTGAACGTCGGCGGCATCCGGAAGACTTAGACCAGGACGCGTAGGGAGCCTCAAATTGGATAAGAGTACTTTTGCCGGCATATTGCTGGCTGTAGGCGGAATTGTGGCCGGCTTGCTGCTGGAAGGCGGCAACCTAGGCCAGATTTTGCAACCTACAGCGGCGATGATTGTGTTTGGCGGTACGCTGGGCGCGGTCCTGATCCAGTTCCCTCTTCCGGTTGTAATTTCCAGCTTTAAAGATCTCGCCAAAGTGTTTTTTGAAAAGAGCCAGCAATCTCAACAACTCGTGACCCAGCTCATCCAGTTTGCAAACAAAGCGCGCAAGCAAGGAATTGTTTCCCTGGATTCCGACATAGCAACCATCCAAGAGCCTTTTTTGAAGAAGGCGCTCATGCTTGCCGTGGACGGCACGGAGCCCGAGCAGTTGCGGAAAATGATGGAGCTGGAGTTGGACAACCAATCGGAAGAGGAAGAACGCGTCCCTCTGGTATTTGAGTCCGCGGGGGGCTTTTCGCCGACCATTGGAATTATTGGCGCGGTCATGGGCTTGATCCAGGTGATGCAGCACATGGACAAGATTGAAGAAGTTGGCCGCGGAATCGCCGTGGCCTTTGTGGCCACTATTTATGGAGTCGGAGCCGCCAATCTCTTTCTTCTTCCGGCTGCGGGCAAGTTGAAAATTCGCATACGGCGCTCACAGATACTGCGGGAAATGACGCTGGAAGGCGTGATTTCAATTCTTGAAGGAATGAACCCGCGCATGCTGGAGATGAAACTTATGGGCTTCCTTGGCGAAAACGAACAAACAAAAACAGATCCCGCCAAAGAACCCGCTAAAGAGCCCGCAAAATGAGACGAAGGAAACGAAACACGAAGCACGTCAATCATGAGCGCTGGCTCGTTTCCTATGCCGACTTTATTACTCTGCTGTTCGCGGTATTTGTGGTCATGTATGCGGCTTCACAGGTGGACCACAGAAAAATCAGCCAGTTGTCACAGGCCATCCAAAGCGCATTTCAGGATTTGGGTGTGTTTCAGACCGCACATCGTCCGGAAATCGATAAATCCCGGTTACTCTCGCCTTCAGGGCCGGAAGTTGATAAGCCTGAATCGGACATCGATACCACCGAACTTCGCAAGACACTCGCGCAGACGCTGGCGCCTGAAATCGCCAAGAACCAAGCGGAACTACGCGACGGGCCTGATGGACTGGTCCTCAGCCTCCAGGAGATCGGGTTTTATGACCCGGGTTCTGACGTGCTCAAAGAGGCTTCCACCAGCATTTTGGGCCGGGTGGCTACGGCCCTGAAAACCACAAAACTTCGCATCCGGATTGAAGGCCACACGGACGATGTGCCTATTCATAACGCCCGGTTTGCCTCCAACTGGGAACTCTCTTCCTCTAGAGCAACTGGTTTGGTGCGTCTTTTCATCGAGCGCTTCCAGTTTGATCCGGCGCGGTTGGCGGCCGCCGGTTATGCTGAATACCATCCCATCCAGTCCAACAGCTCGGCAGAAGGCCGCAGCATGAACCGTCGGGTTGATATTGTCGTTCTGGCAGCGCCCAAACGACCAGCCTCTTTGGCTAACAATCCTGTGCAACACCCACAACCAACGAACCAAACAATGCCAGGCGCCGTGGCTGACAGCTCAAAGGCAAACCCTTCACCGGGGCAGTAAGTTGGCCCTCAACATGCAACTCTCTTGGTCGAAAATGGAACCTAAACGCATCGGCCGCAGGAACCCGGCAAAGTTTGCCGATCGCGTGTGCCGTTGCTGTTTGACATCGGAAATTTATGCCGGATAAGACAAAACACCAGATTGCGCTTGATCTGCTGAACCAAAACCATATCCACGAAGCATCCAGGCTTCTCACGGAAGCTCTTGCTGAACAAGAAAGCTGTGATCTCTGGAATGATTGGGCTACGGTCAAAGCTGCATGCAATGAAATCAATGAAGCGCGCAGAGGCTTTGAGCGGGCACTTGTGCTGGATACGGAAAACGCCCAGGCACAGTTCAATCTTGGACTGATCCTGGTGAACCAGAACGAATTGGACCGTGGGTTTTCGCTATTGCAGAAGTCTGCCCTGCGGCTGGGAAAAGAAGAGCAGGCAGCTGTGGCCAGCCTGCTGCAAGAGCACCGGTACAAATCTGACCTCAACGTGGGCAAAGTCGCCACATCAGCCGTAGCTGTCTCTAAGAACGGCAAGCGCGTGCTGGTGGTGCATGAAGTGCTGCCTCACTTTGATCGCGGTGGTTCAGCCATGCGCATCATGCAGGTCATCCGGCAACTGCGCGCACAAGGCCACGCTGTAACTTACATTGCACGCAACAATGTGAACCGCGATCGATATGAATCCGCCCTGGCCGAACTTGGAGTCAATGTCTTCAGCGGCGACGCGGAGCGAATGCCCGCCCTATGCGTCGATACGGAATCTAACTGGAAACTAGAAACCATATTGCAGTCCGGCCAATTTGATGTGGCCATTCTCTTCCATTGGTTTTGGTCAGGACTCTCCGTCACGGAACAGTATCTCGACGACATTCGCAAGCATTCTCCGCAAACAAAAATACTGGTTCTGACGGACGACCGCCACGGCATTCGTGAATGGCGCATGGCGGAGCTGTCCGACCGCTGCGCCGACCGCGAACGGGCCCTTGATTTCCTGGTGCGCGAAGTTGAGTGCTATCGCGCGGCCGACCTGGTTCTGGCCATTACTGAGGATGACCGTAAAGGCCTGGTGGAGATGGTCCCGAACCTCCAGACTGAATTGCTGCCCATGACCGCGGAGATACACGAGAGCAAAACAGGCTTTGATGAGCGGCTTGGCTTCATTTTTCTGGCGGACTTTGACAACAAAGCGAACCATGATGCGACCTTGTGGTTCTGCAATGAGGTCTGGCCTCGTATTCGCAAACGTCTTCCAAACGTAAAACTGCATCTGGCCGGCAACAACATTCGCGCCGAACTTGTCTCGGGCGACAGCATAGAGATCCTCGGATACGTTGCCAGCATTAAAGATGCCCTGGAGAAATATCGCGTATTTATCTCACCCATCCGTTACGGCACGGGCATTAAAACTAAGAACCTCCACGCGCTGGGAAATGGTATCCCGCTGATCACGACGACGGTCGGCGCGGAGGGCATGGACTTGAAGGACGGCGAAAGTGCTCTAGTCGCGGACACCGCCGGAGAGTTTGCCAACAAAGCGGTGGAACTGCATAGCAACCGTGAACTTTGGCAAAAGCTGGCGTCGAATGGGCGCGGCCATATTGCGTCCGCATTCTCCGTCGCTCACCTGGATGCGCAGATTACAAAAATCATGGATCGCGCCGGCACACTCACGCCGCACACTTATGATGCGGAGCACCGGTTCTCCGTGAGGGTCGTGGAAGAACTGCATCCTGAAGTCCTGACCAGAATGCCCGCGGTCAGCCGCCATGAGTCGCGCATTCTCGGCTACGCGGAAATGGCGGAAAGATTGATTGGACTTGGCCAGCCCGCGGAAGCTATTCAACAACTGCGGCACATTTTCTGTTATGTGGGCGGGAACACGCGTTCCCTCTTTCTAGCGCGCATCTTCAGCTTGCTGGAGCGTTGTTACCGAGAAACTGGTGACCAGGACGCCGCCGGCAGATGCGGCCAGGAAGCCAAACTCTGCTTCCCCGAACTCAATCCCGCACTGATTCAGAAGGTCACAAAGAATAAAAGTAGTGGCGGAAAACCGAGTGATCGGACCATGTCCGTCATTGTCCCGACGTTCAACCGCAAAGACAAATTGGAGCGCTGCTTGAAAGCGCTTGCCGCACAGACCCTGCCCGCTGAAGACTTTGAGGTAGTGGTGATCGATGATGGGTCAACTGACGATACCCGTGAATTCCTAAAGAGCCTGACCACGCCGTTTCGTCTGGTCCAGTGCTCGCAGAAAAATCAGGGTGTAGGCGCCGCGCGAAAACTGGGCGTGGAAAGCGCCAGCGGTGAATATCTTTTGCTCATCAATGATGACACCATCGCCGATCCGAAACTGCTCCAGGAACATCTCCGCTTGCAACATGAATATCACGATAGCTGTTTTGCCGTCCTGGGTACTTTTGAATATGAGCGGGCGGCCCGCAAGCGCGCTTTGACGCATTTCCTCAGCGTGGACCCATTCATGTTCCCGCAGGTAACCATGTATCCGGGGTGGAACTACGGTCCAACGCATTTCGTCACCTGTAATCTCAGCGTGCGGCGTGATGCCGTACTTGCCTGTGGCTCCTTTGATCCCTCGTACCGCGTGGGCGAAGACACGGAACTAGGATTGCGCATGGCGGCGAACGGGTGCAAAGTGCTTTATAACCCGCAAGCCCGTTCCTGGCATGACCATCTGGATATCACGGTAACGGACATGGTGCGCCGGGCCAAAGCATACGGCCCTGTTCATCTCCGCTTGCTGCGGCAATACCCGGCCGTCCGTGTTCCTGGACCAGCCGGGGAACTGGCCGGGCCTGTGACAGCCGCAGACATAGTGCGTATACGCAAAGCTCTGGATTCCAAGCGCAAGCAGATTGAAGAGACGGTCGCAGCACTCAAGCAATATGACGATCGCGACTTTGAACCATTCTTCGCCACCAAGAGCGGTAAAGGCACGGCCGCGGACATGATCGTCAACTTATTCCGCCAGGCGATACCCGAGGTGCATTGGTTTTACATCTTTGATGGCCTTTGCTCAGCATGGGAAGAACAAGCTCCTCCCATTCTCGCCAAAATTGCTTTTGCCGAGGCCCAATTGTGAAACCACAGCTGGCCCTTACCATGATCGTCCGCAACGGCGGACAGGACCTGTCGCGTTGCCTGGAAAGCGTGCGTGGCATCGTGGATGAAATTGTGATTGCCGATACCGGCTCCACGGACGGCAGTGTGGCTGTCGCTCAAAGTTTTGGCGCTACGGTAATCAGCATACCTTGGGAAAATGATTTCGCCGCAGCGCGTAATTCGGCACTACAACACACTTCAGCAGACTGGGTGCTGGTCCTGGATGCCGACGAACAACTGGACACGCAGGCCCAGGCGCAAATCGCAGATGCCTTGAGATCCCCGGACGCGGATGGCTACGTCATTACTATTCGCAATTACGTCCACAGCCTCACGGAACGGTTGTGGGACAAGGCCGCTCTCGTCAACGATGGCCGGTTGGCACGAGCTTCTGAGTTTGCTGGGTATCTTGAGCATGAGAATGTCCGGCTCTTCCGGAATAAGCCTGAGATCAAGTTCGAAGGGCGCATTCATGAAACTGTCGGCACTGGAATTGAACGCCGCGGCGGAAAACTTGGCCGCGCCAACTTCAGCATTCATCATTTTGGCTTTGTCGCCAGCGCTGAACGCAAAGCGGAGAAAAACCTTTTCTACCGTGAACTGGGCCGCCAGAAAATCAAAGATACTCCAGGCAACGCCCAGGCCCATTTCGAACTTGGCCTGTTGGAATTGGACAACTTTCATAATGATGCAGAGGCCCTGCGGCTATTTACGCTTAGTTGTGAACTCAATGAGAAGCTGGCTGTGGCGTGGTTTTTTCGCGCTATCGCACTTACCCGGTTGCAACGAGACGCAGAAGCCCTGCCGTGTTTTACTCAAGCCCGCAGGCTTGGACTTGACGGCGCCACGCACGCGGAAGCGGAAGCCGACTGCCTTTACAACTGCAAACAATTTATTGAAGCGCGTAAAAGATATCGCTATGCGCTGCAACTTGGGAACAGCGCGGGCCTTGTCAGCAAGATTGGCCTGACCGAAGTACGTTTAGGGCACTGCGGGGCCGGCCTTAAGAAATTAAGGGGCGCTATGAGCCAGGCTCCCGCTGCTCAGGAAATTCACGATCGCATGGTTTCCGCTCTTCTGACCATAGGACGCGTTGCCGATGCAGCCAAGGCCGCCGAAGCCAGCCTCGCCCTTACCCCGGCCACGAAAGCCAGCTTCCTGCGCACGGCTGCGCTTTGGATGCACGCCGAGCAAATAGAACATGCGATTCAAGTTGTTCGTCGAGGCTTAGCGACATTCCCCGAATCGCCAGAGCTAAGAGACGCTTATGCAGAATTGCGCGAACGCCAGCATCAAGAATCGTCTGAAGCACCTCAGCACCACACCGCTGCTCCAGCGCACTAAACAATTTCCAATCAATTTGTTTCATCTCGAAGGGCGATGTGCATTTTGATGTGCCTTGTGAAGATAAGCAGCCTCTTAGGTTCTATGCGCAGCTCGTGGTCATGAAATTGCTCAGAAATATTTGGAGTGCAGCCCGCAGTGACAGCAATCTCACCTCTGCACGAAATGTAAGCGCCTATTAAGTATTAAGGAAAGAATTTTTTGAGAATTGCCTGCTTTTATCCCGCTTCTCTGTTCTGCGCGTGGGCGGTGTCTACGGGGCTGGTTGATACGCTTCGGCGTATGGGCCATGACGTGGTTGCGCTCCCAATCCAGGCGACATCGAACGCACCAAGCCGCGAGAACTGCAATGTAGTTTTAAACCCGGTCTATCGTGAGTCCTTTCCTACGCAGGAACAGTTGCGAGAGTTTGACGGAATCATTATTTCCGGCCCCGAGCACATTCGGCCTGAGCTTATGGCCCTCTATCCTGACTGGAACAAGATCGCCGTGCCCAAAGTTTCCTGGATGCATGAGACGGTGGAGCGCGAGGACTACGGCAGGTTGCCAATCGACGCGATTCGACAGCTTGCGGATGTGACATTCGCTCCGGCTGTCCAGGATGAAAAGTACGGTCTGCGCTGGCTTCCCTTTGGCGTGGATACCACCGTCTTCAAGCCTGACTGGAACCAGAAAAAGCTGTATGACACTGCTTTTATCGGCCTGGTCTATCCCAAGCGGGCGGAGTTTCTGGAAAAACTCAAGCCGCACCTGCGCGGCATCAATCTCCTGGTGGGCAACATTCAGGTGCACGACCTGAGCGGCGTCTGCGTTCGGGAGACGGCCTTGTTGTATGCCGACAACCTGCGCAAGATCAAAGTGTTTGTGAACCTGCCGACTCTTTCTCAACTAGCGGTCACCAAGGTCTATGAAGCCCTTGCCTGCGGCACGTTTCTGATTACGCCCGCCATTACCGAATACAAAAATTTTGAGAACCTTCAAGCTCATTTTTATGACGGCAATAAGCCGGAGAAACTGGCAGAGAGCATTCGCTTTTGCCTGGAGCAAGAGGAGCAGCGAGTGGAAGCCACACGCCAATGCTGCGAACAGGTTCACCAGTTGCATCGGCTGGAATTGCGCTGTGAAGTTCTTTTATCTGCCATAGGAGGGTCCTAATGCGCGCACTTGTTACCGGACACGAAGGATTTGTTGGCCGTCACCTGGTTCCCAAACTGGCCCGTGCCGGGTATGAAGTTCAGGGAACGGAGGACCTGGAAGATTTTCTTAAGTCTTCCGCGGCCAGAAAGAAATGGGACGTTGTGGTCCACCTGGCGGCGAACATCATTAATGTTCACGACCGCGGCAAGATCGGCTTACGGGCATTTGACGACCTCAAACTGGACTTGAAGATGTTCAAGTGGGTGGAGCGCAATCCCCCCGTCAAGGCCCTGATTGCGATGTCGAGTTGCGCGCTAGACTTTCCGGAAGATCCGTATTGCACCGTGAAGGTCACGCTGGAAGCGTTTACCAGTTGCTTGCACCGGCAAGGAGTACCGGTTGTGATCCTGCGTCCATTCAGCGGCTACGGAGGCGACCAATCTCCGGAGTATCCGTTCCCCGCCATTCTTGGGCGCGCGACGCGCAGAGAAGATCCGCTTGTGGTGTGGGGTGGCAGCCAGGTGCGCGATTGGGTACATATTGACGATCTGACTGATGCCATTGTGTACGGGGTCGATCATTTTCCACGGGGAGTTCCCGTACAGATCGGCAGCGGCATCGGCACAGACTTCTTCAGTCTGGCAAAGATGATGGCGGACGCTGTAGGTTATTCGCCAAAGATTGCCGGCGATCCAGGCAAGCAGTCGTCTTCACCGCGCCGAGTTGCCGACCCAACGTTCGCCAAACAACATGGATGGGAAACGACGATCACGATCGGCGAAGGAATTCGTAAAGCGCTAGACGGACAAGCTCTAAGTCAAGTGAACGGAGCAGGGTTCCCTGTTTTCAGCAATGTTTCGGCCGCTGAAGTCAAAGCTGTTTGAGCAAGTTGGAGAAGCACGTTTCATGAAAGTTCTAATGCTCGCTTCCGGGTTGGGGACCATCTGCCGTGGCTATGAGCGCTTTGTGCTCGACATGGCGACCCAGCTACGCTCCAACGGTCTGCGAGTAAGGTGCTGGGGCACTTCCAACGCACCCGATGTACAAGCCCTGCCTATCCTTGGCCGTGAAGAGTTACAGCGGCTGGCACTGGAGCGTATGCGCCAGGACCCTGATTTCGCCTCTTACTCAGGATCGGATTTACACGATTGGACTTTGCATACGGAAGACCAGTTGTTCGGCCTTGCTGCCGCCGCCCGCTTGCACCGGGAGACACGTACGAACGAACCATTAATCGTGTACGTAAAGTGGCAGGGCGGCCTGATGGATGCAGGAGGAAAGTCGACCGCGCTGCTGGAAGGGCTTGCGCGCGCTTCCAGAGAAGGTCCCGTTCACACCGTTATCCATACTGACTGGGTCTATCCACCGGTAATTTCGAGGCTGGCGTCCGCCGGTTGTGCGTTCCACTCCATTGCTCCCTGGGTAACCAAGCAGCTTCTTGAATTGGGCATAACGCAAGGATTCGAGCTGCCCATGGGCACAATGAGCATACCTCTTAAGAACGTACGCACCCGTCAGGCGGCCTTTCGTCAAACACGCGGAATTCCCGAGCACGCATTTGTGACCCTGACCGTAGGCGCTTTTAATAATGAGATTAAAAACTTCCCATATTTGGTCAACGATCTGGCGCCGCTGGCAAAAGATGAAGACTTCTACTGGGTGGTGGCCGGCGCACGCGGTAAAGAACCAGCGGCGTGGGAGAAACAGGCACGCAGCTTGTTTGGTCCTCGTTTTATCCCGCTGATGGACGTGCCTTTTGAGCAGATGCCCGATGTCTACGGATTAGCTGATCTGGCCTTGCATGGCACCTTGAACGAAACCTTTGGACTTTGCTATCTGGAATCGCAACTTGCTGGTCTGCCCAGCGTGATGCATGACTATCACGTCACGCAATGGCTCACTACGGGCTTGCCGGAGGAACTTGCCACCATTTCCCGCGTCAATATGCGTGTCCCTGGCGCAGCGTTGGCGGCCGTGGCTGAGTGGCGTCATCTGCTGGCCGACACATCCGGCAAAGCCTCCATCCTCCAGATCATGGAGTATTTTCGTACTGTTCAAGAGCAACGCTTTGCCTGGGAGAATCTGGGCCCGCGTTTTGCGGAGTCTTTTCGCCAACTCGCGCAACCCAAGGTCGTGAAACAACCGATTCCTGCGCCGGCTGCCCAGGACCAACGCCAACTGATGAGCGTCTTGGCTAAACAACAGCAACCACACAAGAAACAGGGATAAACAACAATGAGGGCCCGTAGATTAAAGGTATTTGTCTGAGGAGACGATAGGTAGGGAGAACAAATTGCACCCGGTACCGAGGTCAGCGAGGCAAGAGGGGCGCTGAGTCGAGAAACCAAGAAGGAGCACCACATGTCACTCAGCATACTTAACAACATCCCATCTCTGGCGGCCCAGAACAACTTACAGACCAACAACGCGAACCTACAGCGCACACTTTTCCGCCTGTCCTCTGGTTCACGCATCAATAGCGGCGCAGACGATGCCGCCGGTCTGGCGATCGCCGATGGTCTTCATGCCAACATCACCGCTCTGAACCAGTCAGCTCAGAACGCGAATGACGGCATCGGCCAATTGCAAACAGCTGATGGCGGGTTGGCACAGGTTACTTCTCTTCTTAACCGCGCAGTCACCCTGGCGACCGAGTCTTCCACCGGCACGGTGGGCAGCAGCCAGCGCACGGCCCTGGATGCAGAGTTCACGTCGATCAAGGCGGAAATTGACCGCATCGGCGGCAACACCACCTTCAACGGAACGTCCGTTTTCTCCGCCACCACGACCTCCATCTTCTTGAGTGACGGCGGCTCGTCCAGCTCTATCGCCACCACTACCGGTGCACTGTCATCCTCTAGCGTCAACGGCACCAACCTCAGCAGCGATAACCTGACCACCGCTGCATTGGCCGCGACGGCTTTGACCGATATCAACTCCGCGGTTGCCAACGTGGCGGCCCTGCGTGGCACCATCGGCGCAAGCATCAACCGGTTGCAGTCCGCCAGCACCGTCATCGGCAACCAGGTGCAGAACCTGACCGCGGCGGAAGACAACATTCGCGGAGCAAACATCACCCAGGAAGTCGCGAACTTGTCCAAATTCAACATCCTGAACCAGACCGGTATCTCGGCCTTGGCCCAGGCGAACCAGGCGCAGCAAGGCGTCCTGAGACTCCTACAGTAACGTAACACTAACCGGGGGCGGGCATGAAGCCCGCCCCGCTTCTTAGTCAGAAGTAAATTATGAGCACAATATCAAGCAGCGCACAGACTTCTTCCGCATCTTCCCTGGGGAACGGAATTGACGTACAAGGTACGGTCGGTTCAATCATGCAAGCGGCCAGGCGGCCTGAAGCGCTGATGCAGCAGCAGCAGACCTCGCTGGGCACTCAGTCCACCGCGCTCAAGTCCATCAACAGCAATCTGCTTGATCTGCAAAACAAAGTGCAGGCCCTGACCGAATTCACCGGGCAACTCGGAGCTCGAACAGTAACTTCTTCCAACAACAATTTGGTCACAGGCACATCGGATGGCAGTGCCGCTCTTACCAACCATCAAATCATCGTCAATAACCTGGCCACAACATCCTCTTTCTATACCAACACGGTCACGAATGGTTCGACCGCCCTGGCCACAGGTAGTTTTGACATTGCCATCAATGGGACAAAAACCGCGACAATTGCAGTGGATGGCACGAACAACACCTTGGATGGCATCGCCAAGACCATCAATGCAGCCAATGCAGGGGTCACCGCGAATGTGATCGTAGACAGCAGTGGAGCTCGGCTCTCACTCCTGAGTACCACGACAGGACGCTCCGGCGAAATCAGTGTTTCGAATAACATTCCCGGCATTCCGGGCAGCCCCGCTGTGCCAGGAGTGACATTCAACCAAGCCATCATAGGCAAAGATGCATCTCTCAAAGTGGATGGCATTGACATTACGGTAGGCAGCAATTCAGTAAAAAACGTCATTGCGGGAATCACACTTAATCTTCAAGGCGCGGACTCAGGCACCACGGTCAATCTGGGAGTAACTCCGGACGCAAGCCAATCCAGTGCGGCCATCCAATCTTTTGTCAATAGCTACAACACCGCCATCAAGTCAGTCAACGCACAGTTTGTCTTCGATCCCACCAGCAAAACCGGCCAGCCGCTCGGGGGGAACTCGTCGCTCACGTTGGTCCAGCAACAACTCTATAGCGCTGTGACGTATGCAACGCCAGACAGCAACAACGGAATCAATTCTCTCTCCAGTCTGGGCATTACCATCAATAATGATGGTACGCTGAGCATTAATTCCGCCAAGCTCACAACCGCTCTTACTTCACAGAACGCAGACGTTCAGAACTTTTTCCAGGCCGTGGGCACAGGGTACGCGCAAAAGTTTACCGCCACCGCGGAGACAATGACCGACCCCACACAGGGCGCTCTGTCACTCGAGATCAGCGGAATTGGCGCGTCAGTAAAGTCTCTGCAAACGTCCATCGATAATTTTGAATCGCGCATGACCTCCATGCAGCAAAACCTGCTGACTCAATACAGCAAGATTGACGCCATGCTTCAGCAGATGCCTTTGATTATTTCTCAGATTAACAGCCAACTAGGGAGCCTATAGGTAAAACTCATGACGAACCCAGCACAAGAATATCGTAAACGCGCGGTAGAAGGCGCCAGTCCAGTAGGTTTAGTGGTGCTGCTGTACGGCGGCGCGGTCACCAACTTGATGCGCGCCATTGCGGCCGTGGATGCCGGCAATGTGGAGAAGCGGGTGGAAGAACTCAACAAGGCCCTGGCAATCATCGCCCAACTCCAGGGAACGCTGGATTTTGAAAAAGGCGGAGCTGTAGCCGTGCAACTCGACAAGTTCTATCATGTCATGCGCTCGCAGATCCTGGAAGCCAGCATCAAAAATTCAAAACCTCTGCTGGAAGACCTGGTCAAGCACATGTCGTCGCTCAAAGAAGCGTGGCAGCAAGTGGAACGCGAAACTATGATGCAGAGCGTGCCCGGCATGACCGCAACGCCTTCGGCCCTTCTGAACCAGAGCGGGCAAATGGCCGCCGCCCGGCTTTAAAACAATGTCCGGTGAACTAGTCCAATTCGAAAACTCAGCGCGGCAGATTGAGAACCTTCTGGCGGAACTTGGCCTCGGGGAGAATCCATTGGAGTCGCCGGTAATTGGCCCCGAATGGATGGCGCGTGCACAGTCGCTCCTCAATGGCACTGACGCTTTGCTCACCAAATGCGGTCCGGCGATGCCTCTGATCAAAACGACTCCGGAAGTATGCCACTACCGCAAGCAGCTTGCGATGATGGGTCAGATTTTGCAGCAGCTTCATGCAAAACTCCAATCCCAGGGCACCGATCTCCGCAATGAGCATCTGCGGGTCAAGCGCTTACAGGGCTGGGCCAATTCCGTCAGCATGCTTAAGTAAAAACTCTTTCGTCGATCTTGCGAATTACTTAACTATTTCAAATCCCAGCCAGCGTTCAGTAGCGCTGTTGCCATTTCCGTTGCGCAGTTTGGATGGCCAGCTGAAGGCCCGTTGTAAACCTATCTGGAGGAAATTTCTCCATCACGGCCTTGCGCGCTTCACCGCCCATTTGCGCCGCGAGATCACGGTCCTCAAGCAAGCGGATTGCATGTCCGCGCAATTCAGCGGGATCATCGGAAAGAAATCCGCTTACTCCATGCGTAACCGGCGAGGTCGGGTGCCGGTTGCCGAGCACTGGCAGACCTGCCGCCATGGCCTCAAGCGTGGCCATGTTGAAACCGTCCTCCAGCTGCGGGTCCGCCGTGTGGATAAAGAAACGGTGACGGCTCAGCATCTCCTTCAACTCCACCCAGTCCCGCGCAGGCTTCACACCCGGCATATCTTGATTGTGGCCGACAATAGTCACCGGAAGGTCCGCAAATGTTTTTTCATGAAAATTCCATAGCAGGCTGTGCGCTTTTTGCGCTATGTGATTGGCCACACGCAGCCCGCAAGCAAGATCACCGGTGTAAGCAAGATAATCTTGCGGGTCCGCGGAAGAGGTCACAACATGCTGGTCATAACCCCAGGATTGCCCCTTTAGCTCCGTGACCGCAATAACATGCGCACCGACCAACCGAACGTACTGTGCGACGGCACGCCGCAGATCCTCTGCGGAAACCGTGCTGCGCTGTTCCCGCACCATGCTGTCCAACGTTTGGTGGAGTACGAACAGACGAGGCCCGGCAAGAGCCTTGACGTCAAGTAGGTCAGTCAAGCTATGGGCGATGATGCAGCTGTACGAAACTTTACTTGCCAATACTTCTTCAAGACGAACAAGCCGCGCGTTGCTCGGCACGGGGCGCATGGCATCGTCCCATCCAGCAACGTGGCGGCCGTTCAGGCCCACCAGCACGTCCATTGGCTGCTCAAGGGCATGAAGCTGGTATACCCAGGCTTCATGGCAATCGAAAACCAGCAGGCGTTGTTCATCGCCGGCGACGCTCATTCCCTCATTATGAGTCGAGTTACAGGGCAGAGTCCAGCGTTCGGCTAGACTCTACTAGGACTCTAAGGTTTGATATATTCCTGGCCCTGTGGTGTTGGGCTTTCGTAGTCCCGGCCGTACTTGTTTTTGTGCGTCAGTGGGAAGGAAGTATTGTTCGGCACCAATAGTTTTCCAATGGAACTGGAGTCATTGGACACTACAACCGGCCGTGAAAGACTCTTTAACACATCCGCGGATGCTCCCTCACTCCAGACGTGGACTGTGTACTTGCCGACAGGGACATTTGGAATCGTAATTTCTCCCCCGGAGATCGAAGTCGCGTAGTAGGGAGTGTCCAAGGCGATAATCACTGCGCTCATTTCCGGATGAATGTTACAAAATAAATAAGAAATACCGGGCCGGTCAAAACGTGACGAACGCGTGCTTCCCGACTCATATAAACCCAGGTCGAACCGCTTCCCTTCAAACAAAGAAAATGCATTGTGAAAAAAAGGGTCCTTGTTGGGAAAGTCCACTTCTGAACCCACAGTCACTACCAGAACATGAGGTGTAAAGGTTTTATTCTTTTGGACAAGCGTGAACCGCCTCTTTGGCGGCGCGAGCAGCGCCGGGACGGCGGGCTCCGCCGCAGCCAGGGGAGTGAGCCAAACCACGACGACCCCGTCACTGGTATGTTTTTGCGACGGATGGACTTTGGTTATTTCAACGGAGCCGGTGACAGTAACAGTTTGCCCGTAAAGAGAGACGGGAAGCAGTAACGCGGTGGTCCACAATGCGATGGACCACCAAGACCATAGCCGCGAAACCTCTTTCGTTTCACGGCAGATGCGCGTCCATCTCAAAAAAGCACCCCCATAATCAGATTAAGCTGGTTTGCTCTCTGACTGCTTCTGTCAAGACTAAAAGTCCGCAGCGTGCGGAATTCAGCGGACAATAAAAGATTGGATCGAGGACGATAGATTACATTACCTAATTCGCTCCGGTTCCGCGTCAGATCTGCGGCAAAATAGCCTGGTCCCGCATTGAAGCCACGCACATCGCCCGCGGCGGCGCCGTCCTGACCCGCTGTCAGGTTGAATTCAAGTTTGCTGGCTGGCTTGAATTTAAATTGCGCCCAGCCCCCGGTGGCCGTCAATCCTCTTACCAAGGTTGCTGGATCGCTGAGTGGTCCGTTGAACAGTACGCTTCGGCCAATACCAGCGCCCAGACCGCCAATCCCTCGTCCGTGATAAAACTTTCCGCTGAGGCTGAATCGCTGTCCAAAAGGGACGTTCCAGTCGGCCGTTGTTACCCAACCGTCCACATTCCGGTTGAAACCCCAGTTCTCACGGCTGTAATAGCCGCCAACGCCCAGTGTAAGCGGTTGTTTGGAAATCTTGTGGCTCCATTCTAACCGTGTTCCGTAGCCCGGTTGCCGGGTACTTTCACCTGCTCCGGGAAAGCGCAGAAACTCGTTCGGCGGTGTTTCACCGGTCAGAGGATCAAGCAGCCCACCCGATAGAGTCAGCGTGGTGTCGTCAGTAGAGATCAAGCGATGTTCCACTCGGACTTGCGGCATCCAGGCCCAGATGTTCCCCAAGTATGAGAAAGCAGGGATCCCCACAGAGGCAAACGACGTGGGGTACGCTGGAGAAAAGAATAAGTCGTCCATGCCCGCGACGAGGGAAGTCCGCGGCCAATCGAGCCGCATTGTGGCCGTTCTCACATGAAGTCCCCCAGAGGCTGATCCATTCACCGTCTCGGGGAATTCGCCAAAGAAATCAACAACAAAATCGCCCTGTGTCTTGGCGCCTGCAAGAAGAGGTCCGTGCACCTCCAGTCCAAGCTGGGACTGGCGTACGGTTGCACCAAAACTGCCGCCCGTGTTGCCACCTGTCAGTGATGGAGCGGTTGGCAGAGCCACACCCGGGACTTCAATGTGGTCGACATTGCCAGTATTGCTGAAAACGTTCATCAGCAGCATTCCGAAGAGCCTTACGCGATACTTAGATGCGCTCTCCACCTTCGTTTGGTATTGCTCTTCGACTTTGCTGTTAAGTAGCTGCTGGTCTTCTTCCAGTTTCGCGATCCGGTCGTCCGTGCTCTTTTCTTCCGGCGTCCCATTTACCGATTGGCTGGCCGCTGATTGACTATCCTGCGCGACTGGGACTTCAGCACGCGCCGGCGAGGCGATGGCATCCAACTTCTGGCGCGCAAGCTGAAGTTCATGTTTTAGGTCCAAAGTCTCAGCGCGATAACGCCCTGACTCTTCCTTAATCTCCTTGACCGCGGTCTGTAGTTGTTGGATCTGTATCTGCAACTCATGAACAGAATCCTTGAGCGACGGTTCCGAAGATGGAGGCGTGCCCCCTCCATACTCCTGGGCCCGGCCCTTTGCGGGACCCAAACAGACGAACAATAACACCATCGCGTACAAGAACTGCCGGTGGACAGAGTCTCTGGCGTGCATTGCGAGCCCTCATTCTTTGGAAATAGAATTATTGGAGATAACTGCTGGCACTTCGTCCCGGCCGTCAGCATCCGCGCTGGAACCGAACGGGATCGTCATTGCAAAAGTTGTGCGCCCAGGTGAAGAATTTGCAAGCCTGATCGCGCCACCGTGTTCTTCCAGGATTTTCTGAGCGATCGTCAACCCTAGCCCGGTGCCGTTTTCTTTGCCATAGCTAACGAAAGGTTCAAATATTCGGGCACGCAGATGCTCAGGTATGCCAACGCCGTTGTCACTGATGGTGATTGCCACTCCGTTCGGTACCTCTTGCATACCTACGGCGATCTCTCCCGCATCTGGCGGAACGGCCTGGCAGGCATTGAGAAGCAGGTTGGAAAAAACACGCTCCAGTTTTCTAGAGTCAAACCAGCCCTTGCTGCTGCCATGGCAGGATAACGCTATATTTACTTTTTGCACACTGGGATGGCGTTGCACAGAGCGGATGGCCCGCTGCATGGTTTCTTCAACGCTTCCAAAAGAAGGTGACAGAGCGTCGCGGGTCTTGGAAAATTCCAGCAACGAATCAATGAGCTCGGTCATGCGGCCGACCGCATCGCGGATCTCCTGATAGAGTTCTTCCGATTGTTCCGGATCATGGTTGCGCTCGGAAAGAAATTCGGCATTCGCCACAACGGCGGTCAATTGATGACGCAAATCATGAGAAATCGAGCTTGCCATTCGTCCAATAGTGGCCAGCCGTTCAGACTCAAGTAATTGCCTCTGCGTTTGCTGAAGGTCGCCTCGCATGTGGATAAAGGATGCTGTCACCTCTGCCAGTTCGTCCCGGCCATGCACATCGAGCGGGTAGGTAAAATCGCCTTTTCCCAAAGCGCGCACGCCCGCTACCAATTTATCCAGCGGGCGCGTGTAACCGCGAAAGATGGCAAAAGCCAGCACACTCTGCCCAAACAGAGCCAGCACGCCCAAGCCAACTAATGTCCGATAGAGGCCGCGAAACCGCGCGGTAGCTTGGTCGTATGATTTTAAAACACTCAAATATACGCTGGGCGCCGTGCCGGGCATCACTTCCACAGAAGTGGCCAGGTAACGTTCCTCTCCCAATTGAACGTCCTCAGGGTACGGACGCTGTGCTCCAGAGGCCTGATGGAACTTTCGCGCAAACTCTGCTTGCCTGACGGGAGAAATCGTAGTTGCAACCACTGAATCTCCGTATAAGAATGCGACTTCGCTGCCAGCAATCCGGCTTACATCTTTCGCAACGCCTTGGTTGATTTCATGACCGAGGGCCAGCACCCCCAGCACCCGATCATCACTGGACCTGCCAAAGTAGATTGGCTGAAAAAACACTTCGTAAAGATGTCCTTCTAAGAACCACCATTGCTTGCTCGACGCCAAATGGAGTGAACGGCTCAGCGAGGCCTCGATCGCAGTCGCGGTTACTTCTTTGGCTGATGCATGCACGGCCATGACCTTGCCGGCCGGCTCGGCAAGAACAAGAAGATCCCCTCGACTCAGATGCCAGGTTTCGTTGGAAGCGTCCTGTATGGTCGCCACATCTTCCGTGGTCATCAGCGCTTTTACTGTGGGAAGGTTGGCCAGCATTTCCGCTGAACGGCTAAGGGTGGCTTCGCGCTCCGCTTGAAAGGCGGTGAATGTCATCACGGAATTGCGAAGGTCGCCGGAGATTTCAGCGCGAACCTGGCTCTCAACTCTTTGACGAACCACCAGAATTGTTGCGATTGTCACAGCCAGCACGCCCGCAAGCAATAAGACCAGGAATTTTACTCTTAGTGGGACCTTCGTCATCATTGGAACCTCGGGAACCTCGGAACCTCGCCACGGGCGACTTGCATCTAGCGTACAAACTTGTAGCCCGCACCGTGCACGGTCTTGAAGTGGAGAGGACGCGCCGGGTCCTTCTCAAGCTTTTGCCGCAACCGGAGAATATGATTATCAACGGTCCGCGTTGAAGGATAACTCTGATACCCCCAGACTTCATTCAGCAGTTCTTCGCGCGAAATAACCCGGTCCTGGTTCTGGATAAAGAACCGCAGCACTTTAAATTCCTGAGCAGTAAGAGCAGCCGGCTTACCGGCCTGGGTCAGCTCCATCTTGGTGAAATTTACTGATACATCATCAAACGCAAAGACCTCTGGAACAGCGGCAAGCCGGTTGGCCCGGCGCATCGAAGCCTGCACGCGGGCGAGCAGTTCCCTGGGGCTGAACGGCTTGGTGACATAGTCGTCCGCCCCGATCTCAAGCAAGAGGACCTTGTCGACCACATCCGTAGACGCGCTCAAGACAATTACGGGAAGATTGGGGGAACCACTCTTGATTTCCCGGCAGACGTCTTGTCCAGGTATCCCGGGAAGGCGCAGATCCAGCACAACGGCCGAAGGCAGCGCCGCACGGACCGATTCAAGGCCCGCAGTGCCGGTGGCGGCAATCTCTACGCTGTATCCGTTCGAGGCAAACAAACGTTTGAGCGCATTTTGCACTGCCCGATCGTCTTCGACAACCAGAATCTTTTCCATATTTTGTCGCGATGCTTTGACTTGCCCGTAGCGATCTCAAAAACGTGAGGCACGTAGGGAGGAAACACGGTGCAGTCATTTCGCCCGGTTCACTTCATCCGTTTCGCCGTTTTTGCGCCGCCACTTCTCTTCCAGAGAATTTTAGCGTTCTTGATCTTCCCGCAGCAAACTATTCGGCCCAAAATGGCGTCTGTCAGGAATTACGATTTGTTGACATTCTTGTGACAATTTAAGGATGTCAGCTAAGTTATTGTCGAAACTGCTTCTTTACGAAAACATCTTAGCCTCTCGATGCTTCGCGAATGAAGCCTTTTAGCCAGAGCGCCAGCACGACGATCTTTGCGGTGAGTCGTGTATGGGAAGTTTCCGCCGCGAACACTTACTGGCAAATGGGCGCGGACCCGGGAAGTTTCGCGCCCATTTCTTTTTTTGCGCGACAAAAGGCCCGTTCGGGCCTCTTATCACCAGCAATCTATTCCGCTTACTTCTACGACTACCCGATCTTCTTATGTCCCTTGGGCCAATCGACCCAGGAAAGAGATTCAACAATGAACTCAGCCCGGGACATACCAGGACATGCTCCCCACAACTGCCGCACTTCATTCCCGTAACGAACGTTTCCGATGTGCGTTTCACGATCTTTGTCCTTTTCAGGATCGGGATCAGTGAATCCCAGCCTGCGGCGCAGCATCTCCATCTCCTCGGGTGTCCCGGTTAGAAAAGACCAACCCGGGCCAACACGATGAATGGCTGCGTAGTCTTTCAGAACAGCCGGCGTATCGTGCTTGGGATCGAGTGTGAACGAGTAGAAAAAAATGTTGCGTGCAATCCGATTGGCCAGGAGCTTCTGGACCCGTACCAAGTTCTGCGTTACGCGAGGGCATATCTGGTCACAGGAGGTGTACATAAAGTTAATGAGCATCACCTTGTCTTTGATCAGATCGTCATACAAGTGTACTTTTTTGTTGTCTTGCGTAGTCAAAACAACATCCGGAAAATAACGCTCCCGGATGGCTTGCCGGGGGTCAATATGCTTCCAGTGCTGTACCGGAGCGGGTGCTGTAGGCGGCAATTCTGTTCCCGGCCCTGAGCCCGCCAAAGAAGAAAAGGCAAACAGGTTCAGTGATTCTCTTCTTGTCATCTTTGCCATATCAATATCCTTTGCGCTCACATGCTGAAGAACTGCGCCTGCCGGCTATTCGACAGCAGGCGCAATCCAGCTTTACGGAGCTGGGTTTGTATCACCAACTGGCTCAACGGACCACAGCGCCATCATGGCATGGTCTTCATGGACCACATTGTGGCAATGCAGCGGATACCGGCCTGTGAAATCGCGGAAGCGGAAGAAAATCTGCACGCTCTCATTGTGACGAAGTTCCACAACGTCTTTGCGCGATTTCTCTATCGCCAACGGCGGTGGAGCGCCATTTCGAGAAACAATCTGATGTTCCTCAAAATGAATGTGGATCGGATGCATCCAGCCGCCAGAGTTGTTCTGCAAAGTCCACAATTCGGTTGAGTTTTGTTTCACGGTAAAACGGTTTATGTTACAGTCCGCAAACTTGCCGTTGACCTGCCATTGCCCGTTACCGCGCTCAAACCGGAACGTGCGTCGAACCACGCTGCTGAGATCAATGGTCGGCAAATCGTAGAACTTGGTAATGGTTGCAGGATCCTGACTGTTGTCCGCTACCGCAGGCAGCACGATGTCAAAACGCATATAGGCTTTACCCTGGCCCGCCGCTAGAACGTTGCCTGTCGGCCCTCGTCCATCTACTTGCTCTAAACGGTTCTCCAGCAGGATCGATTGACCGTGGGTGAATTTGGAGAAGTCGATGATCACATCCGCGCGTTCCGCAACACCCAACTCGACACTGCTCACCTGTACGGGCTTAGGCAGCAGGTTGCCGTCATTGGCGATCTGCCAGAACTGGTTGTTCGCGCCCAAGTTGTTCGGATCGGTGAGGAAGAACTGTACCCAGCGTGACGGCCCGCTATTGGTCCAGCGCAAGCGATACCGACGCGGCGCGACCTGGAAGAACGGCTGAATCTTGCCGTTGACCAGGAACTTATCACCCAAAACGCCGTCAGTATTAAACAGATCAAAGAATAACAAGCCGGTATTCGGATCGAATACCTTGTCGCCAAACAGCATAGGCACATCAAACTGGCCGCTGGGTAGACGGAACCCAGTGGTCTCATCCCCCGTATCAAACTGGTTGAACATCAAATACTGACCCACCAGGCCTTTGTATGTGTTCTGGGCCGTAAAGTCGATCCGGTGATCGTGAAAGAATAACGTGCTTAACGATTCCCGAATATCCCCATTGGTGGCGGCAAACTGCGGATCAGAAAAGCCCGCCAGCACGTTGGGGTAATGGTGATCATAGAACTGGCCGGGATTGTCAAAGAAGCACGGAAAGCCATCACTCTCTGAAGGTGTATGGCCATTGTGCAGGTGCGTGCTGACGGTGTTGTTCCCAAATCCGCCGTTGTTGGCCGGCAGGTTGTTCACGTTGCGCACCAGAATTGGCTCACCGTATTTTGCGTGATAAACCGGCCCCGGCGCTTCGCCATCAAATCCCCACAAGGTTTGCGTGGGCAGATCCGGAGAGACAGTAGCAGAAATCTGCGATTGTGTGATCTGGTAGAACTTCTGCGGTGGAAACCTGTTAAACGCCTGGTGGGCGATCGTCCGTCCTTCACCGCCTGCCGTATTTGGAGCGATTGTGGGCGCTGGAGTCAACGAGGCCACAGGCTGCTTCACCGTTAAATTCCTCAGAGGCTCCATAAAAGACCGCGTTGCCGGGCTAGTGGTTGCAGCACCACCTCCGTCATTGCCGCCTCCTCCACCTCCACCCTTGCCTTTATCAAAGCCCCAAGCCCGTGAGCTCAGGCCATTCTTTGCCACCAGGTATCCGGCGCCCGTAAGCAGACCCATTTTGAAAAGCTCACGGCGGCTCAAGCCGGCTGCAATGAGTTCAAGTCGGTTTTTTCGGGCATTGTCAACGTCCTTCTTGTTTGGCATTTGCACCCTCTTCACTTGGTTGATGTTTTTTTGTTTGAGGTCGCGGAGACTGCCTTCGAAAGTCAAAGTGCGCCTATCGCGGAAGTTCACCTAGTGGCTTCTTGAAAGCACCTTTGAAAACAAAAGGCCAAATTTCTTTCGGTTCAGGTTCCAGGTTCCTGAAAATCGAAATCGGGGCGCAATTCGAACACGATTAGGTTTCGGTTCTCGGCAGAAAAGGCTCAGAAGCAAACAATGTTAGGAACAGCCCCAGGGAACTTAGAACCGCACCTGATCGTCTACTCTCGGTGAGCCGCACCGAGGACCGAGATCAAAAGGAGAAGCAGTGAATCAAAGAGAAAGTCCACTAAAGTTCTTGCTCTTCTCCTCACGAACACGGCCATGATAGGTAGGCGCGGCGGTTTGAATTGTCACAAAAGTGTCAACAGATAGTAATTTCTGGCGGACCTACGCTTACAAAAATGCTGTGGAAGCCTTTTAGAATGTGTGCGGCCAACAAAGGAAACTATCCCTTTGTCGCCCGCACAATCCGCAACGGCGGAAATGACAGAAGGTTGAATCCTGTGCTGCTGACCTTTAGTCCTGCTTCAGCCAGTTACCTTCTGATAAAAACCGGTCGTGATGAAGTCTGAAATGATCGCGGTTCCGCCGGGTTTCAGCACGCGGGCAATCTCACGGCAGGCCTGCGCCGCGGCCAGCTTTGCCGGGAATGTTATGCAGGCAGAGATTGGATAAGATGACGTCAAAGTGCGCGTCGGGGAAGCTGAGCTTACGCGCGGCGTCACTCTTCAACTCGACTTTGTCCTTCACGCCTTCAACTTCAATATTGGCCTGCGTGCGCTTCCAGTGAGTTGCCGGAGAGGTCTTTGGTGCTCCAAACATCGATTCCAATTCCCTTTCCACTGGTCAGCCGCCGTGCGGCGCCGATCAGCAGCAGCCCGCGACCGGTACCCACGTCAAAAACGTGCTCGCCACCGATCACGAACAAGTTGCGGATGACTCCGGGAGCGTCAATTCCGTAATCGGGTTTTTGCGGCATGGAGGGATTTAATCAGAACCGAATGCGGGAAAGCAAAACAGGATCATTGATCGCAAAGAGATATTAAGGATTGGGTTCAACGCCAGGTGGAACTGTGGTCCCAATGACTGGGCCGCATCCTTATATATTGGACAATTCTTGGGACAGCGGCTCGATTCGGCGAACTCCCGTGCGGCAAGGCATGGTGCCAGATGATCAAGTCTCCGGCCTTGCCGGCGATGGGTACTGCGCCAAGCGCTGCAAGATCTTCACGACGGGGATCGCGCCCGGGAGGCAGGTTCTTAAGCCACGCTTCAATTTTGCGATGGAAGCCGGGAACGCAAGTAAAGGCCCCCTGCTCGGCTGCGGTATCTGTGAGATAGAGAACTCCCTGCACACCAAATGGGATTGGAAGATCCAGGCTTGTGTCCCAATGCAGGTGAGGTCCCGGAAACTGCCAGCCTGCACGCTCCGGTGGGTTCATGCCCGCCTGATCTGTGGTACCCCAAAGATCAGCCCTTCCCCACAATTGCGCGAACGCCTTGTGAATGCGCGGAGACTCGCGGTTCGCTTCAAACGCCGGATGATGGAGAAGCGGGACCCATATACTGTGTCCTTGCGGCCCCTGATACCAAGTCTCAGGATCGTTCAAATCCATTTTAAGGTAACTACAGATAGCCTCCACAGCCGCCGCACAGTTTTCGCTGAAAACTGCATTGTGCAGCACGATGTACCCGTTTTCCTCCCAGAACAACTGCCCTTCGGCGGTGAATACCGCGTCAGCAGGGTCAAACGGGATTCCCTCTTTCAATTCGCCGGAGAGCGCCGCGTTCAGCCGGTCCTTGCGGTTTTGGTCGATAGCGCCGCCGTTTTGTTCCAGAACCCACTCCTCAAACTGTTCGAATGAGGGAGTAAGCCTACCTAGGTATTGAAGTGTCTCTTGCAATCCAAGGTTGAGGCCACATATCAAAGTGTTGTCTTTGATCCATTCGTCGGAGGAAAGCTGGGATCGCAGTTGCTCGGAGCGCCTATTGAGCGTGCGAGACCAAAGGCGCTTGATATGCAAAATGCCGAGCCGACCTTTTTCTTCCGAACCAGCGATCGACGGAGGTGTATTTCCCGAAGCCATAATCTAAATCGTTAACGTGGAAAACCTATCAGAAACCTAATCGGGACGCCAAATGCGCATTATGAATTGAGATCGACAATACCGGGCAACGAAAATACTCATTTACGCCGCGCCATGAGCACATCAAATTTTCTGCGGTGCATCTCGCCATCAAACCCGGAATAGTGATTAGGAATGATCTGCCGGGGAGAAAGTTTCACCACTCGGTGCAGACTGGTACGGTAGAACTCAGGACAGCTGTTAAGAAATACCGGCGGCAGATGGGTAAGGAAGCCGTAGCTGGCAAACAGGTCGCCGCTGAAGAGCAGGTCGAAGCGCAGGCTGTAAAATCCGCAATGACCTTGCGTGTGTCCGGGCAGATGAATAACGCGGAGACCTCCCCAGTACGGCAAATCCATGCCGTCGCTCATGGGTTGATCAATGTCCGCAGGCTGATAACGCAGCAGCCATCGTCCGGCGGCTTCAAGCGCTCCGCACACGCGGCTGGCGCCACGGTAAGCAAACGTCCCATTAATATGAGGCTGCTCCGCAGGGTGAGCGAATACCGGAGCACCGGTGAGTTGCTTTATCCTGGCAAGATTGCCGGTGTGATCAATGTGCCCGTGAGTGAGCAGAATCACCTTGATGTCGCGCCACTCCAGGCCGAGCTCCTTGAGCACGCGCGAAAGCTTCGTCATCTCGCCTGTGAGCCCGGCGTCGATGAGCACCGCCTCACGGCACGCGGCATCATATAGAAGATGAAAATAGCCGAACAGCCCGCGAATCGGATAAATCCGGTGGGAATCATCCAGGGAATAGGACCTGGTCATGCGTCAAGCATAGCAGCGGAGGGTACGGCCTGATTACCTGCCGCTGATGCTGAATGAGCAGGCGGCTTTGCACTTTCTTATTTTTCCGTCCAAATCTGCTCGCCCTCACCCAAACGTGCGCGACAAATCAGCCAGTCACCCGCATGATGAGTACTCGCGCAGTGAAGTACTGGGGCCCCAGACTTTATGTGTTGAACCATGTTGCAGGCGATCCATATTTGGAATGTCATGATTAATTTCACCCGGCTGCGCACGTTCGTTGTCCTTTCTGCAATCGTCATCTCACTGGGTTTGCACGGTGCCGGCGCACAGGCGCCAAAATCGGCACGCAAGGCGGTGCTGATAGAGTTGTTCACTTCCGAGGGCTGCTCTACTTGCCCTCCGGCCGATGAACTACTCAGCCATCTTCGCCAGGAAAAATTTGCCGACGGACTGGATATCATTCCCCTTGCCCTCCATGTGGACTACTGGAATTCCCAAGGATGGAAAGACCGCTTCTCCGTTGCTGATTACACCCAGCGACAACAGAAATATGCGCAGAAGTTTGGTCTGAAGGACCTCTACACGCCGCAGATGGTGGTGGACGGCAGTGCCCAAGTTACGGGTAATGACACTCCCAGCGTCCGCCAGTCTATCTCGCATGCTGCGCTGCGTCCGCAATCCGCGGAAATACAAATCTCAGCGGCTGCGGACAAATTGCTGGTTTCCGTAAAAGCCGCCGAGACCGCCGCAGGCACGGTCATGCTGGCTTTGACAGAAGACAACCTAATGACCAAAGTCGGCGCTGGAGAAAATGGAGGCCGGGAGTTGCATCACTCAGCGGTGGTACGCAAGCTTCAGCCGCTGGGGCAGCTTCAAAAGGGCAGCTTTGAAACCAGCGTGCCGCTCAAGCTCCGGAAAGACTGGAAGCGCGAAGATATGCGCATCGTAGTTTTTGTCGAAGAACCCTCCAGCGGGCAGATTGAAGGAGCGGCCGTACTGGCAGTCCCCTTGTCGCCAACCGCCCCGTAACGCTGCACCCCTGAAAATGGCTGCTAATTCTTAGAAACAGCCCGCGATTCCCGTCCTCTCTTTTTCCATCCAAACCTGCTCTGCGGCAACCAAACCTGCGCGACACCCGCGCCTCATTAATCCGATGATTGGTTCCGCACAGAAAGTGTTTGGAATCCCAACGCTTTTATTTCGCCCGTGTTGTGCGCTTGCAGGAAGACTTTCAAGAATGGAGAAGGCAAAAATGAAACATAAAATGCGCGACCTATTACTTCTTATCGCCGCGTGCTTAACGCTGGCGTGGAGCATTCCGTCCGTGGGCCAAGTTCTAAAAGGCTCGATTTCCGGCACGGTCGCTGACCCGCAGGGCGCGGTTGTATCCGGCGCTCAAGTGAAGGTGACCAATACGGCCACAGGAAATGTCTTAACAACAACCAGTGACAGCTCCGGGCTTTTCCGGTTTAACCTGATCGTGGCCGGCGACTACAAGATTGAAGTCTCCGCCCCGCATTTTACGACAGCGGTGCAGAGTAATATTCTGGTGGCTGCAAGCCGCGAGAGCTCTCTGGGCACCATCAAGCTAACGGTGGGCGAAGCCAGCACCACGGTAGAAGTTACCGCGACGGCCCCTCTCATTGAACCCAACCAGGCGCAAGTGACCAACACCTTCTCCGGCGCCACGCTGTCCACCTTCGCTGGCGTACAGGAAAACCAAGGCTTGGACAGGCTGGCGCTGTTTGTTCCTGGCGTCGTCTCCGTCCGCGACAGCGGTTTCTCCAACAGCAACGGCGGAATGGGCTTCTCCTCCAACGGACTGCGCGGCCGAAACAATGACCAGCAGATCGACGGTCAGAATAATAACGATAATAGCGTGGCCGGCCCCGGCCTTTTCGTGAGCGATGGTGAGTTCGTCCAACAATATGTTCTGGTCACCAACCAGTTTGGTCCAGAATACGGGCGCAACGCCGGCTCCGTGGTCAACATTGTTACCAAGTCCGGCACTAATGCCTGGCATGGCAGCATCTACGGGAACGAGAACAACTCGGTCCTGAATTCGATGAGCAACTTCCAGAAGAACTATGACAGCGATGTGGCGGGTAACCCATTGACGAAGCCCCCGCGTCTGAATGACGAGTTTACCGGGTTCACCATCGGTGGTCCCTGGGTCAAGAACAAGGTTTTCTTCTTCGGCGGATTCAATCAAGAGAACATCTCCACTAAATCCATCTTCCACAGTGACAATCTAACGCCGACGCCGGCTGGCCTTGCCCAGCTCAATGCTTGTTTTCCCGCCAGCCAGAGTATGGCCGCGTTTAACAAGGTTGGCCCTTATGCCATCTCCGGCGGAAGCCCGTTTCCCACGAACCCGACACCTCTCACTGGTCCCGGCTCCGTTACTGTTGCCGGCTGCCCGGGCGGCGTTCAGTTTGGTGGCGTGACCCGCGTTTTGCAAACGCCGGCGCACATCTTCGACTTCACCAGCAGAATGGATTGGCAGTTGGGCAGTGACGCCATCATGGGCCGCTACCTCTTCAACCGCAACAACTTCTTCAACGCGGACGGCGGTGACGCAGCCGCGGGATATCCGGTGAACGTCCCGGCGCTGTCCCAGTCCGTATTGATCGGTGACACTCATAATTTCACTCCAAGAATGGTCAACGAGTTACGCATCGGCTTCAGCCGTACCAACGTGCAATTTGGCGGCAACAGCCTGGGCACAGTTCCCACAGCGAATAACATTGACAAGGCGATCACCAGGATCACATTTAATCAGGCGGGCACTAACTTCCTGTCGGTCGGGGCTGCAACCGGCTTTCCTCAGAGCCGCATCGTGAACACCTGGCAGGCCACGGACAACTGGAATTACGCGCTGGGCAAACACACGTTGAAAGCCGGCGTCAACTGGACCTATCAGCGCACGCCCAACTTGTTCCTGCCCCTGATCGACGGCTCCTTCCGGTACAGCAGTTGGGGCAACTTTGCCAACACCAATACCCCCAACCGGGTGCAGCTTGCGGACGGCAATCCCAGCCTGGATTTCCGCGAACAAGATACCTTTCTATACTTTGGCGATGATTGGAAGATTGGCCACAACCTGACTCTGAACCTGGGTTTGACTTGGTCGTATTACGGCCAGCCGGCGAACTTGTTCAACCAGATCGCCGCGCCGCGTGAGGCCAATCCGGCAACAGCGCTGTGGGCAAATACTAGTTCAGTAGCTACCTCCGCGGGCAGCGCCGTCATCGGACAGGCCATTCCACTTTCCGCTCGCACCTTCCCAACGTTCCCGGCGCCCAAGAACAGCTTTGGCCCCAGCGTTGGTTTTGCATACTCGCCGCAGTGGGGCGGCTTCCTGACCGGAAACGGCAAGACCGTAATCCGCGGCGGATACCGCATGTTGTATGACCCGCCGTTCTATAACATCTACATCAACATGTCCTCCTCCGCTCCGCAGGTCTTCCTGCAAAACTTGCCCAGCCCCGGTACCAAGCCGCTGCCGTCTACTGCGAATGGTCCCACGGTACGGTCAACCTACGCTTCATTCCTGACACCGGGAGTTTTTGATCCGCGGCAATTTGCTAACACCACCATGTCCCCGAACTTTGGGCCGGACAAGGTGCACTCCTATAGTCTCGGCTTTGAGCGTGAGTTGACGAAGAACTCTGCTCTGGAAATGCGCTACGCCGGGAACCGCGGCACCAACTTGTTTCAGTCAGTCAACGGCAATCCTGACGTTGCCGGCTTGCAGGCTGCCTTTCCCAATCTGATTCCGGCGGGAATCACGGCATGTCCGGCGGCAAACGCGGTTGTTTCGGCTGCAATCGGCCGTGAGAACTGCAACATGGGCATCACACGCACGCGCAACAACGGCGGGTACTCTAGCTATAACGCTTTGCAAACCGAGTTCCGCGCCAACAACCTGTTCAAGCAGTTGACGATCAAGACCGCGTACACCTGGGCCAAGACCCTGGACAACGTGAGTGAAATCTTCAACACCCTAGGGGGTGGCAATACCACCGCTTGGGCCCAGAATCCTTTCAATACAACCTCGGCAGAGCACTCTTTCTCCGGACTGGATATTCCGCACCAGTGGACCATCCTGTTTACTGAAGAGCTGCCGTTCTTCAAAGAGCAGCGCGGCGTAGTGGGGCATGCGCTGGGCGGCTGGGCGTTTTCCGGAAACTACATCCTGGCTTCCGGCCAGCGTTACACACCGATCCAGGGCTTCGAACCGGCCATTGCAACAGCTGCCGGAAATTACTATGACTCCAACTGGACGAATACTTTCGTTGGCTTTGACGTAGCTCGTCCTTTCCTGGGGAACATGGCTGCTCCGGCAAGCAGTGTAGGGATCTACGCTTCTGACGCATGTCAGGTGTTCGTAACTGGAACCCCGTCTGGCCCGGGCGACCCGGTCAAGATGTGCAACACCTCGTTCGTTCCGGCAAACACTCTCATCAGCTTGAACTCCCTGAACCAGAACCTTGCTGATCCTGCATTTAACTCCGCTACCTTTGTTCCAGGAACGGTCAGCAAAGACCAGGTGCGTCTCATCGTCAACGCTCGCGTGGCGCAGTCGGTCTTCGGCACGCCGTTTGGCAACACGCCGCGCAACCTGCAAGCGGACGCCATCAGCAACGTGGCAAACTTCTCCTTGATCAAGCGGTTCAAATTCAAAGAGCGTGCTTCCTTTGAATTCCGAATGACCATGGAGAACGTTCTTAACCACCAGAACTTCCTGAGCATCGATCCGACCATAGAAAACGCCGGACTCCACTCTCAGGGTACCGGGTTCGGTGATCCCAGCGTGACTGACAGCACCTTCATTGGGTCTAACGGTGGCACCCGGCGCATCAACTTTGGTGGGACCATCAGGTTCTAACCAATTCTGTTTGACCTTGGCCCGCCAGTTCGCTGGCGGGCTTTTTCTCTGGAATTGTCAACGCAATACTTGGGAGGCCCATAACAATGAAAAGCAAAAAAGTTTTTGTAATCGGAGCGCTGCTGCTGCTGTTTCCGCTAATCTCAATCCCCAGTTGGCCACAGACTGGCAGCACCACGGCCGGGATTCGTGGCGTGATCACCCAGAACCAGGAGCGCATGCCGAACTTGCAGATCATCTTTACCAACCCCACGACCGGCAAACACTACAAGACAAAGACCGACAAAAAAGGGGAGTACTTTTCCATGGGCATGCTGCCCGGCCCCTACAGGATGGAGGTTGTCGACGCCAAAGGCAGCATTCTGTACAGCAAGAACAATCAGCAGGTCAACAGCGCTGATCCTGAGCCTTTTCCCATCGATCTCTCCAACCCACAGGCCAGTGGAGGCGTGGAAGGCCCCGGCATCGAAGAAGCCCGAATTGTGAAAGTGCAAACGGAAAGAGCGAGTGCAGAGAATGCCAAAATAGCCGGCCTGAATGCGCTCGTCACGCAGGCCCAGAGTGCCATAGACGCTCAGAAATGGCCGGAGGCCGCGACCGCTTTGCAGCGGCTGATTGAGGCATATCCTGATACCACGCGGTGGGAACTCTACAAGTTCCTGGGCGATGCTGAAGGACATTTACAGCAATATCAGAGCGCCGTACAAGTTTATGAAAAAGGTATCCAGTTAGCTCAGGCTGTGGCCGCAGGTACTGCTCCTGATGATCCTAGAAATCCCAATCCTGATCCAGCCCGCGCCACTGCCGGCGTCGGCGCGATGTTGACTGCTCAGGGTAACGTTTACTTGAAGATCAATCAATCCGCTGAAGCTGTTACCTGCTTCAAGAGAGCGGCGGACTCGGCTTCCAATCCGGCTGTTGCCTACTACAACCTTTGCGCAGTGGAATTCAACCTCAACATGATGGATGAAGCCGTTGCTGCGTGCAACAAGTCGATAGCGGCCAATCCCGGCAACGCAGAAGCATGGTTCCTCAAAGGTTCAGCCCTCTACAAGACCGGCAAGACGGAAGCACAGCCAGGCACCATGGAAGCGATGAACAAGTACCTTGAGCTTGATCCAAATGGTGCTCACGCGCGTGAAGCCAGGTCGATTCTGCAAAAGATCAATCATGACTAACGCTCAGCAAACGCAGAGGAAGCAGGTAGACTCATCAGGGACACACTAGAATCGTCCATGACGCGGTCTTTGTGATGAGTGGCGGCACGGTGTATAAGAATGAAACTGGTTGGCCACATGCCATTGGCAATGGCCAAAAACCATATTCATTACACTGGAAATATGTCCGCGCCCCTGACCACAAAACGGCCCGTTGCACTCCTTCTGCTCCTGGGGCTGATGCTGGTTGCCGTCACCGCGTATCAGGTGCGCATAGCACAGTTTCGCGAGCCCCACTGGTTCGGCCCGGAGCCTCCATTGCGTCCTTTTTATCTGGACGGCGAGAAAGGTGAGATCAGTTTTCTTGCGAATTCCAGCAAAGACGCTGGCCTGAAATCCGGTGATTATGTTCGCTCCATCAACGGACGCCCGCTGACCGGGAAAGCAGTATTTGGCGAAGAGTACATGAAATCGCGTGTCGGTGATGTGATGAACCTCATCGTATTGCGCCATGAGCCAGGACAACCGCCAGCCGAAAAAAGCGTAGCTATCACGCTCGCACGTCTTCCACTTCTTCACTGGAGACAATCCACTCCCCAGGCCTTGCTTCTTGTCGTACTGCCCTGGCTAGCGACCATGCTTGGGTTCTGGGTTGCGGCTGTCCGTCCTCGCGACCCTCTGGCCTGGATCGTGCTGTCTCTCATGCTGGGATACGAATTTTTCTTCGATCCCGGCGCCGAGCAGTGGCCGCGTCTGGTTCGAGATATCGCCGTCGCGGTCCGCACTATGTCACTCCATAGTTACCCCATATGGCTGTTGCTCTTTGGGATTTACTTTCCTGAACCTCTCCCAGCACACTCACGCTGGTCAAAATGGCGCACGTTGAAATGGTTTTTTATTGTTCCGCTGGGACTATTCGCTCTGGCGCACAGCGTCATCGTAATAGGTGAGATGGAGAACAGCGCTACAGTGGCCGCGCTGGAACGCTGGCCTTCGTGGCTTCGTATTTCAGAGACCATTCTCTTTTATATGACGATTACGTGGGCCCTGGTCTTTATTCTAATCAAGCAGCAGTCCGCCGTGTCCGCGGACGCGAAACGGCGCCTCCGCCTGCTCACACTGGGCAGCATTGTATGTCTTGGTCCGCTCTATCTGCTAAGAATGCTGACAGCAATCCTGGATGTCAACCTGGAAATTTATTTTCCGGAATTGATTTGGTTCACCTGCTACATACTCTACTATCTGTTTCCTGTTGTGTTGGCCTGGGTCATTGCGGTGCATCGTGCCATGGACGTGCGTGTTGTGATGCGTCAGGGCTTGCAGTACGCGCTGGCAAAGAACGGAGTCCGGACCGTCCAAATGCTCATGACAATCGCCGTGTTTTTTACGGCGGTTACTCTGGTTGCGGGCGGCGCCAGAAATCGCGGGGAAAAAATCGTGATCATCGTGCTCGGCTTGGCTGCGGTGGTCGGAATCCAGAGAGGGTCGGAGCAGCTGCGTACCTGGATTGACCGCCGCTTCTTCCGCGAAGCCTATGACGCAGAGCAGATACTGAGCGAACTAAGTGACCGCGTACGCACCATGGTTGAACCCGCATCTTTATTACAGACGGTGGCTACACGAATCTCTGAGACCATGCATGTGGCCCGCATCGCCGTACTGCTGGACAGCGGCAGTCCCTACCGTCCATCGTATGCCATAGGCTGTGGTGCAGTGTCTGATGTCGCGTTCGCCACGGAGTCGGCAACGGTAAAGGCGCTTCAGACCCAGAGAGAGCCGGTGCGTGTGTATCTGGACGACCGTGATTCGTGGGTCTATCGCGAAGCAGAAAGCACGGAAGAAGAGCGCGCCCAGCTTACGCGTTTGCAAACGGAGGTCCTGCTGCCGCTGAGCGCACGGGACAAGCTGCTGGGCTTTATATCCCTGGGGCCAAAACGCTCAGAAGAACCTTTTACCGGCAACGATCTGCGGTTGCTCAAGTCTGTGGCTACACAGACTGGGTTGGCGCTCGAAAACGCCAAGCTCGTGGCCGCAATCACGGAAGAAGTGGCCCAACGGGAACGGCTGAACCGCGAAGTTGAGATCGCCCGCGAGGTGCAGGAGCGGCTTTTTCCGCAGGAGTTACCGCCGGTTACTGGCCTGGACTACTCCGGCGCTTGCCGTCCAGCGCTGGGAGTGGGTGGCGACTACTACGACTTTCTTGCGCTTCCGGAAGGACGGCTTGGAATCGCAATTGGTGACGTCTCAGGCAAAGGAATCGGAGCAGCGCTGTTGATGGCAACTCTTCAGGCATCGTTGCGCGCTGAAGCCACGCGCGGCGTGCCGGTGGACTTGGCTGCGTTGATCGCAAACGTCAACCGGCTGGTCTATCAATCTTCTACCAGCAATCGCTATGCGACGTTCTTCTATGCCCAGTACGATCCCGCCACGCGCCAGCTTACCTACGTGAACGCCGGACACAATGCTCCCCTGCTATTTCGTAAAAATACGGAAGTCATTCGCTTGACTGCCGGTGGCACAGTGGTCGGCTTGCTGGAAACATTTCCCTACCAACAAGAGACTCTCAAGCTGGAGCCAGGTGATTTGTTGGTGGCGTTTACAGACGGAATCAGTGAAGCCATGAATTCACTCGACGAAGAGTGGGGAGAAGATCGGCTCATGCAAGCAATAGAGAGCCGCGTTGCTTTGCCAGCTACTGAGTTGCTCTCCCAGATCATTGCCGCTGCTGACGCTTTTGCCGCCGGAGCCAAGCAGCACGATGACATGACTCTGGTGGTACTACGAGTATCGCAGAACGCAAATTGATGCGTTTGGCGTGCTTATTCGTGGCGCAGCGCAATCATGGGATCGACCTTTGTAGCACGCAAAGCCGGCACGTAGCTGGCTAAAAGCACTATCAAGCCTAATCCGCTGCATACGGCCGCCAGAGTCACGGGATCGCCTGTATCAATGTCAATAAAAAGACTCCGCAGGGCCTTGGTCGCGACGAGGCTGGCAAACAATCCCAATGCCAATCCCGTAACCCCCAGAAGCAACCCCTGTTTGAGAACAGTGAGCAGCACATCGCGGGGGCGCGCGCCCAGCGCCATGCGAACACCAATCTCACGCGCGCGTTGTGTGACGGAATATGCCATCACGGCATAAAGGCCCAGCACCGCAAGCGTGACCGTGACCACTGCGAAAAAGCTCAGCAGTACAGTAGTAAGGCGTTTCGGCCCGAATGAGTCGGAGACGAGTTGTTCCATCGAGAAAACCGTGTGAATGGGCAATTCCGGATCGATACCTTGGATCGCGTGGCGGACGGCATCGGTAAGAGCAACTGGGTCAGCGCTCGAACGCAGCATCACTGTCATGTTCCGAAGCGTGGATCTCTGCCACAAGGGGAAAAACATCTCCTGGCGAACGGGCGCGTCGATGATGCGAATCTGCTTGGCGTCATCGACCATTCCCACAATCGTCACCCATATACCAATTTCGTGTTCCGTGTTAGCAAAGACACCAGAACGCGATCCTAAGAGGATGCGCTTGCCGATTGGGCTCTCTTTCGGCCAAAAAAGACGGGCCATGGTCTTGTTCACGATAGCCACACTGGGATGATCGGCGTTGTCCTGGTCGTTAAAGTATCGGCCACTCAGAAGGCGCGTGCCTGTCACCTGAAAGTAGTCCGGCGTGATGACGCGGTAGTTGGCGTTTCCGGTATTTTTATCACCCTGCCTGCCTTCTAGGGCAAAGTCCTGCGTTAAGGCGTCCACGGCACGGTCGATCAAAGGATGTCCGGTGACCGCAGTCGCTCCTTCTACGCCAGGGAGAGTGCGTAAACGGGGCAGCAACTGGCGATAAAACGCGGGAAACTCGCTGGCATCGTGGTAACGGCTCTCCGGTAATGTGACCTCCAGAGTGAGCAAATGCTTTGGCTGGAAACCGATATCGAGCCGTGCGAGCTGCTGGTAGGTGCGAATCGTAACCACAGCGCCGGTCAGAATGATCAACGAAATGGCAATCTCGGAAACCACAAGGATGTTCCGCACAAAATGGCCCGAGCCGCCGGAACCCGCCTGGCCGCTTTCTTCTTTGAAAGCTGCCACCAAGTTAGTGCGCGCGCTATAGAACGCCGGCGCCGTCCCGAACAGCAGGCCCATGATGCAGGCGACTCCCAGTGCGGCAACCAACGCTCCACTCGTGAGGCTGGCCTGCTCGGCATTGGGCAAATACGGCACTAGTGAAACTGCTGTGGGAACTCCCCCCACGGCCAGAAGCACACCCAAGATGCTGCCTAAAAACGATAAGGTGAGGCTTTCTACAATCAGTTGCCGCGCGATGCGCCACCGGCGCGCTCCTAAAGCGGCGCGAACCGCCATCTCGCGGCGGCGCGCGCTGGCCCGTGAAAGAAGCAGACTTCCCACGTTGGCACAAGAAACAAGTACCAGCAATCCTACGGCAGCCAGCAGGACCATGAGCGAAGGCTTGACGCCACGTACCACCCATTCATGGATGTTCCACACACCCATTTTCATGCCTTCATATTCAGGATTGGTTCCGGAGTGCTCTTTCTCCATCCTCTGGGCCAACTCCTGGAGCCGTGCGTTGGCCTGCGTCGCTGTGAGGTCCTTTCGGATAAGCGCGGCAACGCGAACTTGGCGGTCGGACCGATTATTAACGGCTAAATCCAGCTGGTAGGGGACCCACAATTCGCCGCCCCACAAGCCATATCGAGGGGGCATGACTCCAATAACGGTATATTTTTCGTCATCGATCCTTATGGGCGTACCCAATACTTGTTGGTTGCCGTGAAAGCGTCTCTGCCACAGTTCATAGCTTAATATTGCGACACGTGCACCCCCGGGCTGGTCCTCTTCCGGCAGAAACGTGCGTCCTAACAGGGGCGCAATTTCAGTCATGGGGATGGCATCGGCTGATGCCCTCGTGCACTCGATCCGCTCCGGCGCATTGTCCACCAGTAAAGTACCGTTAAAACCGGCCAGTGTGGCCACCTTCTCAAAAGTCTGGGTCTGGGCGCGTAGCTCAAGATACTCAGGAACAGAAAAATTAAATACCCTTAGATTCTGACGGGGAAAGAAAGCCGTGACCACGACCCAACGATCGTCATTTGCGTAACGGCCTTTTCTCAGGGCAGTATCGGCCACACTGAAGAGCGTCGTACTGGCCCCAATGCCCACCGCGACAATCAACACCGCCATGGCGCTGAACCCGGGATTCTTGCGCATCACGCGAAGCGCGTAACGCAGGTCCTGCCAGATGGTCTCCAGCCAGTTGAGAGTATCTTGGGTACGAGCCGTCTCTTTGATTAAAGCTTCATTGCCGAAGCGGCGCGCGGCGTCTATGCGAGCTTCCTCCGGCGACATGCCTTCCGCCATGTTTTCTTCCGCCCGCATCTCCACATGGGAACGCAGTTCGTCTTCCAGATCACGGTCCAGTTTGCGATTGCGAAAGAGATTGGCAAAGCGGCCCAGCAACGACATCTGGCAAACTCCTTATGCGAAACGCAACAAGCTGGACACGCCTTGCACCACGCGGTCCCAGCTCTGCTGTTCTCTGGCCAATTGTTTGCGCCCTTCAGCAGTCAATTTATAGAATTTGGCGCGACGGTTGTTCTTGGATGTACGCCATTCGGATGCGATCCACCCAGTCTGCTCAATCCGATGCAGCGCCGGATAGAGCGACCCTTCTTCCACGCGCAGCAGATCGTCAGAGACGCGTTGGATGTAAAGCACAATGCCGTAGCCGTGAATCGGGCCCGCCTGCGCCAGCGTTTTAAGAATAAGAAGATCGAGCGTTCCGGAAAGTTGGTCTTTTTTGCCCATGGGCCTTTCCCTAGAAGTCTAGGCCTGAAGCATAGGCGCAGGCATACCTAGATGTCAAGGGAAACGATGCCGACCGGCGCGCACGATGAGGCACAGACTTTACCAAGACTTTACAGTCTTGACATCTAACTTCCACCGCAACCTGTGTTCTCATTGAAGTGCGCCATTTGATGTATCAAGAAGTCCCCTGGCTAGAAATTCAGGGAGAACATAGACTTCTGCAAAAACCAAAAGGAGATTTAATCTATGAACAAGTTGCGAAACGGTGCTTGCTTATTCCTGCTGCTCTGCGGACTAGGCGCTTTTGCGCTTCAGTCGCCTCAAGGCGGACCACCCCCTCAGGGAGGACAAGGACCCGGTGGCCGAGGCCCCATGAGTCCGGCAGACCAGGTCAAGGAACTGACCGAGAAACTCAGTCTCACGGATGATCAACAGGGAAAGATCAAGACGATCCTGGAAGATATCCGCGACCAGATGCAAAAAATCAGAGCGGACGACTCCCTGTCGCAGGAAGACAAGATGGGTAAGGGTCGCGCTTTGCGTGAGACAGCGAATGGCAAAATCCGCGAGCTTCTGACAGACGATCAAAAGAAAAAATTTGACCAGCTGGAGCAAGAAAGACGCGACCGTATGAGACAGAGACAGGGTGGTGGCGAGCCTCCTAAATAAGAGCAGCAACTGCTACGGGGTAACGCCTCCCGAATCGTGGTGACATTATCGCGGGTTGATCGTCGAACTTATAGAGATCTTAGCTTCGACGTAACCCGCGATGTCCCTGAAACCAGAGTTCTTTGACGGACGAGTTCTGCACTGGCGCGCAGCCAATGCGGTCGTGATGGGGGAAATCGCCTATGCGCCCGGTGCTGGGCGTGGACTGCACGCACACGAGCGCGCTTGCTTCCACCTGAACCTTCAAGGCGGATACGTCGAGCGGATCGGCACTCGCCTGGCTGACTGTGCAGCGTTGACCGTGGCCTTCCAGCCAGCCGCTCATGAGCACTCTTACCGCTGCCATAACGTGGCTACACGGTCCTTCACGGTTGAGTTCGAACAGCCATGGCTGGACCACCTGCAAGAGGCCGGTGTATCGCCCAGGCCCGAGCTGTTTGCCGACAGCAGGGTACTCCATCTTGCCCTGCGTCTCCACACCGAGTACGGCATTGCGGACAGCGCATCACAACTCTCTGGTGAAAGTTTGCTTCTGGAGATTCTTGCCGCTGCAAGCCGCAGATGGTGCGGCAGTGGCAACAGCTGTCACGAACCGCTATGGCTCTTGCGTGTGGAACAGATGTTGCGCGCACGCTTCACGGAAGCGCTGCGTCTGGCCGATCTAGCCGCGGAGGCCCGCGTTCACCCTGTGCATCTGGCCCGAACGTTCCGCGCGCACCGTGGAATCACGATTGGAACGTTTGTCCGCCAGCTCCGCATCTCTCGCGCATGCTCCCTGATGGGCGATCTCAATCGGCCCTTGGCACAACTCGCCGTGGACCTGGGTTTTTCCGATCAAAGCCAGTTCACGCGAACATTCCGCCGCGCTACCAGCGTGACGCCAGGTCACTACCGGCGAATGGTCACCCAGGCAGCTGCTAAATCTCTTCCAGCATGCTAAGAAAGCACAAGACAGTTACCCGGGGATCGGCGATGCTGTCAAAAGCAAATTACGCCGGAAATGCCTACTTGTGGTAAATGCACCAGGACGTAGCCGGCCTGGAGGTAAACCATGCGTTATTTGATTCGTTTGTTCACCATCGCTGTGCTCGCGGCCTTGCCGGTTGGATTACCGGCGCAGGAGGCCGCCTGCGTCAATGGCCAGCTTGTCCCATATTTCGGTTGGGATGGAACGGAGTGCACCAACTGCGCCATGCGTGGATACTATACCGAGTTTCTCGGGCGGCCATCGATTAGCAGTATTCGAAGCGACGGTCCGGCCGCCGGAAGGCTCCGGGAACACGACATGCTTCTCGCGGTTGAAGGCCTTGACATTACCACCCCAGAAGCCTGGCATCGTCTACGCGATGTAAAACCTGGGGAGATGCTTCGTTTTACGGTCCGCAATGACGGCGTAACCCGCGAGGAAACCATTCGCGTCGCAGCCCGTTGCATGCCGGCGCTACGGCCACCGGAAACCCGAATTATTGTTGTTCGGCATAAAGGAAAAGTATGAAGTGATTTTCAGGCAGAACCAGTGCCTGCGCGCAGATGGGCGCGGATTTGCTTTGCTTCAATGGCTTCAACACTAGCCTTCGCCGGCGAGAAGCTTCTTACTTCAGAAAGTCCAGTAAGCTAGTGGTTTGTATTTTGCCGCCAGCCGCCAATAGGGCAGCATGCTGGGTCAGGGCCTTCTGGACGTCGGTCGCGGCCCGGGCCAGATCGATGCCAACCGCGGTATTCTCTTGCGTGCTTAACTGCACTTTGTCACCGGCAATAAAGTTTGCCGCATTGTCGAGCTGCTGTAGCTTTGAGCCATAGAAGGTCCGCTGCGCGGTCACATGCTCAAAGGCCGTGCGGAGCTGAGCTACAGCTGTGGTCACTCCGCTGCCGGACTGCGCCGCCTGCGTCAGGTTGGTTAGCGCGGCGAACACGTCAGCGGAGCCACTGGAAAAAATCTGTGAGCCGGGAACATTGACCGTCGCAGTCTGACCGGGTGTGATTTCCACCTGGTTAGTGGAAGCATTTCCCTGATAGGTCACACCTGTGGGGCTTAGCACATTGGCGACGTAAGCGGGGGTGCCGGAGTTAGTACCGGCAAAAACATAAGTTCCCTGGTATGTGCTGTTGGCCAGGGCCAGCACTTGCGCAGACACGTTCTGGATTTGCGCGGCCACGTTGGCGCGGTCGCTGGCGGAGAGAGTTCCGTTGCCGGCTTGCACGCCCAGGTTGATGGCCTGCGTGAGAGAGGTAACGACCGAACCAAGAGCGGAATCGCCGGTCTGCAATAAGCCTTGCACGGTGGAAATGCTCTGGGAAAACTGGTCCAACTGTGCGGACCGCGAGTGAATGCCGATCGCGGCGGCAGTAGCGCCGGGATCATCGGACGGAGCATTTACGCGCCGGCTGGTCGAAAGCTCCTGGAGCGCGATAGCTTGGTCGCGATTGTTGGCATTCAGTCCTGCGAGTATGTTGCCATAAAGATCGGGGTTAAAACGGATTGTCATTAGGCTCCACCAACTCCAAGGTTAATCGCGGTTTGCGTCATCTCATCGATTATGTTCACAACTCGGGCAGCCGCCTGGTAGGCCCTTTGGTAGCGCACCAGGTTGGCTGCTTCCTCATCCATGGAGACGCCGGAAATAGAGTTCCTCTGGTTCAGTAGCTGCTGCAAAACAATGCTCTGTGTATCGCTTTGCGAGCTTGCCGTCTGAATGTCGGTGCCGAGTTGCGCAACCGTGTTGGAATAAAAATCTATCGGCTTCTGGCCGCTGACAATGGTCTGATTTTGCAGATTCGCAAGTGCCAGGGCATTCGCGTTGTCACCGACAGTGCCATTGAGGCTAGCGGCAACCTGGTTGGGGTCCGTAATATTCACGGTAATGGCCCGGGCGGTTCCGGCGACCGCTACCGGAACTGTAAACAGTTTCTGTCCGGGAGCTCCATTCAGGTCAAAGCCCGCCTGATGTGCCGTGTTGACGGCATTGGCAACTCCCGCAGCGAGCGTGTCTAGTTTGTTTTGCAGATCAGGAACAGCCTGATCACGAACACGTAAGATGCCGCCAAGCTGCCCGCCGGTGATGCCAGCGGTAAGGTCCGTCCCAGTAGACGACAGTACTTGCTGCATGCCGGTGGTTGGGCTGGTTGCGGTTTGTAATTTAAAACTCTGCTCGCCTACTACAAGAGGGGCGCCAAGCGCCGTGGAAACGGAAATCGCACCATTGTTTCCCTGGACCATGGAAATACTTACCAGCTCTGACATCTTACGGATCAATTCATTGCGCTGATCTTCTAATACACCGGGTTGTTGTCCGCTAGCTTGCGACTGGCTAATACGAAGGTTCAGCCCCGCAATCGATTGGGCCAGCGTGTTGATCTGTTGCACCACGGTCGGCACCTGCGTATCTTCGGAGCTGCGCAGATTGGATAGATTGGTAGATGCGCTGTTAAAAGCCGAGCTCAGGCTCTGGCCGGCGGTCAGTACGCCCTGGCGCAAGGTCACATTCGCCGGGTTGGTGGAGAGTTGAGAGAGGCTATTAAAAAATCCGCTGATCGCGCTCTGCAACCCCGTACCTGCGGCCTCATTCAACGTCGCTTGCACTTGTTGCATCGGCCCCAGAAAGGAGTCGAGGCCGGACTGCTGCTGCGTCTCCGCGTTAATGCGGAACTCAAGCGCCTGGTCGCGAATGCTCTGGATGTTGTCGATCTGCGCACCGGTGCCGAACTGGAGATGACCGAAGGTGATTGAGTCCCTTTCGGACAAATTGACGCGCTGCCGGGAGTATCCCGGCGTATTCAAGTTGGCGATATTGTTGGATGTAACGTCCAGGGCTTCCTGGCTGTTTCTCAGAGCGCCAAGAGCAATCGACATAGTCCCCATCAGGTTGGCCATACTATTCCTCCAGTGTCCGGCATGGCGCGCTCTGATCTAGCCGCGGATCGGCGTACACCAATGCATTCGCGTAAATATTCCGGAGGACAGCATTACTGTGGGCCAATTTGCGGATGATGCCGCCATGCGTGCGGTTCAGTTCCAGAATTACATTTCTCAGTTCGACTGTGCGACGAAGGACGTCAGACGCGCGCTCCGCTTCCGGAGCAGCAAGCCGAGCCAGCAGATCCTCACCGGAGGCGACGGCAGTCTGTGCGTAAGCCAGAATGCTCTGTTCTGCTCGCGCAATCTCTGCGCAGTGGGCCGATTGGATTTCAACGGATTGCATGATCCCGTCAAGATCAGAGGTAATAAAGGCTTTTCGGCAGGCAATCAGGCTCTCTGCCAGAGCTTGATAGCCCAGCAGCCGGTTTTGCAATAGGCGCACCAAGTCCGTTGCTTCGAAATGATTAGGAATCACTCCGTTGCGGGCGGCGACGCTATATGCAAGCTGCTCCATGATTGGCTACCTAGGCAAAACCTACCGTTTGAAAAACTCTTTGAACATGGCGTCAGCCAGTTGGCTGTCGCTCACGTTGTATGTGCCCGCGGCCCGAGCCTGCTTAATCGCGTCCACACGCTCTTGCCGGACTTCCGGCGCCTTGGCGAGCTTTTCCTGAAGTTGCGGGGACAACTGCGCCCCGTCTTGCACAGGCGTTTGGGGTGGCAGTGCTTTTTTGTCCTGCTTGCGGCTTACTTGCTCGGATTCGCCAACGTTTTGTGAATGTTGAAAATGATCGATACGCATTTTGTCTCTCACGTCCATGATGACTAAAGTATCGTCAGGCTTTTAAAGAACCTTTAATTACTTTTGTCATTTTTTTCGTTTCTTGCTTACTTTCTCTGTATTAGCAACTCGCCTGCCAGCGGCAACTTTTGCCGTTCTGGCGATGGTTATCTATCGGCTTTGCTCAGAGAATCCTTCATTTTGCGTTTGTTACTTTGGCCCATTGGCCGGATTCCCGTTTTCCAATGCCTTCTTCTCCAATGCTTTCAACAACATACGACCAATACCGATACCGCCCGATGAAGCCATGGCGCTGCCGACGGCCTGCAAACCCATATCTATGAAAGACGAACTGGAGGAATCGCCGTCCGAGGAATCCTTTATGTCTTCTCCCATGCTCTTCCAGAGCGCGCTGAGCAGGAGACCTTCAAACTCGCGCGACGATTTTTCGATCTTCTGGTGCTGCGCGACTGCGGAAGCGCCCGGCAGGTTCGCTGGTGCTGTAAGTTCAAGTTCTGTCACTTAGATCACCTCCAGATCGGCATGTAGAGCATTGGCTTGCTTGATCGCTTGCAGGATGGCAACAATATCGCGTGCTGTGGCGCCGATGGCTTGCAGTCCACGCACCAGGTCTTCCACCGTCGCGCCCTGCTTGAGTTCAATTCTGCGCGCGGGGCTCTCTTGGGCCTTGACTGTGGTCTCCGGCACCACTGCTGTCTGTCCCTGGGAAAGCATTCCCGGCTGAGACACAACGATCTCCGTCTTGACTGAAATTTCCAAGTTGCCATGCAGGATGGATACAGCGCCAAGCTGAACATCTTTGCCCATGACTACAGTTCCGGTGCGCTCATTAACAACCACCTTTGCGGTCGAGTGTACGGTAACCAGCGTTTCCTGTATCTGGGCGAGAAGGTCGGTCACATTCACTTCTGCGGACGTAGCTGTAACCTCAATGCGACGGCTGTCAATAGCGTGAGCAATCGTTTTGCCGACGGTCTGATTGACCGCGGCTGCCAAATCACGCGCGGTAGCGAAATCGGCGTTGCGAAGAAGGAACGAGAGTACCGGCATCTGGGCCAGTTCCACGGAGAGCGCTTTTTCTACAATCGCTCCGCTGGGAATTCTGCCGACTGTGGGGTGATTCACCACTTTGGTGTTCCCTCCCCCGCCGGCAGAAAATCCGCCGAGCGTGAGCGGCCCTTGCGCGGCTGCATAAGTCTGCCCATTCGCGGCGCTGAGCGGAGTGAGCAGCAACAAACCGCCTTCCAGGCTCTTGGCATCGCCGATCGAGGAGACAGTCACGTCCAATTGCATTCCTGGGCGCGAAAACGGAGGCAGGTTTGCGGTAACAAAAACCGCCGCAATGTTATTCACGCGAATTGCATCGCCCGCCACCTGCACACCCATGCGCTGCAAGATGTTGGATAGAGTCTGTGTGGAAAAAATTGTCTGCCGGCGATCCCCGGTGCCATTGAGGCCCACCACCAGCCCGTATCCAACCAGCGGGTTATCGCGGATGCCTTCGATGATCGCAATGTCCTTAACCCGTACCTGCGTGGTTTCCGCGGCGTGTGGCAAAGGAATATCAGTTGTATGAATTGCGGTTTCGGCGATCTTGGCTGGCGCGGGATCAGAAACACGCGGCACCGGACCATCCGCAGCGCAGGTAATGCCTGCACTTGCAAGTACAACGAGTGCGATCTGGAAAAAGAACCTTTTCATGCTAGAACCCAAGGACCCTCAAAACCAGCCTTACAATTTTGTTTGGCGGACGCGTTGAATCAGAGACAACACCCTTGCCTTTGAGTTGTAACCGCAGATCACTAATGGAGCTGGAAAGCACCGAATTGTCCGCGGCCACATCGCCAGGACGAACCAAACCATGCACGATCGCAGTGGTGCGTTCATTGTTGATGTCCACATCACGTGACGCTTCAATCACCATGTTTCCGTTCGGCAATACCTGGACCACACGCCCGGCCAGAACGGTAGTGAAAGCGGTGTTGGAAGTAGAAGCGCCTTGCCCATTGAGCGAGTTGCTGGAATTTGCATTGAGCAGCTTCTGTAAATTGTTAGCGGCGGAAAGCCTGCCTGCCAGGTTCGTAACGCTGGCGCTGGCGGCAAACTGACGGCTGGTCTTGACCTGCCCCGTGGCGGTTGCGTCCGTCTTTTCCAGAATGCGGATCATGACGATGTCATTCACCTTGTGCGCCTTGTAATCCTTGGACATGTCAGAAAGAATGCCCTGGTCCGACCACAGGCTGCCGGTGGTATGGACTTCCTGTATCTCCGCCGGGATATAGACGGGCGGCGGCAGCTCCGGGCTCTTGTGCTTCTTGCTTGCGAAGGCGCTGCCGACCAGAAGCAAAGTAACGCACACAATGAATTTTTTCATCACAAACTCCTAATTCTCCCGGCTCACGGCGCGGAGCAATTCCCGCGCAAGCACTTGAGCCCGATAATTTCGTTTTGCCGCTTTGTCGCGAACGTGGATCAGCGTTGCTTCTTTGCCGTCTTCCAGACATAGCACGGGGACCATCGCGCTGAACCCATCGCCCTGGAGTTGCATCATTGCGGTCTCTCCCCGATGGACAAGGACCGGCAGAATTGAAGCCTTCTGGCTTGCGCTCACAGTACCAATCTCAACCGGAGCAGTTCCCCGCTCCAGCGTGACCGTGGCGGCAAAGGCGGTCTTTCGTGATTCACTTGTTGTAATGAACCAGGCCCGATATTTCTGAATCGCGGGATCAAATCGTAATTTAAGAAGTTTCAGGCCGGAATCAGTGCCAACTGAAATCGAGGCTTGCAACTCAACCTCCGCAATACGCGCCTTTGGATATGCGCTCTGCAAAGCGGATTCGATGAGCGGCTTTAGATCAGCTACTGAAACTTTACGGGCGGCGCGCATGACGCTGATCTGTGCCGGCCCGCGTAGTGTGTATTCAAGATCATGTTTCTTCAATAAGGCTGCTATCTCTGATGTACTCACCATCCGCAGCGTACCCTGCTCCGGCGAGTGGCAGACCATGATGCCGCCCGGAAAACCAGGTTCTGTTTTCGAAGCGATCATGTCCGCCAATGTCACGTCGTCCGCGGAGATCTGCACCAGCGCTTTGAGCGTGAGTGATCCCGGTGCGCTTCCGGCGGTGGCCGACGCTTGCAGCGCCAGCCCCACGAGAAGTGCGCGCAAGATTACGAAACCCAATGCGGAAAGAAATCTCATGAGCGTTTATCTGCCAAGGTTGTTTAACTGCTGGAACATCTCGTCGGCAGCTTTTACGACGCGCGAATTCGCTTCATAAGACCGCTGCGCCAGAATCATGGCTACAAATTCCTCCACCACGCTTACGTTGGACTGCTCCAACGCGCCCTGCTGAAGTTTTCCAATGCCGTCACTGCCGCCCGGAGTGCCAACCACAGGATCTCCAGAAGCAGCCGTCGGCATGAAGAGACTTTGACCGATGCTGTTGAGCCCCTCGGGATTTGCGAACGACGCTAGCTGAATAGCGCCTACCTGCTGTGCGTTGGTCTGTCCTGCCTGGGTCACGGTAACCGTACCGTCATTGCCAATGGTGACCGAGGTTGCTCCGGCTGGAATTGTGATTGCCGGCTCCAGCGGATTGCCGTCTGAAGTAACCAGGGCTCCCGTTGCGTCGGTGTGGAAGGTGCCAGAGCGAGTGTAAGCGACCTCGCCATTTGGCGTCCGTATCTGAAAGAACCCTCCGCCCTGGATAGCCAGATCCAGCGGGTTGCCGGTTTGAACAAAGTCGCCCTGCTGCTGCGAAACTGAGGACGCCACGGTGCGCGTGCCCAAGCCGATTTGCAGTCCCGCGGATACATTGGTTTGCTGGGTTGCCGCCGAACCAGGCATCACCATGTTCTGATAGAAGAGGTCCTGAAACTGCAAGCGCCGGCGCCGAAAACCCGCGGAGCTGGCGTTGGAGAGATTGTTGGCAATATTATCCAGGTTATTTTGCTGGGCTGTCATGCCGGTTGCGGCTGTATATAGTGATCGAAACATCGACTACTCCTTTAAACTTTGGGCAATTCTTCCGTTGCCGTTTTGTTGAATTCCGTGTGAAAAATGTTGAGGGTGCGGAACAGCATGTCTGCGTAACGCTGGATGGAAATCAAGCCAACGGAGGCCGAGACCGCGCTCAGATTGGCGCTTTCCAGCATGCCCTGGCGAAGAGCAGAGTGCGTGGCCGGCTTGACGGTTCCGCCTTGAATATTAAAGTTGGCTGCTCCTTCAGGGACCATGGTGGCGCCCTGGAACTCCACCATGCTGATTTTGGCGACCACGCTGTTGTCCACGGATACGGTGCCATCGGGGCTGATTGAGGTTTGTCCGGCCGGCAGTTGTATGGGTTGACCTTGAGGGCTCAGCACTGGATCGCCGGATTGCGTTTGCAACTGGCGATCGGCAGAGAGCTTGAAGCTTCCGTCACGGGTGTAACGCTTGCCTTGCGCCGTTTGAACTTCAAAAAACCCGCCGCCTTCAATGGCAAGGTCAAGTTCGCCGGCGGTGCGCTCCATATTGCCTGGAGCAAGATCAACTTTAGCGCCCCCAAGGACGCCAAAGTCATTCACTGCATGATTGAGTGGATTTGAGTTCGCTGCCGCGTCAGCCACCAGAGAATTAAAGTACTCACGCTGCGCCTTGTAACCGGTGCTGTTGATGTTGGCAAGATTATTGGCGGCAACTTCGAGCGCGTCCGTACGGGCGATCAGCCCTGCGCAAGCCGCATAGTATCCGCTTTCCATTTTTGGACCTCGTTGCTTATATGTATGCAAGCAACGGGCCAAAGCTCAGAATGCTCCGGTACCAGGAAAAGCCGGGAAAGCTTCTGCAATCAACACAATCATCCTAAGTGTTCTCACAATGTCGCTGTAGACAATTTAAGAATCACTTTATTTTTCCCGCTTGCGCGGATGCGCGGCAATCTTTGCCTAGCAATTCACATGCAAGATGACCTGAAGGAACTCATCATCGCAGCGCACCAGCATCTCGAAACGCTGCCCACCGCGAAGAGGATGCACCTGGTAATCCGCGCCTGTGATCGTCGTCGGAATAGAGAGCATGCAAGTGTCAGCGATTCCAGGGATCCTGGCCTTGAAGCTGCCGGCCAGCATATTGCCAAGCTCGCCGAGGGCGTCCATTACTTCTGTCTCGCTCTCACTGGCATCGATATTAAGCATCTTCTGGGTAAGTTTGGCTCCGGTTGCCTTGCTGCATCGAATACAAAATAACCCGCAAAGCGAGCCCGCCAGTCCGACGATTGCCGTCAACTCAGGGACCAGCTTGGCGTCTTCACAGGGGATCACTTTCATCCCAAGCATCATGTTGAATACTTCGTGCAGTGAATCATGCACGTACTTAACCCAATCGGTAGATGGCTTGATTGCTGGAGTTTCAATGTGTGCGTTGATGTTTGCGTTCATGCGTTTTTCACCAATGGAAGGACGTGCTCCTTGACTTGCTCAGCTGTGAAGGGTTTGCGAATGTATCCCCGGGCCCCATACGACAATGCTTCCACCACATGGGATTCACTTGCTTCCGTAGTAATCATCACGACCGGGACGTCCTTCATTCCCGCCACGGCCTGTAGTTGTTTCACAAATTCAAGACCGTTCATGGTTGGCATGTTGATGTCGCTGAGAATCAGATCAGGGCGCCTTTGCTGGATGGCCACCAGGGCCTCCATGCCGTTGGCTGCTTCCATCACCTGGGAAAGCTCAATGCCTGCCTGCCGCAGCGAACGCTCCACAATTTTTCTCATGACCGACGAATCATCAATAATCAATGCACAAATGGCGTTCATACACTCCCTCTTGAAACTAAGACTAAATTGCGAATTCTCTGTTCATTACTCAATGGCTTGACCGGGCAAGCATGTTCTGTGGCATACATCTGCGGCGATGCAGGCTCTGCCGCTGCGCAAGACATATCCAGGGGAAGCCGCCAGATCATCCTGACCCAACGGTCAAGTTCAAGAAAATCCGTCCCAAAAATCTCCCGTTGTTTGTCGATCGCTTCCGCCGCAACTTTCATCCACTCCGGAGCATGATCGGCCACGCCGCTGGCCTCGACCAGAGGCAGCAAGCCGATTACGGAAAGTATGCCCGCAGCATAAGCTTGATCCAGGGCAACATCTTCATTCGCGGCCTTTGCTCTGACGACGGCCATGTTCGCGCGGGCCATTGCAATGCTGGCCACTTCTCTCTTGGCCATGCTCGACCAGTTGTTATCGATCTGAGTCAATAAAAATGCTGCTACCGCCACGGTCCATACCCGTTCTTTCCCCAACAACACGATCAGGTGATCAAGGGGCAGGCGAATTGGCTCCGCAGGTTCCGCCATGCTGCCGATGCGGATGAAGTTCTCACAAACCGCTGGGTTGACCTTTATCGCAACGCAGACTTTTTCCAGGTCCGTGCTACCGGCCTCAAGGACGCACTGTAGTTCCCACAGGTACCACGGCAAGCGCGGAAGATGGTCCGTCAGTAATTCCGTCAGGAGTACTGTCCTGACATAATCGTCTTTGCCTTTTGGCAACCCAGACCAAACAGTACCGCCATCTGCACACGACATTCTGATTCGCTCCTGGTAACCCATCGGAGCGCGAAGCCAAAACCTTTAACTGGGTACATTAGTACTGGCCCGCCACAGTCAGCGCTTCCCGTTGCGAGAGAATACTGAACATAAAATGAGTTGCAACAGTGTCTTTTGCGGTCGCTCGGACCCATATTTGGCCATGGCAACTGCTGGTCCTAATATGTTCGGCGCGCAGGCGCAGTGCGTAACCGGCAATCATGCTTACCAGTTCGGTAGCGGAGAGATTATTCAAAACATATTCCGCCGGCCGCTGCTGATTGCTGGCTAATTCGAGGAGATGCACCAAGACGGATTCGTCGGCCATGCAGGCTTCCGTAGTCACGCCCAGCATTTGCTCAATGGAATAAAGGACGCTGGAATCCACAGCCTGGGCGAACGCCAGGTGCAGTTGTTTTTGCTGCTTGTTAAAATGCACCGGCAGCATTTTGTACCGCTGCATCAAAGCAACAGGAAGAAGCTGGGCCGCTTCCGGAACGTGGGATGGATCGGGGCGAAAAACCGGAACAGACCACTGGCCGGCGAGGGCAGTCGTGACCTGCTCCTCGCTGATAGATCCCATATCTATAAGAATCTGGCCCAACCGTAAAGTAGGATGTTGTTTTTGCCGTTGCAGGGCAGTTTGCAGCGTTTTCCCACTAATATATCCTCGCGAAACCAGCTCAAGCCCCAGGGGGATGCGGTGTTGTCTCTTGCTTTGGACGCCTTTCGGCTTTTGCAACAGTACGGCAAAGTGCAGCGCCAAGCCGGCTTGGAGGCAATCAGGACTACAGTACCGTTCCTCGCCGATGTAAGCTCCGCTGCAAAGCAGCCGCGTGCGCACAGGCTTTGCCCGGCAGGCAGAATTCGCGCACACATTCAACCACGAAATAGCTCTCTTTAACATGACTTAGGCAATCTCCGCTAATCTTTGTGCCGGAGACAGGACTTCACTGATCCTGATTCCGTAACTGCCATCCACGATCACTGCTTCCCCGCGGGCGATCACCCGCCCCCCCAAGACCAGTTCGATATGATCTTGCACCCGACGGTCGAGTTCCACCATCGCTCCAGAGCTAAGATCGAGAACGTCTTTGAGCAACATCTGGCGTCTGCCAAAACGGATCGATACTTCCAGTGGCACGTCGAGAAGCAGATCAAGGTTCTTGTCATTGATAGTGGTCCTGGCCGCAACTTCAGATTGCGCCGCCTCCGTGTGTGCGGATTGTACTGGAGGATTCTGGGCCGCGACAGGCTCCGCTAATGGGGTGGTCCCAACTTCCGTCACCGCAGGTTGTTCCACGGACACCGGCGCAGTCGCCTCCACTGGCGCGGGTAGCGAATTAATTTTCGCCAATGACTCAAGGAGCCCAGTGTCAATGCGCGACGCAACCGTGACGGGCGGCTCCGTCAGCACTACCAAAGATGACGTTTCTGGGCTTTTCCAGTCCGGCTCTTTCGTGTCTTTGAAGCGCACCGTACATTCTGTGCCGAGTTCGGCCTTCAACTGCAACGCGACTGTTCCCGCAAACTGGCGAAACAGTTCAGCCAGGGAATCTGTGTGATCAGGAGTGAACTCAGCATTTGGGTCCGGTATTTCTCCCATGAACACCTGGCCCAGGAGCAGCGCGTCCGCGCGGGAAACGGAAAATGCCTGCTCGCCCAACAGCGCTTCGCCCAAGGTAAAGGTCACCCATAGGCGATCGGGTGAAGTATCGTCAACCGGGCCGCCAACTTCTACGCCAGCTTCTTTGCCGGCAAGCTGCCCCACGATTGAAGCCATGGTCTGAGACCACAGAATGTAGTAATTGCCTACACCGAAAGAGTTATTATTCGAAGCCATTTTGTCCTCTGCCGTCCTGGTTGTGAATGGGAGATAATTTCTGGATGTATCCGGCGCGTCTGTCATTCTTCGAAACCGGATATGCATGGAACAGCCGCGATCCTGCAACCGTCATCGCGACCGGTTCCTGCACCCGATGCGGCAGCTTGAGCACGCTGCCGGCCTGAAGCGCCAGCAGATCCCTGGCCGGAACGCCCACGGCCGGAAGTGATAGTTCTAACTGAAACTCGCTTTGCATCATACGGTTGCGGAGATGTTCTGTAGCTGCACCACTGGAATGGCGGCGGCCGCTTCTCTGGAGGCTGCGCTGCATCAACGCAGACACTGCCGAAGGAAACACGATGTTAAGCACCGCCTGGATTTCCGGCATGCGCAATTCAAAACTAATCGCCAATACGCGCTCCGTGGGCGAATTGAGGTCCGAGACTTCAGCCTGGACCAGCCGGCCCTCAAAAGTGAAGCTTAATCCCTGTGGCTGCCAACAGGAACTCAGCTCACGTACAATCATGCCCACCACGCTGGCAAAGATTTCGTCCTCAATTTCTGTAAGTTTTCTGACTGGTCCCTCGGCACGTCCGCGGCCACCTAATAAGAGATCAAGAATCGGAAACGCAATGGGCAACTCGATGGTGATTCCCGCGCTTTTTTCCAGTTCGTTCACTTTCATGATTCCGAAATAAGTTGCATCGGGCATGCGCTGAAGGAATTCGGCATAAGTGAGCTGCTCTACGGAGACAACCGCCATCTCCAGACCAACGCGAAGATATGCGCCCAAAGAGTGGCTAAGGTTACGGGCAAAGGTTTCATGCAACCCAGTCAGCAGGCGAAGCTGTTCTTTCGTGATCTGACCGGCGGAACGATAATCACATGGAGTAATGACTTGCGCAGCGCCAGCCGCACCCCCAGGCTTTCCTCCGCGGGCTCGCTTAAAGAGAGCATCGATCTCTTCCTGATTTAGGATTTTCTGCATCTTTGCTCCTTCCCGTGCGTCTGTGACGGTTGCGGCGGACGAGCACCCAGCAAGTCCTGCATCCGTGCACGCAGCCGTGTCAACGCCGCGGAACGCAACTGGCTTACCCTGGACTCAACCACACCTAGCACTTCGCCAATTTCCCGCAATGTAAGTTCTTCATAGTAGTAAAGCGCCATTACTTCTTTCTCTTTACCTGGAAGATCGCCCAGCGCTTTTGCCATGATTTCTTTCATCTCAGTTTTTGCGCAAAGAAAGAACGGATCTTGCTCGGGCGCATACGGAACATAGGTGCACAGCTCATCGCGAGATTCGTCGTGGTCCGTGCTTTCTTCCAGTGACCCCAGGTTCATTCCATGCAAGGTGCCCAGAAGCTCATGGTATTCAGCCAGGTTCAACCCAAGTTCTTTGGCGACCTCTTCTTCTAAAGGCGCACGACCAAGTTCACAGCGCAGCTTGCTTTGCGCCTGTTCCACCTGTCTGGCTTGACGCCGCAAGTCGCGGGGGCCCCAGTCGCAATCGCGCAGGCTGTCCAGGATTGCTCCGCGAATGCGGAATTTTGCATACGTCTTGAGCTGCGCGTTCTTGGTTGGATCAAACTTTTGTACCGCATCCAGAAGACCAACCATGCCGGCTTGCACCAGATCGTCAAAAGGAACATGTTGCGGCAAGCGTTCGTGTATGCGGCGCGCAATGTACTTCACCTGCACCATCATCTCTTCGATCAGCTTGTCGCGGTCCACGGCCTGAATCTTCATCGCGGACTCGTATTTTTGAGCTGCGTTCATTTCGCCCTACCCTCGTCAACAGTAATTAATGTGTTCATCGAACCATCCCAATGGATTGAATCGCGATCCGTGAAGGAACTTCGCCCGGCGAAAGCACAACAACTTTCGGCAGGATCGGCTCCAGCATTCTTCTCAGGTGGAACCTGGCCGGACTGCTGCAGAGCAACACCGGCGTAGCAGCCGCATAGTCATCTCCCAGCAGTGCGCGCAAGCCTTCCACCAGCCGCCGCAGCAACGAAGGCTGTAGTCCGGGCACCTGCGCCATGTTCTGACCACCAAACGTTCGCACAACTTCCTCTTCCATGGCCGCTTCCAGGGCCACCACGCGTAACTTGCCGTCCTCTGCCAGAAACGGACGGACCAGGCTGCGGCCCATGGCTTGGCGTACGGCTTCAACCAGGAACACCGGGTTCTTGGTCAGCGGAGCTGTGTCTACTAGCGCTTCCAGCAGCAGCGTCAGGTCGCGGACCGAAACTTGTTCGCGCAGCAATTGCTGCAATACTTTTTGGACTTCACCCAGGCTGAGCATCTTCGGCACCAATTCTTCCACCAGCTTAGGCTGGCTGTCAGCCAGGGAGTCCAGCAAGCGCTTTGTCTCCTGGCGCGTCAGCAACTCATGCGCGTATTGCTTGATGACCTCCGACAAATGAGTGGCCATGGCCGAGGTCTGGTCCACAACCACGTAGCCCAAAGCCAGCGCTTGCTCTTGCTGCGCGGGAGATATCCATTTGGCGATGACGCCGAACGCCGGTTCTTTCGTCTCGACTCCGATCAGCGGCGGCGGCGCGCTCTCTGAGCTGATCGCCAGCACGCACTCGGGCAACATCTCCCAGCGCGCCACCTCGACGCCACGCAGAGAGATCACATACTCTCTTGCCCGCAATTTCACGTTGTCCGTGATGTGCACCGGCGGGACCATGAAGCCGAGCTGCACCGCCAGGTGACGACGTAATGCGCGCACACGCTGCAAGAGTTGGCCGCCTTGCTTTTCATCAACCAGTGCAACTAATCCATAACCGACTTCCAGACTCAGTTCGTCCAGTTTCATCAAGGCATCGAGTGAGTCAGCAGCAGGTTTTTTCGGCTCATCAGTGGCAGAGGTTGTGGTATCCAGCGCGGCAATAACTTCTTGCTTTGAGCGATAACGAGCCAGCACTCCGGCGGCGATTGCTACTGCAAAGAATGGCACCTTGGGCAGGCCGGGGATCAAACCCAGCAGCCCCATGACCGCGCTGGCAATCCACAAAGGCCGAGATTTAAAGAAGAGCTGCTGAGTCAATTGGCTGCCCAGACTTGATTCGGAGCCAGTCCGGGTAACCACCATGCCGCCGGCTACGGAGACCAACAAAGAGGGGATCAGAGTGACAAGTCCATCGCCGACGGTGAGCACGGTGTAGGTCTTTACCGCTTCCTGGAAAGGAATGCCGAGCTGGAGAACACCGATCAAAAATCCGGCAATGATGTTGATGGCCGTGATCAGAATGGTTGCGATTGAATCGCGCTGGCTGAAGCGAGCGGCGCCGTCCATGGCTCCGTAGAATTCGGCTTCCTGCGCGATTTTTTCGCGGCGTGTGCGGGCCTGGACTTCATCAATCAGGCCGGCATTCAGATCGGCGTCAATCGCCATTTGTTTGCCAGGGAGGGCATCCAGGGTGAAGCGGGCTGATACTTCCGCCGTACGCACCGAGCCGTGACTGACTACCAGGAACTGAATAGCGATCAAAGCGAGAAAGATCACAAAACCGACGACATAATTTCCGCCGACTACAAACTGTCCAAACGCCTGAATCACATTACCGGCTGCGGCAGCGCCTTCATTTCCGTGCAGCAGAATGCGGCGGCTGCTGGCAAGGTTGAGAGACAACCGGAACAACGTAAGCAAAAGCAACATGCTGGGGAATGCTGAGAACTGCACCGGGCGCAGAATATAAATCGCCGAGAGCAGGACCAGGACCGAGCATGTGATGCTGAGCGCCAGCATTAAATCGAGCAGCATGGCCGGCATCGGTATGAGCATCACAAAGACCATGGCCACGGCGGCCGCGGGCAGAACCCAATCGACACCCGAACCGGCTTTTTTAATTGGATTGATAACAGCTGCGGCCATTATGCTCTTACCCCGCTACGTTGCGTCGCCTGCGCCTGTGCGCGATAAACGAACGCTAGAATCTCCGCGACCGCGGTATAAAGCTTGCTGGGAATCACGCTGCCCACATCCACGGAGCGATACAGGGCGCGCGCCAGCGGCGGATTTTCTACCATGGGGACGTTATTCCATTGCGCAATCTGCTTGATCGTGCGGGCGACCAGGTCTTGTCCCTTGGCCAGTACGATGGGTGCGCCCATAGTCTCCATATCGAAGCGGAGCGCAACGGCAAAGTGCGTCGGATTGGTGATGACCACTGTCGCTTTTTCCACGTCCTGCATCATTCTCCGTTTACGCATCTGGCGCTGTAGCCGGCGGATGCGTCCCTTCATTTGAGGATTGCCTTCGTTCTCCTTGCCTTCATCCCGGATTTCCTGCTTGCTCATCTTCAAGTCGCTCTCAAACTTCTGGCGCTGCAAGGCATAATCAGCGACGGACCAGATGACGAATACGAAGGCCCCTTTCCACGCGATCTCATACGCGTGGCCCATCAGCAGCCCAGGCAGGGCCGCGAGTCCGGCAGCCGAAGCATGCGCAATGGCCGGCCACTCCCCGACAATGATGATGAAGGTGAAATAGAGGATTGCAGCAAGCGGCACCAACGATTTGAGAAGGCGGCTTACTCCACTTAAACTGAAAAGTTGTTTCACGTTCTGGGCCGGGCTTAGCTTGCTGAACTTAGGAGAAATGGCTGCCGGCGCAAAGACGATCCCACCCTGGGCAAACTGGATCAGTATCGCGGTGCCAAAGCCCAGAATGCAGGCGGGCGCGGCCCACTTGAGTGCAGTGACTCCGGTCCACGACATCACAGCACTGCTCGCTCCAATATCGGTCTGCAGCGCTGTCTTAAGAAGCCGGTCGGTCAGGTCTCTCCACTGCTCCACCCAGCCCACTTTGCTCCAATGCAAAAGACAGATCGCACCCATCAACGCAAATGCGGACGAGAGCTCGCGGCTGCGCGGGATCTTTCCTTCTTTGCGGACTTTTTCCCGCCTTCGCGGTGTCGGTTTTTCTGTCTTGTTATCTGCCATACAATTCCGTTTAGTGCATCGCTTTCAATAACCGCTCAGCGCCCACCACTGCGCCGTAAAACCACTTGTGCGCCAGAGCCGGCCAAAAAACCACGGAAGACCAGATGGCCGCGTAGCCACTCAACATCTTGGCCGGAAGCCCAACCGAAAGCACCGGCAGCTGGGGTGAGGCTTTGGCCATGAACGCCAGTGAAATATCTGTCATCAACGTGACCATCAGCGCCGGCGCAGCCAGTTGCAGTCCCATCAGAAACACCTGGCCGGCAGCGCGCACTAGAATCGATGCTGCGTTGGCGGAGACAACCGCTGTGCCCGGCGGAATCATGTCGAAGCTGTGCGCCAAAAGGCGAAACAACCAATGGTGCACTTCGCCTTGCAGGAAAATAAGAAGCAAAATGGTGTAGTGAAAAAAATTGAGTACGGAAATTTCCACCTGCGACTGCGGATCGATGACATTCACCAGCGAATATCCGAACTGAAAACCCAGAATCTGCCCGGCAAATCTGGCCCCCTCGAAGATCAGCTCCATCGTCAATCCCATTCCCATTCCGATCATCAGTTCCCCGGCGACTGCGGCCACTAAGTTTGTTGGCAACGCATGCGTCATGCTCGCTGCGTATGCCGGCCCAAGCAGCGCGGTCAATGCCACCGTCAGGCCAGACTTTACTTGCCAGGGAATGCTGACGCTGCCCACAAAAGGAGCAAATGTCATCAGCCCGCCGAGCCGTATGCCCAGCAGCAGCGTTGGAGCCAGCGTATTGATGTCGACCTGTGGCATGGATAGTCATCACTACTTCAAAAACGGGTGGAAATCTCCAAAAAGCTGGATGGTAAAAGCAATCATGTGGCGCAGCATCCAGGGCATAGACACAAAAAGCGCCGCTGCGACTGCGGCCAGCCGTGGCACGGTGCTGATGGTGACTTCTTGAATTGAAGTCATCACTTGCAGAATGCTCACAATGACGCTGATCACAATCCCCACAATCAGCACCGGCGCGCTGATCAGAATTGCCTCTTCCAGCGTGCGTCTCGATAACGTAATGATCATTTCCAGGTTCATAAGTTTGTCAGTAAAAACTCTTCATGATGGCACCGACAAGCAAGTTCCATCCATCGGCCATCACAAAAACTAAAAGTTTCAGCGGTGTTGAGATCACAACCGGAGGCAACTGCATCATGCCCACCGCGGTCGTGATAGATGCAACCGCCATATCGATCACCAGAAAGGGCAAGAACAGCACCGCACCAATCTGGAAGCCGGCCTTGAGTTCAGAGATGATGTACGCTGGGACCACCACGCGCATCGATAGGTCGCTTGCGTTTTTGGGTCGCGGCTCTTTGCTCAGCTCCACGAACAGCGCGAGGTCTTTTTCGCGCGCGTACCGGAGCATGAATTCCTTCACCGGTGCCGACCCTTTGTCCAAAGCCGTCGTAATCTGGATCTTGCCGCCCTGTAGCGGCACTACTGCGTTCTGATAAACGGTCGCGCCAACCGGCTGCATGATGAAGTAAGTCAGGAAGAGCGAAAGCCCAATCAACGTCTGGTTGGTGGGGATAGATTGCGTCCCCAGCGCCTGACGGAGGAAATGAAATATGACCAGTAACCGTACAAATGGAGTACTGGCGAGCAGGATGGCCGGAATCAAAGTAAGCAGCGTCAGGAGCGCAACAATGCTCCACGGCGTTGTGGCCACGGACTTACCCACATCCACCACTGTGGTCTGATGATCTGTGGATTTCGTCTGCGCCTGGCTGTCATCTTTGGGTGCGGTTGTATGGCGCTGCGACCGCGGCAATCGTGGCTTAATCGCGGAAGCGCTCACGCCGCAGGAGATAACCAAAACTACCAGAGCTAGAACGGAGCGGAGTCTCACTGGATCCTCCCCGCAAACGACTTCAGCAACTGGGACTTGGTTGGTGGCAGCGCTTTACTATGTTTCACTTTTCGGCTCTGTCTCTTGGCCGGTTGTGGCTCCGGCAGCAAAAACGCCTGGCTTGAGGTTTGAACGCTTTGGAGTTCTACTTTCTGACGCTGTGTTTTTTCCAGCTTAGGTTCGCTGAGCACCTGTACGCGGTTTGTGATCTGAGCTGTGATCGACTCTGCTTTTCTGCGCCCGACTTTCTCCAGCCCTGATTTCCTTGAGCCCAGCAGCACCATGGAGTCACCGCAGCAGCCCACGACATATTCCTGTTTATCTACGCGAATCAGCACGACCGACTGCTTGTTGCCCAGCGCCAATCTCTCAACAATTTGCAGCACGCGAACGCGCCGTTGCACCCGCGCTGTACGCAATATCGCAAGCGCTTTCTTCCATATTTCCGCCGCCATAGCCAAAAGCGTACTGCTTGGCTTTTTTTCATTTGAGGTTGATTTCGTTGGGTTCAACTTCATGCCAACTCCATCAGACGAATCGCCAGCCGGTCGCCCAGGAGTTCAAACTCAGCCCATGCCACCATCTGGCCATTTACGATGAGCGGAAGATTGGCCGCTTGTTTACACTGCGTATTCACCACGGAACCGCGGTCCAGCCGCAGAAGATCGCGAACGGCAAAGCTAGGGACCTGGAGTTCCACCGTAAGGTCACAGATGAGGTATTGCGCCTCATTCCAAATGTTGACCGGTTGTTCCTCTGGTTGTGGCTGCTGGGTTACCATCGCCGTGGACATTAGAACTCCACCTCAGCACAGTGGAATTTCTGCATGTTCTCCGCGGGAAGGCCCTCGGCTTTGGTTGCTGCTTGGATTAATTCTTCAGGCATGGCGCTATCACTAATGCAATTCGCATGCCTAAGATCACTAAGAATCTTCTTGTTTAGAGGAAAGTGGCTAGTGGCGGCTAAGTCGCTGAATCTGAGTCGTCTTGCTCTCGATGGCGGGAGCCACTCTAAGAGCAGGCAAAAACTTCCGCATTGTCTTTGAGCTGTTCTTAAACAAGCTCTTATTAAGAGCTTCTGAGAAGGCGCCCTGCGCCTGGACTTTCAGGCGCAGAGCAGCGATCTACTGTCTAACGGTCTACTGTTTCAGGTTGATGGTGTCTTGCGTGACCTGGTCAAAGGTGGTCACAGTCTTGGCGTTGGCTTGATATCCGCGTTGCGCCACAATCAAGCGGGCAAACTCAGTTGCAATGTCGACATTGGAAAGCTCCAAAGAGCCGCCCTGCATGCTTCCACGGCCGCCGGTTCCGGCGATACCTACGTTGGCAGCTCCGGACCCCAGCGTGGCCTCGTATGAATTTGATCCAAGTCTGGCCAGCCCAACCGAATTGGCGAAGGAGGCTACCGCGATCTGGCCGATGGCGCGCGACTGCCCATTGCTGAATACGCCCTCTACCACGCCTTTTTGATCGATGGAAAAATCAATGAGCGATCCACTGGGAAAACCATCCTGGGTGGAATTAGCAACGGCGGAGGTAGCGGCAAATTGCGTAAGGCTCGTTTGCGGAGGAGCAAACCCGTTCCATGAGAACGTCTGGTTGGATGCGCCATTCACAAAGCCAGTAATGGCGATGCCCCCGATATTGGCTAACGGAGCGGTCAACTGGCCGGCGCCATTAAACGTGACAGCCCCCGCATTCAACGTGACCGGGCCCACAGCGCCCACGTCCGCACCGGGAATCGTAACGGCATAGTTCCACGCGTTAGCACCTGTCTTGGTGAAGGTAAAACTGAGAACGTGAGGAGCGCCCAGCGAATCGAATATGGGCGATGATGCGGTAAAGGTCGTGCCGTTAGCGGCGCTGGCGTCCAGGTTCAAGCCGAACTGCACGTTGGCTGTTGCATTGGCCGGTGTCACCTGTCCTTTGGCAATCGTGATGGGAGCCACCGGAACTTGCGTATTGATTACGCCGTTGACGCCCGGATAACCCATTACATTTGCGCCGTCCGTAGTCACCAAGTTTCCATTTTGATCAAGGGAGAAGTTGCCTGCACGGGTAAATTCCTGCAAGCCGTTTTTGTTCGTCACAAAAAAACCATCACCCTGGATGGCAAGGTCGGTGTTTACGCCCGAGTTCTCAATACTGCCCTGGGTAAAGATGCCACTATTGGAACCGACACCGGCGCCGGCGCCGATTTCAATAGGCTCGCCCGCGCCGGTCGACCCAATCTGCTGATAAAACAGGTCGCGGAACTCCATCCGTGTATCTTTGTAGCCGACCGTATTCAGGTTGGCCAGGTTATTGGAAATTGCACTTAATGCCTGGGAATTGGCGTTCAGTCCGGACAATGGTATTGAAAATGAGGGCATGATCTTCTCCTGTTAAGCTGTGATGGGTTGAGCGGCATTGGCAGAGGCGCTGGTGCCGCCCGTGCTCTGACCGAGAGATTGTTGTAACAAGCTGCGAATCTGAAGCAATTGCTCCAGGCTGTTGAACTGGACTAATTGAGCCACAAAGGCCGTTGGGTCCTGGGGCTGCGTTGGGTCCTGCGATTTCAACTGGGCCGTAAGCAGAGTAAGAAATGAATCGCCTGTTAGCCCGCTGAGCGATTGCTGGTCTGGAGTTGTTGTCGGAGCTGTAGTCGCGGCCGCCGCATTAAGCGCCTGTAGGTTCATATTGTCCTCATGCATGCAGGCTTAACGCCTGCGATGTGTTTTCACTGACTTCAAGATCACTCAATACTCCGGTTGGGGAGTGCGTTTCTTTCCTGAAATGCGCCGGAGCGCCGGAATTCTGAGGGTGTTCCTGTTGCCCGGACTGGGTCTCACGTCTTTCGTTCTGAAGCGCTGTATCGGTCACTTCAAAGGTGCGCAAGTTCAGGTCGTCCCGGGAAAAGGTGCTGTGCAGTTCATGAAGATTGGCTACTAGCCAGTCTCGCGTCCCACTATGTTGTGCAGCCACAGTGGCGCTGATGTGATTTCCTTCGAGCATGGCACGCACATCGACTGTTCCAGTTTCACTCTTCACGGACACACGCATTTCCGCCTGTCCCGCAGCTTCCATGAGCTTGGCGGACGAAGCAATCCGAGGCGCCGAATCAATCACGGCAACGCCGCCGGAATCGCGCAAGCTTGAGGGAAGGCTTACGTCCGAGCTTATCGTATTGGTTTGGACCTCGGTTGCCGGCGCACTGTGACCCGATGCCTGGGCCGCCACGTTAAGGCTTCCTTGGCCAATCTGCGAGGTTGCGGCCCCGCCCGAACTTTGAGACTGCCCCGCAAGCGACTGAAGAGCTTCCGCAGAAGCGGTATTCTTCCTTGATTCATTGCCGGAGTGGTTCTGTCGCGGCTCTGACGAAGTCTGTGGCTGGGATTTTGAATCCGACCCTTGGCTCTGGATCGCCGGTGGAATCGAATCCGCCTTGCCGCTCCCCAACGCGGAGCTCGCGTCGATATCTTGGCGATCAGCTTTGTTTTTGTCAGTCGCGCCTGAGACCTTGTCCGCAGGCAGCTTTTGAGCACTAGTCAAATGGGCAATGAAACTTGCCAAATCCACAACCGGTGCATCCGCGGCAGTCTGTAAATCCTTAGCATTCAGCTCGGCGTGAATGTCTGGCGGCGCTGGTGCGGTCTTCAGAACCGGAACATCAATGCCTGTAACCGGCGTAATAAGTTTGGGCAGTATCAAAGTATTTGGCGGAACAACGCTCGGGTCTGTGACTCCTGCGCCCGTGATCTGTTTGCCTGCGCCATTCAGAGTTGGCGCAAGATTCGCTTGCATCTGTGTAGCGGCAAGAGCAGCAATCCACATTGCCAGGGCCGGGTCCGCAATCAAATCTCCGCCCGACGATGCTTTGGCTGCATCATCTTGTGCAGGAAACAAAGGCTTCGCACCAGCCGATTGCTGCTGCGCTACAAATGCGGGGGCCAGATTCATCAAAGTCGGAGCGGCGGTCAGACCTTGTCCCACGTCGCCGTTAACTTCTTTGTCAGGTGCCACATCTGTGTTGGCAAGACGCATGTGGTTTTTCAAGATGGCATTAAACCGAGCACCATCAGTACGGTTGGTTCCCGACTGCACGGCGGCGTTCGGCAATACTTGTGGCGCTTGCTGTGGCGATTCGAGATTAATTGCGCTTTTCATGTTCGCCTTGATATATGCAGATCAAGCGCCAAAGTCCAAACTGAAAAGTGTTGTTGTAATTAAAGGATTTGTTTTCTCCAGCCGATAAGAACTGGCTTCCGAGAAGGGCAGGCCAGGCAAGAGTTGCCGCCTGGCTGGGCAACACTAGCCGTTTTGACGGAGAAGCCGCATGGCGAAGAGGTCGTCGATCTGTTGCTGCTCGTGCCGTGCCTGCTGGATGAGATATTCCTGATACTGGCGATCACGGACACTGCTGATTACTTCACGATCGCGTCGTGACTTGAGAAATCTGCTCCGTTGCTCCTGCCATTGTTTTCGCGCTTCCGCAATAACACGCTTCGCCTCAGCTTCCGCTGAATCCAGGCCGGACCTGGAAGACAGATGGAAATACAGCTCGGATGAAGTCATACCGGCTTTCAGTAGGACGCGAAATTTATCTTCCAATTCAACGCGTTCTGCTGCGAGAGATTCGCACCGCGCTTGCGCTGCGAACATGCGCTGAGCGGCCATTTGCAGGCGCGCTTGCTCCTGCCGTTCAAGACTGGAGCGGAGCCGAAGCAACGACTCAAGTGAAAAGGAAAAAGCCATTAGATAGGCAGCGATTTCAACGCTGCAATGGTTTGCTCAAATGTCGATTGGTCATTCTTCTTTTGCTGCAGAATAGCGTTGATGGCAGGCAGCAGTTCCAGGGCTTTGTCCAGCACCGGATCGGCCCCCCGCTGATAGGCGCCTACACGAACCAAATCTTCCGCGCGGGCATAAGCGCTCAGCAAGCGGCGCACTTCCTGGGCGCGTTTTACGTGCTCCGGATTGGCCACCTGGGACATCAGCCGGCTCAAGCTATCCACGATGTTAATGGGCGGATAGTGGCCCTGGGCCGCAAGCCGGCGGTCGAGCACGATATGTCCATCCACCAGAGAGCGCACACTGTCCACCAGGGGGTCCATCTGATCGTCACCTTCCATCAGTACGCTGTAGAAGGCGGTAATGCTTCCCGAACTGAACTGACCCGCGCGTTCCACCAGTCGCGCCAGCAGGTTCCAACAGGAAGGTGTGTAACCTTTTGCCGTTGGCGGCTCACCGGCAGCCAATCCAATTTCACGCTGCGCCATGGCAAAACGCGTAAGTGAATCCACCACCAACAAGACGTTCTTCCCGATGGAAGCAAAGTACTCGGCCACGGCCGTTGCAGCCATAGCTGCGCGAATCCTCAAGAGCGGCGACTGATCAGAAGTAGAAGCAACCACTACGGAACGCATGCGGCCTTCCGGGCCAAGCATGTCCACAAACTCTCCGACCTCCCTTCCGCGTTCACCCACCAGCGCCAGCACAGTTAGATCAGCGGAGGTGCCGCGCGTCATCATGCCGATCAGCGTGCTCTTGCCGACGCCGCTGCCGCCAAAAATCCCAATGCGCTGCCCGCGTCCGCAGGAAACAAATCCGTCGATTGCGCGTATGCCGCATCCGATTGGCTCGCGGATGGGAACACGGTCCATAGGCGAAGGCGCGGAGTTATCCAGATGCCAGGTATCGGAAGGCCGGCAAGGGCCCAGATTGTCCATTGGTTTGAGATTGCCGTCCAGAACTCGGCCCTTAAGCTCCGGGCCAACCGCAACCGTGGGCGTGGATCCCCAGGTAAAAATCTTGTCGCCAAAGCGAATACCGTTGGTTTTGCCCAGCGGCATACTGAGCACGCTTGGCCCGCGAAACCCGACGATCTCACCGGGAAAACAATTGCCTTCATTGTCTACGATTTCACAGGCTTCGCCGACGGAGCATACCGGCCCCTCTGATTCCACTACCTGTCCCGTCACTTTGGTTACGGAGCCTTCCCATCGCCAAGTGGAAAATTCATGCAGATGCTGAAAGTATGTGCCCAGATGACCCGTGCTCATAGTTTCAAGCTCCGCCGTTTTTGCCGGAGCAAGTCAGAAAAGCCCTTGTCAATTTCGACGAGTTGCGAATCAATGCCTAATTCTGTGCTGCCGTGAGCGGTCTTCAAGATAAGCTGGTGAGGCTGGAGAGAACCATCTTCAACGATTCCGGGCACGATGCCCAAAAGGGTCTGGCTTGCCATGTATTCCTGCCATGCATGGACAGCGGAAGGATGCACGTGTAACATGACCGGGCTGGAGCCTGAGATTTTCTCCAGGGCAACACGCACAACACCGGCCAGGACAACCCGGTCCACCTGGGCTTCACGATGTAAAACTTTGCGCGCAACCGCCATGACCAACTCTACAATCTCACCTTCAATCTGGCGATAGTACTGCTCGCGTTCCTGCTCAAATGTTTTGAGGTTGTCTACAAGAGACTCTCTTGCTTCGGTGGCTGCGCGGTTCACTTCAGCCTGCATTTCGCTGCGAGCTGCCGCTAATCCCCGCTCGTAGGCCGCGGTTTCACGCTTCTTAAGTTCAAGTTCAGAAACATTGGGCGTGCCCGCGTGCGGGCGCGATGCCGGTGAAGACTCACGCTCAAAAATGCTCATGTCGATAGGCACATCCGGCGTTCCGTCGACGCTAAAAACGCTTTGATAAACAAATTCCTGCACAACGGACATGTCCGGTGTCTGGCTAAACGACATATTCATCATCTCCGGAAACTTTTAGGATAATCTTGCCTTGCGCTTCCAGGCTGCGCGCCAGGTTGACCGCCTCTTGCTGTGCATTCATGATCTCTCGTGAGCGCATCGGACCCAATACCTCTATGTCTTCCTTCAACATCTCAACAGCGCGGGAAGACATGCATTTGAAAAAGTGGCTCTTCACTTCTTCCGAAGCATTTTTCAACGAAACCCCCAGCGTCCTCTTATCAAGCTGCGTGATGATCTCGCGGATGCTGGCTTCCGGGGTGGTGAGGAAATCCTCAAAGGTGAACATCAGGTTGCGAACGGAGAGGGCCACGTTAGGATCGCTGGCTTCAACGTTCTCCAGAATGCTCTTGACCAGGTCCGGGGACATGCGGTTCAGCATCTCCGCAACCGCCTTCACTCCCGAATACCCGCGTTGACGGGCTTTGACCACCGATTGGAGTTTCTTGTTCAGCATGAGCGAGACTTTTTGCGCCATATCGGTGGAGAACTGGTTCATCTCCGCCAGACGGCGGACTACATCCGCTCGGACTTTTTCATTCAGCAATGAGATCATTTCCGCTGCCTGTCGCGCCTCAAGGTGGGCCACGATCAGGGCAATGGTCTGGGGATGCTCGCTTTCAAGAAACTTTGCCAACTGCTGAGGATCGGCGCGGCGGAGCGAATCCAGTTCGCCAGCCTTGGCTTCTTGCGAACGCTCTACCTGGTCCAGCAGGTCCCGGGCAGCCATCTCGCCAAATGCTTTGATCAGCAACTTCTTGGCAAACTCCTCGCCGCCCTGGGCGACGTATTCCTGGGTCTTCGTTAGGCGGTAATACTCTTCCAGAACTTTGGTCCCGACCTCCGGAGATACGTAGTCCAGAGCGGCAATCTCATGAGTAATTGTCTGGACATCGCCATCCGGCAGACTGCGATAGAGAACGCTGGCCGTTTCATCACCCAGCATAACCATGAGTACGGCTGCTTTTTGTAGTCCGGTCATCGCTTCGGCTGTTTTCATGAGCGCGCCTCAGAATTGTGGATCCAGCTTTGCAACAGCTTTGACGCTATCTCAGGTTCCGCTTTCACGCGGTCCCCCAGTTCCCTGCGGATATTGACGGCCGCGCTGGGTTCATCCGACCCAAGCGCTCCCTGTTCCGCTATTTTGGCCGCTCGTGCGCTTTGCGCTGCCAGCTGGCCTACCGTGGAAAGTACCTGCTTTTTCACGGGACGCAGGACCAACATGTAGACCACAAAGAACAACGCCAGAATCCCCGCAATCCTCAGTGCGCTCGTCCACTCATGCGCCACGCGCGTGACTTTCTGGACAATCGTAACTTTGCTAGCGGGCTCCGCAACAGGGACTTGGAATGACATATTTTCGACCACCAGCGTGTCGCCTCTCTTGGCGTCAATGCCCAGCGCAGCGCTCGCAATCGATTCAATCTTCTTCAGTTGCTCCGGTGGGCGCGGCTTGCCACCATCATCCACCATGACTGCGGCGGAGATGCGTTTGATGGCCCCAGCGGGCTGGCTCGTATGATGGACCGTGCGGTTCACCGCATAGGTTGCGCTTTCCGTTTCTGATGACGTGCCACTGTCGGTCACGGTCACCGCGGGCTTGGCAACAGCCGTGGTTGTGCTGGGCACATTGGTTGCTGTGCCCGGAATGCCGTTGGGAAAGGCCCCGGGTGAATGCTCCTTCGAGCTCTGCTTGGTAATGGCCACAGCGGAATTTGGATCGTAAATCTCTTTGGTCTCATCACTGGTTGCAGTATCGTATTCCACACGGACGTTGGCTTTCACGTGGTCCGCGCCAAGTACTGGCTCTAATGTGGCGACAAGTTGCTGCGTCAATGACGCTTCAAGATCGCCATCGGTCTGTCCAAACGGCCCCTTCGATTTCGGCATGAGCGGTATATGGCCGTCCGCACTTACCAGCGTGACGTTTGCTGCGTTGAGTCCGTCCACCGCGTTGGCAACCAGTTGGCTGATTGCGCTGGCGGTTTCCGGAGAGAGCGGGCGCTTGAGTTTGAGCACTACGGAAGCTTTAGCCTCGCGTTCACGCTCAGTAAATAAAGATTCGCGCTCCAGAACCAGGTGAACGCGCGCTGACTCAACTTCCTGGATGCTGGCAATAGTCCGCTCCAGTTCCCCTTCCAGGGCCCTCTGGTAGTTGACCTTCTCGGCAAAATCGCTGCCCATCCAATTGGGCTTGTCAAACAATTCAAATCCCATGCGGCCACCGGAAGGCATGCCATCACTGGAAAGTTCCAATCGCGCCTTGTCCAGTTGGTCAGCTTCTACTTCCACACTCGTTCCCTCCGGGGTGACCTGGGAATGAATGCCTTTGGCGGTAAGTTTGGAGCTGAGCGATTGCGCGTCAGCGGAAGACAGACTCCCGACCAGTGGCTTGTAGTCGGGCTTGTTCATCAGCGTGACAAAATAAAACAGCGTGCCGATCACGACGGCAGTGCTGCCGCCCATGATCAGCTTTTGCTTTAACGTCAGCCCACGCACAAATGCGTTGATCTGTGCCGGCGCCCCACTCAGTTGAAGTCCACTACTCACTCGTTAACCTCAAATCCATTGCTAAACTAAAAATTCATCCGTGAGATTTCCTGATATGCCGCCACGATCTTGTTGCGCACCTGGAGCATCATCTGGAAAGAAAGATCGGCCTTCTCAACTGCGATCATGGCCGAGTGCACATCACCGCCGTTGCCTTTGAGCACTTCGCCAATTTTGTCCTGAGCCTGGCCCTGCGCCTGGTCAATCTGCGTTACCGCTTCACGCAGGATCTGGCCGAAACCGTCTGTTTGCTCCGTGGCCTTCGGTGCGCTGATATTGGTCAGGTCAACGTTGCTAAGTGGTAGTCCTTGAATACTGCTCATAAATCAAACTGCCTCATTCTTTATTTCAAAATTTCAAGCGACTGCTGGATCATGCTCTTGGTGCCCTGCACCGCTGCCGTGTTCAACTGGTAAGAACGGACAGCGCTCATCAAATCCACCATCTCTTCCACCGGGTTGATGGCGGGAAACGAAACATATCCCTCGGTATCAGCATCAGGGTGCCCGGGATCAAACCGGCGCACCGCTGGAGTGGTGTCAGGAACCACCGCGGACACATGCACTCCACGTACGTCCCGTTCGAAAGCGGACTGCAATGCGCTGCCAAACCCGCCAGGATTGTCCGTCTGAAAAACCACGTGCTTGCGGACGTACGGCCCACCTTCCGGTGTGCGTGTTGTTTCCGCGTTCGCCATATTGGCCGTGACCACTTCAGCGCGCTGGCGTTGGGCCGTCAAAGCGCGTCCGCTCAGATCTAAAATTGAAAACAGGTCCATACCTTACCTCGCTTCCTCAATCGCCAACTGTATCCGGTGAAACTCTTCTTTAATCAGTTGAATGCCCATGTGAAACTGCAACTGTGTTTGCGCCAACAGGAGCCCCTCACGATCCAGGTTCACGTTGTTGCCGTCGGGACGTTCCATAAGCCCCTCCACCTGCTGCGCGGCGGGCTTCGGTGCATCCTCCGGTGATTGCAAGACCTTAAGGATTTCTTTGTGGAAGTCCAGGTCCTTTGTGCGGTATCCCGGCGTATCGATATTGGAGATGTTGCTGGCGATCAACCCCTGGCGGTGCGCTGCCAGATCAAGAAAGTGCTCCAGAACTTCTACTCTGCTGGTATCGATTCCGCTCATGCCAATCTCTCCTTCAAGCCGTATTCGTTGATCTTGTTTCGCACCGTGCGCACGCTGATGCCTAGCATTTCCGCGGTGCGGCTGCGGTTACCGCCGTTTGCCTTGAGCGTGGACTCAAGCAATTGCCGCTCCACCGCGCGCAATGACATGCCAGGTTCCGGCATGCACGCGACAACAGTGGTCGGTGCCGGTTCAATTTGTGCCAGTTCTGTTTCTTCTAACAATTCAATGCCAAGTACCGGCGAAGTGGACATGGCCAGCAGGCGGCGCATGAAGTTTTCCAGCTCACGGACATTGCCCGGCCAATCATATTGGCACAGGCGCACAACCATGTCTGATGCAAGCTTGGGGCGCTGGCCGGACGCGGCATATTTCCGCAAAAAATGTTCCGCCAGCTCAGGGATGTCTTCACGGCGTTCGCGCAGTGGCGGAAGCCGCAAAGGCACAACGTTCAGGCGGTAGTAAAGGTCCGAGCGAAATTTGCCTTCTTTCACCAGATCCATCAGGTTGCGATTGGTGGTGGCAACCACGCGTACGTCGATATGAATGGATCGTGTGTCACCCAGCCGGTCCACTTGGCGCTCTTGCAGCACTCGCAATAATTTTGGCTGAAGATTTAGCGGTAGTTCGCCGATCTCATCGAGAAGGAGGGTCCCCCCGTTCGCCATCTCAAAGCGGCCTTGACGCATGGCGGTAGCTCCAGTGAAGGCCCCACGCACGTAGCCAAACAGTTCGCTTTCCAACAACGTTTCAGGGAAACCAATGCAGTTGACCGCGATAAACGGCCCATTTGCGCGATTGCTGTTCTGATGAATCAAACGCGCCAGCATCTCTTTTCCCGTGCCGCTCTCCGCTTGCACCAAGACATCTGCCGTCGCCTTAGCCACATGGACCGCACGTTCAATGACGGTGCGGATCGACGCGGAGTTGCCCACAATCTCGTCTGTTTTGCGCTCGCTTTGCGCCGGGCTGATAATCGCCTCCGCCGCGTTGATGATCTGCTCCATGGAAACCGGCTTGATGAGGTAGTCGAAAGCACCACCGCGCATCGCCCGTACGGCGTCGCCCACATCGCCATGTGCAGTCAAGAGAATCACCGCAGTCAGCGGGGCCATGCTGCGAACTCCGTCCAGCACTTCAAGGCCGGAGCCGTCCGGCATTCTCACATCGGTAATCACGAGCGGGAAAATATGGCTGCGAAATTTAAATAGCGCCTCCTGCACGCCTGATGCGCACTCCGTGGTCCAACCACGACGGCGGAACCCGACTTCGAGGGCGGTGCGAATCGCGGGATCGTCGTCAACAATCAACAGGTTCTTCATTCGCCGCCTCCAATCACAGGAAATTCCAAGGTAAAGGTGGAGCCTACGTTTGGAACGCTCAACACGGAAATCTTTCCTCCATGCTGCTCCACAATGTGTTTGCACACGGCCAGACCCAGCCCGGGCCCTTTCGCGCTGCCAGAAAAGCCAGGCTGAAAGATCCGCCCCAGATCACCGGCAGTGATGCCGCAACCCTGGTCACGGAACTCCACGCGGACGTGGGACTCATTCGGCTGCTCCAGGGCAATCGTCAGCTTAGACGCGGGTTGCATAGCGCGAAAAGCGTTGACCGCCAGGTTGAAGAACACCTGCTGGAGCTTGTGAGTGTCACCATCAATCGTGCCGTTGCTGGCCTGCGAGTCAAAAATAATTTCAATACCGTGCTGTTGAGCAATCGGAGTCAGAAAACTAATCGTCGTTTTCACCAGATCGGACAATTGCAACGGAAAAAGCGCCACATGCGCCTGGGAATAGAACTGCAATACGTTGTTGACCGTAGCGGAGAGCAGCCGTAACCCGGCGCGTATCTGCTGTACCCATTCCATTTCTTCCGAGTCATGGGTGATTGTGTCGCTCAGCAGAGAAGCAAACAGCTCCATGCTGGCCAGGGGATTGCGGATTTCATGCGCCAGCATCGCGGAAATTTCCGCCAACGACTGCATCCGGCGATTGGCCTCACGCTCTTTTTCCATCTGCCGCTGTTCGGTGATCTCACGCACGATGACAACAGATTCCTTGTTTGCGTTCGCTGACGCCGCCAGCGGCGCACGCTTAATGGAAAATGCGCGGTGCACCTGGGCCCCAGCTGACTGTGGCCCAGCTAATTCGTATTCATACTCACGGCCAGTCTTCTGCCGGGCTGCTTCTGAGAAAATCTTGAGGGTCTTGGGATTGCCATCGGACAACAGTTTGCTAGCTTCCTGGTTGCGAAGCTTCGGGCGTCCAGATTCATCCAGCACAATCACGCCGCACGGCAGGCTCTCCACGATGCCACTGAGCCAATTCCGTATAAGTTCATTCTCACGCAAGCTGCGTTCAAGATCACAATGGCTCTCTTGCAGCTCCATACGCAAACGGCCAACTTCTTCCTGAAGATCACCATAAGACCGCTCAAGCACGTTGGCGGCGTTTACAAAGGAAGAAAACGCCTCTGACAGCGTGGCCTCTTGTGGATGGAGCAGGGGGATGGGAGCCAGACTTGATTCGTATTGGGCAATCGTATGCATTTGCGGTTACAGGTGCACGTCCTAGACCACTTGGGCAGGTACTTTCCTAAGTTTTTTCTGAACCCTCTCGAAGATCAAGTGCTCCTCGGTAATTTGTGTCTCTTCTTCGGAAAGAATGAAGGCGCGCTCAATCGAGTGCTTTAGCTCCCGAACATTTCCTGGCCAATCATGCTCTTGCAAGGCAAATTGGGCAGCAGGATCCAGAGTCTTAAGGACGCAACTGTTGGTGCGGCAAAGTTCCGCAAGAAAGTGCTTTGCCAGCGGTAATACTTCTTCAAGACGCTCCCGCAAAGGCGGCAATTGGATGGGGAAAACAGCTAACCTGTAATAAAGATCTTGTCTGAACTCGCCTGCGGCCACCTTTTCCAGCAATCTGGCATTACTGGCGGCGATTACCCGCACGTCGACTTGGAAAACATCTGTGCTTCCCAAGCGCTGTACCTCTCCGGCCTGTAGAAAGCGCAGCAGTTTGGCCTGCATGCTCAACGGCAGTTCGCCGATCTCGTCCAGAAACAAAGTGCCGCGGTGGGCCGCATGAATGCGTCCTAACCGAGATTGAATGGCTCCAGTGAAGGCGCCACGCGCGTAGCCAAACAGCTCCGATTCCAGCAGGTTCTCTGGGATCGCAGCGCAGTTAACCACAACCAATGGCCCGGAAGAGCGGGCGCTGAGGTGATGTATGGCATACGCCACCATATCTTTGCCGACGCCGCTTTCTCCTTGTAACAACACAGTGCTGTTATGGCGCGCAACAATTCGCGCCAGCCGATGCACATGGGCAAAGCCTTCGCTTTTTCCCACCATGCCCGGCAGCGGGTCAAATTCCTTAATACGGGGCTTCATTGGCAACAGAGGCTCAGGTTCCATTGATTCCATTTCACCCTCAGTTTCTTTGAGCGCCTGAAAGACCCTTTGGGCACGCTGGTCCGCAAGCTGATGCGGGCCCACGAGTTTGCCGGTGGCCGAATCCACCATCACATAAGAGATATTGGGATTTTGCTGCTGCATGAACCTGGTGACATCCCCGGAATCAAGGTCAGGCAGCTTGGAGTCGATCACAGCGAAATCAAATCTGGCGTTGTCCATGTGGGCAAGTATTCCCACACCACCCTGAGCTTCCAGGGTTGAGCAATCGCAAGATTCCAAAGCACGAATCATGCGGTCCCGGACAGATGGATTAGACGACAGCGCTACGATGGCGGAATTGCTTTGTGATCGTGAAAGGCTCAAGTAGTCTCCTCTGCGTGCTAAGGAGACAATCGGGCTTTCAGGGCAGTACTTAAGCCCAATCTTATTTTCTAAGAGAGAATTTAGTAAAGGTTGCGACGAATTCAGCCGACACAGGCAGGCTTTGACTCAGCAAACCATTGACCGAAAAACATTTTTCTTAGATCAGCGCGGAACAAGCTGGCCGGACAAGGAAGGACATGGCCTTCAGGATGCTTCCGTCTCCTCAGAGCTTTCGCCCGCGCCAAATTCGTAGCCCACGCCCCGGATCGTCCGGATAAGTTTCACCTTGGAGCCTTCGTCAATCTTCTTGCGCAGATAATTCACATAAACATCGACAACATTGGTCATGGTGTCCGGAGCAAGCTTCCAAACATGCTCAATGATCATGTTGCGAGTGATGCGACGGCCAGGATTGCGCATGAAGTACTCCAGCAAGCCAAACTCTTTTGGAGTCAACTCGATAAGCCGGCCTGCCCGATGCACAGTACGCTGTAGGTAGTCCAGCTCCAAGTCCTCAATTTTCATTGATGCCACACCCGGCTGGTTCTTACGGCGCAACAGCGCCCTGATTCGCGCGGACAGTTCTGAAAATGAGAACGGCTTCGTGAGGTAGTCATCCGCCCCGGCATCAAGGCATGCCACCCGCTCTGCAACTTCGTCGGTCGCGGTAAGGATCAGGATGGGGAGTTGCGTGTCATAGCTTCTTATTTTAGCCAATACCTGGCTGCCAGCTATCACGGGAAGGTTTAAGTCGAGAATGAGAAGATCATAGGCCCCTTTGGCCAGACGCTCAAGGGCCTCTTCTCCGCTAGCCGCAATTTCAGTTATATGGTCCTCTGATTTAAACGCTTTAGCGATGAACGATGCAAGCGGACCATCGTCTTCTGCGATCAAAATTCGCATCCAGGTTTAAGGTCTCCAACCTTTCAGTGACTCGTTCCACCAGCGATGGGGACACCATGTTAAATCGTTACAGGGATTACTACTTGACCTGAGACAAATTTGCAATTAAGAAATATCTTATTAAAGCTCCTATTTGGTTTGCAAAGGAACAGCAATCGCGTTCTAATCTTCCCTAATTATTTCTTCATATTAGAATATCTGCGATGGGCTATGCAAAATAAAACCTCGCTCGCAGAGGTTATTGACCGAAGCGGCATGCCTTAAATGCTCTATATATCCTCGCTTAGATAACCGTGCTTATCCCGCAATTCCCTAATGACTGGAGGCCCGAAGTTCATCCTGAGACAAAGACTAAGGTTCATTTTTTCATTAAGTTAACGAGGGTACGTGATCCGCTTCAAGATCCAAGATATTTCCACCTGCCGGAAGGATCTGTACCTTCTGTCAGGTTTGCTCCAGATGAGCGCAAGTAGAGATTCCAGCAAAATAGCTTAGGCCGCTTGGCACTCATAACTGGGGCGAAGAGTGCCCGGTTTTTTGTGCAATCAGGCAGCAGACACGGAATCTTACGGCAACTATTTACTGACTAGGTGACCTGTAGATGAACTATTTCTCTTGATCCCTATCCTGCGCCGTTTTGGAACAAACTGCCGGCACAGCTAGTTTCTTGGGCTCGCCAGCACTACCTCACGGGCGTGCCTTGCAATCATTAAATCTTCATCCGTCTGCACAACCCGAACAATGCAGCGTCTGGAGCTAATCACAGGGGCGTTCTGCTCGTTGCTGGTAGCATCCAGTTCGATGTCAAGATATTTCAGGCCATCGCAGATTTCTGCCCGAACCGGGGCCGCCCGCTCGCCGATCCCTCCGGTGAAAACCAGTGTGTCCAGCCCGTTCAGCACTGCGGCAAAGGCGCCAGCAAACTTGCGCACCTGGTAACAGAACATCTCCACTGCGAGCGCCGCGGAAGGATCAGCCTCTCGCTTTTCCAGCAGGGCCTTCATGTCATTGGTCTCCCCGGAAACACCTCGAAGACCGGATTCGTGGTCAAGTAGGGTTTCCAGGTGCTCAGCAGAATGGCCCTTGCGCAGAAGATAAAGGAGCACGCCGGGATCAAGATCACCGCTGCGCGTCCCCATCATGAACCCTCCGGTGGGCGTAAGGCCCATGCTGGTATCCAGCGGCACGCCATCTTTGAGCGCGACCATGCTGGCGCCATTGCCCAGATGCGCGATGATGGCGCGACTGCCGATCAGCTCGCCCAAGTGGCTGACGATGAATTCATACGAAAGACCGTGAAAACCGTAACGCCTGATCCCCTGGTCCCAGAGTTCGCGCGGTAAAGCAAACCGCTGTGCAACTTCCGGCATGCGGCTGTGAAATGCCGTATCAAAACACACAACCTGGGCCAGATCAGGATAGTGCGCTGAGATAGCTTCGATCATCGCTATTTGACTGGGCAGGTGCAACGGCGCAAACGGGACCAACTGCTTCAGCGTGTCCGTAATGCTTGCATCAACTCTTTGTGGCGCGCTCAAAAATTGCCCGCCATGCACAATGCGATGGCCCGCTGCCGTCAGTTGCCTTACACCTTGCTGCTGCAAGGCCGGGAAAATGGCCTGAATGGCCGCGCTGTGATCGGGAATATTGGCACTCAAATCGGTAAGGACACGGTCCGCGGCGCCGCGCAGCCAAAACCTCCCGCCCGTAACGCCAATCGCTTCCACCGCGCCGTAAAGAATCCGTTCTTCCACTGCGCCGGCGATTCGGTACACGGCAAATTTCAGCGAAGACGAACCGCCATTCAAGCAGAGGATGGTTTGTTCCATTTATCGTGCTCGCTCCCAGGCAAATCTCACTTCAGCTTTGGGTCCAGCGCCAATTGACCACTTCAGGAAGATCTTCGCCGTGCAAACAAATGTACTCCTTGTGCTCGGCCAGCTTGCTTTGAAATGTTTTGACCGCATCATCGGCTGCTCCCTCAAGGCTGCCAACGCGGTGGATTGTGTCGATAGCCAGCTGAAAACGGTCCATGTTGTTCCGCACCACCATATCAAATGGCGTGGTCGTAGTGCCCTCTTCCTTGTAGCCCCGCACATGAAAATTGTCGTGGTTCTTGCGGCGGTAGCACAGCCGATGAATCAGCCAAGGGTACCCGTGGTACGCAAAGATGACGGGCTTGCTGGTGGTAAAGAGCGCGTCAAAGGCTTCATCGGACAGACCATGAGGATGCTCTGAGGCCGACTGGAGTGTCATGAGGTCCGTCACATTAACCACTCTTAGCTTCAAGCTGGGAACATGCTTGCGCAGGAGCGACGTCGCGGCCAGTATCTCCAGCGTGGGTACGTCACCGGCGCAAGCCAGGACCGCATCTGGCTCCCCGCCTTCATCGTTGCTGGCCCATTTCCAGACCCCGATTCCCGCGGTGCAATGTTTGATAGCGGATTCCATGTCCAGCCACTGCAACTCCGGCTGCTTGCCGGCCACGATGATGTTCACATAGTTGCGGCTGCGCAAGCAGTGGTCGGCCACGGAGAGCAGGCAGTTAGCGTCCGGCGGAAAGTAAGCGCGTACAAGCTCAGGCTTCTTGTTCACCGCGTTGTCTAAGAAGCCAGGGTCCTGATGGCTAAATCCGTTGTGGTCCTGCCGCCAGACATGAGAAGTGAGCAGGTAATTCAGTGAGGCGATCGGCTTGCGCCAGGGGATGTGACGGACAGCTTCCAGCCATTTCGCATGCTGGTTGTACATCGACGTCACAATATGTATGAAGGCCTCGTACGACGAAAAGAACCCGTGACGCCCAGTGAGCAAATAGCCTTCCAGCCAGCCCTGGCACATGTGCTCGCTGAGCACCTCCATCACACGACCATCGCGAGTGACGTGCGAATCGCTGGCTAGAATTGTGGCCGTTGAAACGCGGTCCGTAACTTCGAACACGGCGGAAAGGCGGTTTGATTCCGTCTCGTCCGGCCCCATGATGCGGAAGTTGCAAGCGTCCGCGTTGAGCTTCAAAACATCGCGCAGCAATTGTCCCAGCACGCGCGTGGATTCTCCCATTGAACTCCCCGGGTCTTTTACCGGGAGCGCGTACTTGCGAAAATCTGGCAGCGTCAGATCTTTGAGCAGCAAACCGCCGTTGGCATGTGGATTCATCCCCATGCGGCGGTTCCCTTTTGGCGCTAACTCAGCCAGTTCAGCCATCAGCTTTCCGCCGGAATCAAAAAGTTCGCCGGCCTTATAGCTGAGCAACCATTGCTCCAGAATCTTCAAGTGCTCCGGTTTATCTAGATCAGTCACCGGAACCTGGTGAGAACGGAAAGAGCCTTCAATCTGCAAACCGTCCACAACCTTGGGTCCAGTCCAGCCCTTGGGGCTGCGCAGAATAATCATGGGCCACTGCGTCCGCTGTGAGGAACGTTTCTGCCGGGCTTCGCGCTGGGTATTCTGTAGTTCCATGAGCACCGCATCCATGGTCGCGGCCATGAGCTGGTGCATGATTTTTGGATCGTCGCCTTCGACGAAATATAGCTTGTATCCGTAGCCAGTGAACAAGTCGGTGAGTTCTTCTTTCGAGATGCGCGCCAGCACCGTGGGTCCCGCAATCTTGTATCCGTTCAGATGAAGCACCGGAAGCACCGCGCCATCGCGCTCTGGATTCAGGAATTTGTTGGAATGCCAACTCGTGGCGCACGGTCCCGTTTCCGCTTCGCCATCGCCTACAACACAACAGACCAGCAGATCGGGATTGTCAAAAGCCGCGCCGTAAGCGTGCAGCAAGGAATAGCCCAGCTCTCCGCCTTCATGAATTGATCCCGGCGTATCCGGCGACGCATGGCTGGGAATGCCTCCCGGCCACGAGAACTGCGTAAATAGCCGCTTCATGCCGGCGGCGTCTTGCGTGACTTTGGGGTAAAGCTCGGTGTAGGAGCCTTCCAGATAGGTATTGGCCACAATCCCTGGCCCGCCGTGACCGGGACCGGTAACAAAGATTGCATTCAGATCATTCGCCTTGATGATCCGGTTCATATGCGCGTAAACAAAGTTGAGCCCCGGCGTTGTTCCAAAGTGGCCGAGTAAACGCGGCTTGGTGTGCTCCAGCTTCAGCGGTTCGTGCAAAAGCGCATTGTCCCGGAGATAAATCTGCCCGACGGAAAGATAGTTCGCGGCACGCCAGTAACAATCAAGCTTATTCAACTCATCGGATGTTAGAGGCCCTTCAGAGCGGCGGTTTTCGGCTGATTCTTTCTGCGTGAGAGTCTTGTCCATCGCACCACTCCTTAGCTCGTCGACGTTTTCATCATTGTACCGTGGCATTGCATGGTTCCCGCCGAGGGTTGTTCTGATCTGCAATGGATTACGCGACTTTTTAACAATTCTTGCCTTTCCGGTCACCAGATCACCGGTCTCTCGATTCGTTTCCAATCTCTTCATCCCTGTTTATGATTCTGTTTATGCCCCGATGCAAGCGATCTCCGGTTCGCACAACCCAGCCAAACTCTGTTAGCTTGGTTCCTGGATGATTTCTTTCTCAAATATCAATAAGCAGTATGGCAAGCAGTTGGTCTTCATTGATGCTTCCTTTCAGTTAAATCCCGGCGAAAAAGTTGGGCTGGTTGGCCCGAACGGCTCCGGCAAGACAACGCTATTCCGCATGGTGGTTGGCGAAGAGACCCCGGACGACGGTGACGTTTCTGTGCCAAAAAAACTGACCATCGGTTACTTCCGCCAGGATGTGGAAGAAATGCAGGGACGCTCGGTGCTCGATGAAGCGATAGCCGGCAGCGGACGCGTTGGCGACTTGCACCATGAACTCGAAGACCTGCAACGAAGCATGTCTGACCCAGCGCAGGCCGATGATATGGACCGCATTCTTGAGCGCTTTGGCCATGTGCAGGAGGAGTACGAGCATCTGGGCGGCTACGCGCTCGAATCGCAAGCCCGCGAGGTACTGCACGGCCTGGGATTCAAAGATGATCAGATTGAAGGTGATGTGGGCGCACTCTCGGGCGGTTGGAAGATGCGCGTCGCCTTGGCGCGGGTACTGCTTGGCCGGCCGGACGTGCTGCTGATGGACGAACCGACGAATCATCTCGACATCGAGTCGATCATCTGGCTGGAGCAGTTCCTTAAATCATTTGCGGGCGCTCTGCTGATGACCTCACACGACCGCGAGTTTATGAACCGCCTGGTATCAAAGATCGCCGAGATTGATGGAGGTGAGATCATCGCATATACCGGCAATTACGACTTCTACGAGCGCGAGCGCGCCATCCGCGAAAACAACCAGCAGGCGGCCTTCGCGCGGCAGCAGTCCATGCTGGCCAAAGAGCAGCGCTTTATTGATCGCTTCAGAACGCACGCAGCCAAAGCGGCCCAGGTGCAGAGCCGCATCAAGGCCCTGGACAAGATTGAAAAGATCGAGCTGCCGAAAAAACGCCAGGTGGTGAAGTTTGAGTTTCGTCTCCCGCCGCGCTCAGGCGAGCAGGTAGCGGTCCTGGAGAACCTGCACAAGAGCTACGGTGCGCGCGTGATCTACGAAGGTTTTAATCTCACCATCCGTCGAAGAGAACGCTGGGCCGTGATGGGCAGGAACGGCGCGGGCAAGACGACTTTACTCAAGATGATCGCCGGAGCGATTGCGCCCGATGCCGGGAGCGTCCGACTGGGCGCCAGCCTGAACATGGGCTACTTTGCTCAGCAATCTCTGGACGTGCTCGATCCCGATCTGACCATCATCGAGCAACTGCAACAGGACTTCCCGCAAGATGGCCTCGGGTCCTTGCGCACGCTGGCCGGAGCATTCCAATTTTCCGGTGACGACGTGGAAAAAAAGATCCGTGCGCTCTCCGGCGGTGAAAAATCGCGGCTCGCCATAGCGCGTATGCTTTACAACCCACCGAACTTCCTGGTGCTGGATGAGCCCACCAACCACCTTGACCTTGCCACCAAGGAGATGCTGGTGGAAGCGCTGAAGGAGTTTGAAGGCACCATGATCTTTGTGTCGCATGACCGCATGTTTCTACGCGGCCTCGGCTCACGCGTGCTGGAGCTTGGCGGGGAAAGCGGTACGGACCGCAATCCCAACGTGTATCCAGGCTCATACATTGAATACGTCCAAAAGCTCGGGCACGAGGCTCCGGGAATCTATTCCTAACAAGTGCGGTGCCTCAGCGTGTCGCAGGTTTGGGTGCAGGCCGCTCCAGGTTCTGTGGCAGGTTCGCCAGTGTGTATGCCACCACGGCCATGACGGCTACGTTCTCCTGAAGTTCGCGCGGAACGACTTTGTCGAGCGTGTCCGCGGCGGTATGGTGATAGTTAAAGTAGAACCGGTCATCCTGTATGGGACTGAAACAAGGGACGCCAAGTTCCAGCAAGGGGCCAATGTCTGTCTCAGAGCCTTCAACCGGCTCCACCATACCGGCGCCGATGGCTTGTAATATCTGTCCGGCCGGCTGGAGCAAAGGCAGATTGGCGGCGGATGCAGTCATACGGAATCCGACCGCATGGCCAGCGCCGAGATCGCTCTCAATGGCGGCGAAATGGTTGGCAATATCGTCTTTATGCGCAGCGGCATAGGCAATCCCGCCTGAGTTACCGAACTCCTCATTCATCCACGCAATCACGCGGATCGTACGCTTCGGATGCAAGCCAAGCTGTTTGATAAGCTGCGCGGTTTGCATGGCCATGACCACGCCGGCGCCGTCGTCAATCGCGCCGGTGCCAAGGTCCCATGAGTCAAGATGCCCGGAAACAATGACGACCTGTTCCGGGTGCTCGCTGCCTTTCAAATCCGCAACCATGTTGTACGATTCCACATCAGCCAGCTGCTGCGTCGCCAGCACCAGGCGCATGCGCACCGGGCCTTGTTGCGCAAGCGCGGCCATCATATCGGCATCTTCAGCGGTAACAGCGGCAGCGGGGACGCGCGGCGCATCCGGCAAATACCGCATGGCGCCTGTGTGTGGAAGCCTGTAATCCGCACCGCCCACGCTGCGCACCAGCGCCGCAATTGCTCCCAGTTTTGCAGCCGCGCTGGCCCCAATCCCACGGTAAATCACTGCCTGGCCGTAAGCCGGACCGCCGTGCCCCGCAGCCGCGAGTTGTTTATCAAATTTTTCGTTGAAGAGAACGATCTTTCCCGCGACTTTGTCATGGCCGAGAGCGGTGAGCTCGTCGAAGTTATTCACCACAACCACCTCTGCGGTGATTCCCTGGGCCGGCGTGGCTACGCTGCCACCAAGCGCCGTGAGCAAAACTTTCTGGGTGGTGCCGGGAGCCATGCCGGGAAACTCCACCAGTGCGCCTGTCTCTTCGCCGCGCACCCAATGCGGCACGACTACCTTTTCAAGCTTTACCTCCAGGCCAAGCTTGCGCATTTCACCGGCAACATATTGGGCGGCAAAGCTGGCCTGCGGCGATCCGGCCGGACGAGGCCCGATGTTGTTGGTAAGGTGCGCGAGCTGGTCCCACGCATAATCGCTGGCCAGCGCAGCTTGACGCAACTGCTTGAGCTCGGCAGAAAGTTGCGGCGAGTATGGAGGTGGCGTCTGGAAATTTCGTTGCGCTGCTACCAAACCGGTCAAACTAAGCACGAGTACGGCCCTGTAAAGTGTTTTCACTTTTCCTCCAAGAAATTGTTTTGCTGCTAGCGCTCACACGCACAAGATAAAGTCGATATTTGAAAAAATATATTAAAGCCAGCGCATCATCAGCAGAACGCTTCGGCCTTGATGCGGTGCTCGCCGCCTGCGCATGTCTGGATCACTGCGGCACGCCGTTGGGAAATAGCTTCAGCAGAAATTCTTTGTCCCCCGCCATGGGCTTGAAGCGATCAAACCCTACTTCTTCCTTCCACTGCTTGTCAAAATTATTGGGATTCATGGCCTTGGCTTTGGCGAACTCGTCCAGCGAGGCCGCTTTGTCGCCAACCAGATAATCGATAAAAGCCAGACGCATGTGGCTGCCGAAGCTATTGGGCGCATATGTTATTGCTTTCTGTGCGGCCGCGCGGGCCTTCTCCATGTTGTTTGCGTCAATGGCCTTGAAGGTCTGGTCGCCGTAGTTATACGCCAGGTTCTGGTCCAGCAGGCGGCGGAGTTCCGTGAACGGATCGGGATTATCGTCAACGTTGATGTAAACGTAGCGATCATTGTTGGTGTTGCGTCCGCCGAGCTTTCGCACGACCAGCATGGAAGCTGACTGGCGTCCACGGGCATCGCCGCCGGCAGCGTCACCGGCTTTGAGCGCGGCAAACAATTTTTCCGCCAGCTCGCCTTGCGTCGATTCAAACGCCTTGCCCATGTTTTCCGGGACCTGCGGTCCAACCAGAATATTGCCCTGCGCCGACCACGTCTTGCCCTGGCGGTCGCCGGCCCACTTGGGTGCGTTGGGACCGGTGTAGCCGGCGACGTTTCCTTTCGCATCGACAATTCCTACTTGGCGTCCATCTTTGCCGGGGAACTTGTCGTCAGCCAAAAGTTTTTTCAAGACTTCTTGCGCAGTCAGCCCCTGGCGCAGCAGATCAATTGCCTGCTGTCCATAACCGACGTTCACATCCGCCTGGGTCGCCACGGCGCCCACGTCCGCCATGGCCCACGGCACCACGGACCCGACGGAAAAATAGCGCGAAGCCACGGCCACACCCAGATCACCGGTTTGCGGATCAATGGCAACGATGGAGAACGTGGCAACCGGCGGTAAGGACTGTGGAACAGCCAGGGTGCTTGCGACGAGTAGCAACAATACCGCCAGTAAAAGTTGTTTCATTTTTCTCCCAACCTAGTCAGTACAGTAAGACGGATGTTTGCAACGACGGTGAGCATTATTCGACATCGCCTTCCAGAATTGCGTACAAAAAAGAATCACACCACTGGCCCCGGACAAGTTTGTCCTGGCGCAGCAAACCTTCCTGGATCATCCCCACCTTCTCCAAGACGCGGCAGGAGGCGATATTCTCCACCGCCGTGGTGGCCGATATGCGGTGCACGCCCAACTCCCCAAAGCCAAAATTCAAGACTGCCCGCACAGCTTCCGTCATGTAGCCCAGCCCCTGGAAGTCACTATTAAGTCCATAACCGATGTCGGCAGTATGGCGATCTTGAGCGATGCTGAGTCGTATGGTCCCAATTAAATGACCGGCTCCGTGCGGTTCAATGGCGAAATCCCAGCGCTGCTTTTCATTCTCTTTCGCTTTCGCCAGCCGTTGCTCAAGAAAAGCGGCTACCGTCTCGGGCGTCTGCTCAACGATCGGCAGATAGCGGTAAAACTCTGGCCGCGTGGCATATTGCTGAAGATGCGGTAAATCATCTTGATGCAGAGGTCGAAGCAATAATCGTTCGGTTCGAATCATCGGGTACAACTCTCTAGACCATCATCCGGCCTGAATCCAAAATAATGCGCAGCCTACAATATACAAAATTCCCAGCAGTACCAACGCATATTGACGTCGCGCTCATGCAACGGGAACTTCTATGGTTATTGGATCATTCAGCGCTATTCCGGAGCATTAAAATATCATCACCTTCAGGCTCGGCGTTTTTCTCTGCGCGCAGCACTGCACCCACGGAACCCAGCACCACAGCGATTGCGATTAACATCATCAACGGCACCGGCTCATGCAACAGCAACGAACCCTCCAGCACGGCAATGATCGGGACCACAAGGCTGATGGTTGAGAGCTGATAAGGGTGCAGCTTTTTCAAAAGCCAATAGTAAATAACAAACGCCGCTGCTGACCCAAACAAAGTGAGGAAGACCATCGCCAGAAGTGCTGCTTCCGTCCACACGGCATGCCGGCGTGACTCCAGCGCCCAGGTTCCCCAGAACAGAATAATAGATCCGAATAACAGTTGCAGCCCGGTTGCGACAACTGTATCCACATCGTGCAATCTCTTTTTGGCATACACAGATGACCAAGAGCTAAGCACCATGGCACAAACGATGGCCGCGCTGCCAAGGATTCCGCGCCCGCCGGCGCTGAAGCCGGAGTAAAAAAGAACCAGCAGCCCTCCAAACGCGACCGCCATGGCATAAACGGCGCTGCGCGGTACCTTGCGCTGCGTCATAAGCAGAGTGAGTAAAGCTACAACCATGGGCATGGCGGAGTAGAAAACAGCCGTCATTGAAGACGCTACATACTGCTCTGCCCAGAACAACAGCCCGTAAGGCACCGCCATGATCGTGACGCTCAGTACCAGGATGGCATTCCACTCACGTTTGCCCTTCGGCCAGCTTCTCTTTTGCAAAAAAACAACGCTAAGCAGCAGGGCTGCCGCGGCAAGAAAACGTATGGCAGCCGCTTGCAGCGGAGGTACATCCCGCACCACTACGCGAATCGCCATCCACGTGCTTCCCCAAATGAAACAAAGAGCAAGGTAGCCGAGAATCTGTACGCGGTTGAAAGCTGGAGTAGCCTGGGTGCGTGTAGGCATCAATACAGCAGTTTAAATGATGCTTGATGTTTGCGTTCATCAGGCGGAAAACGGCAAAAACAAAGGGCACAGCGTATGCCGTGCCCTTAGAGAAATTGTTATCGAATTGCCCGCGTTATTGCTGCACTGGCTGGTGGGGCATCTGGTTGGTAGCCACGTTCTTAGGCGTAACCAGATAGCCGGTCACCTGGTTCTTGTCGACCGTATTCACCACTACTTCAAAGAGAGAGCGGTCGCGGCCGGTGTAAAACTGAAGTGGCTCGTTGATGTTCTTGTCCTTCTTCTCAATCTTCTTGTCATCCGCCAGCACGTAAAGTGTGAAGGTGCCGTTCTTTGGATCAGTCTTCTTGAGTTGCAGGCTGACGATGGACAGGCGCGTAGCGTCCTTGCCCTTGTTCAGCGTGAACTCAAAATAATCCTTGTCGCCGCGATGCTTCAGCACTTCCAGTTCGTCGTGGGTGGTGGCAATGAGTTCGCTATGTTTGTTCAGATCGCCGATGGCATGCTCCAGCCTGCCTTTGGTCGTGGCCAAGTCGTTCTTGGTATCGCTAACGTCCGCGCTCACCTTGGTCACTTCACCCTTGACGCCGGCAACTTCGCCCTTCACGGCGCCGAATTCCTTCGTGTTGGATTCCTCATCCGCCTTCACCCGGGCTTCGGTGGCCCGTTCCTCTGCTTGAAGCGCGCTGGCTTTCTTGCTCAGGTCCTTGTGCGTCATGCCGACTTTGTCCGCCAGCACATTGATGGAAGCCTTGTTTTGGCCATCAGTATCGGCCATTTTCTTCACAATTTCGTCCAGCGCGGAAGCCTGTTTCTTCTCCATATCGCCGATGCGGTTATGAGCCTGCACCATGAAAAACACCGAGCCGATCAGGTAAATTGCTCCCACAACCATGAGAATGGTGCGTACTACCGGGCTCCCACCATCGCTATGCGGCGTATCAGACATAATTCTCTCCATTCGAAAACATTTGCATAAGTTATAGACATTGTTGTGTATAACTGGTGCGGTGTCAATCAATTGAATACCCCACAAGTCTTAGTACTCCCGGCACGGGGGTGCAGCAGCTTTGGCCTGGATTTGACCTCACATGGGCCCTCAATGCCCCGAAAACTCGCCTTTGAGACCGCTCCTGTGCTCTTGCCAACGTCATCCTTATTACAATGGCAGGGTGAAGACCTGGGACGTAATCATTGCCGGCGCCGGCATTATCGGAATATCAGCGGCACTGGAGTTGCGCGAGCGTGGAGCACAAGTGCTGGTGCTCGATAAGGCAGAGCCGGGCCGCGAGGCTTCTTCCGCCGCCGCCGGTATGCTGGCTGCGGCCGATCCGGAGACCCCGCTTGCCCTGCGTCCGCTGGCGGTTGCAAGTGCGCGGCTATTCCCGGACTATGTGCGAAAACTCGTTGGCGCTTCGGGCATCGCAGTTGATTTCCGACGCCAAGGCGCCATCGCACTGCTTGAAGGCTCTTCTCTTCCATCTGAATACCGTAGGCTCTCATCGGAAGAGCTCTCCCGGATTGAGCCGGCACTGCAAGCCGGGGAACATGCGCCATTCTTTGTCCAGGAAGACAGTGTTGATCCGAAGTTACTCATGCAAGCGGCATTGCAAGCCGCAAGGACTGGCGGCGTTGAAGTCCGTGGGCATACATCGGTGCAAGAACTGCACCCGCAAGGAGCGCAGGTTGAAGTGCTGACCAGCGCCGGGAGTTACGCTGCGTCCGCGGTTGTGAACTGCCAGGGAGCTTGGTCCGGTGCGCCGGTGAAGCCCCGCAAAGGGCAGATGCTGTACCTGCGTCCGAAGCAGACAGGTCTGCTTGAGCACGTGGTGCGCGCGCCGGAGATCTACCTTGTCCCCCGCAGCTCAGGGAAAATCCTGGCTGGCGCCACGGTAGAAGATGTGGGCTTTGACAAGGACGTTCAACCTGAAATCATCCAAGAGCTGCACAGCGTCGCAGCGCGATACCTGCCGGAACTGGCCCGAGCCGACGTCACAGAGAGCTGGGCTGGGCTGCGTCCCGGAAGTCCTGACGATCTGCCGCTCATCGGCCCAACCGAGGTTCCCGGCATATTTGTCGCCAGCGGACATTTCCGCAACGGCATCCTTCTGGCCCCAATCACCGCGCAGATCGTGGCCGATCTGGTTACAGGCAAGGCAATGAGTACAAACATCTCCGCGTTTTCGCCGGAACGATTTGCGGTAACCAAAGCTTAAAGCGAAACGCGAAACTTACAGCTTTCCAGCGCAATTCGTGAAAAGATAGACACGTGGACCCGCAGCTTCTGTTCATACAACTTGTTCTCAAACTAGGTGTAGCCACAGCTGTGGCCAGCGCTCTGGGACGCGCGCGCGAATTCAAAAAGCTGCTCTTTGCCGAACACCGCACACGGCATCAAAACATTCTTTTCATTCTTTTCACCTGCATTCCCTTTGCGTTGGGGGTCTACTTTCGTTTCCGGGTCAAAAACAACTTTCAGTGTGCGGACATGGGCTTTGAAGCAGCCATCCTGATCGGCGTCATGGGAGGCCGGGTGGCCGGCACGCTGGGAGGCGCCATCATGGCGGTCCCCGCGTTGTTTTATGGCGAATATCTGACTTTGCCTGTGAACCTTGTATCGGGGTTCCTGGCCGGTTCGCTCCGTCATTTCTGCCGCAATGAAGAGGAAATATGGACCTTCTCTCCCTTCATCGACATGAGCATCTACCGCTGGCTGAAGCGCAACCTGCGCCATCCGCGCATTGATTGGCAAACGGCGTTCTTCCTGATGATCATCGCATTGCAAGCGATGCGTCTATTGTTGCAATACGCGTTTCCTGGCCGGCTTTGGGTGCTCTCTTTACCCACGCCGATAGGCGTACTGGCGGTTTTTGCTTTCTCAGTAGCCACCATCTCGATTCCCATCAAGATATGGAACCTCACCCGCATTGAGAAAAAACTTGAAGAGCAAGAAAAACTGCTGCTGGAAGCACGCCTGGACGCGCTGCAAAGCCAGATCAACCCGCATTTTCTTTTCAATACTCTGAACTCCGTTTCGTCGCTGGTGCGCTTTGACCCTGATAAGGCCCGTGACCTGATCGTAAAGCTCTCCAAGATACTGCGCCGCCTGCTGGGCAAGCATGATGAGTTTGTGCAGCTGCGCGAAGAAATTGAGTTTGTTGATGACTATCTGGATATTGAAGTTACCCGCTTTGGCCGCGACAAGCTGCGGGTCTACAAGCACCTGGACCCGGACACCCTGGATTTTGTGATTCCCGCGATCCTGTTGCAGCCGCTGGTGGAAAACAGCATCAAGCACGGGCTTGCTCCCAAAGTCGATGGCGGCAGCATCACCATACGCAGCCGCCTGCAAGAGGGCAAGCTGATCATCCAGGTGGAAGACGACGGCGTGGGCATGAGCGCTCCTCCGGCTGTCGCCGCGCAACAAATGGGCTCGGGCCGCGGCATAGGAATGGTCAACGTGGCGGAGCGCCTGCATGTTCTGTTCGGCGACGAAGGCAAGTTAACCGTGCAAAGCCGCGACGGCCAGGGCACGCTGGTGGTGCTGGAAGTACCCGTGCTGCAACCGGACCTGCTGGGTGAAAGCGCGTCCGCGGCGATCTATGCCGCCCGCTCCAGCACACGCACGTAAAACTGCTCATATTCTGGAATAATTTTGCTGGAGCAGAAGCGCGACTGTGCTTCCCACCGCGCTGCTTTTCCCATCTCGCGCAAGCGCTTCTCGTCAGACAGCACCTCAATGGCGTAGCGTGCCATAGCTTCCACATCACCCACCGGAGCAAGAAAGCCGCTTCTGCCGTGTTCAATAACTTCAGGGACGCCGCCAACAGCTGTCGCCACGGCAGGCACTTCACAGGCCATGCCTTCCAGCGCCGCCAGCCCAAAGGATTCCATTTCGCTGGGCGCCAGCATCAAGTCGGCGATAGACAGTTTTTCACTCACTCGGTCTACCTTGCCGAGGAATTCAACTTTCTTGCGCAATCCTTTTTCGTTCACCAGCCACTCGGCGCGGGAGCGTTCAGGGCCGTCCCCCATCAGCAACAAGCGTGAAGGCACTTGCTTTTGCACGCGATCAAAGATTTCAATCACATCGCAAAGCCGCTTTACCGGACGGAAGTTGGAGATATGCACCAAAATCCGTTCGTCCTTATCGGCAAACTCCGCCCGATGTTCCGCGGCCTTCGGGTCGCGGTTGTAAGTGTCACAGTTAACAAAATTATGGATAACTTCAATTGGGTTATGAATGTTGAATTCCTGGAGCGTAACGTTTTTCAAGTATTTAGAAATTGCAGTCACGCCGTCACTCTGCTCAATCGCGTAACGGGTGACCGGGAGGTAGGAACGGTCCGCGCCCACAATGGTAATGTCCGTTCCATGGAGCGTGGTCACGAAAGGGAGCTTCCTCGGTTTGTCTCCGGCGGCGAGCATCTGACGCGCCAAAAGCGCACTTACAGAGTGCGGGATGGCGTAATGCACGTGCAGGATGTCCAGGTCGTAAATCTCCGCCACCTCCGCCATGCGCGTGGCCAGCGCCAAGTCATACGGCGGGTACTCAAACAGCGGATACTGTGACACCGTGACTTCATGGAAAAGAATCCGCGGGTGCGGAGCGTTGAGACGAATGGGTTGCTGATAGGCAATGAAATGCACTTCATGCCCGCGTTCGGCAAGCTCAATTCCCAACTCCGTACCCACAACGCCGCTGCCACCATAGGTGGGATAACAGGTTATTCCAATTTTCAAGTGGTTTCCTCGTGAGCCTTTCGATTCAATTCAAGGTCGTGGGATTCACATTTGTTCCAAATCAGCATACGAGATCAGCTCTATGCTTTGACGCGCCAGCGCCTGTTTGGTTTGTTCCGACGTAAGTGCCTTCAGTTCAACTTCACGCGACTGCATCAGCCGCGTGCCTGCGGCCTTGAGATCGGCGTCTGAATATCCGGGATGGCAAACCAGTTCCCAAGTGCCTTGCGGCACTGCGTCCAGGATGCGCAGCAGTATTTTTTGATCCAGCCTTCCGGTGGCCGCAATGCCTACAGTGCCATCCGTTGTGAGCATACTCTCTTCGCGAACGGCCCTGCGAAACTCAGCGGCGAACCACTGAAGCCCCATAACTTCCGCCGACCGCAGCCACAATCCAGGCGTTCCCAGAACCAATCCATGCGGCCAGCTGCGCAGAGGTTCAAAAGGATTCCTGACTGCCCGGATGCCGCAGGCCCGCGCCGCTCGCAGCACCGGACGCAACACATGGGGAAACATGTGCGTGTGCTTGTGGCTGTCAATGTGAGTTACCGTCACTCCGCAAGCTTGGATCTTACGGATCTGCGCTTCCGCTTCACGCTGGACTTCTTCTGCGGCAATTCTTTTGCGCACAGCCGACAAAGCAAAATCTTTCAGGCTGCTTCTAAACAGCGAAGTACCATTCGTCAAAGAAGGAATGTCTGAAGAAAGGGCCTCACCGTCGATCAGCACAACGTGGCATCCGGTCTTGAGTCCGGGCAGCGCCTTGGCCAGGCCCATGGATTCGTCAAACGCGCGTACATTGGCCATCACCGTGGCCGAGGTGACCACGCCGCAACGATTCCCTTCCGCAATGGCGCGATTCACGCCTGCGGTCAGGCCAAAGTCATCGGCATTGATGATCAGGCGGCGCACTGGGAGAGTCTAACAAATGCAGTGACAGCGATAAGGACACGAAGGATGTAATGTCAGAAAATATGGGAGCTACAGCTAGAAACTTACGCCGTCTTGGATGCCACAAGCTCTTCTTCACCCAGAAGAACTTTGATCTTTTCCAGGAGAGCGGGAAAGAGGTCTTCTTTTTGCAGGCAGTCGACAACATCTTTGCCGCCATCGACCGGGCCATAGCCGGTGACGATAATCACTGGAATATCCGGGGTCTTCTCATGCAACTTGCGCGCAAGCTCCAAACCGTTCATACCGTTCATGCGGAAATCCGTCACAAGAAGATCAAAGTCTTCCTGCTCGAATTTTTTCAGGGCCTCTGCTCCGCTGCACGCGCTGACGGCGCGATACCCTTGCATCTCAAGAATTTCACAACTCAATCTTGCCAACACCTCATGATCATCAACAAATAGGATTGCTTTCATCGCGCCTCCTTCAGAGTCCGGGAATTGGGCGTACGACGGCGCCAAGGGAATAAGAAACTTTCCGTTCTAAATATTTTGGGTCCATTGCAATCGAAAGAGATGCCCACATGAGGGGTGATTTTACTCTAATTTCACCTGTGTATTACAAGGGCAATCATGGTTTGTAGTCGAAATCCACCAGGCCGTCACGATAATTAATGATGAGTTTCATCTTTTTGAGCGTGGCAAAACCAATAAACCCTGAGACTTCCGTGCCAAGGTCTTTGCTGAGAGCATGCACGTCAAAGGTAATGATGTTCTCGTGGGGCTGGCGAAAACGGGAAAACTGCAAGACCGCCTCGTCCGTGGTGAAAACATTCGTGACGCTTCCGCTGATTCCACGCACAGGAATATTGGAATCGTGGACCTTGCCAACCTGCCGGGCCAGCCCCGGCGAAATAGAATTGGTAATAGCGCCTGTATCCAGCGCAAACAAACCCCCAGTGTCTCCCACATGAGTAGGCATCAATAGCAGATGACCAAAACTGAACACCTGGGTAAATGAACCTGTTTGCGGCGCGAATGGTTCCTCGGCTTCTTTGGCCAAAGACTCGGGCAGGGGATTTAATCGCAGCTTGTTCGCCGGGAAGTCAATGGTGACCAGGTATTTGTCAAAAACGTCGGTCCCGATCAAGCCGTCTTCGGAGGCAACATTATTCTTGCTGGTAACCCGTACGATGCAGTCGTGAAATTCAAGATCGCCGATGGTGATCTTGTCCACCCATGCAACATAACCTTTCGCCGGGCCGGAGTCTCCCGCCCCTTCCAGCGAATGCTCGGAAAGTTTTTTGACTTTAATTTTCTCCGCCAGCTTGGGGCCGATGAGTATCCCGGAAGCGCCTGTGTCCAGCAGCAAACTGACGGTAGCAGCATCATTGAGCCTGACTTTCAGTCCGACCCCGCGCATGCGCCCCGGACCGATGAACATCTGTTCCAGGTGGATTTCTGACTGGCTGACTTCGCGGGCAGGTATCCAGACTCTGCGTCCGGCCAGCGCTTTCAACAAATCTATGTGCTCGTGCTCGTGCCTCTCTCTCTCCGCATCAGAGCGAAACTCGGCCATATGCTTTTCCAGTTCCGTTACGTTCTCTGGATAAGAAAGGCCGGTGGCCCAGGAATACCAGGCATCGCCGTCATTAGGATCAAGTTCGCGCGCCTTGGAGAAAGCCTCCCGGGCCTGCTTGCGGCGGGAGACAGCAGAATCGATTTGACCCCGGCCCAGCCAGGCTCGCGCGCATTTTGCATCCATTTTCAGGGCGGTTGCATACTCTTCTTGCGCTTCCGCCATGAGGCCGCGGCGAAAGTAAACATCGCCGCGAGTAGCATGCATCAAAGGAGACTGAGGAAATTGTTCCAGGGCCAGCCGGGAATGCTCTTCAGCTGACTGGACGTCATCTAATTTCAAAAGGCTCTGCACCAGACCGCCCTGAGCATCGGCCAAGGGCTGCCGATCAATGATTTTCTGAAAAGCCGCCGCGGCGCCGGAGAAGTCTCCCTGCCGAAAAAGCGAGCGCGCGTGAGCCAGCGCTTCGCCAGTGGCGAGAGCAGGGGTCTGCGCCAACGCGAGAGGGGCGAGCATGACTACCAATACCACCAACCAGAGCTTCGCCATGCCAAAAGAACGCAAGAATAGAGAAAACTTGCGCCCCTGTGTTTTGTACCACTCCATTACTCTCGCGCTTTCTTGAAGTCGTATACCTCAAGGTTCACCAGGCCGTCACGATAATCAATGGTCATCTTCATCTGTGTCAGGGTCCGGATGCCAATGAACCCCGCGATTTCCGTGCCCTCAGAGTTGCTTATGTTACTGATATCGATCACTGGTATATCATCGCTCCGAACGCGCATTTTTGCGAACTGCAGGATGGCCTTATCTCCGTTCAATACCTGCTTCACTGTGCCGCTCACGCCCTTCATTGTGTAGCCTTCGTAACTTAGTTTAGTAACCTGCTGCGCGAGCTTCGGGGTCACGATATTAATACTCGCTCCAGTATCAAGAACGAAGTTACCCATTGCTTTGTCGCTAATAAGCACAGGAATCACCAAATCATGGTTGAATCTCCAGATTTTTGTGTAGGATTGCATCTCAGGAGCAATGTAGCGGTCCTGCGGATCATCCTCCGATCCTGATGCGCTGGGATTTTTTGGGAGTGGCGCAAGCAACATTTTCCATTCTTTAAAATCAAGTGTTACAAGAAACTTCTCAAACACGTCCGTGCCAATCAAGCCACTCTCATCAGCAACATCGTTCCTGCTAGAAACCCTGACAAGACAGTCCTTAAACTCGATATTTCCAATTCTGATTTTCTCCACCCAGCCAACGTAGCCCTGAACCAGTCCTTGATCACCAATGCCTCCCAGATATGAATCGGCAATCTTTACTACACCCGCCTTTTCCGCCAGCTTGCGTCCAATGACAATTCCTCCAGCTCCTGTGTCAAGCAAAAGCACCGCCCCCGCCCGGTCATTAAACTTAACGTCAAGCGCATAACCCTTGCTGATAGGCGCGGCCCCTTCTTTATCGCCGGTGGAAATACCCGCTAAAGTCCGGCCATAGGGCATCATTTTGATTTCGGTGGGACTAATTTCGCCCACCAATACCCAGGGTTTCTTCTGGGCAACCGCAGAAAGTATCCGGATGCGCGCTTGCTCTCGCTCTGTGGGATGTTCTCCAGCGCTCTTCTTCACCTGCTCCAATCGTTCTGCGTAAGAAAGCGTATCCAGCCATTCTTCGAAAATCTGCTTGTTCTCCGGATCCAGTTCATGTGCCTTGGCGAAAGCATCCTTTGCTTTCTTGTGCATTGACACCATGTCGAACATCCGCCCCATACCGAGCCAACCCCATGCTGAATTAGGGTCGGCTTTCAGGGCACCCCGATATTCAGCCTCAGCTTCGGCAAACTTACCCATCCGGAAATTCACGTCGCCAAACGCAGCATGAACCAAGGCGGATGTAGGGACGGCGGCAACGGCCTTCTTGCCTGCTTCTTCGGCTTCATCAAAATTGCGCGCCCGCAGCAAGCTGCGAACCAAACCGGCTTGGGCCTCTGCCAACGTGGGACTCTTCTCCACAATGGACTTAAAGGCGGTTGCCGCGTCAGCGTACTCTCCTTTTTTAAGCAGTGCTTGCGCAGATACGAGCGGATCCGCCTCGCTTGCTTTGGCGTCGGCGCTCGCCGCACTACCGGGCTTTGTGTTGTCAGCAGTGGTCTGCGCCAAGGCTGGAATGCCCAGGCAAAAGGCAAGCAAAAGACGAAGGATCATGGCATCACATGTTACAACAACCACAGCCTTCTTTTAGTCAAGATTTTTGGTCTATAGAATGCTCAGCTTACAGTCGACCAAAGTGTCGGTGTGGGTATAACTTGATTTGAATGGCTTTGCTGACCTGGACTAAACCATTGAAATGATGCGTTATCAAGGACAAAGCCGCCATAACTGGCGGCTTCATTCAGGAAAGCACTTGCTTTGCGATGAGCACTTCCCGTCTTACGCGCTACTCCTTGTCCTTCGCTCGTGTGACTGTAGCTTCAATTTGAAACATCCGCTTGCTGGAGGGATCTCCGAAATTGCTGACGATGGTTGGTTTCCCTAACTCGAGGGTTATGCTGGTTTCCATTCTGAACTGCTGAGGTACGGCATCGCCGTGAGCAGGTTCTGTTGCGCTATGTTCCGCTGGCAAAAGATCGAGCACTTCCACGATCAAGCGCAAATCAACGGTTCGCTCGGTCTCAGATCGAACCTGGCAATCAATATTTTTTCCTACATCATTACCTTGTATATGCGAAATAGTCCGGAGTTTGCCGATTTCATGGTGTTCCAAAAGAAGACTATAGGCCCTGGAACTCACTTTTTTTTCATCACTAAGTTCGTTGACCTTAATTTCCAGTCGATACCCGCCTGATGATGCTTTTTTGGCCTTGCTTAATTCATCAATGATCCGTTCCGTCAAAGCCATCTGCTCCGGTGTTGCCCGCACCACAATCGTGTTGTTGGAAGGAGTTTGTTGGATGCGTTGAACTTCTACAATCGTGCGCAGGCTGTTCACAATGTCCTGTAAATCAGTTGTTGAGGAAATATTGGGCAGATAAAAGGTCTTGACGATTTGCTGCTCAAACTCACGTCGCTTGGCCATGCTGTCTTGGGCGACAAAAATGGCATTGCTAGTCACCGGCCGCCAGAAAGTTCTGGACTGGAACGCAACGATCTTGAGCGCATCTTGCAGAGAAACATTTTCCAGATCGACGCTGATGGAACTCTTTACGTAGTCCGGATCAAAAATTACGCTAATTTTTGCTTCCCTGCCGATGGCCTCATAGATCGCACGACTCGTGTCTGCGAGTTTAAGCGTTATTCGCGCGTTGGCAAGAGGCCGCAATTCCACCGCTCCCTGGGCTTGGGGAAAATTCGCACCTGTGTCCATCACGGTGTTTTCAGGTTTCTTCTCCGTCGTGCTCTGCTCTTTGGCGCCCTTCTCGGTAACGGTTTTTGGAGCTGAGTTCTGTTCCTTTGTGCTCTTTTCCACGTTGTCTTGCTCCCTAACCTGCGCAATTGCTAAAGGCGCAACCCCTACAAACAACGCGAGTGTAAGTGCGAAGCAGTTTCTCCTGGTCATAAATCTCCTTCTCTAATCTAAGTCCTTTGTAGGATTAAGTTCTTTGATTTCAATGACCCGAACGCCCAAATCTCGAATGCTCATATTAGGTGTGGACATCAACTGCGCTATTGCAGGCTCAGTCTCTTGCCGGGGTGCAGGGGCCAGGGAGAGCGTCTCGGGTTCTGAGATCGAATTGTCAACCGAGGCGTTCTCGCGGCTCACCTCTGCCATTTGTAGTATGGCCTTATTAGTGACGCTGTTCGCAACTACCTGCCGCCGCTGACCAACAAATCGTGTGTTTGCCGCCGTCAGCGCGGGCACACCTCTCTTCACGGCTCCGGATAAGGCTTCTGGTGGTTTTTGCGGATCATTTTGGGCGGTAGTATCTTGTTTGGCGGAACGCATATTCAACACCAGAAGAATCAGCAACACAATCGCCGTGGATGCGGCAAAAGAAAAAACCCATCTAAGCTGCCGTCGGGCAGAGTGCTCTTTCAAGGTAGCCAGAATTCTTGTCGTCAGTCCTGGCCGTGGCTCCACGTCCGAATACGTGGAAAGCATCGACTCCAGCAGATCGTCCAATTGTTTATCTTGGTTCTGGTCAGCCATGTTTCTTTACCTCCAACAAGGCGGAAAGTTTTTCTTTGAGTTGCCGGCGAGCGCGGAACAGCCGCGTTCGCACTGAATTCTCAGGGATCGCCATGACCTCCGCTATCTCCGCCGAGTTCAGTTCATTCACGGTGGAAAGTTCCAGTGGGTGGCGCAGATCTTCTGGAAGGCCGGCAATCAGGCGTTCCAGAAGTTTCTCTCTTTGCTGGCTCACCAGTTGCTCATCCGCAGCGGGCGCGTGATCCGGTAGAAGGTCAAGCCCCTGCTGGCCCAGTTGGTCATCATTCAGGGAAACCAGCGTGCGGGTAGAACGCTTCTTGTCGAGTGCGGTTGTCCACGCCACACGCGCCAGCCAGGTTTTAGGATTGCGTACTTGACGCAACCGGGAGCCATACTTCAAGACTCGCAGGAAGCGCTCCTGCACAGCGTCTTCCGCATCATGGTGATTGCGCAAAATAGAATAGACAATACGAAATACCAGCAAAGTGTGCTGCGCCACCAGGGTTTCCAGCGTCTCCGCCGGCGCCTCAGCCGCGATGACCTTTGCCTGCTTCAGCACCGTCTCTCCCAAAATCGCATGCCCGGCCATTTGTCCCTTCCTGAATAGAAAGACAGCAGGAGAACGGAGAGTGTTCTGATTTTTTGCGGTTAATTTGAGTCGAACAGCAAAAGAAGTGGGGTCTTCAGGCAAGAAGATGCGGAACTGGATTTCAAAAGGACTCTTGCTTAATCCGGCCTTGACATCGCCTTATCTCACTAAGGCAGCGGATTCGTTGACTTCCACGGCGGATTGGACCGGCAGTTCCAGAATGATTCGCGCTCCGCGGGGCTCCGTATTCATGGCGAAAATCTCGCCGCCATGTTCCTTGACGATGCCGTAGCAGATGCTTAATCCCAGCCCTGTTCCCTTTCCAACCGGCTTGGTGGTATAGAAAGGATCAAAAACACGGTTCATGTCGGCAAAACCAGGACCATTATCACTAAAACTCAGGACCACACGCTCTTCACGGCGGACCGCCTCAATGCGGATCAGCTTGGGTGATACTGCATCCAGGGCATCGATCGAGTTATTCAGCAGGTTAAGCAGAATCTGTTTGAACTGGTCTTCATCCAGCGCCACTTGCGGAAGTTGAGCCTCAATCTGCAACTGCACGTCCACATCGTGATTGCGAATGTGATACTCGCGCAGCGCGAGCACTTCCTGAAGAAGGGACGGCAGGTTGGCCGATTTCTTCTCCAAATTATTCTGGCGCGCAAAGCGCAAAAGATTTTCAATGATGCGCTTCATGCGATGCGCTTCCCGCACCATCTTTTCCAGCTTCTGCCGCGCCGGACCTTCGTCGATCTCGTCGCTGATCAACTCCGAATAACCGACGATGGAAGCCAGTGGGTTGTTCAGCTCATGCGCTACTCCGGCCACAAGCTGACCAATCGCCGCAAGTTTTTCTGACCGCGCCAGTTGCCGATGCAATGCGGCGTTGTCAATGGTTACAGCCAAATCGCTGGCCAGAAGCTCGATCTTTGACATCTCTTCCGCCGTCACCCGGGTAACATCGCGCGGATCGTAGAGAGAAATACAGCCAACGCACGTGCCGCGCGTGGACTGCAACGGAATAAAGACCCGGTCTCCTTGTTGCCAGTAGCGATTGAGCTCGTATTCCTGTTTGCTGAACGTGAGTTTGAATTTAGTAAGCCAGTCCGCGCGCAAGAGGCGTGAGCTTTGGCCTAACTTAGTGCCGCCGCTCAGGATTTCAACAATGTGGTCCAGCCGCCAAAAATGGGCGCAGTTGTGTTTGATCTGCTCCAGAGACTGCTCGTCCATTCCTGCATGCCCGGACAGATAGACGCTCTTGCCATCATTGCTTAAAATAATGCCGACCCGCCGAAACGTACTGGTTTCACTGATGGCCTGGGCAATCTCATGGCACAAAGAGTTGACGTCAGCTCCTTTGAGCAGCCGCGACGTGATGCCGGCAAACCTCTGTATCTGCTGATTGAGTTTGCCTTCTCGTTCGTTGGCTGACACCAGAAACTCAGACTTGTCTTCCAGCAGCGTCAGAATCATTCCAAACGCGACAAAAAACTTCGGCGTGTTCCAGAGTTCAGGATTAATGTGAAAGTTGGGGGCGTATATGTCCAGCAAAGCGCCTGCCGGAAAGACCAATCCCCAAAGCAAGAACCCGCCTGCGGTGGTGAGGACGCCCGGGGACCGGCGCGGGTAGCGCTTCAGGAATAGAAACGCCGGCAACCCGAAATTCAGAGTGAGCAGAGCGAGATAACCAAAGGCGTAGTGATGCCCCCAGGCGCGAACAATGCCCACAGTGCCAATGATCATGATGCCGACAACGATCGCGAGAGGCACCCAAAGCATTGCTTTAATGGTCACCTTCATGCGCACAAGCACAATCAGTTGCGCCCCATAAAAGCTGGTCGCAATGCAGATGACATAAAAGACGGGCCAATCCAGTTGATACGCCAATCCAACGGTGTAAATGATCGCCGGCACCCCGGAGCAGATCAGCATGCCGCGGGTTAGCTTCTTGTTCTCAAAAAACACGGTCAGCGAGGTCAGGAAAAACAAACCGGCGAGTTGGAGGCAGCCTTCATTGATGATAAACATCAACGGAGTCAGGTTGCCGTTAGGGAGCTCAAACAGCTGGACAAAAAAATGGACAAAGATCAGGCCCCAAGCCGCGGTCCAAAGCTGCAACCGCGCCGATTTGACATGGCGGCGGAGCGCCACGAAAATTCCCACCAGTACGGCCAGTACCAGGATAGTGGGAAGCTTATCGAAGATAAGAGCCATCTTAAATACCCGGCCTTCGAAGGGATCTACCCGGTCTTTGAGGGCGAGCGTACCACAGAACAACTTTAGGTAAGCCGGCGAATCACGCTCGCAGGTGACCTACGTAACCACTTTATTTATATTGAATATGGGTCCCGTCCCGGGAAGCAATCTTTGACCCCGCATACGGACTGCCACTATACTGCGATTCTGACGTAAACGATGCTCGTTTTCGTTGTCCAACCGCATCAGGGCGGTTAGCTCAGCTGGTTAGAGCGCCTGCCTTACAAGCAGGAGGTCCGCGGTTCGAGTCCGCGACCGCCCACCAAGAAAATCTATCTCCGGTTGCGGGTCTGGCTCGAGTTTTCCGCTCCGCATTTTGGTTACGTCTTGGAGAGCTGGATGCCAGGCGTCATAGCCGTAGCTGTTGCCCCAGTATTCGGTCTTGCCGTTGACAGTGGTCGCAGCGCAATTCGTGCCGAGTTTTGCGCCGAGGTCAGCCGGTCTGTACCACCTTTCTTCGCCCCCTGCCCCCGCCCTATGGGGTATCCCAATAAACAAAGACTTTAGGTACAAGCATCCCAATGGGCAGTCCTTTAGGACCATGTACCATAAAATCCAGACACCAAACGCGCTCCGGGTGCGGTTTACTGATTTTATTTGTTCGTAGCTCCGGCTTGAGGAACAAACATCCTCGAATCCCACCTTTTCGCAAACACCGCGAAAAGATGGGGCACCCTCGATCATCGTCCAGGACAGATAAGACAGGAAAGCCTGGGGCACCCGGCTCTGATTAGACAAACCCGCCGGATTTTCGACTCGATTAAGATTCAACAAGTTACCGGGCGGTAACTGGAGAACGCGCCGGAGGCGCGTTTTTGCCCTCGATCTTTCATTTTTTCAGCAGGTTACCGCGCGGTATACGCGCGGTACTGCGCAGCAACCATGTCATGGGTGACGTGTCCTATGCTAAAGCCGATGCCGAAGGCAGCGCAACTCTCTCCCCCCGCAATCCAGCCTCGAAAACACCAGAAACTCACCCCCTCACCGTGCCAGGATCGCCACACCCCCAGGCCACTACCAGGGCGCGGATCGGCGGCTCACCCCCAGGACCAAGGCCGGGAATCGGGATCACAAACAAGGAAACAAGGCGGCTAACAGGTCGGATCGGAGAGCGGATCAGAGATGGAATCGGCCAGGGGGAAAGGCCAGCGGATCGACGACGGCTCCCGGATCGGACGGCGCGGCGGTCCTCGCCGGGATCGGAAACCCAAACCAGCGGCTAAGGAAAAAAATTCTCCGGTCCTAACCCCCTGAACCGGAGTACCTGCCTGGGCCTCACCCGCTCCTCGATCTCGGCCCTGGCGGGCGGTAAATCGCAAACGGCGCCTATGAATGCCAACCGCTCAAAGCGGATTGCTTCGCAATCCAATCTTTGTATCCGCCTGGAGTTCGTTTGTCAGCTGCTGGATCGCAGTTCCATATAGGGTCTTCCTTCCGGCGTCTTCTTCACTTGCCATCCGGGTTTGGAGATCGGGAAGAAGTTTAGTGCGGTAATAATCTGCATGGTTCTTGCTTACATCATCAAAACCGGTGGCGGGAGTCCATCTGAAGAGTCTCGGAATAAACACGTTTGGGTTATTTTCGCGATTTGGAAAAGAAACCCCGCAAACGAATACGAAGCCCTCTCTCAGCTTAAGAGGCCCTCTGTCATAAACTTGGCAATCAAGGGCGTCAGCATTTGGTCTGAACCGAAGCTGTCCATCCTGGTAAGTCACTATGCGCACATTCTCACCGTCATATACAGCAATTTCCTTGACGCCATCGCCGTTAATATCCTGAATGGCTGCGTCGCTGCCTGCAAACGGAGCATTGCCATCGGCTGGCCACATGAATTCAACATGACGTGAAGTTCCATCGACTTCAATCTTATTCTGGAAAATGCTTTTTGTGTCGGCCACGCCGGTCGAGAGTTTTTCGATCTTGTAAATTTTGACGTGCAGCGTAGATTGTGAAGCATCCAAGGGACCCGAGTAATCCAACACCGATGTGGTATGCACTTCGCCTTTGGGTTCGCGCTGGATCCTAAAATACCAAGTCGTGGCCCACAAAAGAGGAATGGCAAGGGCGCCCGCGATCAATATCCATAATCTCGATGATCTGGTCATTCTAAATCTCATTTTACGACGCCCCCTTGTTTTTCTACAGGGTGTTCGAGCTCATTAAGCCATTGTTTGCCAAAAGGGATCTTGGCAGAAGGCTGGAGCGGATTCGGTGTGTTCTTAGATAGGTCCTGCCCGAAATATGCACCAGCAACATCAGCGATAACATCAGCATTAGAGCCGTCAGCTCTGCTGTAGGGTGGACCATCTTCCAGGCCAACCATGTAGTTGGCAATGCCTGCGGCTGGTGCCCACCAATTGTCGTATGTATTGAAAGCCGCAAACGCGAAATGGTGGAGACTATCGATTCCAAGACTGTTTGCCGTAAGAACATTTCCGACGTTACGCGGACTTCCATTAAGGTCCATTGTGGCGTGCCTGATGTCCAACGATGAACCTACCGCGATCAGGAGCGCATCGCTTGTGTTTTTTGTCAGTGCTGCCGCCTTGTTGTAAAACATGTCCAGAGCTTTGTTCGCGTCTAACTTGCCCGCACCAACTTGCTTCGCAAGATCTTTTGCATAATTTGTCAGCTGCGCTCGCTGCTCCTGCAGCTTTCTCTTGGCGATCTCATCATTTGCCTGTTGCTCGTTGGCAATGACCGTTTCTCCAGATGGATCCGTAAAGCGCAGCGGATTATCGAGACAATATGCGTACATATTCCACGTCTGCGGATTAGCAAGCATCTTCTGGAATTTGGCCATGCTCTTCTCGTCGCCAGCTTGCTGGAAGCTAAGGGCTGGTCTTGGATCTACTGACGTGAACCTGCCCAGGCCGTTGGAGTAGTATCGTGCTCCGAAATAATCGAGGCCTGATTCTACATCCCGTTCTTTGCCGGTGAACTTGTAATGATTGGAGTCGTTGGCGAGGAACTGCAATTCGCCGCCCCAGGGGTAGAAATCCGATTCGTTCTCAATATTGCCTCGGGCGTCCGTGACGATATTCGTTGTTTTGAGGTGGTCAGAAAAGTAGTAGAAGACTCCTTCAGGCTCGACCAAATCGCGCCTGGCCACACGCTCGCCGCCAAAGAACACATACTCCGACTTCATCGCGCCGCTAAGGTCGGATTCGCCAACAACTCCAAGCGCCATGTACCAGTAGAGCGTGCCCGTGCTGCCATCGGTCTTTTTAACCCGATTGCCATCGCTGTCATACGTGTAAGTAAAACCGCCAGCGCCAGTGATCCGGTTCTCCTGGTCAAACGAATAGTTCAGGCCGCTGGTGGCGTCGTGGGTCATGTTACCGGCAGCGTCATAGAGGTAGCCGCCCTGCAAGCGGTTGTCATTGCCGGCAACGACGCTCAGATTTTCCGCTCCGCATTTGGTTACAGTCTTGGAGAGCAGGTTGCCCCAGGCGTCATACCCGTAATTGTTACCCCAGAATTTGGTTTTGCTGCCGAGTACTGTCTGGGTGCAATCGGTGCCTGTGTTTTGCGCTGAAGTCAGCCGATTCAGCTGATCGTACGTGAACGACTGGCTGCGGGTGTTTCTTTGTAATTGGTGATACCCCAGACGTTTCCGTTGTCGGCGCCGGTTGAACCGTCGCCCACATGGAAGTCATAACCGAGGGAGAACACTGTTTGGCTCGGTGATGACGCTGACATGTTAACGGGCTGCAATCGCTTGTTGTAAGTAAATGTGCTGGTAATACCGGTAAAGGAAAATTCCGGACTGGCGCCACTGACAAAACCAGTAAGCGCACCGTCAGGGCCATATGACGCGTTCGTCACGTAGTTGAACGTGATTGGCGGAGGCGCTGGGCACCATGGGCAAGGAGCAGCAAAACCAATTGGCTCTTCTGGATCTACTGCTGAAATCGGACGTCCAGCCGAGTCGTAGGCATAGTCCAATTCCGCGCCGCTGGGGTAAAAAATACTGGCAATGGAGCTATCTAGGTGGTATGCATAGCTCATGCTTTTCGTGACACCGGCAATTGTGCGCGTCTCGCTCGACAAACGGCCCACAGCATCATAGTTATAACTCCCCGATCCGGCCTGGTCAGTCAACGACGTGAGGTGGCCCTTGCCGTTTGTGCCTGCGTCATAGGCGTAAGTCGCAACTGGGTTTGTCAAAGGACAAGTCTGCGGTGTGTACGCCCGCCCAGTCACTCGATGCAGTGCGTCATAACAGAAACTGATCGTGGTAGTAGCCGAGCCGTTCTGGTTGGCCTGGGGCGATGTCTTCTGTAGCAGTTCGCCATCAGCGTCGTAGGAATAGCTGATCGTTCCCGACTCGGGATTGTACGCCGTCAGCAACTGTGAGAGTGAGTTGTACGTAAACAGCCGTGTCCGCCACTTGCTGCTGTCGTTCGGAGCCGAGCCTTTCTGATCCACTCGCAGCAGGTTGCCCAGAGCGTCAAACTGATAATCGGTCTCGTAGTTGAGCCCTGACGGGTCCTCCCAAACATTGGTTGGCCGCCCCAAGCCATCCGTGCAAACCTTACGTGATTTTCCGGCTTCATCGGTCGACATGGTGCAGTTGCCAAGATAGGATACCGTGCTGATGCTGCCATCCTGCTTCGTGACCTGGGTTAGCCGATCCAGGGCGTCATATTGAAACGGTGTTGTCCCATCGGTTCCGGCCGACGCAGCGCGATGTGGATTTGTCCCCGCCACCTGTCGCTCCAGCCCGTCGTACGTGACGTCAACATAATCGGTACCAGCCGGATCGGAGTTGAGTTGGGTCTGCGTCACATGCCCCAGGCCATCGAGCACCGCGGTAGACACTTTGGAGGAGCTTGCCGCGATCTTGCTGGAGCTTACTACTTGGATCGGCAAAGCGCTGCTGTAACAACTGGCCCCAGCAGTATCACTGAAGCAGGTCGATGTCTGGCCTCCGTCAGGCGAGTTTTGCGCAGTCAGCCTATCCATCAGGTCGTAGCTAAACGTTGTCATCTGGTTGTTTCGGTCTGTGGCCGAGGCAACTGTACCTGTACAGGAGTTATATTTTGACCGGGCTTGGTGTCCCAACGCATTTGTAACCAGGGTCTTATATGCTGCTGTTGCTGCCCCGGACGGGGTTACACATGAGGTATCGCCCCACGAATCCGCGAAACCGAACGACGTTGTGTGTTGCATAGGGTCAGTTGCGCTCACCACGTTACCGGAATCGTCATACTGATAAGTAGTAGCCAGCCACGCGCCATCGGTGTTGCGCCACCGGTTCACTGCGGTCACGTTGCCTCGCGTCGTGAAGTCTGAACCGTAGGCATTGGCAGGCGTACCGTAGGAGTTGGCAGGTATACCATGTTGTACCGCCCCGCTGGCCGCGATACCGCCACGGTAGTTGTCGTATTCGTAGGTGGTCTGAGCGAGCAGGGTGCCTGCGCCGTCGTAAATCTTTTCGCTGGTTTTCCTGTTCCATATATTGAGCCCGCTCAAGGCATAGTCAATGGGGGTTTGCCCGCCCGAGCCAGAACCGCTGCCTGGGCCGACCGTTAGCCACGTGTTAACAGTCCTCCTCAGCAGTGGCCCAGGAGCCCCCTGCCCATAGTCGTATTCCCGTTGCTCCGTCACGTTATCGGTAACGGGATCCCATGGAAACCCATAGGACTGGTAATCCCATTGGATTTGGCTTTGCAGGCCATTAGGTAAAATCGTCGTCTGGCTGATCGGGTACCGGAGCGGAACGGTGATTGAACTTGCGTAAGCCGTTTGGACGGTGCGCAGAATTGTGGAACTCCCTTGGTAGATCGTGCGGCTGGTTTCGTGCGCAGCATTGACGGTATCGGTTCCTTGGGTGAACTGGTATGTCGTTAGATTCCCCAGAGGATCGGTTACGGAATTAGAGGAGTTGTTCCAGGTGCCCGCGGTTGGCACATAGAGGGTAGTGTCTTCCGCCACAGGGCAAGAATTCCCAGGAGGAGCCGTGGTGGCTCCCGCAGGTGTGGTCGCGGCGCGGCAGACGTGTTTGGCGATCACCTCGTGCAACGTGGCGCTCAGATTAGGATAAGCGTTCGCAGACACAGAGTGAGCATATGAGCCGTATTCGTAGCGAGTATAACCGCCACCAGGGTACGTGATCTTGCTCAACTCCGCGCACCCACTGTACTGAAACGTGTAACTCAGACCATTGGGCAGCACAACAGCTGACAGCATCGTCACACTGCCCGAAGGCTGGGTAACAACAGCGATATTTGCATTGGTCGTTGGAAGGCTGAACGTGCAATTCAGTGGCAATGATATGTACTGAAGTGCGATCGTGCGTGAGGTTCCGTTGGAATCCAGGTACGCAATGCTAGACAGCAGCCCAGTAGACGACGAGTTATAGGTGATATTTCGGCCGACTGTGTCGATAACGCCGCCCCCACCGACCGTTACTACGTTTCCATTGGCATCAACCACTCCGCCGCCATGATAGGCAATTTGAGCGCCGTCTTTGAAAACGAGGACGTGCCGGTCGGTATCTAAGAGAATGTGATCGCCGGAATCGTCTAGTCCAGCGGGGACGTTCATAAAGGACGCTAGCCCGTCGCAGTGTGGACGTTCAGGGGGGCTAGGAGGAGGCGGACATATCTGATTGCAATTTGTTCTCACAGTAGAAAACGAATGAAGGGCGCCGTCGCCTAGACGTGCTACATAACCGCCGGCACAGAAGTATTGTGTGCCGCCAATATTTGGCGACGCCATCCCCGTGGCGGTGACTGCAAAATCTGTGGAGCGACGCCACCCAATGCCGACGCTGCCGGAATCGCCGATACCGGAGGGCATCCAGACAACTTGGCCATAAGTATATGCTGTAGCGTTCCAGAGCTGACTGTTATAAGTCAGTGAAAGGTTGAAATCGTGTCCATTCCTGCCAGGCAAGCTAAGCAGCGGCAGCTGCAGGTTGACATTTCCCATCGCCAGGGCAATATTCTCGCGAACGCCGTCATAGGTCTGGTAAGCCTTTACTCCACCGTCAGTCTGTAGAGGTGCGCTCTGCGCCATCGCGCAGACACTTCCCACCAGAATGACTGCCACCAACATCCACAGCTTGAATGACTTCATCGGTATTCCCCTCACGCTAAGAGATATTTTCCCAATCTTAATAGACACCGCAGCCTTGGCTTTTCACTTGAACCTTTCACTTCACGCCTCTGCCCGAACTGGCCGACAATAGACGAGAGACAAGCCCAAAGTCTTCAAAAACTTCTCAATTTGTTCTCAAAATTCTCAAATTTCCGCAGTTTGGCGCTTTGAGCTAACTTCGACCCGTCTCTCATCTACTTCGCACGTCGTCGTTTTTCAATGCACCCACAGATACACCTCCGCAGTCCCAGCCACACAGGCAGGGACGCGTCGCCTTCAGCCACGGAATAGCTTAAGAACGAAGCAGCAATCTTCAAATTGCGCGGGAAATGAGAGATAGTTTCCCTAAGGGGGTAGTAGTTAGTCGGAGAATCTAAACCATAACCCAAGGCTTAGCAAGTAAAAAGTTTGCGAAGCGCGAATGGTTCGCCTGGAATACGGATCTCCCGCGGTTCGTTATAGCTATGACGGCAAGCGAGCCTGATCCGGACGTTGAGGTCCGGCGGTTCGAGTCCGCGATCAGTCCGCGATCGCCCACCAACTTCCAAAAAGAAAACTTGGTAAACTGGCAATCATCCAATGGTCAGCTTTCTTTCCATTATCGCTGTAGGGGTTTTTCTGGGGATGCGTCACGCGACCGACCCCGACCATGTGATTGCCGTTACCACCATCGTGACGCGGCAACGCAGCCTTGCCCGCGCGGCGCTGACCGGCGCTTTCTGGGGCCTTGGCCATACGCTCACTATTTTTGTAGTGGGCGCCGCCATCATTCTTTTTGACGTGGTCATCCCCGCCCGCCTGGGCCTCAGTATGGAACTCACCGTAGGATTCATGCTGATTGTTCTGGGTGTGATGAACGTTGCTGGCTTCCTGCGGTCAATGCCCAGCGCTTCGGCGCACACGCAGGAAGAACCGGGGAACATCCATGCGCATGCTCACACGCATGGCGACTTCCTACATAGCCACGCCCACAGCCACTCAACGGAACCACATTCCCACCGGCATGGGCGGATGCCGCTGGTCTTGTTGGACCGTTTCTTTGGCAAGGCCGCTCTTTATCGTCCGATACGGCCATTTATTATCGGCACGGTGCACGGACTGGCCGGTTCGGCGGCGGTGGCACTGCTGGTGCTGACTACCATCCGCGATCCTCGGTGGGCGCTGGCTTACCTGCTGGTTTTTGGCGTGGGGACCATTGCCGGCATGATGCTGATCACCATGAGCATCGCCTCCGCTTTTGTGTTCGCGGGAAAAGGCCGGCAAAATTTTTCTCACCATCTGGGACTTGTTTCCGGACTGATCAGCCTGGCCTTTGGAGTCTTCGTGGTCTACCAGATCGGTTTCGGCAACGGACTTTTTACCAGCCATCCTCATTGGACGCCGCACTAAAGTAAAGATCAGCAGAGACGAGGCATACCTCGTTCTACGTACTGACTATGGATACGCCGTTCGTGTATCATCCCCTACCGAGGAGAATCGATGCGTCCCAAAGCTAGTCTGTTTCTGGTTTTACTTATCGCCGCGCTGGTTGTTGCGCAAGCTAAAGATGAAAAAAAGCCCGTCCCCAAGGGCGACGGCCCAACCAAAGTGACCGGCAAGCCACACTCTACCTCTTCCGGCCTGCAATACTGGGACATCGTGCAGGGTACGGGCGCAATCGCCGTTTCCGGCATGAAGGTCACCGTGAACTACACCGGATGGCTCCAGAACGGCAAAAAATTTGACAGCTCTATCGGCAGAGGGCCCTTCTCCTTTGACCTTGGCGCCGGACGCGTAATCAAAGGCTGGGACGAAGGCGTTGCCGGAATGAAAGTCGGAGGTAAGCGGCAACTGCGCATACCACCCGATCTAGGCTACGGCGCCCGTGGTATTGGCGACATTCCGGGATATGCAACCCTGACCTTCGATGTAGAGTTGCTCGGCGTTAAATAAAGATAATTGGCAGGCTGCGGTCGATGCCCGGCGCAAGAAATAGCGCGGGCATCGGCTCCAACCAACGCCACTGCACTCGAAATCTATCCCCAAATCCTGGCAGTGACCAAACCGCGAGTGGCGCTACATTATAGGAGACCACGCCTGGCACTCTTCCCCCGTGATCGGAGTTGAGAGCGGCATCCCAGGTTTGAATCGAACCACCGCATCCGCAGTTGAACAGAAACTCTTCGTGCCGGACGATCTGGTAATTGGTGTGGCCACAATTACGTAGTCCTTACAAGAGCCTTCCCCTTCGCAAGTTGCGCTCATGCTGAAGCGGTAGCCGTTCCGGGTGCACCAGGCACCTACAGTGCATTGAACATTCCCTAACCCATTGTCGAGTTGGCAAGCGTGATCCTCTGTGCCGGTACCAGGAGCGCATGAACCGGTGGGACCAGGACCCAGAGCTGCCAGATTCTCCGCATAGCCTTTGACCGGATATTTCGTTGAGTAAGCGACCTGTGCCGTGTTCACCTCGCGCACTTCGGATGCCGCCGATGCTTCGTTTCCTGCCATTCTTGACCGCAGAATATTCGGGATGAGGATGGCGGGAATAATCAAGAGGCCAAAAGCAATACCGATATAGCCCATAATCAGACCGGTCGTGGCCATTCCATTGCCCTGGAGTCGCCCCATGCTCTTGCGGATGTTGGACAGAGAAAGGTGTCCCAGGATGACGGCTGGAATCCCGCTCAAGATGCCCAAGCACAAGAAAATCGACACGATGCCGAGAATCATGCTGGCGATCGCTTTGCCATCCGTTGGCGCAGGAGCAAGATACTGCTGCGCTTGCCCTGGGTAGGGTTGCGGCTGCCCGGGATATTGCTGGGACTGCCCCGCAGGCACGTTCAGCCAGGCTGATCCAGCAGAAGGAGCGGGAGGAGGAGGCGCTTGCTGCGGCGCGTTCGCTACAGGGGCATTCACCACCGCTGTTCCGCATTGCGGACAAACCGCGGACTGGTCCGGCATGGAACCACCACATTTGAAACAAAACATTCAGACCTCGCTTCAATGCCTGGCTTTGAAAAATCTTGATAGGGTGCCTTTGGGTTATGTCGACCCTTGGTTATGTCAACCAATGAATATGTTGCCCGAAAATTACTTCATCCGGGGGCAAAAGGCAATGTCTGCTTTGGCCAGGAACCATAGTTACTAGGTTACGCCGATGTCTTCATTCCACAGCGCCGGGTTGCGCCGGATGAACTCCTCCATCAGATCGATGCATTCCTGGTTCTGGAGCACTTCGACTATTACGCCACGGGAGCGGAGAAGCTCCTCCTCTCCCATAAAGGTCTGGTTTTCGCCGACGATCACATGAGAAATCCCGTAAAGCAAAATTGCTCCGGAGCACATCGCACACGGAGAAAGAGTGGTGTAGAGAACGCACTCGTGATAAACCGCCGCAGGCTGGCGGCCCGCGTTTTCCAGGGCGTCCATTTCGCCGTGGAGGATCGCGCTCCCTTTTTGTACCCGGCGATTGTGACCGCGGCCAAGGATCGCAGCGCGATGCACGATCACGGAGCCAATCGGTATGCCACCTTCCAGCAACCCCTGGCGTGCTTCCTGGATCGCAGCTTGGAGAAATGGGTCAGTGGAAATCATGGTGTCGGCCTTTCCCGGGGACATGAAAAGGTCAGTATACTTCGCGCGCTCCCAACACCGACAGGGGGAGTGATGCAGTTTCACTTGCAAAACCCATGTGGCACAGCCGCCCCGGCTGTGCTCTTTGGTGCGCAATAATCAACATAGGCGAGGGCGATTATGCCACACGATTTTTGCTAACCTGACGCATCACACACATGGGGATTTGCCAGGGCAATTGCAGGAACGTGTTTGGGGCTTTTGCTTGTCATGGTGTTACTCGAACAGCATGAGTCCTGTCATGTTGAGCAGAGCGCGTGAGAAATGTGGTACTTGTGATGCACTATGGCGCGGAGCCGAAACATCCCGACACGGATTGCAGCATCAATGCAATTCCAAGGCGTTTGCACAGGCAGCCTGGGGAGAACGCCTTGAAGCGGCATGGTAGAGGACGCCGCGTCGGGATCTTTCGACTTCGCGCCTAGCAGCACGCGTCGGGAAACTGTTTCAAAGCGCTGCGCTCAACATGACAGTTGTAAACAGTATGGGTTCAGAGCGAGGCAGTAGCGCAAGATGCCTTGCCGTCTTGGTCCCGTCCCGCTCACCGATTTTCATGCGATTGCCCCTGGGGATTGAGCAGAGACGCGGGCTTCAGGGGAGTCACACTCAAACTGGCGCTTGCCGCTTCCGCACCCTCCGACCGCCTCGCTCCATCCTTGATAAGTCCTTGATAAGGACTTCCGCTTTACAGCGATGCATCGGCGTGTTACTCTGTTCAAGTCACTAACGGACGAGATTTAGATATAGGAGTGCATCAGAACTCAGTGCTAGCGAGAGAGCGAAAGGCCGACGTCATAAACCGCTTCCGAACGCATCAATCAGATACCGGCAGCCCGGAAGTACAGATTGCTGTTTTGAGTGAGCGTATCGGAGAGTTGACGGAGCACTTCAAGAACCACAAAAAAGACCATGCCTCCCGGCGCGGTCTTCTTATGATGGTCAGCAAGCGCCGCCGCCTGCTGGACTATCTTAAAAAGTACGATACCGAGCGTTATAAAGACGTCATCCAGAAACTTGGAATCCGTAAATAATCGATTGAAATCGAAAAGACGTTTTCACCGAGGTTTCGCGTCGGCGGAAGCAGTGTGTCTTCCGTGGTCTCGTACTTGATTGCTCTCGCTTAAAAAGAACTTCTGGCCCCTCCTGGAAAAGAGGAACTCATGAAGCAGACAGCCACTGTTGAACTTGCAGGCGGCAAAACCCTCCATATAGAAACCGGACATTTAGCAAAACAGGCACACGGCTCCGCGATTGTTCGCCAGGGAGATAACGTTGTGCTGGGCACCGCATGCGCGTCGCCCGAACCCCGCGTTGGCATCGATTTCTTTCCCCTCACGGTGGATTACCGTGAATACACCTACGCCGGTGGACGCATCCCCGGCGGCTTTATCAAGCGTGAAGGCCGGCCCAGCGAACGTGAAGTGCTTACCTGCCGCCAGATTGATCGTCCCATCCGCCCGCTGTTCCCTGAAGGCTTCCGCAATGAGACCCAGGTCATCGCCCTGGTGCTTTCCGCCGACACCGACAATGACCCCGACGTTCTTGGCATCAATGCCGCTTCCGCCGCGCTTACCCTCTCTGACATTCCGTTCCACGGGCCTGTAGGCGCCGTGCGCGTTGGCCTGATCAACGATCAGTTCGTTGTAAACCCAACCTATGACGAAATGCGCGAGAGCCTGCTCAACATCATGGTCGTCGGCACCGCCGAAGGCATTGTGATGGTGGAGTCCGGGGCCAAGGAAGTCTCCGAAGACCAGGTGCTATCCGCGATTGAATTTGCCCACGAGCAGATCAAGAAGATTTGCTCTGCCCTCAGCGGTCTGGCAGCCACCAACGGCAAAAAGAAACTCGATGTCCCGCCGGTAGAAGTCGACGAGGCATATTACAACCAGCTCAAGTCCAAAGTGGGTGCGCAGCTCATGGACGCGCTGGACACGGCGAAACATCCCAAGCACGAAAGCTACGAAAAAGTACGGGCCATCAAAAAGCAGCTCAAAGCAGAATTACCGGAAGGCGATGACGCAGCGGCCGCCAAGCTCTCTCATTATTACGAGCTGATGCGCGAGCGCATTTTCCGCGAACAGGTCACTAAGGACCGCAAGCGGCCTGATGCCCGCGCTTTTGACCAGATCCGCGCCATCTCGATTGAAGTTGGCGTGCTGCCACGCACACACGGTTCCGCCGTCTTCACTCGCGGCGAGACCCAGGCGCTGGTGACCACCACGCTGGGAACACCCGATGACATGCAGCGCGTGGAGCGGTTTGAAGGCGAAACCAAAAAGCGCTTCATGATGCATTACAACTTCCCACCGTTCTCCGTGGGCGAAGTCGGGCGCATGACCGGCGTTGGCCGGCGTGAAATCGGACACGGCGCACTGGCAGAGCGCGCTATCTCCGCGGTGCTACCGCCGGAAGAAAAGTGGCCTTATGCCATCCGCGTGGTCTCTGACATCCTGGAATCGAATGGATCGTCTTCCATGGCCACCGTCTGCGGCGCTTCACTCTCACTGATGGATGCCGGCGTTCCGCTGACCTCGTCGGTTGCGGGCGTTGCCATGGGTCTGGTGAAAGAAGAAGGCACGTACGCCATCCTGACCGACATCGCCGGAGCGGAAGACCACTACGGCGACATGGACTTTAAAGTCGCTGGCACGCGCAAAGGCATTACCGCGCTACAGATGGACATTAAGGTCATGGGCATCACCTCACAGATCATGCGTGAGGCGATGGAGCAGGCGCGGCACGGGCGTTTGTACATCCTGGACAAGATGGAAGGGATCCTCACCGGCGGCCGTGACAACATCTCCACTTTTGCTCCGCGCATTTACACGCTGCAAATCCCTGTGGACAAGATCCGCGACCTGATCGGCCCGGGCGGCAAGATGATCCGCAGCATCATCGAGCAAACCGGCGTGAAGATTGACGTTGACGATACCGGCAAGGTCAATGTCGCTTCCAACGACGGGCCTTCCGCGCAAAAAGCCATCCAGATGATCAACGATCTGACGGCTGTTCCCGAAATCGGCAAAACGTATCTGGGCAAGGTGGTTCGCATTGCCGAGTTCGGAGCGTTCGTCGAAATCATTCCTGGAACCGATGGTCTGCTGCACATCAGCGAGATCGCCGAGCATCGCGTCAAAGAAGTGAAAGACGAACTCAAAGAAGGCGACCAGGTCCTGGTAAAAGTCCTGGGCATTGAAGGCAATCGCATTAAGCTCTCACGCAAGGCAATCCTCAGAGAGCAACGGGCCAAGATGGCGCCACCGACGGGTGGTGAAGGCGGTCCCGAAGGCGGCGATGGCGGCGGCAGCCACGGTGGCGGCGATCATGGGCATTCGGAAGGCCACGCGCGCGCCGAAGGCGAAGAGCCTATTACCTTTGAAGGCGGCGGCGACTTCGATGACGACGCCGAACCGAACTTCAACCGTGAAGACGCGAATCGTGAAACCGTAAACGCAACACCCAGTCCGCGCCCAGACCGTCCACGCGGCGACCGTCCCCCTGGTGGTGGCGGTGGACGCGGCGGCAGGCATCGTCGCGGCGGTAGCGGCGGAGGCAGAGGTGGTCCACGCGGCGGAGGCGGCGGTGATCGCGGCCCTCGCGGCGGTGGTGGAGACCGCGGCGGAAGGTAAGACGAGCCAATCAGTAACTCAAAAAGAGCGGGCTTAACAGCCCGCTCTTTTAGTTTGTAAGTTTTAGAGATTCTGATTTTGCTAACGGCTATTTGCCAATTGCTATTTGCTGCTACGCTGCCGTTCCCGCGCCGTGGCATTTCTTATATTTCTTGCCTGAGCCGCAAGGACACGGATCATTGCGCCCGACTTTTTCGCCGCCGCGCACCACTTGCTGTGGCGTGGTGCTTCCGTTGGTGCCGGCCATACGCGCCTGTTCCAACTCTTTTTTCTTACGACGCTGGAACTGGGCCTCAAGATCATCCATGGAAGTGGATGCTCGCCGTCGCGGGGGGGCTTGCGGCTCGCCTCCATTTTCGCTGGTAGCAGCCGCTGGCGCAGGGCCAGCCGATGTGTCCACAAGCTGCATGTGGAAAAGATAACGAACGGCATCTTCCTGGGAGCGTTGCATCATGGCCTCAAACATGTCAAACGATTCGCGTTTGTATTCCACCAGCGGATCGTGCTGGCCGTAGCCGCGCAGGCCAATGCCTTCTTTCAGGTGGTCCATGCTGAGCAGATGGTCTTTCCACTGCGTGTCCAGCACGCTCAATACGATCATGCGCTCGTGATAGCGCATGGCATCCGCGCCGAGCTGTTTTTCTTTCGCGTCGTAGAGTTCTTTCAGCTTGTCAAAAATCGCATCGCCCAGTTCCTGGCGATTGAGCTGGTTGGCGTCAATTCCCTGCTTGGCCATGTCCAGGCCAAACTGTTCGACCAGAAATTTGTTCAGCCCATCCGTGTCCCACTGGTCACCATGGACGTTGCGGGGCGCAAAGCGGTCAAGCGCATCGGCCACCATCCCGCCGACGTAGTCTTCCAGAATGAGTTCTTTCTGGTCCAGACCGGAGAGCAACTCGCGGCGCAGCCCGTAGACGGCCACGCGCTGCTTGTTCATGACGTCGTCATATTCCAGCACGTGTTTGCGCGACTCAAAGTTCTGCGCTTCCACCGCTTTTTGCGCGGCTTCAATACGGCGGCTGATCAAGCGCGACTCGATCGGTACTCCTTCTTCCATTCCTAACTTCTGTAGCAGCCCGGAAACCCATGCACGCGCGAAGATGCGCATCAAGTCGTCTTCCAGAGAAAGATAGAAGCGCGAAGATCCAGGATCACCCTGACGTCCAGCGCGTCCACGCAACTGGTTATCAATGCGCCGGGCCTCGTGGCGCTCCGTGCCCAAAATGTGCAGGCCGCTCAGCTCAATCACTTTCTCGTGGTCCGCGTCCGTATCAGCTTTGTACTTGGCGAAGGTCTCGGTCCACTTGTCTGACGGACATTGGTATTCAATGCCGTTGTAATAGAAGACAATTGCTTCCGAGCTGTCTTGTTGCAGTACCACTTCACCGCCGGCGGCGCGCAACTGCTGAGCGATTCCCTTCTTCACCAACTCCTGGCGGGCGCTGAATTCAGGATTACCGCCCAGCAGGATGTCCGTGCCGCGGCCGGCCATGTTGGTGGCAATGGTCACGGAGCCCTTTTTTCCTGCCTGGGCCACGATTTCGGCTTCCCGCTCGTGGTATTTGGCGTTCAGCACCACATGCTTCACGCCTTTCTTTTTCAGCAGCTCGGAAAGACGCTCTGATTTCTCAATCGACGTGGTGCCAACCAGCACCGGCCGCCCGTCAACACTGATCTTCTGGATCTCATCGGCCACGGCAAAATATTTTTCTTTCTCCGTGCGATAGACGACGTCCGGGTTTTCCTTGCGCAGCAGGTCGCGGTTGGTCGGGATCACCACCACTTCCAGTTTGTAGATCTTGTCGAACTCGGCGGCTTCGGTCTCCGCGGTGCCGGTCATGCCCGCCAGCTTCTTGTACATGCGGAAGTAGTTCTGGAAAGTAATGGTGGCCAGCGTCTGCGTCTCACGCTCCACTTTCACTTTTTCCTTGGCTTCAATCGCCTGGTGCAGACCGTCTGACCAGCGGCGTCCCGGCATCAGGCGGCCGGTGAACTCGTCCACAATCAGGACTTCGCCGTCCGTCACCACGTACTCAACGTCTTTGCGGTACATGGCGTGGGCCTTTACCGCGGTCTCCACGTGGTGCTTCATCGCCCAGTTTTCCGGGTCGGCAATGTTGTCAATCCCCAGCAGGCGCTCGACTTTTTCCCAGCCCTGGTCCGTGATGGTGGTGTTCTTGTGCTTCTCGTCCACCACGTAATCCCCGGTGTATTCCTTGGGCTCTCCCGGAGGTTTCTCGATTTCCACGCCCTTTTCAAGATGGGGAACCACGCGGTCGGCGCGCTCATACTTGTCGGTCGACTCGTCGCTGGCTCCGCTGATGATCAACGGAGTACGGGCTTCATCAATCAAGATGGAATCAACTTCGTCCACGATGCCGTAGTTGTGGCCGCGCTGCACGCACTCCGCCAGGTCAAACTTCATGTTGTCGCGGAGGTAGTCGAAGCCGTATTCGTTGTTGGTGCCGTAGGTCACGTCGGCGGCATAGGCTTCGCGGCGCTCGTCGTCGTCCAGGTCATGGACGATCACGCCCACGCTCATCCCCAGAAAGCGGTAAAGCTTGCCCATCCACTCGGAATCGCGCTTGGCCAGGTAGTCATTCACCGTGACCACGTGGACACCGTCACCGGTGAGCGCATTCAGATAGACCGGCAACGTGGCGACCAGCGTTTTACCTTCACCGGTCTTCATTTCAGAGATCTTGCCATGGTGCAGCACCACGCCGCCGATCAACTGGACGTCAAAGTGGCGCATGTTCAGGACGCGGCGGCCGCCTTCGCGGCACACGGCAAAAGCCTCGGGCAAAATCTCATCCAGGACGGCTGTGCGGGCAGCCAGACGTTCAGTCTCGTCCTCAATGCCGTCCAGCCGTTCTTTGATGCGTGTGCGAAACTCAGCCGTCTTGGCGCGGAGCTGCTCGTCCGTGAGCTCTTTCAACTGCGGCTCAAGCGCATTGATCAGGCCCACGTAGGGTCGTATCCGCTTGATTTCCCGTTCGTTACTGGTGCCAAAAACCTTGGCGAGTGCTTTACCTATCAATTCGTTGTTTCCTCAGGCAGAGACATACACCTTAAAGCCTAACATATTGACGCGATTGCGAAAATCGCCAGGGTTGAGGGTTTGTTTGCTTCTCTGTGAAATTTTGGCAAGCACGTAGTTCTTTCATTCGTGATCCGCTCCCTGTCCACGTTGTCCCGCGTCGATCCGCGGTAGGGGCTTGTCTTATATACGCTCGTCGCGAATGTGGGTTACGCGATTGTGGCAATTACCTTGGGCTTGGTAATGTCAACAACCATTGTGCGGACGCCCCCTCCCTAGGGTATCCCAATAAACAAAGAGTTTACGCGATTCGTCCCATGGGGTATCCCAATCGAAAACCTTGCTTGCCGGGCCGATTTTCGTGCCCGTGGGGTAGCGGGTTCTCGATGGTTTACGACTTAGTTAATCCGCCGCGCCTATCCGACAAAAGCCAACGTCTAGCTTAAAAGCCAACCGCCGCATGGATTTTCAAGGAGCTATTGCCGCTCGGACTCTGGAGCCCGTGGGTAAATCGTAGCGCATTGCGCTTGGGCGAATCAATCGCGAATAAGTACATCTTGACAAACGCAACCCACCGGAGACCCTACGGTGGAGCGCTTTCAGGGTTAGTGTAGGCGGACAAGACCCTCAAAAAAGAGGGCCATTTTACATCTGTCGTTCTGAGCGAAGCGCCTCGATCACTCTTCTCACACCTGTGCCGATTGGCGCGCAGTCGAAGAATCCCGAGAATGCTGGCAGCATGATTGCAGCGTCAAGGCGTTCTCGCGAGGAGGACCGAGAGAACTCCTTGCGGCCGCCGTGTGCCCCATCCCTTCCCATTTTTGTTTTGCGAACGGGCGGGTTTCAATTCACTAACGCCTCATGCGTTTCGGGTTCGAACCAGGGAAAGGGATATAGCATCGAATCCCGGCTAAGTGTCTTGTTTTCCTGAGCAAGCCGAACCGATTCCGTATTCGCGTCTCTGCAATAAGAACAAACCCGCCGTTTTTGCGGCGGGTCCTGTGTTCATAGCCATGAAACCATGGACGATTTACTGTGGAGCGGTCGCCATCGCTTCATGCCGCGCCAGTTTCCCGTCTTCCAGTCAGAGAGTTCGGGGAAAACGACCAGCCGGAGTTCAAGATCGAAGCTGAGCACGGTTTTATCTTCAAACAGAATGGTAATGGAGTCGTCGGGATCAACTTCAACGCTCTCGACCGTTTTGCCTTTGACCTGGGGAAATTGGAGGAACTGCCTTGTACGTTTCTTGCGCGGGTGTGTACCCTTAGAAGTAGCCATAGGTCGCCTTTCCAAAGAAGGTGATTTGTGGTCAGGGGCGCGTCCGTGCGAGTAACACGGGCGCGTCCCGTCTTTGTTTGTGTACCCGATTTCGTGGAACAATGCAACGAAAAAGAAGCGAAAGATGAAGAAACGAATTTTGTTAAGTGGAGTTTAGATTGTGAGCGTGGGCCGGTGGCAATACCAGGGGCACTTCACCGCTAAAATTCCTTCAGAAATAAGACTCAGCTTCGTCAGGTCGCGAGGGCAAAAAAGAAAGGCTCCAGCCAAAGCCGGAGCCCGTGAATTTAGATTTCTCTAGCGATTCTCTTTTCTGAATTTGTCGTCAGATTTGTGTTGCTCTTTTTCGAACTTAGCCTCTGCATCAGCGACTCGTTGTTGGAGTTTCTTACAGATGCCTCCTGTCAATCTCTCTTCATGGCACTTTCGGAAGGTGAGGTACTCGTTGACTCCAAATAGGTGAGTTGCCGTCTCGTCGTCGAGTTTCCACTGCAACTCTTCCTTGGTCGACTTTATGGTTTGTTCGAATTGGCGTTGATGTTCTTCGCGCTCACGTTTGTCACGTTCACTGTCACATCCTGAAATGAACACTGTCAAGAACAGGATCACGGCAGCGATTAGCAGAGTATTCTTCAGGGTCAATACAGTCCCCCCTCGTTTGGCACAGTGTGAAGCGTCTTGCTCGACAAAGCAAGGGGTAAAAGAAAAACGGGCGGGTGGCCCGCCCTCTACCTGCGCAACGACACAAGAGGGTGCCCCTCGTGTGTCGCAAGGGACAGAACACGAGGAGCGTGCGGTGGATACCCGGCCGTGCCAACTTCTCGTTCATCTCATAAGTCTGTCATCCCGAGCGGAGCGCGTGAAAAGTGCTGAGCAAAATTGCGGACAGGCGCGTAGTCGAGGGACCCCGAAGATGCGACCTTCGACCTATCGCGTCAGGGAGTTCTTTTCCACGTTCTCCGTGCTATGATTCCGCACCCGCATGCCGGTAAGAGAACATCGATATTGGGTCTACATCGTGGCCAGTCTCTCCGGAACGCTGTACACCGGCGTCACCGGCGATCTATTCGTTCGTATTATGCAGCATAAAGCAGGTGAAATCGAAGGCTTCACCCGCCAATACAAGTGCAATCGGCTGGTTTATTACGAGAGCTATGAGGATGTACGGGTGGCTATTGCTCGGGAAAAGCAGATCAAGCGCTGGCGGCGCTCGAAGAAAATATTTTTGATTGAGAAGATCAACCCGCGCTGGGCCGATCTAGCCGAACATTGGGGACAGAAGATGCTGTTTCGGGGACAGGGCATGGAGGAAATTTCCTGAAAACGTCCTTAGCTGCGGAGATATTTTCGGGGTCCCTCGACTGCGCGCCTGTCCGCAATTTTGCGCAGGCATCTTTCACGCGCTCCGCTCGGGATGACAGCATAGAGCGAGGGGCCTTGGGTGGGAGCTATTTTTCCTTCTTGCCCTTCTTCTTTTTGGGCTCTGGGGGAAGATCCGCGTGGGTGAGTTTTGGCATGTGCTTAAGAAGCTCAGCGGGCTTCAGGTTCAGCCCGATTGAAATTTTGAGGATGTAAAGGAACCCGGTGTTTTTCTCTCCGCGCTCGACCCTTCCTATGTAGTTCCTATGGACCGCAGACAGCTCCGCGAGCTTCTCCTGGGAGAGCCCTCGGGCGGTTCTGAGCCTGCGGATTTCATTGCCGAACAAATCCAATGCGCTGGGCACGCCACCTAGGGTCGTTCGACACTGCTGTAAAATCTACACCCAATCGGGTAGATTCCTATCGGGTTCAACCCGAACAGGTGTATACTTCTGCTTCTTGGAATATAGCACGGCGATGCACTACGAAATCTGCTGGGTCGGAGAGGATGGGCTTTATGGGTGCGGGCATGAGCACCCGAGCGTCGCGGACGCGGCCTGGCACATGGTCCCGGGCAGCGGAAGCTTCCTGCGGGCCTTCGAGTCCGGGATCTACCGTTCACTCAACGACCGGGAGTTTATTGACTTCCTGGAAGCGCTCGGCAACATGGCCTGGAGTTCGTCCGCATGGGGCAAGGAGAAGGGCACGGGGGTGAGGTAGCATTACCCGCCGCGCATCGAATCCCCCTTTTCCGCAAAAAAGCGCGGAAAGGATGGAGCTCCCGGCAATGACCTTTGTTGCACTGAATAGGCGCTCCGCTCTGCTGCACGTGAGCCTGCGGCAGCGCGGAATCAATTCTTCCATTCGTTACCCAGCACTTAGCAAGTCCGCCGTGCGAGACGCCCGCCGGACCTGCACGTACTGGGCTACTTTCAATCGTCCCGCTGAGGCGGGACTGGAACAGCACAAAACGCGACAGTGCTCAAACGTGGGTGCGGGATATACCCGGACCCTAATCGATCGGCCCCCCTGGTGCGGGGACAAGCCGCCAGAGCTGACAAGCGCCGGCCTCCCAGTCAGAGCCAGAATTCAAGGAAAGCTTTGGCGAACAGTGATCCGCATCCAGATATTGGCCGCCATGCTTGAGTTGAATCCGGTACCATCCATTCCCGGCAGGAACAAGTCGCCAGAGCTGGCAGGCACCGGCCTCCCAGTCAGAGCCAGGGTTCAGGGAAATCGTGGACGTGCAGTGATCCGCGTCCAGAAATTGATTCCCATGCTTGAGCTGAATCCGGTTCCATCCATCCCCGGCAGGAACAAGTCGCCAGAGCTGGCAGGCGCCGTCTTCCCAGGTAGAGCCAGGATTTAAGGAAATCTTGGGGGAACAATGGTCCGCATCCAGAAATTGGTTGCCATGTTTGAGTTGAATCCGATAGTACGACGCCTCCTGACGAGGCCGTCTTTGCGCAAAGAGCACAAATGCAAACGTCACAAGCATCAATAGTGTTAAGAGCTTCAGGGCTTTCATTGGAAAATAATCTCCCTTCTTCGGGGATGTACTCGCCTTCAAGGGCAAAACATCTCTCATATCAGATAAGCGCCAGTCTGCGTAAGAACCCACCACGCTCTGGCCTTGCTCGCGCTCTTCAGTTATCCTCTGGTTTCAATGGCGAATTTACAGATACCAGAGATACCAGAAAAGCCCAGCCCTTCCGCCGAGCGGGAACGTGATCTTGGTTTTGGCACTTCCCTTTCCCGGCGCACCAACCTTCGACTGTTGAATCGCGACGGAAGTTTCAACGTCAAGCGCCGTACCCCGAATCTCTGGAGCAAGCTGTTCAGTTACAACGCCCTGATCACCATGGCGTGGTGGCGGTTTTTTCTTGTTATCCTGGGCGTGTACCTGCTTATTAACGCCGCGTTTGCGATTGCGTACCGGCTTTGCGGTCCCGCTGCTCTGTTGGGTGACGCCGGTGTGCCACGCTTTTTGCGTGCGTTTTTCTTCAGCGTGCACACCTTTGCCACCATCGGCTATGGGAACATTGTTCCTAACGGCGTGCCCGCAAACCTCTTGGTAACGCTGGAATCCCTGGTTGGACTGACGGCCTTCGCCCTGGTTGCGGGACTGGTGTTCGGCCGGTTCTCCCGCCCGACGGCGAGGATCATCTACAGCAAAAATGCTCTCATTTCGCCCTATAACGGCGGACGCGCGTTTCAATTCAGGATCATGAACGGGCGTGACAACGAATTGCTGGAAGTGCACGCGAGCGTTGTGCTCGGCCGGTTTGAAGAGAATGGCGGGACCAGGATACGTCGCTTTTATCCACTCAACCTGGAAAGACAGCGGGTGGCGTTCTTTCCGCTGAACTGGACCATCGTCCATCCTATTGATGAGACCAGCCCCTTGCACCAATGGGACGAACAAATGCTGCGCCAGTCAGAAGCGGAATTTCTCATTCTGCTCTCAGCCACGGATGACACGTTTGCCCAGACTGTCCACAACCGTGGTTCCTACACTTGGGATGAAGTGGTTTGGGGCGCAAGGTTTCTACCGATGGTGGACGAAGGCTTGTCTGGTGTGCCGGCGGTTCGGCTCGATCGTTTTGATCAGTTTGAAACTGTCACTTGAAAACCCTGCCGCGGATACACGCGGATTGACGCGGATAAAATCAAGAAAACAAACTTGGCGTATGAGGCTGGGGCTCGGCAGGCACAACCTCGCGGATACACTCTGGGTCGTCATTCTCGGCCCGGTTCACCCTGGTACTCACCGGATATTTCTTCATTACGCGAGCGTCAAAGGGCTTAAGCAGACCGGCCACTCCGCGCGGATCTGTCAGCCCTGGATCAAGCCATAACTCGTAGTCTTCTGGCCTGAGGATCACTGGCATACGGTCATGAATGCCAGCCACCAGCGCGTTGGCCGAGGTGGTTAGAATCGTAAAGCTATTGATGTGCTGACCGGCGGGATCGCGCCATCGGTCCCACAATCCGGCAAAGGCAAAGAGTGAATCGTCGGCCATGCCAAAATTAAATGGCTGTTTTTCTTTCCCGCCAAGTTTTTGCCATTCGAAGAAACCATCAGCGGGAACCAGGCAGCGACGCCTGCTCAGAGCTTCACGGAAGGCAGGCTTTTCCGGCGCCGATTCCGCCACCGCGTTGATCATCCTGGCGCCGATGGAAGCATCTTTGGCCCATGAAGGGATCAGGCCCCAGCGCATCAGGGACAACACGCGACTGGGCTGCTTTGGGTCCTGCCGGATGGTCGCCGCCGACTGCGTAGGCGCAATGTTGTAGCGCGGCGCCGCGGACACTTCATCGTCAAGATCAAAGTGTTCGGCAATGTATCTTTCTTTGGCTGTGAGCCGATAACGTCCGCACATAAGAGATAAGCATAGCGGCAAAACATGACTTTCCACCACTCAAGCGCCGCGACTGGCGCCTCAAGCCCTGATAGAACATTCAGCGAAGCTGAGCACTTTCGCACAGTTTATACGGTCTTGAAGTAGTTTCATCGGGAACGGGAGGACAAAATGAATGGAAGTCTGACTGCCTGGGAGCACCTGGAAAAACTGCTTTGGAAAGATGTTTTTGTTGTCATCGCCATACTCTTAGCCGCCCGCTTGCTGGTGCTGCTGATGCAACGAATCCTTCACGACGTGGCCCAAAGAGTAGCGCCACATCGCCGGTTGACGGTGATGCGGATGGTGCCCATCGTCCGTCTCTTGATCCGATTTGCGGCAGTTGCGTTCATTGTGCCGATTCTGGTTGAGCCAACATTCCGCAACATCATTACGCTGGCGGCGGGCATCGGCCTGGCTCTGGCCTACACGCTCAAAGATTACGGAAGCAGTGTTGTGGCGGGCATCGTAACTGTATTGGAAAACACCTATCAACCAGGAGACTGGATTGAAGTTGACGGGACATACGGCGAAGTCAAATCAATCAACGGACGAGCACTGCGTCTTGTGACAGCGGATGATACCGAAGTAATTATTCCGCACTCGCGGCTCTGGTCCGCCAGCGTCTTCAACGCAAGCAGCGGCAACCACAGTCTGCTTTGCGTTACAGATTTCTATCTTGATCCTGACCATGACGGTACGGCCGCGCGGCAACGATTGAAGGAAGTTGCGGAGTCAAGCTCCTATCGCGCACCGGAAACGGCGGTGACTGTGATCGTCCAGGAGAAGCCATGGGGAACGCATTATCGAGTAAAAACCTACGTGAAAGAGAGCCGGGAACAATATCTTTTGATAACAGATGTGACGGTCCGCGGCAAAGCGGCGCTTCGAGATATGCGTATCCGCTTTGCACAAGCACCTTATGCGGTAAAGCATGGCTAGACATCGACGTTGACATCGCCCGCACCGAATCGCTGAAGCCAGATGCTCCCTTGGCCGCATCGAACAATCAGCGAAGATGAGCACTTTAGGACAGTTTCGTGTACTCTGAAGTGACAAAATCAGCCCCGCACAGATTGCGCTCGTCCCTTCCTGAGGGAAAGAAAGCAACAAGAAAAATTCGAGCTCCATTGGGTTACGGCCCTAGAAGGAGAAACTCCTACAGTGAAGGTTCACCTCATTAATCCGAGCAACGTGTCTTTTGGCACCGCGGTGATTACGCCGCGATGGCTTTATGTGCTGGCCGGCGCCACACCGGGGCAGTACGGCGACCCGGCGATTGTCGATGAAACCCTGGCCCAGACTGATCCGCTCAGCATACAACCCGGTGACGTTGTAGGTATTGGCGTCCATACCGGCAACGCGTTGCGCGGATATGAGATTGGCAAAATCGCGCGTGGACGCGGAGCGTATGTGGTCTTCGGCGGCATTCATGCCACGCTTTATCCTGAAGAAGCCATCGAACTTGGCGGTGGACATGCAGTTGTGAAAGGCGACGGCGACGTCATTTGGGCCAAAGTATTGGCGGACTGCGCCAAAGGAACGCCCCAACCGCTGTACGTTGGCGGACGAATTGAAGCCAGTGACTTTAAGGCTGCACGCTGGGACCTGCTTCCGCGCGAAAGTTACATGTGGGCCTCGGTGCAAACCGTGCGCGGCTGCCCCAAGCACTGTTCTTTCTGCTCCGTGTGGCGCACAGATGGCCAGAAGCCGCGCCAACGCTCGTCCGATGCCGTGATTGAAGAGATTGTTCAGCTGCGCCGCCTGGGATTTCGCTATATCGCGTTGGCGGATGACAATTTTTATCCTGTAAGCATGATGGACCTGGAATTAGCGAAGCGGCAGAACAATACGCATCGGCTCGATGAATTGAACTCAATTCGCTCAGAACGGTTCGAGCTCATGGCGCGTCTGGCGCAGCTTCCGCGTGACACGGTGTTCTTTACCCAGATCACCATGGAAGCGGCGGAAGATCCGGAATTTCTCGATGCCATGAATGCCGCCAACATCAAGGGCGCGCTGGTCGGCGTGGAAGCCGTGACTCCGGAAGGCTTGAAGGATGTCTACAAGGACTTTAACCTCGCCGGGCAAAATCTGATTGACCGGCTGCGAGTTTTCCGGAGCCATAATATCCATGTGCTGGGATCTTTCATCTTTGGCTTGCCCAGTGACCGTCCGCAGACGTTTGACGCAACGGCCGCCGTTGCCGAGCAGGCGCAACTGACCTTCGCACAGTTTGTGATGCTGACTCCGTTCCCCGGAACCGTGGACTTTGACCGTTGGGAGAAGACCATGGACGGAGACACCAGAAATGTCGGCGGTGTGCCGCTTACGCGCGGCTGGCTGATTCCGCAGGCAGTTCGCCCCAAGCTCTTCTGGACCCATCCGGTTATGGAGTCCGATGAAATCCGCCAGCGGACCCAGGCGGTCTGGGACCGTTTTTACAGTTTTCGCGTGATCTGGAAGCGCTCCAGTTTTCTCAAATCCATGCGCGGACGGCTGACCTTTATTTTGATCTCGAAGCTTTACCGCCGCATGTATGCCGATACCGGCATCGCCACGGATAGCGCGCGCGTTGCCTGGTCCACCAAGTGGGCAAGCTGGCTGGCCAAACCCTGCCGGCGCTTGTTTGCCGGCCGTCCCATGCCCGATTTGAAAGTACCTGTGTACTTGGGGCCGGCGCTTTCCCGCGAGCTGACCAAGGTCGGCTAAGACGGCAACTCCTCACGAAGGCCCCTGAGCTGTCTGCATCGGGGACTTACCGTGACTCTTTGCAGGTAAGGTGCGATACTCTAGCCAAGGGTGCCCCCACAATTTAAAGCATGCATGGTTTTTATAGTCTTTTTCTACAGTCAGTAGAGAAGTATCCAGGGAACACCGCGGTCGAGTTGCAACATACCTCGGGCGCGCTGGAAAGCCTTACCTACGCTGAACTGCGCCAACGCAGCGAATCTGTGGGCCGATGGCTGCGCGAATCAGGGATGTCCACCGGCGTACGCTGCGCCATCATGGCCGGGAACGGGCCGCTCTGGGTGGCTTCGTATTTGGGGATCATGTCCGCGGGCGCGGCGGCCGTGCCCCTGGATACAGCATTCACCGCGCTCCAGGTCAACAAACTGCTGTGGGACTCCGGCAGCGCCGTCATCTTCACGGACTCCGAACATCTGCCGATTGTAGAAAAGGCCGTGGAAGAGACTCTGGTCCGCATCGTCATGATGGATGGCTCCGGCGAAGGCCGCTACTCCAACCTGTTGGGAATATTTTCCGTTGGCCCGGGCGAATTCCGGCCGGCACGGATCTTTGATACCGATCTGGCCGTGATCATGTATACCTCCGGCACCACCAGCGATCCCAAAGGAGTAACGCTTACCCACAAGAACCTGCTGGCAGAATGCGACGGGATCTTCAACGCCCTTTCCCTAAGCTCCGCCGATTCGGTCCTGGCCGTGCTGCCGCTGTTCCACTCACTGGCCCAGATGGCCAACCTGCTGCTTCCCTTCGCCGCTGGAGCGCGGATCGTCTATCTGGACGCCATCAACACTGCCGCCCTTTTGCGTGCGCTGAGCGAACGTGACATTACCTTGTTCTGCTGCGTACCGCAATTCTTTTACCTGATTCATGAGCGGGTGATGCAAGAGGTAAAGAGCCGGTCGGCTCCGGCGCGCCTGGGGTTTCGAATGCTCATGTCGGCCTCATCAGCTGGAAATAAGCTCGGGGTAAATCTGGGCAGGCTCTTCTTCGGCAAAGTACATCGCTTGCTTGGTCCTAAGATGCGCTTCCTCATCGCCGGCGGCTCGGCTTTTGATCCCAAAATCGGACGCGACCTACAGAAGCTTGGTTTCAACGTTCTTCAAGCCTACGGCCTCACGGAAACCAGCGGCGCCGTTTGCATCACTCCGCCAAAGGCCAACGTGATGGGTTCGGTTGGACCACCCATAAAGGGAGTGCAGATCAAGATTATCGATCCTCAACCCACTGACCCCCAACCAGCAGAAGGTCTGCTCCATCTCGTGGGCGAAGTTGCTATCAGCGGTGACATCGTTATGCAAAGTTATTACAACCGCGTGGACGCGACGGCGGAGGCCATCCGCGACGGCTGGTTTTACACCGGTGATCTTGGCTATCAGGACGAACGCGGCAATCTCTTCATCACCGGACGCAAGAAAGAGATGATCGTCCTGAGTTCGGGCAAGAACATTTATCCGGAAGAAGTTGAGGCCCAGTACCTGCGCTCTCCTTTTATTAAGGAGATGTGTGTCATGGGCTTGGTAAGCCGTCCGGGCGAGCCTTTCTCCGAACGATTGCACGCGGTCATTGTTCCTAACTTTGATGTGCTGCGCGAGCGCAAGATCGTGAACGCGCGCGAGGTCATCCGCTTTGACGTGGAAAACCTCTCCATGGAATTGCCTGGCACCAAGCGCATCTTGAGTTTCGACCTATGGCCTGATCCCCTTCCGCGCACCACTACGCGCAAACTGAAGCGGTTCGAGATCCAGCGCCGCGTTATGGCCGGTGAAGGCGCAGGACAGGAGAACGCTGCCGGTGTGGCGGAAGAGCCTACGGCGGAAGAATCCATCTGGCTGAGCGATCCTGACGTGCAGAAGGCAATTGCCGTCATTCGCAATGCCAGCAAAGCGCAAAAACCGATCCTTCCCTCTTCCAACTTGGAACTGGACCTGGGTTTTGATTCCATGGAGCGGGTGGAGTTAGTGGTGGCACTGGAGCGTGAGATCGGCACGCATGTGGACGACGAAGTTATCTCCCGCGTTTACACCGTGCGCGAACTGGTGGACGCGATGATTCACGCGAGCGGAGCGCCTTCTTCGGCCCAAGCTTCTGCTGCGCGAAAATCACCTCCCGGTTGGGACTCAGTGTTGACTGCTGAACCCGACGATCCAAAAGTCCTGGCAGCTTTGAACAGTAGCCGGCTACTGACTTTTCTCTGGTTTATCGGCGGCAAGTTTTTCGCGGTATTCATGCGTATCTTCTTTCGTCTGCGCGTGAGTGGGAAAGAAAAGCTGCCGAAGACAGGGCCATTCATCCTTTCCCCCAATCACCAGAGCTTTCTTGACGGTCCGGTGGTGGCCAGCCAGATACCGTGGCGGCTCTTTAAGAACATGTTCTATGTGGGCACCAGTGAAATTTTTGGCCGCGGCGCTTTCCACTATCTGGGCAGGACTTTCAAGTTGGTGCCGGTTGATCCTGACTCCAATCTGGTCAATGCGATGCGCGCCGGGGCTTCCGGCTTGAAGAAGGGGCGGAACCTGGTGCTGTATCCCGAAGGCGAACGCTCCATTGATGGCACACCGAAGAAATTCAAGAAAGGCGCGGCCATTCTCGCCGCGCATCTGCAAGTGCCGATCTACCCTGTGGCGCTTGAGGGATTTTACGATTCATGGCCACGCAGCAAGAAGTTTCCCCGGATCGCCAAACTGCGCGTGCAATTTGGCGACCCGATTTTGCCGCCAAAGTCCATGAAGAACCCGGAAGAAACCTATAAAAAAATGACCGAGGACGTCCGCTCCCGCGTGGTGGAGATGTGGGAGGGTCTGCGGAAAATGCAGGGCCGGATTCCGGATGAAAATATTAAAGACCGCGAACATCCAGTGACCGAGAAGCGTCGGTGAGGGACGCCACGCATGAACCCTCTCAAAACCCCCAGTCTCCAGCAGCTTCGCCGCTACGCGATCACGTGCAGCCTTTTCAAAGCCACCAGCCTGCCGCGTGCCATTGCGCGCCTGGGCTTTGTCCAGGCCGACCCGATGCGGGCGCCCGCTCGCGCCCAGGATCTGATCCTCGCGCAGCGCGTTAAGAACTATCGCGCCGGTGAGCTGGAGCGCCGCTACCCGCGCATGGCGATCGAAGAGGCCTTCTTCGTCAACTACGGTTTCGTGCCTCGCGAGACCCTGGCCCTGCTGCATCCGCGCGGGGCGCCGCCCACCTGGGACGCCTGGGACTCCAAGATGCAGACGCGCGCTCAGGAAGTGCTGGCTTTTGTGCGCCAGCATGGTCGCACCCACCCCAAGGAGGTGCAGGCGCAGTTCGACCATGGCCGTATCAGGCGCTGGGGCGCCGACCTGAATGCCAGCACATATCTGCTGGAGGGCTTGCATTATCGCGGTCTGCTGCGCGTGGCGCGGCGTGAGGCCGGCACTCGGGTCTACCAGGTGATCAAGCACCGGCCGCAGGACGACAGCCCCGAAACCCGGCGCGTGCGCGCCAGCCAATTGCTCGACACGGTGGTGCAACTCTACGCGCCACTGCCTGCGGCCAGCCTGGGCTATCTATGCAGACTGCTGCGCAATGGAGTGCCGCACCTGACCGCCGAGGTGCGGCAGATCCAAGAGCAGGCCAAATCCCGTTATGCTCATGCCCAGGTCGACGGCCTTCTATGGTTCTGGCCGCGGGGCGAGAACCCCGTGACCGCCCGGCACATAGTCGACGACAGGTTGCGCTTCCTCGCGCCCTTCGACCCTGTAGTCTGGGACCGCCGGCGTTTCCAGCTGTTCTGGGGCTGGGAATACAAGCTGGAAGCCTATGTGCCGGCCCACAAGCGACGTATGGGCCATTATGCAATGCCCATGCTATGGGGAGAGCAAATAGTGGGCTGGGCCAATCTGAAAGTGGTCGATGGCCGGCTACAGCACGAACTGGGCTTTGTTGCCCCGCGCCCACGCGGCAGCGCCTTTCAGCTGGCGCTAGACGAGGCATTGCAGCAGATGCAGGAATTTCTGGAACTCTAAAGCCACACAAGGCGTTCGATAACCACCTTACGAATTTCGCTCAAAGCCGTTTTTACCGGCTATCTAGACGTACGCAGTAACCTTTTCATCGCTGGCCGGAAAAAGAGGAGCGTCCTAAGTTCCCGTCAAGGGCGGAGGATATTCATTCTAAGAGTTTCCACTCCGCGCCTCGTAGTGAATCATAGTCTTAATCCAGCTGGTTCCCATTTTGGTTTCAGGTATATCACTTTTCTTCCAGCCTTCACCATGGCTTGCTTTTACCCGTGCTAAACTCCCGCTGCGTTGCGCCACTTCCGAAGAAACCTTGCCGCGTCAACGCATGGAGGTTTCAATGTCTAACTCCCTTCGCAAGATGATGCCGCACATTGCTGCGATCGCTATTTACCTGTTCTGTGGAATTGCCGTTCAGTCCCAGACTACCCTCGTCGCTTCTGACCCAGGCCCCAGGCCACCCGGACTCCGCGCTAAATTCCAGGTGGCCGATACTCATGGAAACACTATTCCCGACTTCGTTCAGCCGGTCGACGCAACCGTCAACTCCGCCGGCAATTTCCTTCCGAACCTGACAGCTGACCAGATAGCGTTTTGGTTTGCCGGTCTGGCAATCTTTGGGGACACAGCCTCTGTTCAAGGCGTGCCGCGTTTTGTAAGCTCCACCGAGCCTCTTGGAGGACTGGGCCCTGGCTTCAACGGAACCAGTTGTTTTATGTGCCATTCTGAGCCGGCAATCGGAGGCAGCGGACCGGGCCCCGGAAGCCCATTGTTTACCCAGAACCCGCAACTCTTGGTGGCCCATCATCGGGGGGCCACCAATTCTGAGAATTTGTCTTCTATTCTCACTCCCAGTGGCCCGGTCCGCGAAGTCCGCTTTGTGCTCAACCCCGATGGATCGCCCGACGGCGGAGTACATCCGCTCTTTACCATTGCAGGGCGAGACGACGCGCCCGTGGGTTGTACGCTGGCCCAGCCTGACTTCAACGCCCAGTTAGCCAACAATAACGCGATCTTCCGCATTCCCATCTCAACCTTCGGAGAAGGGTTCGTGGAGAACACGCCGGAAAAAATTTTGCACGCCAATCTCGTCGCCAACGGTGCTCTCAAGACGAGTCTTGGTATTCAAGGCAGATTCAATACCAATGGCAACGATGGCACCTTCACGCGCTTCGGCTGGAAGGCCCAGAACAAATCCATGCTGCTGTTTTCCGGCGAAGCTTCCAACGTTGAGATGGGAGTAACGAACGAAATCTTTCAGAATGAAAGACTCGGCTCGATCTTTTGCGTCGGTAACCAGTTGCCGGAAGACCTGACAAACATTTTCCCGCGAGCGACGCTGGCCGGGCTGGCCTCGGATGGCGCCGCTGCCAGTGCGATATCTTCGAACATTGAGAATTTCGCGGTTTTCATGCGCCTCAATGCGGCGCCCGCGCAATGCGACTTCGCCAGCGGGCTTGACGCCAACAACAACGCCCTCTGCAACCCGCTGAGCGCTTCCGCACTCCGAGGCAAAGCGCTCTTCGGCATCCCCACTGCCGCCACTCCCAATGCGGTGAGTTGCGTGCTCTGCCATTCCGACCATTTGATGACCGGACCATCTTCCTTCACAGACCTCAGCAATGCAACTTTCGCGCCTTTCTCGGATTTTGCGCTTCATCACATGGGGTCCACACTTACCGACGGCGTGAACCAGGGCCTTGCCGGGCCGGATGAATTTCGTACGGCGCCGCTTTGGGGCCTGGGTCAGAGGATCTTCCTGCTCCACGATGGCCGGACTGCGGATCTTCTTGCCGCTATCCAAGCCCACGCCAGTCCTGGTACGGATTGCACCGTTGTCACCTCTCAAGCAGGGACAACGTTCATCCTTAACACACAAACGGTGCAAATCCCGGCCATCGCCAGCCAGTTCTGCGGATCGGAAGCGAACCAGGTGATCAGCAACTTTAATCTACTCAACCCCACCGAACAGCTTGACCTCGTGCACTTCTTGCGGTCGCTCTAGGTGGTGTTCAACCAAGCATGGATGACGGGCCTTCGACCTTGGAGGCCCGTCTTTCACTTGCACTGTCATTCCGACCCTAGTCAGAATGGAGTGACCGGTTCCAGTGCGCTGGTCGTGGGTTAAGCTGTGATTCTGGAAAGAAGCACAGTTCAGAGCCACAAGCGGAGAGGAACCGGTCATGCAGAAGAAGGTACGATTT